>Ga0114129_10010673_pt1 | contig 13100 bp, 13 predicted proteins | sample RhiMetdeltSRZDD1_FD_80071 | JGI IMG/M metagenome (GOLD analysis project Ga0114129, IMG submission 80071) | Populus rhizosphere microbial communities from Tennessee, USA - Rhizosphere MetaG P. deltoides SRZDD1 (version 2) (version 2) | ecosystem: Host-associated > Plants > Roots > Rhizosphere >...
CGGCGAGCGCGAGTGCGGCGAGCGACAGCAGCACTGAGAGCGCGGGCGCGAACCGCGGCGCCAGCAGCTGAAGGAATCCGCGAATCGAGTGGTTCTCCGAGGGGAACAACTGGACCAGTCCCGGATCGCGCGCGAGCGTCCATAACGTCTCGAAGTACTTCGCCATCGTCGACGTTCCCGCTACCAGCCACCCGATCGCAACCTGGCCGGCGCCGGCGACCGCCGCGCCGGCGACGACACGCCATTCGCCGGCCGCAACGAAAACCACCGCGAGCACGATCCCGAGTTGCGGCTTGAATGCCAGACAGCCGATGCACAAACCGGCGATGAACGGCCTGGATCTGCGGAGCGAGACGAACGCGGCGGACCAGATGAGCAGCGACACCGCACTGGCCTGGCCGTACCTGATCACCGTGAGGAGCAAGGGCGAGGCGGCCGCCAGAACGAACACCAGCGCGCCGTGACCGCGCAGGGCGCCGCATTCACGCCATAACAGCCAGACGCTCGCCGCGTAGCACAGCGCGGAGAACACGAGGAACACGCCCAGCGACCAGGCGAACGGCAGCAGGGCGAGCGGCGCGAACGCGAGCGCCACCTGCGGTCCGTAGTTCGGGTGCGGGGCGAACAACTGCAGATCCGGATGGATGCGTCGTCTGCCTTGTGCGAGATGCGCCTCCGGATCGAACAGCGCGTCGGTTCGATGATCGAGGACCAGCGAACCGGTCACATAGAACTGGATGTAGTCGGTGCCCTTGAAACGGCCGATGCGATCGACCAGTCCGGGCGTCGAGATCGTGTGGATGTAGATGAACCAGCTGACGCCGAGCAGTCCGGCGCCCCACACCATCAACCGTTTCGCGGTGGCGAGTGCGGCGAGGCGCCTGACGAGCGTCTGCGGGTCGAGGATCACGCCGCCGTGACGGCGGGCGCGGTTGCCGGCGGCACGAGATAGAGGTGGTCGCCCACCCGCACGTCGCAACTGCCGACGGCGCCGCTCGGGAGCTCGAGCGTCATGCGCGCGCCGGGCGCCACCGCCATTCTCCACGCCGGCAGCGAGCGAACCACGCGGATGACGAACCCGTAGCGGTCGAGGAAGACGACGTCGATGGAGAATCGCATGAACGCCGTATGAATCATGAAGCACGGCGCCAGCATCAGGCCGGCGCCCGGATCGAGATGGTCGCGTCCAAGCAGCCCGCGGCGCCGCGTCGCGCGCGTGTCGGCCATCTCGACCGCGGTGGCAATTGCCTGATTCGTCCGGGCGTTGACGATGCGCATGTCAGAACACCAGAGGCACGAGATGCCAGCCGACGCGCTGGCAGTAGGCCCGATACTCGCGGTCGGACGCGAGGACGCGCTCCTCGATGAGCGCGCGCAGGATCAGCGCGCTGTCGGCCACGAGCACCACCGCCACGTTCCACGTCGTCGGATGCGCGACGAGAAACGCGACGTGGGTGACGAGATAGCCGGCGTAAATCGGATGACGGACGACGTTGTACGGACCGCGCGCGACGATGCCGCGGTTCGCCGGCGCGATGCCGAAGCTGCGGCCGAGCGCAATCTTGCCGAGGATGACGACCGTCAGGCCGAGCGCCGACACGAACGCGGTGGCGACGTCCGGCACCAGGCCCGGCGTCATCGTCGCGCGGAGCAGCGGCGGACCTGCGAGCGACAGCGTCGTCGTCGCCGCCGCGGCAAACGATCGATGAACGATCCGCGCCTTGCGGCGCACGATCGTCAGCAGGACCACCAGCGATTCGCTCGCCAGCAGCAGCAGACCGGTGACGTGACCGGTACGTGCGACGTCCGCGAAGATGTTGATGCACATCAGCGCGAACAGGAGGCCGACGATGAAGCGCGCGATTAGATCGCGAGTGTGTTCATGCAACATCTTCCGAGCCCACCCCATCCACGAAGTACGTCGTGCAGGCGGAATCGAGCATCTCTCGCGTGATCTTCGCCGGAATGCCGCGGTATCGGCACAGCGCGATCACCTGGTCGACGAGATCGCGCGGGACAGGCGCGGAGCGGACGGCCGTTCGGTTCGTACTGCGCGCGCAGCAGGTAGGTGACCATCACCGGATCGAACCGGAGCTCCCGGCGCTCGCACACCATCTCGAAGATGCGCGTGAAGTTCTCGAGGGTCGGATCGTTGACGGGAATCTTGTACGGAATACGGCGAAGGAACGCCTCGTCGGCGAGCGACTTGGGATCGAGGTTCGTCGCGAACACCGTGAGGACGTCGAACGGCAGCTGGATCTTCTTGCCGGTGTGCAGCGTGAGATAGTCGACGCGGCTCTCGAGAGGCACGATCCAGCGGTTCAGCAGGTCCTGCGGGCGCATGCGCTGACGTCCGAAGTCGTCGACGAGGAACACGCCGCCGTTCGCCTTCAGCTGAATGGGCGCTTCGTAGAATTTCGCCAGCGGATTGAACGTCAGGTCGAGCATGTCGAGCGTCAGCTCGCCTCCGACGATGACGACCGGACGGCGGATGCGCACCCACCGGCGATCGCGCGGCGCCTGCGTGACGACGCTCGTCGGCTCGGCGTCGGCTTCGAGCGAGTCATGGTTCAAGGGGTCGAACATCGTGATGATGTTCCCCTCGACGTCGAGCGCGTGCGGGATGTACATGTCGCCGCCCATCGCGCGGCCCATGCCTTCGCCAATCACCGTCTTGCCGTTGCCGGGCGGTCCGTAGAGGAACACGCCCTTGCCCGAGTTGATTGCCGGACCGAGCTGATCGAACAGCAGCTCGTTCACGACGAGATGCGAGAAGCCATTGCGCAGGCGGTCGCGATCGATGAACCCGCGCGCGTCCTGCAACAGCCGCATGTAGCTCACGTACGCGGGCAGCGGCACGGGTGTGGGGCCGACGTACTGGTTGATCTCGAGATACTGCTGCGCGCGCTCGCGGCCGAGGTCCGTGAGCGCGTACCGGAACGCGGCGCCGCCGGTTCCCGCGGCGCCCTTCACCTCGATGAGCCGCTCGGCGCGCCCGTGCTCGATGAGCGGTTCGATCATCGCGTACGCGAGGCGCATCCGCTCGGCGAGCGCCTGTCCCGTCAGCTCCATCCCGAACAGCGTCTTGATCAGCAGCTGCTCGATGTGATCGGACGCGACGCCCGTGTCCTCGAGCGTGCGAGGCGTCGCGGGCGTCGGCGGCGCGGCCGGTCCATTTGCGAACAACGGTGAAGCCGTTCCTGCGGTCCCTGGCATCATGGTCGTCTTCGACTCACTTGGCGCCGGCCAGCATCGGCCCGAGCACTTTCACGAACTTGATCACGGCCGGTCCGATGGTCACCACCCAGATGGCCGGGAAGATGCAGAACACCAGCGGGAACACCATCTTGACGCCGGTCTTCGCTGCGGCTTCTTCCGCGCGCTGACGGCGCTTGGTGCGCATCGTCTCCGAGTGCACGCGCAGCGCCTGCGCGACGCTGGTGCCGAATTTGTCGGTCTGCACGAGCATCGCGGTGAGCGAAATCACATCGTCCACGCCCGTGCGCTCGCCGAGATTCCGCAGCGCGTCGGTGCGGCCTGTGCCGGCGCGCAGCTCGAGGTTGACGAGGCGAAGTTCCTCCGAGATCTCGGGATGCGCGAACGCCAGCTCGTCGGCGACGCGCACGATGGCCTGATCGAGGCCGAGTCCGGCTTCGACGCTCACGACGAGGAGATCGAGCACGTCGGGCAGGCCGAGGCGGATGCGATGCTGGCGGCGCTTCGCGAGCCGCGCAAGGAGCATCGCCGGCAGCACGTAGCCGACGCCGCAAGCGGCGAGCGCGAGCAGGAAGTTCGGCCGGCCCAGGACCGGCGTCAGCGGCACGGCGAAGAATAGCAGCGCGGACGCGAGACGCGCGCCGAAGAAGATGACCAGCGCTTCGCGGCTGCGATAGCCTGCAGCAACGAGCCGCTGCTGCAGCTTGCTCATCTCCGACGCCGACCTCGGCGCGACCGAGCCAACGCGCTTCAGCGCGTCGACGATCATCTTCTGATATTCGGGATCCTCGTCGATCGTTTGCGCGGACGCGCCGGTCAGTTCGCCGAGGCGCCGTTCGATCGCGGTGGCGCCGCCGGGCGCAAACGCGTACGCCGCCGCCGTGATGAGCAGCGTGGCGAACACGAACGCGAGGAGCGGAAGCAGCAGACTCACCTTACACCTCGATCTTGATGACCTTGCGAATCCAGAAGAAGCCAACCGTCTGCATGACGATGGCGCCGAGAATCATCATCTGACCCATGTGCTCCTTGAAGAGCAGCTCCATGGCTTCCGGGTTTTCGATGTTCAACGCGACGGCGAGCGCGGCCGGCAGCGCGAGCAGCACGTATCCGGTGAACCGGCCGTGCGCGGTGTGCACGCGCACCTGACGCATGATCTTGAAGCGCTCGCGAACGACGTGCGCCAGGTTGTCGAGCACCTCGGCGAGGTTGCCGCCGGTGTCGCGCTGAATGAGCACCGCCGTCACGAAGAATCTGACGTCGAGCAGCTTGATGCGCTGCGACAGCTCGTTGAGCGCATCGCGAAGCGGAAGACCGAAGTTCTGCTGATCGAACGTCTTCTTGAATTCCGGTCCGACCGGCTCCTGCAGCTCGTCGGCCACCATGCCCATCGCGGTCTGGAACGCATGGCCGGCGCGGATCGCGCGCGACAGCAGATCCAGCGCCTCCGGGAACTGCTCTTCGAACTTCCGTATCCGCCTGCCGCGTTTGTGGAGCAGGTACGCGGTCGGCGCGGCGAAGCCCGCGGCCGCGGCGATCGGGATGGCGAGCGCCTGCTTGACGAACATGTTGCACACCAGCGCGCCGGCGATTCCTAAGCCGATGCTCATCACGACGACGGTGCCGGGCGACGTCTGGATGCCCGACTGCTCGATGATCCGCGACAGCGAGACGCCGACTTTCGAGCCGGTCACCATCCTGTCGAGTGCTGGCACCGCGCTGCTGTGCTTCTGCTTGAGGACCGTCGAATCGCCCTCGGATTCCAGCGCAGCCAGGCCGGACGCGTCACGGAGACGCTGTTCGAGCTTGCGGCCCGCCAGATAGCCGGGCAGATGCACCGCCGCGACGCAGCCACCGAGGATGGCTGCTGTCATAACGATGAACGCGAGGACGGCAATGAACATCACCGCACCTCCGTCACGCCCTCGAACATGTCGGCCGGCAGATGGATGCCCGACGCCTTGAGGCGCTCGCAGCACTTCGGCCGGACGCCGGTCGCGCGGAAGCGGCCGATCACTTTGCCGTCCTGCGTGACGCCGAGCTTTTCGAACACGTAGATCTCCTGCATGGTGATGATGTCGCCTTCCATGCCGGTGATCTCCGAGATGCTCGTCACCTTGCGCGAGCCATCGCTGAGACGCGTCTGCTGCACGACGAGCTGGATGGCCGACGAGATCTGCTGGCGCATCGCGCGCTCGGGCAGGTTCGTGGCGCCCATCGCGATCATCGTTTCGATTCGGGTCAGCGCGTCGCGCGGAGAGTTCGCGTGCACGGTCGTCAGCGATCCATCGTGGCCCGTGTTCATCGCCTGCAGCATGTCGAGTGCTTCCTCGCTGCGGACCTCGCCGACGACGATGCGGTCGGGGCGCATACGCAGGGCGTTGACGAGCAGCTGCCGCTGGCGGATCGCGCCTTTGCCTTCCACGTTCGGCGGCCGCGTCTCGAGCCGCGCCACGTGCTCCTGGTGCAGCTGCAACTCGGCGGCGTCTTCGATCGTGACGATGCGCTCTTTCTCGGAGATGAAGCTCGAGAGCACGTTGAGGAGCGTCGTCTTGCCGGCGCCGGTGCCGCCGCTGATGAGCGCGTTCAGCCGCGCCCGCACGCAGTGCGAGAGGAAGTCGAGCATCGGCTGCGTCAGCGCGCGCAGCGTGACGAGGTTCTCCGCTTTCAGTCGCTCGACCGGAAACCGGCGAATCGAGAGCAGCGGCCCGTCCACCGCGAGCGGTGGAATGATCGCGTTGACGCGCGAGCCGTCGGGCAGACGCGCGTCCACCATCGGCGAGCTGTCGTCGACGCGCCGGCCGACGCCGCTCACGATGCGGTCGATGACGCGCAGCAGATGGCGATCGTCCTGGAAATGCGTCGCCACGCGCTCGAGCAGACCGCCGCGCTCCACGTAGACGTGCTTGTACGTATTGACCAGGATGTCGTTCACCAGCGGATCGCGCAGCAGCGGCTCCAGCGGTCCGAGCCCGAACACGTCGTCGAGGATCTCCCCGAACAGTATGTCGCGCTCGCCGAGGCTGAGCGGCGTGCCCTCCTCGGACAACAGCTCGAAGAGCAGCGTGCGGATTTCGCTCTCGGCGCGCGTGCGATCGGCCTGCGCGAGCGCCTCGAGGTTCAGCCGGTTGAGAAGCTTTTTATGAATCGTCGCGCGCAGATCGAGATACTGCTGCCGGGCGGGCGGCGTCGGTTGCGACGGACGTTGAGAGGTCGATGCGGAGCCAGAATGCATGATGGGTTACCAGAGAGAGGCAATACGGTCTATGCCGAGTACGTTCTTCTTCTGTCCGCCGCCGCCCGCTGCGTCGCCAGACGGATCGAGAATGCGGCGCGTGAAGCGATCGAACTGCGAGGCGATTTCCGAGCTGCCGGCGAGCGCGAGCGGGACGCCGGAGTTCAGCGCGGTCGAGACGGTCTTGTAGTCGCTCGCGAACGTCTGGTGAATCGGATGGCCGAGCGCGCCTTCGATCTGCTTCGGCGGAATCGGATAGGGCTCCGCCGCGCGGTTCAGCAGCACGCGGACGCGCTCGCCCGCAGCGCCGAGCTGGCGTACGCGATCGAGCAGGCGCTGCGAGTTGCGAACCGACGGCACGTCGGGGTTCGCGACGAGAAACATCTGATCCGCCGCGTAGAGCGACGCGACGGTGCACGAATTGATCTGGCTGCCGGCGTCGACGACGATGTAGTCGTACTGCCGCGCGAGCAGGCGCAGCAGCTCTTCGATCGGCCCGGCATCCGCGGCGCCCGGACGATCGAAATTGTCCGAGCCGGCGAGAATCTCGAGGCCCGACTTGTGCTTCACCAGCAGCTCGCGGAGAAACTCGCGATCGGCGCGGTGCAGGTTGTCGACCGCGTCGAGCAGGGTGAAGCGCGGACGCACGCCGAGGAACAGCGACACCTCGCCGAGGCCCGCCTTGAGATCGAGAATCACCGTCGCGCGCTTGCTCAGGCGCGCGAGCTCGACCGCGCAGTTCACGGCAATCGTCGTCGTCCCGGCGCCGCCCTTGGCGCCGAAGAAGACGAGCGTGGCGGCCGGCGGCTTCGAGCCCTGAACCGTCTCGCGCCGCGCCGCGGAGCGGCGAATCGCGCCGTGGAACGTGTCCTCGGGCGGCGGCCAGGTGAAGAACTCGTTCGCGCCCGCGCGCATCGACTGCAGGATCAATTCGGGATCGGCCGCGACCGCGACGGCGAAGATCGCCGCTGCGGGAGCGGTGGCGCGCACGCGCTCGATCGTCGACATCGCGGAGGTCGCGTCGCCGCGCGCATCGATCACGACGAGATCGGGCGGCGTGCCGTCGCGCGCGACGCGATCGTCCATCACACTGACGGGGATCGCGCCGGCACGCATCAGGCGCCCGATTTGTTTCTTGAACGCTTCGTCCTCTGTGAGGATGAATCCGACGAGTTGCGCCATGGTTACTGGACCAGTCGAATCGCGGTGGCAAACATGTCGCTCGGAACATTTGTCGGTTTGTCCGAGACGATGCCGCTGATGCTCGCGATGATGCCGTGGATGCCGTTGCCCCCGTCCACGTAGGTTGCAAAGAACCCGAGGAAGTTCGCCAGCTCGAACGTTGCGCCGCGGCCGTTCGCCTTGCCTTCCGCGTAGACCTGCGGATTGAACAACGGAATCGGGAACAGCCGCGGGCTCTGCTGGAACTTACTGTGCTGGACGCATCTGCAGTTGTTGTCCCAGACCGCGTCCGGATCCTTGGCAATCAGATCGCTGATGCCCTGCGCGGTCGGGCCCTGCTTGCTGCCCGGTTCCTGAGTCATCCACGTCGGATTGTCCGGGTCGTAGACCATCACGCTCTGGTTGCAGTTGGCGATGTTTTCGCGATAAAAATCGCCGCCGATGTCGCCCGGCATCTTCCACGAGAAATAGAAGCTCGGGTTGGCTGAGTCCTGGTTCGCCGCACGCAGTACGAGCTCGGTGCCGACATCGTTGGCGACCGTGTAGCCGGTGTACTGCCGTCCTTGTTTGTCGCCGGCCGGCACGTACACGTCAGGATTCGCGCAGAGCACGTTTTTCGAGTTGTACTCGTCGAAGGTCGAATTCGTCGTCCACGATCCGTCCGGTTTGCAGTTGCCGTCGACCTTCTCAGCCCACTTGTCTGGAATCATGAATGGCTTGACGCACGTCATCGCGTTCGCGGGCGATGCTTCGGCGATCGCCATCGCGTTGACGTCCACCGTCTTCACGCCGATGAGACCGCCCATGATCGTCGACAGACTCGGGCGATGCGCGATCACCTGGACGCGATTGTTCTTTCCGGCCGGGCTCAGCGGAAATGTCACATCCGGCGGGTCCACCGTCGGCGCGCCGCCGATGACCAGGTTCGCTTTCGCCGTGTTGATGGCGCTCTGCACGGCCGGCCCGGTCGCGCTGCGATCGTTCCAGCTGTTTCGCACGAGTGCGATGGCGCCGGACATCGCGCCCGCATCGGCCGCGTTCTGCGTCTGGTTGCGCGCGGTCATGAACATGCCGACGTCGATCGCCAGCGTCGTCGCCGACATGAAGGCGATGAAGCCCATGCCGATGTAGACGAACGACATGCCGCGCTCGTCGCGATGAAGGTGCTTCAGCGATTTCATAGGTCCGCCCCTATTGCTGCTGTTGTTTCTTCGTCTTGGCGACCTCGGCCTCATACGCGGCCTGCGCCGCCTTCAACTTCGCCTCTGCCTCGGCGACGGCCTTCTGATTCTTCTTGTCGATCTCCGCCTGACGCTTCGCATCCTCCGCCGCTTTCTTGGCCGCGACTTCTTTCGCGGCCTTGTCGACCTCCGCCTGACGGCGTGCGGCCACGGCCGCGGTCCGTGAGGCTTCGGCGTTCTGATCGCGCTGGAACTTGGACTGATCGCCGCCCTTCCTGCGCAGCTCCTCGAGCTGCTTCGCGCGCGCTTTGGCGTCGGCGGCCTTCGCGGCCTCCTCTTCCTTGTGCGAGCGCGCGAGCGCGGCTTTCTCCTGCGGCGTCAGCGGACGCGTCGCCGCCGCTTCCGGCGTGACCGTCGGCGCGTCGCCCTTCATGATCGTCACGCTCTGCGGGTTGAGCGCCTTCATCTTCGCCGCGGCGGCCGCGGCAGCGCTCGACGACGGACCCGTGAACGCCGGCGGCGGCATTTCGAGCGTCGACTTCGGCGGCATCGGCGGCATGAACGGCTCCTGCAGGCGCGGCACATCGGTCGTCACGCCGCGCGAATTGCGCGGCAGGATTTCCGGCGTGATCATCACGACCAGCTCGGTGCGATCCTTCTGCGCCGCCTGGCTGCGGAACAGCAGTCCGAGAATCGGGATGTCGCCGATGCCCGGCACTTTCTGCAGCGACTTGTTCATCGTGTTGTTGATCAACCCGGCGATCGCGAACGTCTGCTTGTTCTGCAGCTCGAGCTCGGTCTCCGTGCGGCGCGTCGAGAGCGCCGGAATCCGGAAGCCCTGCAGCACGACCGCGTTGGTGAAGTCGAGCGTGCTCACTTCGGGCCGCACCTTCAGGTGCACGCGATCCCCGTTGACCGTTGGCGTGAAGTTGAGCCGGATGCCGAACTCTTTGTACATGATCGTGATCGCCACCGTTCCGCCGCTCGGCTGTGCGATCGGCACCGGAACCTCGCCGCCGGCGAGGAAGCTCGCCTCCTTGCCGCTCTCCGCAACGAGGTTCGGCTCCGCGAGGCTCTGGAAGAGTCCGCGGCTCTGCAGCGCGCGGACCATCGTGCCGAGGTCGTACTTCTCGTTGAACAGGAAGAAGTTCAGGAAATCGCTGAACGTGAATTTGCCTTCCGCGCTCGTGACCGGCGCGCCAAAGTCAGTGGACTGCTTCGTCACCTGAAGATCCGCGAATCCAGGCGCCGGGAACTGCTGCGTGGTGACGCGCGCAAGGTTGTTCTTGACGCCGGTCGGGCTCGTGAAGAAGCTCGCGCCGAGCTCGGTGAGCGCGCTGCGGCTCACTTCCGCGAAGCGCACGCGCAGCAGCACCTGATTGCTCGGGCCGCTCTCCGACAATTGCAGCATGTTGACGACGTCTTCTTTTCTGTCGACGTAGCCGGTCGCCAGATTGACGGCGTTCTCGATGACCGCCTTGCTCGACACCGAGCCCGACAGCACGACGCCTTTGCCGCTGGTGTGCGCGCTGATCGGCTCGCCCGGGAACAGCTGCTTCAGCTGATCGGAGAGGCGCGCGAGATCGCGCTGCACGATGATCTCGTAGCGGTGAATCGCTCCGGCGCGATCCCACACGAACATCGAGATCGTTCCTGGCGCCTTGCCGTTGACGAGCAGCTCGCTCTGCGACGTCACGAGCACGTCGGCGATGTCCGCGCTCGTCAGCGACACGCGCGCGATCGCCGTGCCGGCGTTGATGACCGTGGACCGGCCCACGACGAGGTGGACGTTCTCCGGCTCGCCCGCTGCGTACACAATCGAGCTGCCGACGATGGCGATGATCAGAATCGCGAGACGCGCGACGCTGCCTGCCCGGCCGCCCTTACGAATTCCATCCACCGGGCGCACCCGGCCCACGCGACGAATCGGCGCTCGCATGATCAGTTCTCCTGGCGCACGACTTCGCGCGCGCGCTTGTCCCCACGAATGATTTCAACGGTCACCGGCTCGAACCCCGATCCGGCCGGCGTCGTCGCAACGGGCACCGAGGTGCTCCTCGGCGGAATTTGCGACAGGCGCGCACGCGTCACCGCGGTGACGATCGGCGAGGCCGCCAGCAGCGCGACCGGACGGACGCCGCGCGTCGGCGGCGTGTCCTTGTCGAGCGGATTGCGCAGCGCGAGCTGAATCTTGCCTTCGCTCGCGGCCAGCGTCAGCCGCTCCGATTCCTCCGGATTCACCAGCAGGGTGACGACGGTCACCGGCTGCGGCTTGTCCTTGTCTGTCTGGCGATCGATCTTCGTGCCCGCCGCGACCACCTGCACGTTGGTCAGAATCACCTTCGAGGTCATGTCGCCGGGCCTCTGCGTCGGGCTGACGGTGGCGACGACGTCGACGCGCGTGCCGGGCAGCACGTAGCCGGCGACGCCGATGACTTCGTTCACGCGCACCGACACCGCGCGCAACCCCGGCGGAATCGCCGGCGGCAGTCCGGCGCCAGCTTCCGGCGACGCGAGCTTCAGCGGCAGCATCGGCTCGTTCTGAATGACCGGCAGCACCAGGCCGCGGCCGATCACGTCCTTCGGATCGCTGAACGCGCCGGCCGGTACGGCGTTGGCGGGCCAGTCGATGATCCGGATGTCGTCGCGCGAGATTTCAGCGCCGACGTCGAGGTCGGCGGCCGCCACCACCACCGGCTTGGTTGGGATGGTCACCGTCCTCGCCGGCGTCCTCTGCACGTAGTTGTAGGTGGCGAACGCGAACACGCCGCCTACACTGACGGCGAAGACGAAGACGATGAATACGCGCATGCGAGCCATATGGATTCCCTATTCGTTCCGCATTTCCGCGGATGCGGACATCGTGATGGGCGCTGCACCGGTCGTCGAATTCTTCACGACCAGGCGGGCGACGGGATTGAGAACCATGAACGAGAACGGGTAATTCACTGTGACGCGTGTGCCGTTCGCCGTGGCCGTGCCGCCAAGCGAAATCGACACGTTCTGCGTCACGACGATTGATGCCGAATCAGGATTCGGCACCTGACCGGACACCAGGTAGGCCGTCACGCGCGACTGCACCATCGACGTGGTGGCGTTCGGCGTCACGGCAACGCGCGCGCCTTCGCGCGCCGCGTTGGTCAGCACCTGCTCCATCTGGTACGCGCGTCCGAACTCGAAGATGCCCACCGAGACGAGCAGCACGATCGGCAGGATGAGAGCGGTTTCGAGCATCGCCGTTCCACGTTCGTTCTGTGTTAGCCGCTTCATGGTCATAACCCCAATGCAGCCGCGAGCGTGCCCGCGGCAATCGCCGGCACGTACGCGAAACGGTTGTTCTCCGCCTTGTGTTCGATGACCGCGGCGTTCGCGCCGCCGGTCGTGACGAGCTCCGCCGTGCGCTGCACCGTCGCGCTCAAGCGGCGACGTCGAAGTGCGACGACGACCGCGAGCAGACCGCCGGCGAGCGCCGTGTAAAAGAACGCCGTTGCGATGTGCGCGGGACCCAGCCAGGCGCCGAGCGCCGCGAACAGCTTCACGTCGCCCGCGCCGGTGCCGCCCACGATGTGGCCGGGCAGCATCAGCAGGAGGCCGACGACGAAGCCCGCGATCGCCGCACCGACCGAGACGCTGGTCGCGTGCGCCGCTGCCGCCGCAACACCCGCGCCCGCGACGCCCATCGTCAGCGCGTTGGGCACGCGGCGCGTGTACAAGTCGACGACGGCACTGGACCCGCCGGTGCCGGCGACCACGCAGACGGTGAGCGGTTCAGACATCTTCAGCATCAGAAATTCTGCGCAATCTTTTGCCAGAACAACGTGTTGATCGCACCGCCGAGAATCTGTACCGATCCCATGGCGATGAGCGCGATCAATACGACGAGCAGACCATACTCGAGCAGGTCCTGCGCGTCGTCCCGGCCGACGAAGCGACCGACGACGGCTATGGCATGTTTCACGGCTAATCTCCCTGTCATCGGCTTTCGACAACAGCGCCAGTCGCCAGTGGATCGATCGATGGACGATCGAGACTGACGGCTGGCGCTGACGATCGGCAACGCTCGTCGTTGACGAACTGAACTGCGCCACGCTCGCCAGCGAGCCGGCGATCGTGTTGAAGATCGTGGCAACGCTCTGACCGGCGAGCTGAACGCCGGCGTACGCAACGAGTGCGATGAGCGCGACGAGCAGTGCGTACTCGAGCAGGTCCTGCGCGTCGTCGTGGCGAACGAACGACCTCAGGCGATTCACAAGCTGCATGAGACCTCCTGCGTCGCCTTACGCGAC
>Ga0114129_10010674_pt1 | contig 13100 bp, 10 predicted proteins | sample RhiMetdeltSRZDD1_FD_80071 | JGI IMG/M metagenome (GOLD analysis project Ga0114129, IMG submission 80071) | Populus rhizosphere microbial communities from Tennessee, USA - Rhizosphere MetaG P. deltoides SRZDD1 (version 2) (version 2) | ecosystem: Host-associated > Plants > Roots > Rhizosphere >...
GCACCAATAATAGAATAATAACCTCCCGTGAGTTCGGTGAGCGTCCACTTTTGATTGGTTGCACCGGTACCACCCCATTGCAGTATGTTTGAACCGTTGGCAGTTTGGGCCGATGCCACGTCGAGCATCATACCGCTTTTCCGGTTCACAATAAAAAACGTACCATTCGATACGGCCTGCAATGTTTCTGAAGCGGATATCCGTGCTGTTGACCCCGCATCCTTTTTGTTTCCGTTACCCGCTGCCGTTGCATCGGTTGATGATTTGGAATCCGAAATGCTGTCTTTTTTACAACTAACAGCAAATAACGTTGGGGCAAGCAACCCCGCAACCAGCCAACGTAGCATAAATGGTCTGCTTTTCATAAAAGGTTTAATTTACATAATGAAAAATAATAGTATTCGACACTATGAATTTAACCAGCAGCCAATTATAACACAGAGGTGTAATTGATATAAAAAGGGGGGCATTTTAGTATGCGCCCCCCTTTTATACCTATGTGGTGTAATTTTTATTTAATTTCTATAGCGCCGATCGTGGGCGTACCCGAACGTTTATTGCCGAAATAATCATAGGTGGCATAATTAGCGGCCGCCCCATTGATCGCCTTACTGCCCGTTTGCGGTGAAAAGCTATTGGGAGCCAGTGTGAGCATGGGATTCACATTATTCAAACTTAAATCTGTTCCACCGTAAATGTCTTTAAAAGCAGCCTGCCACTGATCGAACGGTTTTTCGTTATAGAACTTTGGTATCCATACAAAGGTGGGCGCTGTACCTGAACTATAGTAAATATTGTTTTTAAATACAAGCGGCCCCTCGGTTGGTTTGGTGTACTCCCTGTCGGTACTGGTAAGTATACGAGGACGTGAAGCTGGTTGAATAAAAATATTATTTACAAATTCAACGCCTTTGTTAGGTGTATAACCAATACCGCCTTCGGTACTGATGAGCATACCACTGTGACTACGTTGTGCGGTTAAGTAGCAGGTATTGTGGTAAAAGCGGGAGTTTGAGCTGGAGCTGGCTGCCAGCGCGGCGCCCGACACATTGCTGATTATATTATTAACTACCAGTCCGTCGTACGATTCATAAGGTCCGTCAACCAAACGGTTTTCATCGGTTTGCTGTCCGAGCATGATCGCATTGTAACCTTCACCATCGGTACCAAAACCGGTATTATTAATTCTGTTGGCTGCAAAAATAGGATTGCGCGCATTGCCTTTCGCGTACATAGCAACATCGGGAAGATCGTGCAGATAATTACCAATAACACGGATATTATCGGCGCCTGTAATATCAATCCCCTGCGAGTTGCTGCCGGGTTGAACTACAGACGGATCGGCAAATAATTCAGAATTTAATATAGCTACGTTGTTAGCCGTGCGAACAATTTTAATGAGATCAGGAACGGCGCAACATAATGTGCAGCTATCAATTTGCACGTGAGGCATATCAACCTTAACGGCATTGGCATCGGCTCCCCCGGCTGATGTAGACATGATCTTAATGCCTTTGATGCGCCAATAAGCCGAAGCACATACAGAACCGGCCGGTGCGTATTCATCGCATCCGCTGTTATAAAAATAGATGGTAGCTACCGATGCGCCTCTGGGATTGCCCTGCAGCGTTACCGCTTCACCGGCAGCCGCCTGCAATGTAACCCATGCATCGGCAGTTCCGAATCCCGTGTTAACTACAGCGCCCTGGTACGTGCCGGCACGCATTATTATTATTCCACCCGGCTTCACCATTGATACAGCCTTTGTTAGTGTTTTCAACGGAGCGCTGATGGTGCCTGCAGCCGCATCGTTGCCATTGGTGGCTACATAAATGGTGGCAGCTGTTCCAGCCCCTTTTATTACTTCAACATCATAAATGTTGCCGGGGTTAGTACCAGCTCCTCCGCCACCGCCCACCTTCACCGTGTCTGTGGGTGGATTGTTCGGGTTAGTACCGGGATCACCATTGTCGTTGTTGTTGTTATCTTTTTTACAGGAGAAAAGGAAAAGGCAATTAAATACAAGTAGCATTGCAAATACAATACATTTTTTTTGCATTTGAGTCGGTTGTTTTTATATGGTACGGGAATTTTGGATGCAGCGCAATATACATGCCGCAATGGATGAAACCCAATGACCACGCATATTTTACCCAACTACCTTTAGCTATGGTTATATGCAAAAAAACACGCCTATACTACTGTATACAACAAAGCATCTTTTATATACAACAAAGCACCTTTGCGTTGAAACAAAGATGCTTTGTAAACAAATATTAAATGTATCAGATACATTTTAATAATTCTGTATCACACCAAGATCATAAGGAATACTAATATAATTCGGATAGCTGCCATCAACCACACCCTGTATGATCATCTGGCATTGATTGATATTATCGATCTCCAGCCGTTCATTGGTCCCTGAACGGATCAGCTCTACATGCGAAACCTGGTCTGTCCAATGATCTGACTTATAAACAAGATTGCCTTTATAGGCCCATTGTTCATTTACTTTTGTCCAGGTACCACCGGGATTGGCAGCTGCCCATAATTCCTGCCACCTGCTGGCGCCCATATCTTCCACCACCATATAATATTTTCCATCGGCTTTGTTCCTATACACATGCGGCCCTTCAAATGTGTTGGTGGCGATTACCTGCGATGCCGACCAGCTGTAAGGAAAATTAGCCACAGTGGTCCAGCGCCGTTTGATGGTATGTGAACCGTCGTTGGCAGAATAAAACAAATACACATTGGTGCCGTCGGAAATGCACCAGTAGTCGATGCCGCCATCGGCAAAGCCCATTGTCCTTACTGCCGTCCACCCTGCCGTGTTGGCCACATCTGTATTGGTTGAAAAAGCCGGCGATGTTCCGTTCTGGTATATCAGGAACCATCTGCCTTTAACGGGAAAATAAAATATCTGCGGAGCGGCCAGTCCACCACCCGAGCCGATACTGCTTAACAGGGTGTGACCTGAATTTTTTAATCCATCGATAGTTGTGGCCGAAGCATAACCGATCTTCCAGGCGCTACCGTTGGTACCGGTATAAAACAGGTGCCAGCGGCTGCCAGAATAAATTAAAGAAGGATCTTTCACGGCGATGTCATCATACGCTCCGGATGGGCCGTCGAAAAAGCATCTTGCGCCTACATTCCAGGTAGTGGCTTCAACCTGTGGTTGCGTTTCGGATGAATTGGGTTTTTCTTTTTTTGCGCAACCAGAAAGTTGTTGCATGAACATCGTTGAAATGACGGCAATCGTTGTTACCACGATTGGTTTTGCAAGCATCGTTAGCATAATAGTATTGTTTAGTGTTTTCAAATGGCAATCCTGACATAGTTTACCCAACGGTATTAAATAACCGGAATGGGTAATCTATATATCAAGGCACATGAAAAGAACAATACCCTTAAACAGATAAAATAATTTTTGTCCGTTTCATATTTCAGAAATGATTTATACTCTTTTTTTGTATTGCTTTTTCCAATTATTTCTACCGGTTATGCGGGAAAAAAGCCGGCTATTTGCAACCTCTTCATTAGGTTGAATGATTGTTGTTTTGAATAATCATACAGGTTACCCACGCCCCGCTTTTTCAGGCGGGGCCTTTCTATATAAACCGATAAAAACTCTTTATCTGATTGTTTACTCTATCTGAATGCATTATTTTTAACCCAACCAAGCGCATCAAAATGACCCTAACCAGCCGATTCCTGAAACCGTTTACCCTTAGTATTGTAATTACCATCCTGTCGATTGCTATAACCCAAAATTCGTTCTGCCAGAAGGATTACGGTGATTACGATTATATCGATAACAAATTCTATATCTCTTTATCTCCCTGTGCTCTTATAGATGCATTGGATTACCCTTCTATCAGAATAAGTGGTGATGCAAAAGTTTATAAAAATATTTCTATCTCCGTTGAAAATGCTATTTATCCAACAATCGGGTTAAGATTTTACAAAGAAGATGTGAGCGGATTTGCCATTAAACCCTGTGTAAAATTTTATTTTAACAAAGACAAGATCATGAACAGAAATTACATCGGGTTGGAATATCAATATAAGCAAATATATTATCATTTAACCGACAGTATTAAAAATGGCGGCAACCAGTATTATACACGATATGGAATGACAAGATACATTAACTGCATTAATGTAAAATATGGAGAATTGTACAACCTAAACAAAAGGTGGATAGCTGAATGGTTCGCCGGTATCGGGATCAGGTTTTTTCATTCTTTTACTGATTTGCCTCAGGAGGAATATGATGGTATTATTTTCAGAGAAGCACTTGGTAATACAAGTATGGCAGGATCGCAGGCAAGAACAATCGGGAATCATACTAATCCCAATATTACCGCCGGCGTCAAAATCTGCTATAGGTTATGGTAGCGGTTCATGATTGTGAAAACCATTATGCGTCAAAAAATAAAAGCTAACCGCATAGCTTACCGGGACGCACAATCTTACTTTGCCATTTTGTTAGATGACAACAACAGAAAGACCATTTGCAGGCTATATTTAAACGGGTCAAAAAAATATATTGGAACGTTTGACGAAAACAAAAAGGAAACTAAAAACGAAATATTAACCGTAGACGATATCTTTAACTATACAGATATGCTGCATAAGACGGCTACACTTTATGACGGTGAAAAGGCAGGAAGGGAAATTGAGCAAAACTAAAAAAAGGCTGTATCCTGGTGATACAGCCTCTCAAACCCTTTATTGAAATGAAAAGAAGCGAAATTATATTAGCTTAACACTACTTTTTTACTGCCAAGAACATGTATCCATAATGCAGCAGAAAGAAAACTTGTTAAAGTAAGCAGGGCTGAAAAAGCATATTGTTCATGCATAAAAAGAACAAAACTAACTAAGCTTGCAATTACTATCAGTACAATTGTCGTAAGCGTAAAGATCGTTTTCATATAAAATGTTTTAAGGTGTTTTTTAATCGCTGTAAGCATTATTGCCTGCATGTACTAATAGAATGCTTAAAAGCCCGGAAGTTTATTAAAGAAATGCTAAGACGAACAGCAAATCCACCCGAAAACGATCTTAATATATTATTAACAAAAGTACTTTAAACTGGTATATATTACATAGCAGCCTTCGTAATCGTTTCATTCACTCCATCCCACACATAAACAGCCCTTTTTTTATCGGTGAGCTTCATGATGGTATTCCCTTTTTTGTCTACTTTATCTGTGCCTACTCCATTGGTCATATTCCAGATAACCGTATCGGATTGGCCATTCTTTTCAACAGGGAAGGTAAACGTTTCATTATGGTAGTAAATATCCGCGTCGGCATCATTCATTTTATCGGGGAAACGAACCAGCTGGTTATTTTTTGTAAATGCGAAGTAGAATTCGCATAAAGGTATGGCGCAGGCTTCGCCGCCAAAAGAAATCACAACCATATTCTGAACGTTGGTAAGTCCCATGCCGCTCATTACCTTGCTATAGCTGAACCTGGCCCCTTCATCGTCATCGGTAATCAGCGTTGTTTTAGCCAGCATGTTGCCATTTTGCACCACTTTCAGCTTTACGAGAAATCGTCGTATAGTGTCTTTGTTCTTTCCCGACATGTAAATGCTGTCGGCCCGGCGTTCAATGCCATATACGAATTTAATATCTCCCCGGCGCAAGGGCCAACAGCTCACCAGGCCCTGCCAGATATAACCGTTCTTTGGCGTTCCGTTTTTTGTATAGTTTATTTTCAGCCAGGGTCCTTTGAGACCTCGTATGGTGAGGCCGTTATGCGTTATTCCTATGATGGTAATGTTGTCGCCTGCGAACAACGTATCGATGGGCGCCTGCTTTGTGTCGGGCGTGCTGCGGATCAATGCCGTGTCGGCAAAAATATAACGTTCGGTAGTATCTCCGTCATTAAGCATCCAGCTGCGCATATCGGGAAATTCGAAGCCATTCTCATCCTGTGCGGATACGATATTACTAAGGGCGATAAAAAGGATCAGGGTTAGTTGTTTCATGGGGTGCAAAAATAAGCAGGAATTTTATACTTTATGATGATTTTGCCGTTGGGATACAGTTAGAGTGGTGATAAAAACAACAAAAGATAAAGAGGCTGTCTTCTATGTTTGTAAAACACAGGAGATGGCCTCTTATTGTTTGGAAATCTCATGAGCCTGATTAGTTGGGGTATGCAGACTACCTTCTTACCAATACAAGACTAACATCACTATTGGTTTCACCTGAGTTAGACCCATCACCGGGTAAAAAGTATTGTCTTGAATAAGGTCCAAAAGATTCAGCTATGCGGAGCGCATTGGCAATTTGAGCATTTACAGTTCCGATTGTACCGGGTAACTCATCCATTATGCGATCACGTATTCTATCATGTTTTACACCGCTTTCTACCCATGCACCATAATAGTCAACATATCCACGCAGCGTGCCGGTGGCATCAACATACAAGTACACCCAATACCTGATTTCTGCATCATAATCGAACCAGTGGGGAACATCGACTTCTACCGGTATTTTTAAATGAATATATCTTTTAGTTGGCTCGTTAGGATGACCACTACCGCCCTCGGGCCACATGTCCCATGTAATAACCGGTTCTCCGCGAAGTGAAATCCGCGGCACAGAACCTATGAAGTTTTTGATTTCATCTCTAATGCCAAGACTGCCCAATGCAATGGGAGGCAACTCGTTTCTATACTGGCGAACGATCAATATGGAAGAAGTTCTGTCGTTCATGAAATTACCAACATAAGGGGTATCTACCCGGTTAGACGGATTTGACGAATTCGTTGACCAGGATGTATACCTGCCAAAAAACCTGTCATCCTGAAAAAGAATAACCCTGCCGGCAACTTCCGACGGACTTGCATCTACATATAAAGATGAAATAGAATCGTTGAGAGAAGCGTTGTTAAGCGTTCCAATACGAACCTTGCGATAAACAAATCCGGGAGTATGGTTTACAAAATAAGATCGTCCACCAAAATCAGAATGCTGATATAACTGTGACCAGATGCTGTCTGTTTCGTCACCGCCGTTACTACCCTCTTTTATTGTTTTGGTGCTTAGCACCTGAATTGCCTCAGCAATTATCTTTTCTGCATCACCAACGGAATGATTGTTGTTTAATATCCTGTTTATTGCATCTTCAACGAGAAATTGATTCGATACTGTTGGATTTTCTTTGCATCTTCCAATAGCCCAGTGCATGCTTTCCACGGGTGTTTTCTTCGAAAGTTCGGGCAAAAAAGTACCAATGGTAGCCCCAACCGGGTTCCGCTGAATATGATCTTTATCATTGGCAAGCATTTCCTCCCGTGTTGGCCTTAATTCATTATCGCGGGGTTGTACATAACGTAACATGGCATCTGCACCGCTGTTAAGTCCACCGGTGCCGTATTTTTCTCTGATGCCATTTGCACGTTCCGCCAGTTTGGCGACTCCTTCGGGTTCGAGAAGCATTTTTTCCAGATCAATTTTTTTCATGTTGAAATCTCCTTTTTGAGCTACTGCTCAATAATGATTAAATATTATTTTTTTGCTACCTAACCATGAGCTTTCAACCGTTGATGCATAGTATACCGGCTTAATAACAGATAAAAAGTTATTAAATAAGCAAATAACCAATCTACTAAGGAGCCAAAAGGGGAACGATTAAATAAAGGGAACGATTAGTAAAAGAAGAAAAATTTTTGGCGGAGTGGAATTAAGTCAAGGTAAAATTAAGGAATGCCGGCACACAACATGACAGGCACTTAGAAGAAGTTTATTTTTTAATAGGAAAATATTGTTACCGGATAATTGTAAATGCTTAGAGTAAATCATTTTCTGTAGCCAGCAGACAAAACCCGATAACTTACTCCTACCTGAAATTGCAACGCTTTGCTTTTATCATGCAGCGGTTTATAAGTGTTTTCTTTTTTATAAAGTGAATTAAAGAAGTATTGACTACCGAGCATTATTTCTACCTTTTTTGACACTGCGAAACGGCTATTGATGTGAGCGCCAAATAACATTTTTTGCGCATCACCTTTCTGTTCAAAAAAACCGCCAACAGGTTGAAAGGGATTTGTATTAAAATTATAGATAATCATTGCATTATTGTCCTTTTTTCCGGTGAGGTAACTAATTATAGCACCTCCCTGGATAGAAAATCGATTATAGGCTAATGAAACATTGAACGGACGTAACGTAAGGTATGTAAACCTGATATTGCCATTTCCTATATAAAAATCATTTTTATAAAACGACTGTGCGATATAAGTATCGTAAGTATAACTCATTTGCATCATACCCAATGAAAACGAAACCGACCACTTGCCATTTATCTTTTTTCCCAATTCCGCTTCCACATTAAAACCTCCGCCGGGCCTGGTTTTAGAGGTTGTTTCTGTCATCGTCAAACTTCGGGCATTATCAATATTGATATAATTTGGAATAACAAAGCCATCAGCTATATAAATCCGGTTTTTAAAATCAGGCACCTGGGTAAGGTTGACACCTGCGTTTAATTTTAGCTCAATTTTTTGCGCTGAGGCAATTGAAGTAACGAGTATGAACATTAACAGGGGAATAAGGCTTTTCATTTTTTTACAGAAAAATAATAAAATTATTCCATGAAGTTGTTCAGATTTAAAAAAAGCATTTTGTAAAAGTTAGTTAAAACAGCGCTTAAAACCTGGAAAACTCCTTCATCATCTTCAAAAAAAGTTCCTTCTTTCTTTTTGCTACTTTTATTTTGTGGCCGTTCGATAGGATGAGGGTGCCTTCTTCGCCACGGCGATACTCTTTTACATGCCGCAGGTTTACAAGATGCGACCGGTGCACCCGCATAAAAAAATCATGAGCCAGCAGGTCTTCAAATTCGTTAATGGTTTTTGAAGTAACCACCTGCTTTTCGCCGGGTAAATAAACCTTCATATACTTGTTGTCGGCTTCGCAATAAATAATATCCTGTAGCAGCGTTACTTCAAATCCGTTCTGTGAAGGAATACATAATTTGATTTCATGATACGGCACCTGTGGACGCAGGTTGTTTATCAATACCTCCATCCCTTCCAGTTTTTTCTTTGAGCTAATGCGCTCAAAGGCCCTGTCTACGGCTTCTGCCAGTGCAGTTTCATCTACCGGTTTTAATAAATAATCAACAGCACTGATCTTAAACGCCTGCAACATGTAATTGTCATAAGCCGTAACAAATATCACTTCAGGAACAGCAGCAGTAATCTGCTGCAGCAATTCAAACCCATTTTTTCCCGGCATATCAATATCCAGGAAAAGCAGATCAGGCCGCAACATATTAATTTTCTCCAGGGCGGTTCCAACATCACTGCATTCAGCTATTATATCAACGAACGGACACACTTCTTTCAATAACAACACCAGCGCATTAAGGCTTTTAATTTCGTCATCAATTACAATTGTAGTCATGTGTATTCATAGATTAGTGAAAGGGTTAACCGGGCCAGGGTGCCGCCTGCAGCAACATTATGCATCGAACCAATATCTTCTATTTCCAGATTGCAGCGGGTATGATATTTTAAATTCAACAACCTGATCCTATCCTTTATATTATCAATACCTACAGATTGATGGTTGGCACGTTGTTGTTCGGCCGATTTTATTAACCCAATGCCATTATCTTCTATTTCGCATATCAGCTGGTCGTTCTGTTTTAAAAACCTGATATTAATTTTCTTCTCCCCTGCTTTTGGTTTCAATCCATGCCATATGGCATTTTCTATTAACGGTTGCAATAACATGGGCGGAACTTCAACCTGCACAGCGCTTAATGTTGAATCTATGAAAATGGTATAATCAAAATCGTCGAACCTGAGCTTCTCCATTTCCAGATACCGGTACAGGTACTCTACATTCTGTTCGAGCGTAATAAAGTTTTTACCGGAATGATGCAGGGTCATTCGAATGAGGCCTGCAAAACGGCCCAGGTAATGCGACGCATTACGATTTTCCTTTTGCAGTATCAGTTCCCTGATGCTGTTGAGGCTGTTAAAAATAAAATGAGGATTCATCTGCGCGCGCAACGCTTTCATTTCTGTTATGGCTAACAGGTTGTTTAATTCAGCTGTACGGCGAATGTTTTTAATACGCCAGCGAAAACCAATGATAATAATGGCAGCTGTTATGAAAACAACAAATGTATAAAACCACCATGTTTGCCAAAATGGCGGCAGAATAGTGATAGTTATTTTCCTGGTTACGGGTTGCCACCTGCTGGATGCAGAAGTTACTTTTATTTCAACCGGATAACTGCCGGGAGCCAGGTTATTAAAACCAAGTGTGTTTTGTTTTTCCAATAGTACCCATGTGGCATTGCCCGCCATACGATACCATAGCCGGTTATGTTGTACATCCAAAAAATTAATGGCTGCTACATGAACGCGAATATCATTTTCGTAATAAGGCAATTTTAGTTCATTACCCGGATAAAGTATGTTTCGCCCTCCGGCTGTGCTAATCGCATCCATATAAAATGGAATGCCCTGGGTTATAGTATGTGATATACTGTCTGTTACCCAGCCAATATAATTACTGCTATAGCCAATCAATACCCGTTTGGCAACAGGGTCGTGATACAATGTTACAGGAATGCCTCCATCCTGCGGAATACCGTCGGCAAAAGAGTAACTGATTATTTTTTGTGTTTGCTGATCCCAGGCACTGAGATAATTATTGCTGGCCATCCACAGATGACCGTTATTCAACCCAAGCAACCGGCTAATGGTATTTTCGGGTAAGCCCTGGTCTGTAGAAAGCTGCCGGTAGTTTTTTAACACGGGGTTAAAAAAAAGAGCGCCATTGTTTCTATTGGTGAAAATAACCTGCTGCTGCCGAACGGTGGTTAGTGAATTAATATCAACATTATCCCAATTATGACCGGTATAGGTTTTCATAACGGTATCGAACCGGTTTGTTTTCCGGTTCCACCTCGTTATACCTTGCGAAGCAACCCATATATTACTTTCCCCGTCTTCAATAATATGACTGAGACTTGTAACCGGTAAATAATTCAAACTATCCTGGCTTCGAAAAACACGGGTTTGTTTTGTGTGCAGATCGTATTGTATAAGCCCTGTGCCCCAGGCCCCCTGAAGCCACAGCAGGTTATGCGAATCTTTGAACGCAATAGTAACCGGTTGTTTGCGCAGAAAGCGTTGCACATCTTCTGTTAAAGATACATAGCCAAAATGTTTATTGCCGGTGTTCAGCCATACAAGACCAAACTGTGTGGCAAACCACAGGGTATCTTTTGCCACAGGCAAAATATACCATACCTGGTTGCAATGTTCATTAAGCGCGGCAAAACTGATCTTTTGCCTGAATGCAAAGTTATTGGCATCCAGTACATAAATACCATCCTTGTTGTAGGTGCCTACATACAATTCATTTTGATGCCTGCAAAAAGCTGTGATCTCATAATTCGGCCCGGTGCGGCTGCTTTGTGAAAGAGAACGAATATCTAATGCCCCGACTTTTTTTTCAGCCAGGTCCTGTTTCAGTAATCCCTTGTCGGTACCAATCCATAACCTTCCTTCTCTGTCTTTAAAAACTGCTGTACAAAAAAAGTCTGCAAAATAACAATGCGGATCAACCTGTAACGATCCCGTGGTTGTATTGAAACGACAAACATACAAACCGGCATTGGCGCCGGTAACGATGGCGGTTGTATCATTCACTGCATACCATATCATTTGCCAGCCTATAGTCTTTTTAAAAAATGCAGGAACCCGGTAACGCTGCAGCTGATCGGTTGAACCGTCATAAAAGAACAGCGCTGATTTATCGTATAATACTACTTTATATTTACCAATGGCAGTGGTAAGATGAGACAGTTTTCTGTTTATAGCAGCCAGGTTCGGAAACCTGTTCTTATATTCATCAACAGAAGCATATTTTTTCAGCCTGCTGTCAAATATGAAAATCTCGTTATTGCTGGTAAAATGTATATAGAGGTTATCTGCCAATGGGGCCAGGCCCCGGCCAAAACTTTTGGCCGGTTGTTCGCCTTTTTTACCCTTGTATTTGTCATACCGCAAGCCAAGGTTGCCGTTTTTTTCGAAAACATACATGCCCGTTTTTGAAGACATCAGCAGGTATCCTTCTTTTGTAACTATAGCATCGTTTGCATCATTTACAAAGTTGCCCGGTTCCGCGTGCAGCTTATATTTTATTAGCAGCTCATCCCGAACGTTCAGCGACTGTATTCCTTTTCGTGTGGTAAGTAACAACTGGTGGTTGTTGAGTGACAGCTTAACAATTTCATCAATACTGCTGCCATCGGCCGACCGGAATACTTTTCTGAATTCGCTGCCATCAAAACGGTTAAGTCCGTTTTGGGTCCCAATCCATATAAAACCTTTTTCGTCCTGCGCAAGGCCGGTTACACCATTATCGCTTAAACCATCCTGTATGGTATAGCGGATGAACCTGCTTTCATCCAACTGGCTATGAGCTATGGTATTACATAGTAATAAAATTATCAGATAAGTCGTATATGGAATTGTGTTACTCAAAATCAGGCGATGAAAAGGTGCGCACAGATAACCTTGTTGATGGTGGTTTTAAACAAAAGTAAATTTTTCGACGAATGTAAGAAAATGGAAATCAGAGCACTTTTATTTATCAATTTACTGTTTCACCGCTCACACCACGAAAGTAATTACTCACACCACTAAAGCAGTTACTCACTGTTTTGGAGCCTCAACAAAAAAAGTACTGCATTTTTTGTACGAGCATTGCAATCAAACAACAGATAAATGAAAAACTGTATACCAATGAAAATGTATTATGCTTTGCTGGCGGGCCTGCTCTTAAGCATTACGCCTTGCCTTGCGCAAAATGTAGCTATTAATGAAGATGGTTCTTTACCCGATGCCAGTGCTATACTGGATATAAAGTCAGGGAACAAGGGAATACTGATTCCCCGTATGAGTACAGCCGATCGCGAGCTGATCGTGGGCCCTAAGGGTTTGATGGTGTACGATACTACCACCAGTTCATTCTGGTATATCTGGCTGAAGACAACGAATGCTTCAGGAAACCCTATTGCATTCTGGAGAAACCTGGCAA
>Ga0114129_10010675_pt1 | contig 13099 bp, 9 predicted proteins | sample RhiMetdeltSRZDD1_FD_80071 | JGI IMG/M metagenome (GOLD analysis project Ga0114129, IMG submission 80071) | Populus rhizosphere microbial communities from Tennessee, USA - Rhizosphere MetaG P. deltoides SRZDD1 (version 2) (version 2) | ecosystem: Host-associated > Plants > Roots > Rhizosphere >...
CTCGCCGCGCCGGGTGATCGCCGCGGCCACCGCCGAGCACCACTGCGCCCGCTCGAAGGCGGACCGCGCCGCCCAGGCTGGCCAGGCCGCCTGCGCGGCGGCGACGGCGGCGTCGACGTCGCCCGGGTCGGCCACGGCAACGGTGGCGAACTGCTCGCCCGAGGAGGGACTGACCGCAGGGGCCGTGCCCCCGCCGCCGGGGCGCCAGGCGCCGCCAATGTACAGCAGGTGCTCACTCATCGTGTGTTCCCTTCCTCACGGGCGCCGCTGGCGGGCCCAGGGCATGTCAGGCGGATCTCATCCTGCCGCGGAACAACCGGACACGCCCTCACGCGCTGGCGCACAGCCGCCCGAGCGAATCCAGCGTCTCGGGGCGCATCCGGTACTCGGGGCCGGAGATGGACAGGGCGGCGACGCAGCTGCCAGCCGGGTCGAACACGGGCGCGGCGACCGCGACCAGCCCTTCCTCCAGTTCGGCGACCGCCGTGGCGTAGCCCTCGGAGCGGATGCTGGCGAGCTCGTCGGCGAGGGCGCCGGGACTGACGATCGTCTGCGGTGTGTAGCGCTCCAGTGCCGTGGGCTGGCTCAGTGCGCCGTAGGCGAGCAGGACCTTGCCGTTGGCGACCGCGTGCGGCCTGGTTCGGCGGCCGATCCAGCCCCCCGAGCTGGACAGGATGTAGGTGCTCGGCACCTCCGCCACATTGAGCACGTTCTCGCCGTCGGGAACCGCGAGGTTGACGGTCTCCCCGGTCCGCTGGGACAGCTTCTCCATCGCTGGCTGCATGGTGCCGACCAGGTCAAAGCTCCGGAGCGCCAGCGCGCCCAGCCGGATGATCTCGACCCCCAGGCGGTAACGTTTGCCGACGCGGGTGAGGAACCCGGTCCGCTCCAGCGCCGCTGCGAGGCGGGAGGCGGTTGACTTGTGCACCGACAGCGCCCGCGCGATGTCGGCCACGCCGAGTTCTTCCCGGCTGTCGTCGAAGCTCCTGAGCAGCGTCAGCACGCGTTCGGCCGACCGGTAGGTTGCGCTGCGCGCAACCTCGTTCTGGCTCATGCAACAAGGATGGCCAGCGGGCCGGCACGCGTCAACAGCCGGGCCTGGCGCGGCCGGGGCGCCGTGGCATACTCGCTGAGCAGGAAACGCTGGCGGGCGCAGGCGTGTCTGCGAGCGCCCGTGAAGAGAAGGGAGCGGGGCTGGTATGTCCGCCCCCGACGCGGCCGATGCCGCCACCTCCGCGTCCGCCCACGACCCGCTGCCCGAGGCCCTGGCGCTGGCCCGCGGGGCCGCTGCCGCCGGGCTCGGGCTCAAGCTCCTGGGCGGCCTGGCCGTCCGGGTCCTGTGTCCCGAGTACCCGCCCCGGCTGCGCCGCGACCAGGACATCGACTTCGCGTGCCTGACCAAGGAGCGCAAGAAGATCGCGGCCTACCTGGAGACGAGTGGCTGCGAGCCGGACCGCCGGTTCAACAACCTCAGCGGCCACCAGCAGATGTATTTCACCGCACCCTCCGGGCGGCCGATCGACGTCATGGTCGACCAGCTGACGATGTGCCACACCCTGGACCTGCGGCCGTCGTTCTCCCGCCAGCCGCTCACTGTCGACGCGATCGACGTGCTGCTGTCCAAGCTCCAGATAGTCGAGCTCAACGAGAAGGATGTGCACGACATCGTGCACCTGCTGGCGGCCCTGCCGCTGGGCGGTGAGGGCGTGAGCCTGGACACCGACCGCTTCTGCCAGCTGCTGGGCGCGGACTGGGGCTGGTGGCGGACCGTCACCGGCAACCTCGCCAAGCTGCCCGGCCTCATCGCCGAGAAGCCGGAGTTGATACCGGCCGGTGCCGCCTTCGATCCCCTCGACCAGATCCAGCGGCTGTCGCAGCTCGCCGCCGACACCCCCAAGACGGTCAAGTGGCGGCTGCGGGCGAAGGCGGGTGACCGCGTCCGCTGGTACGAGCTGCCCGAGGAGGTCGCGCACTGATATCCGGCAGCTTGACGCCGCAATCAGCCAGTGCTAGACGTTGCACAGAACGCGAGGCGGTTGCGCATGACGCGCAGCTGTGGCGCCTGGTGTCTGGGGAAGGCATGGGGTTAGTCCGATGAGAGTCTTCTTCGCCACGGACATTCATGGGTCCGAGATCTGCTGGCGGAAATTCCTCAACGCGGCCAGTTTCTACAAGGCCGACGCGGTGATCCTGGGTGGTGACGTCACCGGCAAGGTGATGGTGCCGATCACCGAGCACAACGGGTACTGGCAGGTAGTGCTGGCCGGAGAGACGGTGCGCCTGGACACCAGGGAGGAGCTCGCTGACGCCGAGCGCCAGATCCGCAACAGGGGCTCGTACCCCGCGGTGATGTCCCCCGACGAGCTGACCGAGCTCAGTAAGGAAGAGGGCGCCGTCGACCGGCGGTTCAGCGTGGAGATGATCGCCTCGCTGGACCGCTGGCTGGACATGGCGGACGGCAAGCTCAAGGGCGGCGAGATCCCGTGCCTGCTCAACGGCGGGAACGACGACATCTGGGAGATCGATGACGTCATCGACGCCTCGCCGTACGTGACGTTCGGCGAGGGCAAGCTGATCGATCTCGGCGGCTTCCACCTGGTGTCGATGGGGTGGACGAACCCCACGCCATGGGACACCTTCCGCGAGGCGCCGGAGGAGGAACTAGCGGCCAAGATCGAAGCGGTCGCGAATCTGGTGCCGGACATGGGGCGGGCGATCTTCAACTTCCACGCGCCGCCCTACGGGAGTGGTCTTGATGACGCGCCGGCGCTGGACGCGAACCTGCGCCCGATGCACGGCGGCGCGGTCATGAAGCCGGTCGGCTCGACCGCAGTCAGCGATGCAATCGTTCGCCATCAGCCCATGCTTTCCGTGCACGGACACATTCACGAGAGCAGGGGCATCAAGAAGATGGGAAGGACCCTCGCCATAAATCCGGGCAGCGTCTATGGTGATGGCGTCCTGCAAGGTGCCCTGCTCGAACTTGACCCGAAGAAGGGGAAAGTCTCGAAGTATCTTCTCGTGAACGGTTGAGCATCGGCGCCTGGCCGCCCCGCCCGCCGCAGGTCGATCACTTCGCCCCCTGATCAGCCCACACTTGGGAGGTATGCATGGCCACAGAAGCTCTCGGCGACGAGAGACCGGCGCTCTTCCTGCGGAAAGCCACCGGCCTTGTCCGGGGCTGGAACGTCCGGGATTCGCTGATCTATGCCGTGCTGTCAACCAACTTCGTCACCCTGGGATTGTTCACGTTCACCTACGCGGGCCCCTCGTTCCCGACGGGCCAGCTGCTGACGTCGGTGGTGATCTCGGCGATCCTGGTGTCGTTCCTGGTCGTCGCCTACACCGGGCTCATCACTACCATCCCGCGGGCGGGCGGCGACTACGTCTGGCAGACCCGGATTCTCGGCAGCGGCGTCGGCTTCGTCTTCGCGGTCACCGGCTGGTGGTTCATCCTCTGGCTGTGGGCGCCCATCTACGGCAACATCCTCGCGATCCAGTTCTTCGAGCCGCTGTGGGCGACACTCGGCAGCCCGTCCGGCGCCGCCTGGTTCGGCACAGACAACGGGATCTTCGTCGTCTCCCTCATTACCATCGTGCTGGCGGGCGTCCTGGTCTCGATCGGGATGGCCGGATACGCCAGGATCCAGAAGTGGTGCATCTACGGCGGCCTGATCGGGTTCGCGGTCATCGTGGTGCTGCTGCTGATCAACAGCCACGCCGACTTCATAGCCTCGTTCAACCAGGAGGCCAGCAAGCTGTTCGGTGTGAACCACGCCTACGCGGCCACCAACGCGGCGGCCGTCAAGGCCGGGTACACGGCCCCTTCGCTGGGCTTCGGGCCGCTCGGCGCGACCCTGCTGCTGGTGCCGAACATGATGTTCTTCATCCTGTGGCCGAACTGGGGCGCCAGCCTGTACGGCGAGATCCGCGGCGCCAGTGACTTCAAGCGCGTCTTTCGCGGCATGTTCTTCGGACTGTGGATCACGACCGCCCTCGTGGTGATCTTCTTCCTGCTGATGGCCAAGACGTTCGGCTGGGCCTTCTACCAGAACGCCAACGCGGCGTTCTTCAACGGCACCTTCCCGATCCCCGTCTGGCCGTACCCGTTCATGTTCGCGGGCTGGCTGGTGCACAACGCGGCCTTCCAGGTGATCCTCATCCTGGTGATGAGCCTGTGGTTCTTCGGCTGGGTGGGGACGCTGTTCCTGTCCTCGACCCGGGTCATCTTCGCCGCCGCGTTCGACCGGGTGCTGCCCGACCGGGCGGCCGAGGTCTCGGAGAAGCGGAAGGTTCCTCTCTACTCGCTGATCCTGATGCTGCTGCCGGCGGTGGGACTGAGCGCCATCTACGCGTACTCGACGACCTTCCGCACCTACACGCTGGACGCCACGCTGGTCATCGCGGTGACCTACCTCTTCAGCGCGATCGCCGTGGTGCTGCTGCCCTTCATCAAGAAGGACCTGTGGCGCGCGTCGCCGGCCAGCAAGGTCAAGCTGCTCGGGGTGCCGATCGTCCCGGTCTCTGGGGTGATCACCATCTTGCTGCTCGGTTTCTGCCTGATCGCGTGGCTTGTCAACGATAACTACTTCGTGAACAACCCGTCCTCGCTCATCTTCATGGGCGCGATGTACGTGCTGGCGATCGTGCTGTACGTGGTCGCCCGCGTCGTGCGCCGGCGGCAGGGCATCGACCTGGGCCTCATCAACAAGGAGATCCCGGTCGAGTAGCCTCAAGCAGCACAGCGATGGCACCGGCCCCGCCGCCAGTAGTCCAGGCGGCGGGGCCGGTGTCCGGCAGGGGGACACAGACGATTGGCGGTATTCAGCAGCATGAGTGACACCCCGTCCCGGGCAAGCGCCGTCATCATCGGCGCGGGCATCGTCGGCAACAGCCTCGTCCACCACCTCGCGCGGCTGGGCTGGCGCGACCTCGTCCTGGTGGACAAGGGGCCGATGCCCAACCCGGGCGGATCGACCGGGCACGCCTCCAACTTCATCTTCCCGATCGAGTACTCAAAGATGATGATGGAGCTGACCCGCGACAGCACCGAGCAGTACCAGGCGCTGGGGGTGTTCACCCAGAGCGGCGGGATCGAGGTCGCCCGCACCGACGAGCGGATGCACGAACTGCGCCGACGGTGCACCGCGGCCAGGACCTGGGGCATCCCCGCGCAGCTGCTCTCGCCGGGCGAGGTGCGCAAGCTAGTGCCGTACCTGGACGAGTCGGTGATCCTCGGCGGGGCGCACTTCCCCACCGTGGGGGTCGTGGACTCGCTGCGGGCGGGCACCTTGATGCGGGAGCTGGCGGAGCAGTCCGGCGCGCTGCGCGTGCTCGCGGGGACGGAAGTGCTCGGGATCGAGGTGAGCCCCGCCGGGCCCGCGCCCCGCGTGCGGGCCGTGCGCACGAGCGAGGGGGAGATCGAGACGCCCGTCTGCGTGATCTGCTGCGGGGTCTGGAGCCCTCGCATCGCGCGGATGGCAGGCGCGCGGATCCCGCTCACCCCGGTCGTGCACCAGATGATCAGCGTCGGCCCGGTGCCGCTGTTCGCGGACACCTCCGGCGAGATCGCCTACCCGATCGTCCGTGACGTGGACACGAACATGTATGAGCGGCAGCACGGCGGCGACATGGAGGTCGGCTCCTACGCCCACCGGCCGATCGTCGTCGACGCGGACGACATCCCCTCGATCGAGGAGTCGCCCCGGTCGCCGACGGAGCTGCCGTTCACGCAGGACGATTTCGATCCGCAGCTCGCCGAGGCGCTGGAGCTCATGCCGGATCTGCTGGGGGATGAGCGGGTCGGCATCCGTTACGCCATCAACGGCCTGATCTCGATGACCCCGGACGGCCACCCGCTGCTGGGGGAGACGCCGGAGGTGGGCGGGCTGTGGTCGGCCGCGGCCAGCTGGATCAAGGAGGGTCCCGGCGTCGGCCGCGCGGTGGCCGAGTGGATGAGCGGCCAGGTGCCGGAGATCGACGTCCACGAGGCCGACATCGCCCGCTTCTACCCGTGCCAGCGCACGGCCGCCCACGTGCAGGCGCGGGCGCGGGAAGGCTTCAACAAGATGTACGGGATCGTCCATCCGGGCGAGCAGTGGGAGTCCGGCCGGCCGGTCCGGGTCAGCCCCGTGTACGCCAGGGAGCGTGAGCTGGGCGCGGTCTTCTTCGAGACCGCCGGGTGGGAACGCCCGCACTGGTACGCGAGCAACGAGGCCCTGCTGGAGCGCTACGCCGGCCGGCTGATGCCCCGGGAGGCCGAGTGGGAGGCGCGGTGGTGGTCGCCCATCATCAACGCCGAGCACCTGGCCATGCGGGACTCGTGCGGCCTCGTGGATCTGTCGGCGTTCGCGGTTTTCGACATCACCGGGCCGGCCGCTCTGGAGACGGTGCAGTCGCTGGCGGTCGCACAGCTGGACGTGGCGCTCGGCCGCGTCGTCTACACCTCGCTGCTGGACGAGCGGGGCGGGTTCCTGGCCGACCTGACCATCATGCGGCTGGGACCCGACCACTTCCGGGTGGTGACCGGCGGCGCCACCGGCATGTCCGAGAAGAAGTGGTTCACCGACCACCTGCCCGCCGACGGGACCGCCGCTCTGGCGGACCTGACCTCGGCGTGGACGACGCTGGGGCTGTGGGGCCCGCGGGCCAGGGACGTGATGCAGGCGGTCAGCGCGGACGACTACAGCAACCCCGGATTCCCGTTCGGTACCTGCCGCGAGGTCGAGGTCGACGGCCTCACCGTCCTCGCGTCGCGCATCTCCTACGTGGGTGAGCTCGGCTGGGAGCTGTACGTGCCGACGGAGCAGGGCGCCAGGCTGTGGGACGCGCTGTGGGACGCGGGCGGCCCGCACGGTCTGGTGCCCGTCGGCATCGGCGTCTACGGGACCACCGGGCGGCTGGAGAAGGGGTACCGCGCGTTCGGCAACGAGCTGACCCCTGACTACACCCTGGTCGAGGCCGGGATGACCCGCCCCAAGGTGAAGCAGCACGCGTTCATCGGCAAGGACGCCTACCAGGCGCAGCGGGAGGCCCCGCCGGCGGCGGTGCTGTGCACCCTGACCGTGGACGATCACCGGTCGGCCGACGGTCAGCTGCGCTACATGCTCGGCGGCGAGCCGGTCCTCGCCGCGGACAGCGAGCCGCTGGTGGACTCCAAGGGCCGCCCGTCGTACGTGACCAGCGCGGGCTCGGGGCCCTCCACCGGCAAGTACCTGCTCATGGCCTACCTGCCCGCCGCGGATGCCCGCCAGGGGGCGCGCCTCTTCGTGGAGTATCTCGGTGAGCGCTATCCGGTCGCGGTCGCCGTCGCCGGCTCGACGCCGCTGTTCGACCCGGAGAACGAGCGGATCCGGAGCTGACTGCAGTGGAGATCCTCGTCTGTGTCAAGCGCGTCCCGATGGTCGGCGGCAAGATCGTGGTGACCGGCGACGGGCAGGACGTGGACACTCGGATGTCGGGGTTCGCCATGAGCCCGCACGAGGAGTGCGCGGTCGAGGAGGCGATCCAGATCACCGAGCGGCTCGGCGGCAACGTGTCGGTGCTGACGCTCGGGCCGCCGGACGCCGCCGAGCAGCTGCGCGACGCCCTCGCGCTGGGCGCCGGCCGGGCGGTGCTGCTCGAGACCGACGGCCGGGAGTGGGGACCGATCGCCACCGCCGAGGAGATCGTGGCCGAGGCCCGCCGGCGCGCCGAGGCCGACCAGGCCTACGACCTGCTGCTGCTCGGCAACGAGGCGGCGGACACCGGTGACTACCAGGTGGGGGTCCGGGTGGCACACGCGCTCGGCTGGCCGTGCGTCACCGGCATCAAGGGCATCGAGATCGACGACGGCGGCGTGCGGGCCCGCCGGGAGTACCGCGGCAACGAGGAGCTCTTCGAGTTCGGACTGCCCGCGGTGATCACCGTCAAGGAAGGCATCAACCTGCCTCGCTACCCGTCTCTGCCGGGTCGGCTGCGGGCCAAGCGGGCGGTCATCGAGGAGCACCGGCCGCAATGGCGGCCCGACGGCCTGCGCAAGGTGGCGCTGCGGGTGCCCGAGACGGAGCGGAAGCAGGCGACCGTGCTCGGCACCGGGGCCGATGCGGTGCCGGCCCTGGTCGCGCTGCTGGACGAGCTGGGAGTGCTGCCATGACCGTGCTGTGCCTGGTCGAGCGGGACGGCGCCGGCGTCGCCGACGCCTCCCTGCGCGCCCTGACCTTCGCCAGGGGGCTGGCCGGGCCGGGTGACGCGGACCCGGGTGGCGCGGACCAAGGTGGTGTGGACCTGGGCGGCACGGACCCGGGCGGCGCGGACCTAGGCGGCGTCGGCCAGGCCGGCGGGAGGCTGGCGGCGGTCCTGTTCGCCGGCGCCGAAGCCCTGGCCAGCGAGACGCCTGCCGGGCAGGAGCTGGCCGGCTACGGCGTGTCCGACGCCTACGTCATCGAGCCCGGCCAGCTGCCCGGGTATGCCCCGCTGGCGTGGGCGCGCGTCCTGGCCGGGCTGATCGAAACGACGGGCGCGACCGCGGTGCTGGCCGCGGGGACCGACCGTGGCGCCGAGGTGATGGCGCACCTCGGCGCGCTGGCCGGGGCGCCGATGGCGGCCAACTGCGTGTCCGCCGCTCCGTCCGGTGAGGCCGGATGGCGGATCACGCGGCAGCGCTGGGCGGGCCTGCTGCTGGAAGACGCGGTGCTGGAGGCGCCGACCGCGCTGCTGACGGTGGCCACCGACGCGATCGCGCCGACCCCAGCCGCCGGGCGGGCCGCCCTCACAGTCCACCGTCACGAGCCGGCGCTCGCCGATGGCGACCAGGCGGTCATGGCCACCGAATCGGCCGAGCGCAGCGGCGGGATCTCGCTGGCCACTGCCCGGGTGGTGGTCGGGGGCGGCCGCGGGGTCGGGGGACCGGAGGGGTTCGCGCCGCTGGAGGAGCTGGCTGGCCTGCTGGGCGGGGTGGTCGGCGTGTCACGCGTGGTCACCAGCGAGGGCTGGCGCCCGCACAAGCAGCAGGTCGGCCAGACCGGCACCAAGATCACCCCAGAGCTGTACCTCGCCTGCGGTATCAGCGGGGCGATCCAGCACATCGCCGGCTGCGCCAGCGCCAAGCACATCGTCGCGGTCAACTCCGATGCCGGCGCGCCGATCCTCAGCCACGCCGAGTACGCGGTGATCGGCGACCTGCACGAGGTGATCCCCGCGCTAGTGGCCGCGATCAAGGCCCGCGGCGTCTCTGCCTGACCCGGTGGCCAGCGCTGCCCGCTGACGCCGCGGTCCGGGTACGGCCTCAGGTTCTCGTGGCTGCCTCGTAGTTCTCGCGCGCCGTCCGGGTCATCGGATCGTCGGGGCCCAGCACGCGCTCGCAGTCGGCGAGTGTGCGCTCGAACACGGCGAGCGCCTCTGTCAGCCGGCCCGCCGTGTGGTAGGCGTGGGCGAGATTGCCCCGCGAGGCCAGCGTGTCCGGGTGGTCCGGGCCGAGGACCCGTTCGCAGTCGGCGAGCGTGCGCTCGTAGAGGGGGAGCGCCGCGGTCAGCCTGCGCGCCGAATGGTAGGCGGAGGCCAGGTTCCCGCGGGCGGTGATCGTGTCCGGGTGGTCCGGGCCCTGCACCCGTTCCCGGTCGGCGAGCGTGCGCTCGTACAGGGGCAGCGCGTCCCTGAGCTTGCGTGCCAGGTGATACGTGTCCGCGAGGTTGCCGCGGGCGGCCAGCGTGTCTGGGTGGTCGGGGCCCTGTACCCGTTCCCGGTCGGCGAGGACACGCTTGTAGGCGCCGATCGCGTCCCGCAGCCGGTCGGCCGCACGGTAGGCGGCGGCGAGGTTGCCGCGCGCGGTGAGCGTGTCGGGATGGTCACGGCCCTGCACCTTCTCCCGGTCGGCGACGGTTCGCTCGAGCAGCGGCAGCGCGGCGGTGAGCCGGCCCGCCGCCCGGTACGCCTGGGCGAGGTTCGCCCGCGCGTCCAGGGTCTCCGGATGTCGTGGGCCGAAGACCTGCTCCCGCCCGGCGAGGGTGCGCTCGTAAACGGCGACGGCCTCGTTGCGCAGCCCGGCGCTGAGATAGACCTGGGCGAGCTCCGATCGTGCGGCCAGGGTGTCCGGGTGCTCCGGTCCCTGCACGCGCTCGCACTCGGCCAGCGCGCGTTCGGCCAGCCGGATCGCATCTCCGGCGCGCCCAGTCGCGCTGTATGCGCGGGCCAGGCTGTTTCGCGCGTTCAGCGTGTCCGGGTGAGCCGGGCCCAGGCCGCGCTCGCGCTCGGCGAGCACCCGCTCGTACATGGGGATCGCGTCCGCGTGCCGCCCGGTGGCTTCGCACGCGGCGGCGAGGCGGTCACAGGCGAGGAGCGTATGCGGGTGCGCTGTGCCCAGCGTCGGCCGGCCGATATCGATCATCGCCCGCCAGTAGGCGATCGCGGGTTCGGTCAGCCCGGCGTCGTCCAGGCTCCGTCCGGCCCGCATCAGGACCGGGTGGCACTCCGGGGTCCAGAGCAGCACCCCGGCTACCTGGCGGAGCTTGGCCGTGCAGTCGCGGAGCGCCTGATCGAACGCGGGCGGCACGGCCCGCAGCGGCCAGGCCTGGAGCACGGCGTCGGCGGCGGCCCGGGCGGCCTGGTCGCACTCGGCGGTGGAGAGGCTCTCCCGGACGGCCTCCTGGACCAGCTCGTGAACGCGCACCGTGCGGGCGGCACTGCTGGTGTCGATGGTGACCAGGCCCAGCCGCCCCAGCGTATGCACCGCGGTGCGGGCCTGCGCCTCGTCGACGGGCGTCGCCCCCCGGGCCTGCGTCAGGAACACGCACGAAGCCGGGCTGGTGAGCACCGCGCCGGGGATGCCGTTGGGGTCCAGCATGGAGATCAGCGCGAGCATCGGCCGTGCGAGGGCGGCGGGCTGGCGCTGGTTGGCGAGCTCAAGCGCTAATGCACCGGTCGCAGCCACCGTCGACTTGGCACCGGCCTGAGTGCCCAGCTGCTGCCTCTGCTCGGCGATCCAGGTGCGGTACTGGCGGCAGTCGATCCCGGCGTCGGCCATCAGTGCTCCGGCCTGGGCCAGGGCGATCGGCAGGAACCCGAGGTCGAGGGCCAGATCGAGCGCACCGATCCATTGGTCCGGGTCTTCGTGCAGCTTGGTGGACAGATAGTTCAGGCTCTCGCGGCGGCTGAACGGGCCGACCTCCACGACGCGCGGGCTGGGCGCCTTGAGCGCCGTGTCCGGTCGGCTGGTGGTGACCACGACCCGCCCGTTGACGCCCCAGGGCCAGAGCCCCTCGAGTACCGCGGCGTCGTTGAGATCGTCGAGCACCACCAGCCACGGCAGGCCGGTCTCGGCCAGCCACGCGAGCAAATGCGAGGCGGCCACCTGGGGCCCCTCACCCGGGTCCGGTGCGCCCACGTCGAGCAGCGCCTGCGCGTACCCGGTCATGATCGCATCCCGGCCGGACGCGGTCACCCAGACCAGCAGGTCCACGGCCCGCTGGTTCCACAGCGTGTGGGCGATCGCGACCGCGAGCTGCGTCTTGCCGGTGCCGCCCATCGCGCCCATGACGCCCATCGCGCCCGGGTCACCGGCGTCGTCGGCGGCGATCAGCACGACCGTCTCGCCGGGGTTCAGGCTGCTGGCAAGCGCCAGCCCGCTCTCGGTTCGCGGCGTGTATGAGTCGGCGAGCGGTGGCATCAGGCCCGAGAGCACCGGCCACGCTATACCCCCGGACTGCTGGATATCCCCGTGGCTGGCCTGGCCACTCATCGTCTTATGGTCACCAACCCATGTGCGCTAGGCCGGGGCTGCCCGGCGTTTCCGTCTTCGTCTGCGGTGCCTTGGAGCAGCAGCCCAGCGTCCGCGGATGCCGGACCACCAGATGCCTGGCCGGCCGGATGCCGCGTGCGCCGGGCGCCGCAGGCTGACGGACGCCGGGGACCGCCGATGCCGGGGATCATCGGCGCCGTCTGGCGGGGGAGCCTTGATGGCGCGCAGGCAGGTTCCTCAGCCTGGTTATAACACGCCTTATCGCACCTCTTGAGGCTTTTCGCGGCAGAACCACGCCCGGAGCCTAATGCATCCGATTGCGGTTTGTGCGGATGCACTGTGCGAACGACCGTGCGGGTGCTCGTGCGGGTTAACGTGCAGTCGCTCTGCGTGGGATATCCATTGCGTATGGTGACCTGGTGACGTTCATCCATCCGCCCGGGCGAGCAACGCCCGGCGCCACTGTTCGGTCTGCTGAACCTGGTTGAAGGTGAACAGATGCAGGCCCTCGACGCCGGCGGCCGGGGAGGAGAGGGTGGGCGCCAGGCGGGACAGGAGCCGCTCCGGGCTGTAGCCGCCCGGGGTGCCCAGACGCAGGAACCATTCGGTGTGGCCGGCCAGGAACCGCGCGGACTCCGCCGCGCCCGCCTTGGCGGCCATCCGGAGCAGCCTGGCCCGCTCCACCGGCCCGGCCAGCCCGACGTACAGCGGCAGCGTGACGCCCCTGGCCCGCACGCGGCTGATCCACCGGCGCATCGTGGCCGGGTCGAAGCACAGGTTGCTGACGATGTAGGCCGCGTGGCGGCGCTTGTCCCACATGGCCTGCACGGTGATGTCGTCATCGATCCGCGGATGAGTCTCCGGGTAGCCGGTGATCCCGATGCGCGCGAACGGGTTCCCCATCTCCGCGAGCCGTTCCAGCAGCGACAGGGCGCTGTCGAACCGGCCGGCGGGCGGGTCGGCGTCGCCCGCCGGGACGAAGACGTCGTCCACGCCGCATGCGGTCAGCCTGGCGACGATGTCGGCCAGGTGGGCGTCGTCGGCCACCAGCCGGGCCGAGACGTGCGGCACTACGCGGTACCCGCGGCCGGCCAGCAGCTCGGCCAGGTCGAGCGTGGCGTCAAGCCCCTTGGCCGGCGAGGCGGTCACGGTCACCGTCGTTCCGGGCGGCAGCCACTCGGCGACTGCGTCCTCGACGCCTGCCGCCGGGAACACCTCGAAGCGGGGGCTGCGCAGCAACGGCGCGACACCGGCCAGCCCCGCGCCCCCGCCGCCGAGCAGCCCCGTCCCCCGCAGGCTCCGCGCCATCAGCCCGCGCCGCCTTCCCCGGCCACCGTTTCCCCGGCCACCGTTTCCCCGGCCACCGTTTCCCCGGCCACCGTTTCC
>Ga0114129_10010676_pt1 | contig 13098 bp, 14 predicted proteins | sample RhiMetdeltSRZDD1_FD_80071 | JGI IMG/M metagenome (GOLD analysis project Ga0114129, IMG submission 80071) | Populus rhizosphere microbial communities from Tennessee, USA - Rhizosphere MetaG P. deltoides SRZDD1 (version 2) (version 2) | ecosystem: Host-associated > Plants > Roots > Rhizosphere >...
GCGTAACGGGAACTAATTCGGCGGCGGGTGGTGGCCCGCCGCCGATTTTTCAGTGCTCTGAAGCCCTAGCGGCCGGCCCTGAGCACGCGACCCGGGAGCGCCCCGGTGTGTTTGCCCTGCTCCAGCACCACCTGCCCGCCGACGATGACGTGGTGCACGCCCTCGGCGCCCTGCACGCGGCGCGGGGTGCCGGACGGACCGTCGTGGGTGATCTCGTCCTCCTTGATGCCGATCGACGCGAGGTCGAACACCATGAGGTCGGCCGCCAGCCCCTCACGGATCATCCCGCGATCGCGCAGCCCCAGGATGCGAGCGGGCTGGAAGGTGAACCGGCGGATGGCGTCCTCGAGGGTCATCAGCTCGCGGTCGCGCACCCACTGGCCCAGGACGTAGCTCGACTCGCCGGCGGTGCACGGGTTGGTGTTCAGGTGAGCGCCTGCGTCCGACTGCGTCGGTAGCGCGTGGCCGCTCTTCACCATGTCGGCGATCTGCGATTCCTCTTCCGCCGACCGGGTCATGAGCTGGAACTCGGTGTCGAGCTCTTCTTCGAGCGCCAGGTCGAGCATGACGTCGGCGACGTGCCGGTTCTGCCTCTCGGCGAGATCCATGAGGCTCTGATCGACGAGTCCGAGGTTCTTGGCGAGCTTCACCTTGCGGACGAAGATCGACCGCCACGGCACGAGCCGTCCCGGCACGCCGGGCCGGCGTCGCTGCGGCTTCAGCGCCTGGTCGCGCATCTTGGCGCGGCGCTCCGGGTCGGCCAGCGCAGCGAGCCGCTCCGGCGCCCTGAGCTGCATCACGATGTCCCAAACGTCCAGGTTGTGGAAGAAGGTGGTCTTCTTCAGCGTGAAGCGCGGATTGAACGGCATGGCCCGCAGCAGATTCAACATCTGGGCGCCTTCGCGGGTCGCCTTCTCGACGTAGGGCCACGCGTTCGTGTCGGAGCTCAGGAAGAACACCGGCCGACCGCTCGCGACGGCCACGTCGCGCAGGTGATCGAGGTCGGCGGGCGTCGGCTTGCCCGCGCCCTTCGGGAGGATCTCGATGATTCCGCGGTTGAACTCACCGAGCGTGCGGCCGAGGGCCACACGCTCCTCGTCGGCGGCCAGGCGCGTCGGCACCGGCTGGCCCTGCGGGCCGGCGTGGGTCGGCGAGTCGGTGGTGCTCCACCCCCAGGCGCCGGCCTCGAGCGACTCGCGGAGCAGCCGCTGCATGTGGGCGATCTCGTCGGGCGTGGCGGCGCGGTCCCAGGCGGCGCCGTCCATCGCCGACAGGCGCAGCGGATTGTGGCCGACCAGGGGCATCAGATTGAGGCCGAGCCCGTGATCGATCGCGTCGAGGTACTCGCCGAATGTCTGCCAGTTCCACGGCGTGACGGCCGCCAGCGAGCGCACCGGCAGGTCCTCGACGCAGCAGAAGGTGGCGAGCATCGTGTCGCGATGCTCGGGCCGCAACGGCGCCAGCGTGAGCCCGCAGTTGCCCATCAGCACGGTCGTGACGCCGTGCCAGATCGACGAGGTGCAAAGCTTGTCCCAGAAGGGCTGGGCGTCGTAGTGGGTGTGCGTATCGATGATGCCCGGCGTGACGAAGAGCCCGTCGGCGTCGATCGTCGTCGTCGCCGCGCCGCGGATCTTGCCGATCTCCACGATCGTGCTGTCCTTCACCGCGACGTCGGCACGATAGCGGGAAAAGCCCGAGCCGTCGACCACCATTCCGTTCTTGATCACCAGGTCGTAGGCCATGTGTACCCTCCCAGGTGGGCGCAATTGTCCCACAGAAGCTCGGACTTCGTCGCGGATCTCATCGGCTCAGGCTCGCGGCAAGAGGGGCGTCTGCTCGGGATGGAGCTGCTGATCGACCGCAGCCAGGATGAGGGCCGTCCCCGCGTAGTTCCCCATCAGCGCGACCAGCTCGAGCACCCCGCGCCGGCCGAACAGCTCGACGCCCCGGGCGAACGTTTGCGCGCGTAGCTTTCGGGTTCGGAACAATTCGCGGCCGAAGCTGACGATCAGCGCTTCTTTCTTTCCTAGCCCGGTCACCGGCCGCCGACGCTTCACCACGTCGATGATCTTCGGCTCGAGACCTTCCTTGAGCGCGGCGGGCTCGTGAGCGGTCCATTCGAACTGGCTGTCGAGCTCGCGGGCCGTCACGAGGATCGCCAACTCGGTCAGCCGGCGGTCCAGCGCCGACTCGAATCGAAGATACTGATTAGCCGCCCGGACGAAGCCGGCGAGCTTGGGCGAGTGGAGCCAGATCCCGCTCGGCCCGCGAAGCCCCACGAGGGTGCGGCTCTCAGGCCCCATTACGATGTCGTAGTGCTGTCGCCCCGTCTGGTCGAGCAGGTCGCGCGTCAGCAGGGGAAGGCGTGAGAGCGACTCGGGGTAGACGTCCTTCGGCAGGGCGCGGCGGGGTCTGACCCGCCGCGCCGCCTTGCCCTTCGCCAACGCGGAGCTCAGTGCTTGTGCACGTACTTCGTGAGCCGCTTGCCTCCGGCCTCGGCGAGATAGATGTCGCCATGCGAATCGACCCAGAGCCCGTGACCCGAACCCGGAGTGTCGAACCGGGCGAGTACCTTGCCGGTTCGCTCCAGGATGCTGATCGACGGCCGCTGCTCACTGACGTAGGCCACCTGCTGCTTGTTGAACCAGATGTCGGTCGGCTTCTTGATGTCGCGCCACTGCGAGACGAACTTGCCCTCGGCGGTGAAGACCTGGACCCGACTGTTCTCCCGGTCGCAGACATACACCGTGCCGTCGGGCCCGACCCAGAGGCTGTGTGGCAGGTGGAACTCGCCCGGCGCCTCCTTGCCCGGATTACCCCACGAGGAGATCAGGCCACCGTCCTTCGAGAAGCGATGCACGCGGCTGTTTCGGTAGCCGTCCGAGACGTAGAGATCGCCCGACGGCGCCGGGACCATCTCGGTAGGCTTGTTGAACGGGCCGGCCGAGCGCGGGGGAAGCTCGATGTCCTTGGTCGCTCCCGTGTCCGAGGGCTTGCCGCGCGTGCCCAGGACCATCAGCGGCTTGCCATCGAGCGTGAACTTGAGCGCGACGTGGTCGTCGCGATCGGTCAGGTAGATCACGTCGTCGAAGATGGCGATGCCGTGCGGGTCCTTGATCGCGCTGTGACCCCACGAGGTCAGGTAGTTGCCGTCGCGATCGAAGACGCCCACCGGCGGGTCCTTGCGCTGGAACACGTAGACGCGATCCTGGGAGTCGGTCGCGACGGCGCTCACCTGTCCCCACGTCCAGCCCGTCGGCAGCTTCGCCCACGATTCGTTCAGCTCGTACTGGTAGGTGCCGGTTCCGACGGTCGTCGCCATGGGGAGTTCCTCCTCTGTTCGCGAAAGGTGGCGGTTGCGCCGATCGTGCGCCTTTCCGCCGGTGGGCGCAAGCCTCCGCCCTCCGAGTGGGCGAGGACGACTCGGGCACGGGAAATCTGGCGCTGGGGGCTGGCCTCGCCCGGTACTCTGGAACCATCGGAAGGAGGCCACCGCGATGGCGACGAAGACGCTCCAAGCTACGGCACGCGCTCTGGTGAGCCGGGGCTATCGGCAGATGTTGCTGACGACCAAAGGCATCGGCGACCAGACCATTCGCCAGGCGACCGACGACGGACGGAGGGTCGCATGAGTGCCGGAGCGCTCGCGATTCTCGTCGGAGGCGGACCGGCGCCCGGTATCAACGCCGTCATCGCAGCGGCCACGATCGAGGCACGCAACCGCGGACTCGTGGTCCTGGGGTGCCACGACGGCTACCAGTGGCTGATGAAGAAGGACACGAGCCACGTCGAGGAGCTCGAAATCGCCGCCCTCTCGCGGATTCACTTCGAGGGCGGCTCGGTGCTCAGGACCTCCCGTGCGAACCCGGCACGCTCGGCCGAGACGCTCCAGAACGTCGCAGATTCTTTGGAGCGCCTCGGGGCCTCGTACCTCCTGACGATCGGCGGCGACGATACCGCGTCCGGCGCTGCGGCCGTGGCGCGCGTGCTGGGCGGGAAGCTCACCGTCGCCCACGTGCCGAAGACGATCGACAACGACCTGCCGTTGCCGCCCGGAGTTCCGACGTTCGGCTTCACGACGGCGGTCGATGTGGGCAAGGACCTCGTGCACAATCTCATGAAGGACGCGGCGACGACCGACAAGTGGTTCTTCGTCACGATCATGGGCCGTCACGCGGGCCATCTCGCCCTGGGCATCGGCAGTGCCGCAGGTGCGACAGTGACCATCATCGGTGAAGAGTTTCCCCCCGGCCCGGTGAGCCTCGACCAGATCGCCGATATGCTCGAAGGGGCGATCATCAAGCGGCGCGTCCTTGGCCGCGAGCACGGCGTGGCCCTGCTCGCCGAGGGGCTCATCGAGCGGCTGGATCCGGACACGCTCAGCCACGTCGAGCGCGATCCGTACGGAAATGTCCGGCTGGCCGAGCTGGAGCTGTCACGCCTGCTCAAGGAGCGGGTGGTGGCGAATCTGCGCGCGCGCGGGCTTTCGATCAGCGTTGTGGCGAAGGACATCGGCTACGAGCTTCGCTGTGCCCCGCCCGGGGGCTTCGACATCCACTACTGTCGAGGTCTCGGTTACTGGGCGACGCGGTTTCTGGTCGAGGGGGGCACCGATGCCATGGTGACGATACAAGGCGAGACATTCGTGCCGATTCCATTCCGTGATCTGATCGATCCGAAGACCGGGCGATTCAGAGTCCGCCACGTCGATGTGGAGTCGGAAGCGTACCGCATGCTCGCCGCCTACATGGTTCGACTCACCCGCGCGGATCTCGAAGACCCCGAAAGGGTTCGCGCCCTCGCCCGGGCCGGCGCGCTCGACGAGGCGACGCTGCTCAAGCGGTTCGCCGACGTGGTCACGCCGGATCGCGGCAGCCTGTGACGACTCCATACCGGTCGGGGTATGATTCCGCCGAACGATGCAGAGGAGGCTCTATGGCCGACTACGATGACCTGATGGAGATCATGAAGAACATGCGGGCGATGCGTCGCCTGCATCCCGACCCGGTTCCCGACGAGCTGATCCGGAAGATCTTGATAGCCGGGGCTTGCGCGCCGAACGGCGGCAACACCCAGCGCTGGCGCTTCCTCGTCATCAAGGACGCGAAGATCAAGCAGGCTGTGCAGGTCTGGTACAAGAAGGCGTTCGACGAGGTGGTCGGTCCGCGCTATCTCAAGAGCGCGCCGCCACCCGGCGTCACGCGCGAGCAGTACAATCGGCAGCACGCCGCAGTCGAGTACCTGACCGACCACTTCCACGAGGCGCCGGTGTGGATCGTCGCCTGCCTCGAGGAAGGCACCGCGCAGCCCACGCGCGGCTCCGGCGCGTCGATCTACCCCGCGGTGCAGAACATGCTGCTGGCTGCGCGCGCCCTCGGGCTTGGCGCCACGCTCACGACACGGCATCTGCTCTACGAGAAGGAGGCCGAAGCCGCGCTCGGTCTGCCGGCCGGCGTGCGCTCCTACGCGATCCTCCCCATCGGCTACCCCATGGGGAAATTCGGGCCGGTCGGCCGTGGCCCGCTCGCGGAGATCGTTTACCAGGACCGCTGGGGCAATCCCTACAAGACCGTCTAAGCCCGCTACCCGCGCGCGCGGCGAAGCGCGATCGTGACGGCGACGAGCGCCGCCGCCGCCCCGCCCGCCGCGAACGCGGGAGCCCAGGGCAGACGTAGCACCGCGCTGGCCGCGGTCGCGAGCCCGGCGGCGACGAGCGCTGCTACACCGGCGAGCCCGGCGAATCCCACCCAGTAGCGCACCTGCGAGGCGACCAGCCCCGGGCCCAGTGTCGCGCCCCTGACGCGCCGGCTGAAGTCGGCGGTCTCGACCAGAAGGACGAGGCCGATGCCGAAGAGCGCCGCGCCAGCGAGACGCGGGGGCCCCGCGGCGAGCCAGAGCGAGAGCGCGTACTGGCCGAGCGTGAGCACACCGCACGCGGTCACCAGCGCGCTGGAGCGCACGACGAGGCCAAGCGCGCACAGCGCCAGCGCGGCGAGTCCGATGACCAGAACGCTGCGCGCCGGTGCGAGGAGGAGCGGATAGCCGAGGACCGCAACAGCGAGGATGAAAGGCGGCAGCCACATGGTCAGCCCGCCAGGCGACGCCGGGTCCGGTTGAACCCGGCGAGCGCGAGCTCGAGCGGCTGGCGCGGGTCCCAGTCGAGAACGCCGAGCCCGAGCCGCTGCAGCGACGCGGCGCGCGCGCGGCGCTCGAGCGCCCACAGGCGGCAGGCGAGAACGACGCTGGGCGACTCCGGCATCATCCGCCGCACCAGGGGAATCGGCGACGGGCTCAGGATGACGAGATCGAAGCCGCGCGCGGCCAGATCGGCCACAGCCTTCTCGAAGTGGGGGTCGAGGAGGGGGCTGATGGCGATCACGAGGGCCTGGGGCGGAAGCACGCGCCGCGGGACGAGCCCGACGTCGCCGCGCACATAGCTGAAGACGACCTCGGCGCGCAGCAGGGCCTCGAACAGACGCTCGCGCTGACCGCGCCCCGAGCCGGGCCGGACCCAGCGAAACGGTCCGCCGTACTCGATGAGCCCGACCCGATCCTTCCGTGCGAGGTACGCCCAGGCGAGCGACGCGGCCGCGCGGACCGACGCGTCGAGCGTCGTCTCCGGCGCGGCGCCGGCTTCGGAAAGAGTGTCGAGCATCAGGATGACGTCGGCGTTGCGCTCCTGGTGATACTGGGTCACGAACAGCTTTCGGAAGCGGAGCGACGCCCGCCAGTTCACGTGGCGGATGCGATCGCCGGGAACGAACTCCCTGATGTCGCCGGGCTCGAGGCCCTGGCCGACGCTCGACGCCACGTAGTTGCCCACCGAGGTCTGTGTCTGGCGCGGGCGCGGCAGGCGCCGCAGCGGAAGCCGGCGAGGATACACGCGCAGCGGCCCGCTCGAGTGCGCCCCGCTGTCGACGGCCTGGAGCCCGGCCCGGTCCCAGAGACGCGCGTGCACGACGCCGAGGCTCGCCCGCCCGCGGCGGCGACACTCCACTTCGTACGTCCAGCTGACGCTCTGATCGCGGACCAGCGTGAAGAAGCCGCGGTGGGAGCCGGCGACGAGCCTGAGCGAGGGCGGGAGCGGCTCGAAGAGCTCCAGCACTGGCACGGGTCCGCCGGCGCTCACCGTGATCGTCACCACAACGCGCTCACCCTCGAACGCCTGGTCCGCCGAGAGCGCGCGCGTGATACGCCAGTCGCCCGAGCCGAGGGAGCTCCGGCGTACCAGGCAAAAGACCAGCGGAACCACGGCCACGACGAGCTCCGGCCGCCCCGTAAAGATACCGAGGACGAGCCCGCAGGCGGCGAGCGACACCACCGAAAGAGCGAGCGGCGTCACGCGGGGCGTCACCCCTCCGCCTTCGGCACGGGAACCTGCGTCAGGAGGTCGCTCACGACCTGGGCCGCGGACAGCTTTGAGACCCACAGCTCCGGCTGCAGGATCAGGCGGTGAGCGAGGGCGGCGCCCGCCATGGCTTTCACGTCGTCGGGCGTGACGAAGTCACGCCCGCGCAGCGCCGCCCAGGCGCGCGTCAGCTTCAGGAGGGCTAAAGCGCCGCGCGGCGACGCGCCCAGCGCCACCCGGTGGTCCGCGCGCGAGGCCTGGACGAGGTCGACCACATAGCGCTCCACCGCGTCCGAGACGAACACGTCTTCGAGCGCTCGCTGCATCGCCAGGACCTCGTCGCGCGACACCACTGGGGGCACCTCGGCCTCGTCCTGCCGGCGCTGGCGCCGCCGCTCGAGGATGAGCCGCTCCTCGTCGGCGCTCGGGTAGCCGACGGTCACGCGCATCAAGAAGCGGTCGAGCTGTGCCTCGGGCAGGGGATAGGTGCCTTCGAGCTCGATCGGGTTCTGCGTCGCGATGACGATGAATGGCGGCTCCAGTTGAAAGGACTCGCCCTCCACGCTCACCTGCGCCTCCTGCATCGCCTCCAAGAGCGCCGCCTGCGTCTTGGGAGTCGCCCGGTTGATCTCGTCGGCGAGCAGGAAGTTCGTGAAGACCGGGCCCCGCCGGAACTCGAACCGCGCCTCACGCTGGTCGAACAGGAAGCTTCCGGTGACGTCGGCGGGCAGGAGATCGGGCGTGCACTGCAGGCGCTTGAACGACAGGTTCAGGGCCTGCGCGAACAGGCGGGCAATGAGCGTCTTGGCGAGGCCGGGATAGTCCTCGATCAGGACGTGGCCGTTGGCGAGGATTCCGGCCAGGATGCGCTCGAGGACGTCGGACTTGCCGACGATCACTCGCGCGAGGGCCGCGAGGATCTCGCCGCTCCGCTCTGTGACGCGGACGATTGTCATCGGCGTTTCTCGAGGACGTCGAGAAGGGCGCCGAGTTTCTCGAGTGAGGGACCGCGGCCGAACCGGCGTCCCGCGGGCTTGTCGAGCCCCGCCGGCGGGTTGGGCGTTTGGCTCGCGAGGGCGCTGAGCCGCGGCCAGAGCACGTGCTCGAAGTATCGCTGGCTTCTGGCGCTGAACCTGATCTCGTCGTGAAAGTGCTCGAACTGGCCGTGCGTCGGCGGGGCCCAGGTCGTCTCGCCGGCGCGGTCTTCCCAAGGCGACGGCCACTCGACAGCCGTGCGTGCGAACGCACGAATGCGAGTTACCGCGAGGAGCAGAACCGCCGCGGCGACGAGACGGATCGCCGCGACCCGGTATGACTGGTCGACCAGGTACTGGATCGTGGCAATCCCGACCACCAGGGCGACGGCGAGCGCCACGGCGCCGGCGATTGTGGCCGCGCGGCGGGGCTCAGCGTCCGACACGGGCTCCTCCTTCTGGCTCGAGCGCCACCCGGATCTCTTCGAGGCACGCTCGAGCGCCGTCCAGCTCACCCGGCTCGAGTGGATGGTCGCTGAAGCGAGCCAGCTCGAACAGCCCCGTGAGCTGCTCCACGGGAGCGCGCGGCAGCGCCAGCCGGGTCAGCGCCTCGCGCACGAATTCGCTCGACGTCTGCCACGGCGCTCGAGGCACGCGTGCCTGCGCCGCGAAGCGCTCGAATCGCCGATAGCACCTGATGATGGCGGTCCGCGGATCGGTCTCGCCGGCCATGTCGTCGAGGCTCTCTTCGACCGCCTCGCGCAATGGCTCGGCCGTGGCGAGGCGATTCCCGCGCTCGAGCCAGTCGGCGATGCGCTCGGCGAAGAGCAGGACCAACGCTATCGCAAGGCTTGCGAGGGCCACCACGAGCCCCACTAGCCCGATGAGCCATCCGAGCCACGGCAGCGCGACGACCGGAATCTCGGGAGCCGGCGCCTCGGCGTCGGAGAGGGGTTGCAGGATACGGCGGCTGAACGCCAGGAACGACGCTTCCAGGCCCGGCCACGCCCAGACGAGGACGGCGACGATCGCGATCAGCGGCAGGATGGACATCAGGCGAATCAATATCTGCATCCACCACGGCAGCTCGAGGAAACGCCGGTAGCGCTCGAGCAGATCGTTGTCCCACTCGACGCGGCGGCCGGAGCGAGAGACCAGGATCGTCGCGACAATCACGGCGGTCAGCGCGAACGCCGTCGCCGCGGCCCACAGAATCAAGTCCGGCACGTGCACGCTCAGACGCACCGACGGCGATTCGCCACCGCCTCCGTCGGCGATCAGCAGAGCCGTGAGTGCGAGCAGAAGGCCACCGCCGGCGAAAATCGCCGCGCCCGGGTGGACCGGGAGTCTCGCCGAGGGCTCTCGAGCCGTCTTGGGCAAGGTCAGAAGACTCCCATGCGCGCGGCAGATGTGTCAACATACGCGCATGAAATGGTGCCGGTTCCTTGCGGGGGAGCGCGTCAGCTACGGCCTGGTCGAAGCCGAGCTGATCCGAGAGGTCTCGGGCAGCCCGTTCGCCGAGCACGCGGTGACCGGGACCACTCATCCGCTCAGCCGGGTGAAGCTGCTCCCGCCGATCGAGCCTCGCGTCCTCTACGCAGCCGGCCCCAACTACCGCGGCCACCTCGAAGGTATGGCCCGGCGGCGCGGAGAAGCGCCGAAGTATCCGAGCCGTCCCGAGCCCAAGCTGCGCTCGGTGAACGCGATCATCGCGACCGAGGAGAACATTGTCGTGCCGCGCGAGAGCACGGGCACGGTCCAGCCGGAAGGCCAGTTGGCGGTCGTGATCGGCAAAAAGGCCCGCAACGTCTCGCGAGAAGAGGCGCTCGACTGCGTCCTCGGCTACAGCATCGGCAACGACGTCAGCCAACGGGAGTGGCAGAAGACGGATCGCACGCTCTTTCGCGCGAAGAACTGCGACACGTTCAAGCCATTCGGCCCCTACATCGTGACCGATCTCGATCCGGCGAAGCTCCGGATCGTCGTGCGCCACAACAGCAAGGTCTGGGAAGACTTCTCCTCCGGCGACCAGATCTGGGATACCGCGACGTGGCTTCACGAGATGAGCAAGACCGCGACGCTCCACCCGGGAGACGTGCTCTGGATGGGCACGGAGGGCGCCGACGGCGACATGGTGCCCGGCGACGTCATCGAGGTCGAGATCAGCGGCATCGGCGTGCTCAGGAACTACGTGGTCGCCGACAAGTAGCGGAGACCGAGGGTCTGATGAAGATCGCGACGCCCGACCTGGTGACGAACTCGTACTTCCCCGCGCTCGCCGCCGAGGAGCTCGGTCTCTATCGCGCCGAGCGCGTCGACGCGCACGTCGAGCTCCTGCCGTCGCTGGACGCGGTGAACGCGCTCCGTGACGGCGCGGTCGACTTCGTGGCCGGCGGCGCCCACTCGATGCTCCTGGCGTTTCCGGGATGGAAGGGCGCGAAGCTGGTCGTCGCGCTGTCGCAGGGGACGCCGTGGCTTCTGGTCCTGCGCTCCGATCTGCCGGTGCGACGCGGTGACCTCGCCCCGGTGAAGGGGCTTCGCATCGGCGCCGCGCCCGGGCCCGACAAGGTGTTCATGCGCCTGCTGGAGGAAGTCGGCATCGATCCCGCTCGCGACGGCGTGAGGATCGCGCCCGTGCCGGGCGCCCTTGATCCCGGCGCGTCGTTCGGCGTCCTCGCGGCCGATGCCCTGGAGCGCGGCCTGGTCGACGGCTTCTGGGCGAACGCGCTCGGAAGCGAGACGGCCGTTCGGCGCGGCGTCGGAAAGATCGTCGTCGACGTCCGCCGGGGCGACGGCCCGCCCACGGCTGGCCAGTACACGTTCGCGGCCCTTTCGACGACCGACGCCCTGATCGCCCGTGATCCCGAGGGTGTCGCCGCCGCCGTGAGGGCGATCGTGAAAGCTCAGGGCGTGCTCCGCAAGGAGCCGGCGCGCGCGACCGAGGTCGGGCAGCGCCGCTTTCCGCCGGCGGCCGCGTCCATCATCGCGGCGGTCGTCGAGCGCGATCTGCCGTTCTACGATCCCGCGATCAGCGAGCAAGGCATCACGATCATGAACGGCTTCGCTCAGGCGCTCGGCCTTCTCAAAGGCCCGGTCGCTTACGAGGACGTCGTCGCTATACGGTACCGGCCTCTCTGGACTCGATAGCGCTGGGTGGCTGGCCGACTGCGGCGCAGCGGACGCCGTCGGGGTCGAGACGACCACGCGGCACGCGTTCGCAAACCGGTCGCGGTTGGGCTCCATCCGGGCGCGTCACGTCCGCTGCCGCTTGACGGGAACGGGTCCCTTCGACCCCGACGGCGTCCGCTGCGCCGCAGCCGGCCAGTTCCCGCACCGTTCGACCAGGCTCGCTAACTGCTTCGTCTCGACTAAGCCGCAGTTCTTGTCAGTAGAGGTGGCAGGCGGTGAAGCGGGCGGGTTTGATCTCGCGCCACTCGGGCTCCTGCTCTCCGCACCTTGGCAGGGCGCGCGGGCAGCGTGGGTGGAAGCGGCAGCCCGGCGGTGGCTTCATGGGGTTTGGGACTTCGCCCGAGAGCACGATTCGCTGGCGACGAGCCGAGGGATGGAGCGGTAGCGCTGCGGAGAGGAGCGCGTCGGTGTACGGGTGGAGCGGCTCGGTGTAGACGCTGTCGCACGCGCCCGTTTCGACGAGCTTGCCGGCGTACATGACCGTCAGGCGCGTTGCCAGGTAGCGCGCGGCCGCCAGGTCGTGGGAGATGATCACGTAGGCCAGCCCCAGCTTTTCCTGAAGATGCTTTAAGAGATTCAGGATCTGCGCGCGGATCGACACGTCCAGCGCCGAGACCGGCTCGTCGAGGATGATGAACTTCGGGTAGGTCACGAGCGCGCGCGCGATGGCGATGCGCTGACGCTGGCCCCCGCTGAACTCGTGCGGGTAGAGCGCGGCGCCTTCTCGGGGCAGACCGACCAGTTGCAGCACCTCGCGGACGCGATCGGACACTTCGGCGCGGCTCAGGCCATTGTCGCTGGGGAGCGGCTCGGCGACGATATCGCCGACGCGCATGCGCGGATTCAGTGAGCTGTAGGGGTCCTGGAACACGGCCTGCACGGCCCGACGGTAGCGCGCGAAGTCCGCGCGCTCGAAGTCGCCGACCGCCTTGCCGTCGAAGAGGAGCCTCCCCGCCGTCGGACGCTCCAGGAGCAGGAAGAGCCGGGCGAGCGTGGTCTTGCCCGATCCCGATTCCCCGACGATCCCGAGCGTCTCGCCTTCGGCCACCTGGACGCTCACGCCATCGAGCGCCTTCACCCATCCACGGGAGCCGCCCATCGAGAAGCCCGATGTGACCGGGAAGTATTTGCTGAGCCCGATTGCCTCGAGCTTCATGTCAGGCCGGGGTCTTCGCGGGCACGGCCCAGCAGCTCGCCGTGTGGCCGCTGGCCACGTTCGCAGTCGGGGGATACGCCTCGTCGCAGACCGCCTGCCGCTCCGGGCACCGCGGCGCGAAGGGACAGCCCCGGGGCAGGCGGGTCAGGTCCGGCGGCTGGCCGCCGATCTCGACGAGCTGCTGGCGCTTGAGTGTCACGTCCGGCAGGCATCGCAGGAGCGCCCGCGTGTAGGGATGGCTCGGGTTGTCGAAGACCTGGAGCGCCGAGCCCATCTCCACGATCCGGCCGGCGTACATCACCGCGACCCGGTCGGCGATGGCCGCCACGATACCGAAATCGTGCGTGACCAGGATGACCGCCACGCCGGCCGAGGCCTGCACGTCCTTGAGCAGCTCGAGGTACTGGGCCTGGATGGTCACGTCGAGCGCC
>Ga0114129_10010677_pt1 | contig 13098 bp, 12 predicted proteins | sample RhiMetdeltSRZDD1_FD_80071 | JGI IMG/M metagenome (GOLD analysis project Ga0114129, IMG submission 80071) | Populus rhizosphere microbial communities from Tennessee, USA - Rhizosphere MetaG P. deltoides SRZDD1 (version 2) (version 2) | ecosystem: Host-associated > Plants > Roots > Rhizosphere >...
CCGACCAGCTCTGCCAGCGTGAGCTGGCGGACGTCGAGCTCGCCGAGCGCGGGCAGTACGTCGCCGATGTAGCCGAGGAACGTCCGGTTCGGGCCGACGACCAAGACACCGGAGCGAGCCAACCGCTCCCGGAACGCGTAGAGCAGGTAGGCCGCGCGGTGCAGCCCGACCGCGGTCTTGCCGGTGCCGGGCGCGCCTTGGATACACAGGGTCTGGCTTAGATCGGCGCGGACCAGGTCGTCCTGGTCGGGCTGGATGGTGGCGACGATGTCGCGCATCGGGCCGACCCTAGGTCGCTCGATCTCGTCAGTGAGGATCCGGCTGCGGCCGTGCGGTGCGCTCGGCTCGTCGAAGCGCTCGTCCTCGAATGCGGTCAGCTCGCCCTCGGCGAACCCGAATCGGCGGCGCCTGGCCACCCCCATCGGGTCCCCGGCGCTGGCCTTGTAGAACGCCCGGGACACCGCCGCCCGCCAGTCCAGTACGAGCGGCTCGCCTGACCCGTCGTGAACATGCCGCCGGCCGACGTAGTGCTGAGCCACCTCGGGCGCGGACATGTCCAGCCGCCCGAAGAACAGCGGCGTGGCCGGGTCGTCGACCAGGGCCGCCGCGCGGTAGTACAGCTGCGCCTCCAGATAGGCCGCGGAGACCGGATCGGGCGCTTGCACCTTGAGCGCGAGCACCTGCTCGCGCATCAGCCGCAGCCCGGCCCGCGATTCGCGCAGGTGCCGGCGTTCGGCTTCGAGCTCGTTAGTGGGTATGAGGGAATCGAACGGCTGAGACGACACGGTGGAGGAACGGTCGGAAGGCACGGCGAACTCCCGCACACTGGTCGGCGGTGGCAGGTGAGGTGGGGGATGGGGAGCCGGGTGAGATTACCAGGCCCGGCGCGCATCCTCCACACGATTACCGGCATCGGGCAGGATGTGGGGAAGTCAGTTAGCCGGGAAGGCGGTCATGAGCGTCAGGGATGACCAGCTGATCTACGAGTACCTCGGTAAGGTCGCGGACGCGGCACACGGTAGGTTGCCGTCGCTTGCCCGCCAGGACCTGGTCGAGAAGGTCCGCCATGAGATCGACGAGCGCCGGCGGCGGGCCGCCGGCAAGACCGACATCACGCGGGTCCTGGAGTCGATGGGCGATCCTCGCGCCGTGGTGGACCGGGCGGTCCAGCAGGGCGGCAGTGAGTACGCCGGGTACCGTCCGCCGATCACGACCGCGTCGGTGCATCAGCCGGCTCCGGTCGTCCGCCCGGCCGGGTCACCGGCTGGACCGCCGGCCGAACCATCCCGATCACCGAGCGAGCGCACCGAGCCGATGGCCGGCGTGTCTGCGGCGCCGGAGCGGGAGACCGCCGGCGGTGCGATGGTGGGCTCCACGCCGGCCGTGGTCGCGACCCTCTTCCCGCCGTCCACAGATCCGTACGGTCCGCCCGATCAGCCAACCGGGTTGACCGCGGTCGAAGTGCCCGCACCCGAGCGGGTGACCCAGGTCATTCGGCGGCGCATGACCCCGTACGGACCGATGACCTGGCTACGGACCCGCCGGTCCAGGCGGCCGATGGGGCGGGCCTTGTCGGAGACCGGCGAGTACCCGGCGGGAATCCGGGCACCGACCACGTTGCAGCCGGTGGCCATGGCGAGAACGTACGGGCGGGAGGCGGCCGCGCTGTTCGCCCTGACCGTAGGTGCGCTGTGGCTGCCCTACCTCGGTTGGCTCGTCGGGCTGGCCCTTGTGCTGTGGTCGAAGAACTGGTCCGTCCGGGACAAGGGGGTCGCGGTGACGCTCATCCCGGCGGTCACGCTGGGCGTCCCGATCTTCTACGTCTGGTTCACCGTAGGCCGCCACCACCCCTCCGACGTGACGGCCAGCGAGCGGTTCGACCAGGTGGGCGGCTACTTCATTGACGTGTTCAAGGCGTGGCCGATCGTAGCCGCGCTGCTCGCGGCTACCTGGCTGACGGCTTTTTTGGTGGCGAGCTGGGCCGGCGAGCAGCGCGAGCGTTGGCGGTGACCTCGACCAGCTCGTAGTGCTCGGGCGTACCCGACTCACCAGTCGCGCACGAGATCAACCGTTCGACCGGTGGCGTGGTCGGGCGGACGGTGGCCCGGATCGGCTCGCCGGCTACCCGCAGCTCGACGACGACGGACCCATCTCCGGTCTCGCTCCGTCGTTCGGTCACGATCTCGACTGCGTCCAGCGCAAGTTCCCCGGTGTGCCGGCGGACATACCAGTCGGCGGCCTGTGCTGCCGCCGACCGGCCGGCCAGACCGCGGTAAGACGCCAGATCGACCTCGCCGGCTAGCGTCGCGGCGGCCACCTGTCGGCCTCGGCTCGCGTCGAGACCGCCGTGGTAGCTCCCGTCGGGGAGGGTGACCAGGTTGGCGGCGAACCGATGACCGCCGAGGTGGTTGGACTCCCACACCAGATCGGGGTATTGACGGGCCAGCGCCACCGCCATCGGCCGGCCGGTCTTGGCGCAGCACGGGTCGCGCGAGGCGTGCCCGCAGATCAGCAGGACCCGATGGTCGGCGGCATTGCCGAAGCCGGGTCGATCGCCGGCGGCTGCCGCCTCGATCACGGCCGGGCTGAGCAGATCGAGCAGGTCGGCCACCTCGGCCGGGTGGGCAAACTCCCGGTACTGCAGCCAGGGTTCGGGTCCGCTGGAACTGCCCAGGTAGACGCCGATCGGCCAGAGCGGCGCCCGATCGGCGGGCCGGCGGATCAACTGCGGGCGGATCTTCGCGCTGGTCGCCCGGACGGCGACCGTGTGCAATGCGGGCGGCAGGTCGCCGGGTAGCCCGGTGGCCGGCCACGGGCCAGGGTGCTGGATGAGGAGCCAGCCACGTGCCTTGACCGGCGCCGTGGCGAAAATCGGCTCGGAGGTGGCGCGGCGGACCTCGGCGCAGAATGTGCGCAATGCCGCCCCCTCTCCCAGTCGTCTCGGTCGCCCGGCGAGGTGTTTCGGTTGGCCTGGCGCGGCGGTCCGCGGTGACCGGCCGACCTGGCCAGCCTAGCCTCGGCTCCGCGCGGCCGGCCGACGGTGGCCACGTACCCTGAACGGATGCTGGACGGCTACCTGCTCGAAACCAGACTTGCCGACCTGCACGGGCGGTTGTGCGATCTCGGTTCGGTCCTGGTCGCGTTCTCCGGCGGCGCCGACTCCGCGTTCCTGCTGGCCGCCGCGGTCCGAGCCCTGGGGCCCGATCGGGTGCTGGCCGCAACCGCGGTCTCGGACAGCCTGCCCGCCGCCGAGCTGACCGCGGCCACCGAGTTCGCCGCCGGCCTCGGGGTAGCGCATCTAACCCCGCCCACACGCGAGATGGAGCGCGACGGCTACCGCGCCAACGCGGGCAACCGCTGCTACTTCTGCAAGGCCGAACTGCTGGACGTGCTGGCGCCACTGGCGGCCGTGCACGGACTTTCCGCCGTGGCCACCGGCACCAACGCGGATGACGCACGGTCAGCCTTCCGGCCCGGAATCCGTGCTGCCGGCGAGCGCGGTGCGGTGACCCCGTTGCGCGATTCCGGCCTGACCAAGGCGCAGGTCAGGGCGGCGTCTCGGCGGTGGGGTCTGCGCACCTGGGACAAGCCGGCGGCGGCCTGCCTGTCCAGCCGGATCGCGTACGGCCTGGAGATCAGCCCGGCTCGGCTAGCCCGGGTCGAGCGCGCCGAGGCAAGCGCGCGGGAGGCGTTGTCCGCACACGGCATCCCGGTGCGCGATCTCCGGGTCCGGGACGTCGGGGACACCGCGCGGTTGGAGGTCGATCGCGACCTCGTCGCCCGGGTGGCGGCCTGCACACCGGTGCTGGCGGCGGTGCGCTCCGCCGGCTTCACCGAGGTGGAGATGGACCCCCGCGGATTCCGGTCCGGCTCGATGAATGAGGCGCTGACCGAACCGCCTGCGAGCGGCTAGCCAAGGTGACCGAGCCGGGTGCGCTAGGCGTGAAAGGCAGTTGGGGTGGCTTCACCGGGACGGCTAGCCTAGGGGGGCACATCACCCGGTGCCGGTTGTCGGCCACTGGGGGTTCCGAACGATTACGAGGTCTCAGGGTGCCCACCGGCCGGGTCAAGTGGTTCGACATCGAGAAGGGCTTTGGCTTCATCGCACGCGATGGCGGCGGTGACGTCTTCGTCCACACCTCGGCATTACCGTCCGGCGTCACCCAGCTCAAACCCGGTCAGCGGGTGGAGTTCGGGGTAGCGGAGGGCCGGCGCGGCGAGCAGGCGCTGTCGATCCGGCTGCTCGACCCGGCGCCGTCGGTGGTTGCGGCCAAGCGCAAGGACCCGGACGAGATGGTCGTGATCGTCGAGGATCTGATCAAGCTGCTGGACAGCGTGGGAAACTCGCTGCGGCGCTCGAAATACCCACCGGCGACCGACAGCAAGAAGATCGCTGCGGTGTTGCGCGCGGTCGCCGACGACCTCGAGCCGTAGCCGCTCGGGCTGCCGAAGCCGGCCATCACGTGGTGGCAGCGGCCCGTCGTTCCATGATCACGCTCCGTACGACCAGGACGAACGCGAACACGAGCACAGTCGCACCCACGGCCAGGCCCACCTCGCCACCGGTGCCCGGCAGCGCGATCCCGAGAATGCCGCCGATCACCCAGGCGAGCTGAAGCAGCGTCTCGGCCCGCGCGAAGATCGAGGTTCGGATCCTCTCCGGCACGTCCCGCTGGATGATCGCGTCCAGGCAGAGCTTGGCCAACTGCTGGGCGAAACCGGTCGTGAACGACAGCGCGACCACGCTGACCGCGCCGTACCAGAAGATGCTTGCGACGGTCACGGCGGCCTGCAGTGCGAGCAACGCCAAGATGATCAGTTCGGGCGCTCTGGCCCGGACCAGCGAACCCATCACCGCTCCGGCGAAGCTGCCGATCGCGGCCGCCCCGGCGACCAGCGCGAACATCGTGGCGGTGGGCAGCCCCCCGATCGGCTGTGCACGCAGCAGGAAAGCCAGGTAGAGCAGGAGGAAGCCGGAGAAACCGCGCAGCGCCGCGTTGGCCCGCAGGCCCATCAGCACACTTCCGTTCACCGCCGCGGACCGGTTGGTCACCCGGCCACGCCGCTGTGGTTTTGCCTCGCCCTCGGCTGAGTCGACCCGGGCCGGCAACCGCAGCGCCAGCACCATGCCGATCACAAACACGCAGAATGCGGCCCGCAGCGACCATTCCGGACCCACCGCGATGAGTCCGGCGCCAAGCACGGCCGCTACCAGCGCGCTGATCGTGCCGGCTAGCGAAACCCGGGCGTTCGCCCGGACCAGCGTGACGTTCGGCGGCAACAGCCTGGGCACCACGGTGGACTTGGTAACCGCCTCCGCCTTCGAGGCGACCAGCGTCAGGAATGCGGCGGGGTAGAGCGCCAGGCCACCGTCACTGATCGCGTCCGCCATCACCCAGCACAGGAACGCCCGCGCCAGCATGGTGGCGGCCAGCGCGTACCGGCGACCGTGCCTGACCCGATCGAGCAGCGGGCCGAGCAGCGGGGCCACCAGCGCGAACGGCGCCATCGTCATGATCAGGTACAGCGCGACCTTGGGCCGGGCTTCGCCCACCGGCACGTTGAAGAACAACGTTCCGGCCAACCCGAGCGCGACCAGTGCATCACCGGCTGCGTGCAAGGTCTGCAGCTCGATCACCTTGGCCAGCCCGGACTCGCCGGCGCCCTGTGCGTGGGTCGCCCGGTGGATCCGGCCGGTCAACCCGCGGTATCCGGAAGACAGCGCGCGCCCGGTGGATCGGGCCAGCTCCGAGGACGCCTGGCCGGCCGAGCGAACCCGGGTCCGGGTCCGCGCCAGCCCGGTAGGCGCCCGCTCGCTATCCACGTCACCATCCTGCCCGAGGATGGCGCGTTGGCTAAGGCGAGCCGAGAGCAAGTCGCGGTTCCACCCGCCGGGTTTGCAATGGATGCGAGAATCGCCACGTGGACACCGGTACGACCAAGATCCGAGCGTCTCGCCCGAGCCGCGCCCGGGCGCTCGACGCGCACTGCGCCGCCGCGGTCGACCTGGCGCGGTCGGTGGCGATCGAGCTCGCCGAGCCCGGGCACGTGGGCGAGCATTTGGCCGCGGTGGCCGAGGACGACCGGGTCGTCACGCACTTCTTCGCTTGCCTGGCCCCGGGGTACCAGGGATGGCGGTGGGCCGTCACCGTGGCAAGGGCGTCGCGCGCTCGGGTCGTGACCGTCGACGAGGTCGTGCTGCTGCCCGGCGACGAGGCGATCCTGGCCCCGGAGTGGGTGCCGTGGAGCGACCGGCTGCGGCCGGGAGACCTCGGCGCCGGCGACCTGCTAGCGACGCCGGCGGACGACCTGCGACTGGAGCCGGGCTACACCGGAGCCGACGAGGACCTGTCCGCCGGCAGTGACCGCCCGGGCATCGTGCCGTACGAGATGGGGCTGGATCGGGCGCGGGTGCTGTCCAGATACGGCATCCAGGACGCGGCGGACCGCTGGTACAGCGGCGAGGCCGGGCCGCACGATCCGGTGGCCAGGGCCGCGCCCGCGCATTGCCGTTCGTGCGGTTTCCTGGTGCCGATCGGCGGCACGCTCGGCCGCATGTTCGGGGTGTGCGCAAACGCGTACTCACCGAGTGACGGCCAGGTCGTCGCGTTCGACCACGGCTGTGGAGCGCATTCGGAGGCGCTCGCCGTCGCGGTGCAGTCCCAGCCGGACCCGCCGATCGTGGACGAGTTCGGCTACGACTTGCTGGCGGCCTCGACTAGCGAAGGTGGCGGCAGCACCGAGTCGTCGGCCGGACTGCCCACCGCACGGCCGGAACCCGAGGACGAGCGACCCGACTGAGCGCCACCAAGCGCCGCAACGCTACCGATCGGCGGTGCGCCGGTGCGCGCCGCGGGCGTGGGCCATCGAGGTGCGGCGACGGCGGCAGTACCCAATCCCGTACAGGCCGCCGACGACCCCGGCCAGGCAGATCCACGGCCAGTCGCCGCGCCCGTTCGCCTCGAGATCGGCCCGGAACGGCAGCAGGAGGATCAGGAACGCGACCGCCCACCCGATCGTGATGATGGTGGTCGCGGCGACCCCGTCGACATCGACCGCTTGCAACTCCTGCATTTCGGCGTCCGGCTTGGCGTGGGAGCGTGGCTTGACCGGATCCATACGATCCGGCCCGGGCCGCGGCTGGCCGCGGCTTGCGGTACGGGAGCTCGCCGCAGGCTTCTGTCGGGTCGCGCCGGAGGCTTGGTCACGGGCCTCGGAGGCCGGCGGCCGGTACGGCTCGATCCGGTTGTAACGCTGTGTCCTGCCCACAAGCCTCAGCGTACGGGACCAGTCGATATGCGCGCCGTGCTCAGCCCGGGTGAAAGTGGCAATCCGGCATTGCGTCCCTGACAGTTAGTTAGTTACACTAACAAGTATGCCTGCTAATCCCCATGCGCTCAGCCGCGCCGATCTCGCCCTGGCCAGCGAGCTCCGGCTGGCGGTCATGCGGCTGGGCCGCCGACTGCGCAACCAGCGCGCCGATCGGTCGCTGTCCCTGTCGCAGCTGGCCGTGCTCGGCACGCTGGAGCGGCGTGGGCCGTTGACGCCGCGCGAGCTCGCCGCGCACGAGAAGGTCAGCCCACCGTCCATGACCAAGCTCCTTGCCGCTCTGCAGGAGCGTGGGTTCATCGTCCGCACCGACCACCCCAGTGATGGCCGCCAGCACCTCGTGGCTCCAACCGAGCAGGCCGTGCGGATGATCCGCGAAGACCGCCGGCGCCGCGACGCCTTCCTCGCCCAGCGGCTGGTCGAGCTCAGCTCGGACCAGCGCGCAGTCCTCCGCCACGCCGCAACCATCCTGGAGCGCCTCGCCACCTCATGAGTCCTACCTTCCATTCCCTCGCGATTCGCAACTACCGCCTGTACTTCACCGGCGGTGTGGTGTCGAACATCGGGACCTGGATGCAGCGGGTGGCACAGGACTGGCTCATCCTTCAGCTGACCGGCAGCGCCGCCGCGCTCGGCATCACCACCGGGCTGCAGTTCCTGCCGTTCCTGCTGTTCTCGATGTGGGGTGGCGTGATCGCCGACCGGTACGCCAAGCGCCGCGTTCTGGTCACCACCCAAGCGTTGATGGGTGCGCTGGCCCTGACGCTGGGTGTGCTCGACCTGACCGGGCTGGTCGCCGTTTGGCACGTGTACGTGTTCGCGTTTGCGATGGGCTGCGTGGTGGCCTTCGACAACCCGGCCCGGCAGGCATTCACCGCCGAACTGGTCGGCCCGGACGCGCTGCCGAACGCGGTCGGCTTGAACAGTTCATCGTTCAACCTGGCCAGGCTGGTAGGCCCGGCACTGGCCGGGGTGCTGATTGCAGCCGTCGGCACCGGTCCGGTGTTCGTGCTCAACGCACTGTCCTTCGGAGCGGTGATCGCGGTGCTCATGATCATGCGGGGTGGTGAGCTGATGCCGGCGCCACGCAGCCCGCGCGAGCGCGGCCAGCTGCGCGCCGCCCTTAGCTACGTGTGGGCTACCCCGGAGCTATTGCTGACCACGTTGATCGCGTTCTTCGTCGGCACGTTCGGCTTCAACTTCCAGCTGACGCTGGCCATTTTCGCCAGGAACGAGTTCGGCCGTGGCCCCGAGTCGTTCGGCCTGCTGTCCAGCGCGCTCGCGATCGGCACCCTGGGTGGCGCTCTGCTCGCCGCGCGGCGCGGCCGGCCGACCTTGCAGCTGGTAGTGGGCGCGGCTTTGCTGTTCGGCTCGCTGGAGATCCTGGCCGCGCTGGCGCCGACCTACTGGACGTTCCTGCTGATGCTCATCCCCACCGGGCTGGCCTCGCTCACCCTGCTCACCGCGATGAACTCGACCATGCAATTGGGCAGTGCGCCGCAGATGCGCGGCCGGGTGATGGCGCTCTACATGACGGTGTTCATGGGCGGCACGCCCATCGGCGCGCCGGTGGTCGGCTGGGTGGCGCAGGAGATCGGTCCGCGCTGGAGCTTGATCGGTGGCGGCCTTGTCTCCGTGCTGGCCACGGTGATCGCCACGCTCTGGATTGCTCGCCGCTACGGGATCGACGTGCGGGAGCGGGTCGCCGGACTGCGCCGGCGAGCGGTTCTGCAACCATTCCGCTATGGAGCTCTCGCGCTATCTCGACTGCCTGCGCGCGGACGGTGACCTGCTGATCCGGGCGGCCGGCCGGAGCCTGGCCGCAAGTGTGCCGAGCTGTCCGGGCTGGACGATCCGTGACCTCGTGTTGCACGTGGCCGCCGTCTACCAGCACAAGGTGGTGACGATCAGGCTCAAGGACCGCCGTCCGGAGGCCGGCGAGTGGCGGACCGAGCCACCGTCCGGCGTAGCACCGGTTTCCTGGCTCGAGGAATCGCTGTCGCTGCTGCTCACCGAGCTCACCGAAACTCCACCGGACACCACATGCTGGACTTGGTACGAGCCCCAGCAGGACGTCGCCTTCTGGTATCGCCGGATGGCACACGAGACTGCGGTGCATCGGGTCGACGCCGAGCAGGCCTTCGGTGCGCCGGCACCGGTACCTGCCGATCTCGCCCTGGATGGCATCGACGAGGTCCTAGAGCGGATGCTGGCCTACGACTGGTTCAACGAGGCGGTGGACGGGCACGGCGAGACCGTGCTCATCAATGCCGGCGACCAGCAGTGGCTGCTGCGGCTGGCCGAGCGTGAGATCGGCTTCGAACGAGCGCCGGCTGCCGAAAGCGCCGCTGGCGCGGATGCCACGGTGCGCGCTGAGCCGGCGCAGCTCTACCTCTGGCTGTGGGGTCGGCTTCCGATCTCGCACCTGACGGTGGCCGGCGACGGCAAGCTGGCGCGCCGGCTGCGCGAACACTACGTGGTCGCGGCCACTCAGTAGCCGAGTCGGCTGCGATGCGACTGTTCGTCGCGGTGACTCCACCAGCCGCCGTGCTCGACGAGATCGGTGCCGCGGTCGCCGGGGCTCGCAAGCTGGCGCCGCGGCTGCGGTGGACCTCGACCCCGCAGTGGCACCTTACGCTGGCGTTCCTCGGCGAGGTGGAGCCGGGCACACTGCCCGAGCTGACCGGCCGGCTGGCCCGGGCAGCGAAACGCCACGAGCCGATGCCGCTCGCGTTCACCGGCGCCGGCCGGTTCGACGGGCGGGTGCTCTGGCTCGGCGTGGAAGGCGGACGGGAGCTGCTGGCGGCACTGGCCGGATCGGTGGCGGCGGCCGCCCGCCGGAGCGGGATCGCAATCGAGGATCGCCGGTACCGGCCGCATCTCACTCTCGCGCGCAGCTCCACACCGGCCGACCTGCGTCCGTTGGTCGATGCGTTGCGCGGTTTCGCCGGCGCCGAATGGTCACCGACCGAGCTGGAGCTGATCCGCAGCCGGCTCGGCCAGGGTCCGCCAACCTACGAGCGCGTCGATCGCTGGCCACTCGGTCGCGCTTTGTCGGCGGGAGGGCGCTGACCAGCGGAAAATCGGTGGCAGTCAAGCACTGACAGGCACCGTTCCGATCTGGCATTCTGTGCGCCGCTCGGCCAATTCCCACGGTTGCTTACAAGGAGCGCCATGTCAGGAACCGAAGCGAGAACCGTCACCGAACCGGACTTACCGCCGCCACCGGCTAGTGGCCTGGACCGGTTCTTCGAGATCACCGCACGCGGCTCTACCGCCACCCAAGAGATGCGCGGCGGGCTGGCCACGTTCTTCACGATGGCCTACATCGTCGTGCTCAACCCGCTGATCATCGGCACCGTGCTCGACGCGGATGGGAATCTACTCGGCGACGCGCCCGATCCGAGCGCCTCGATCGCGCTGGTGGCCGCGGCCACCGCGCTGGTTGCCGGGGTGCTGACGATCCTGATGGGGGTGGTCGGCCGCTACCCGCTCGCGTTGGCCACCGGCCTGGGCCTGAACGCGTTCGTCGCGTTCGGCATCGCCTCGCAAATGAGCTGGCCGGACGCCATGGGCCTGGTGGTGATGGAGGGTCTCATCATCACGCTGCTGGTGCTCACCGGGTTCCGGGTCACCGTGTTCCGGGCCATCCCGGCCGGCCTGAAGACGGCGATTGCGGTCGGTATCGGGATGTTTATCGCGTTCATCGGCTTCGTCGACTCAGGGTTCGTCCGGCGCACCGATGCCGGCACCGTCCCGGTTCAGCTCGGCACCGGCACGCTCGACGGCTGGCCCACGCTGGTCTTCGTGATCGGACTGTTGCTGACCTCGATCCTGGTCATTCGCAAGACCAAGGGCGCGATCCTGATCAGCATCATCGCCACCACCATCCTCGCGATCATCGTGGAGGCGATCGCCGACGTCGGTGCCGCGATCAACCCGGACGGCTCGCCCAATCCGAACGGCTGGCGTCTTGGCGTCCCGGAGGCCCCGGACAAGGTCTTCGAAAAGCCGGATCTCGGCTTGCTCGGCGACTTCTCGCTGTTCGGCGGGTTCGAGCGAGTCGGCGTCGTCACCGCGCTGCTGATCGTGTTCACGCTGCTGCTGGCCGACTTCTTCGACACGATGGGGACGGTCACCGCGGTGGGCCAGCAGGCCGGCCTGACCAACGAGCGGGGCGAGCTGCCCGGCGTGGGCCGGGTGCTGCTGGTCGACTCGCTCGGCGCGGCCGCAGGCGGCGCGGCCTCGGTCTCGTCGAACACCACCTACATCGAGTCCTCGGCCGGCGTGGCCGAAGGCAGCCGGACCGGTCTGGCCAGCGTGGTCACCGGAGTGCTGTTCCTGGGTGCGATGTTTTTCACACCGCTTGTGCAGAGCGTGCCGTTCGAGGCGGCGACCCCGGCGCTCATCGTCGTCGGGTTCCTGCTGATGACGCAGGTCGTGAACATCGACTTCGATGACTGGGAGGTCGCGCTGCCGGCGTTCCTGACCATCGTGCTGATGCCGTTCACGTTCAGCATCACCAATGGGATCGGGGCCGGCTTCGTGTCCTACGTGGTCATCAAGACCGCCCGCGGCAAGGCCCGCGAGGTGCACCCGCTGCTCTGGCTGATCGCGGTCCTGTTCGTCGTCTACTTCGCGCTCACGCCGATCAAGGAGCTGCTCAACATCTGATCACGCACGAGGACTCGCAGCGGTGGCGTGCCCGACCGCTGCGAGTGCCGTGCCGCCGCGCCGATCCCTAGCCTTGCCGGAGAGGCTGGAGCGTAACCGGCTCCCGGCGCGTCTGAGGTAGGTGAGGCTCGACGGTGCTGCGATCGCCACCTCAGTCTTTGCTGCGCGAGCCCGGCTGCTCCGCGGACGTGGGGCCCACTGGCGGTTCACCGGCTCCGGGCTCGCGGTGATCGCGGTCGCTGCCGGCATCGCGATCATGACCGCAGCAAACGACAACCGCGCTGTGCCGGCCATACCGCCAACGGCTTCCATGGCCTCGTCCACACCGCTGACTTCCGCCGAGGAGCCGCAGCTGGTCGGTACCGAGTGGCAGCTTGTCGAGTTCACCAAGAACGGCCACCGGACCGTGGTTCCGGACAGGCTCGTCTCCGGTCTGTTGTTCGACGGGAGGGGCAACTACTTCCTGGGCGCATGTCAGGGCACCAGCGGCAAGGCAGTGCTGGATGGCGGACTGGTCAAGTTGGACGGCGGCGCGTCAACTGCCAATGCCTGCGGCGGTCTCGAGGGCGAGGTCGGAGCCGCGGTTCACGGATTGATCGGGTTGGAGCTCGATTGGAGCATCGACCAGCAGCGCCTGACGCTGCGCGCACCCGGCGGGGACGCCCTGGTCTACCGGGTCCGCATCCCGACCCCGGATCCACACACGACCGTGGTCATCGCCGGCGAGCGGGACGGCCACCAGTACCGGGTTGAGGTCTACGGATCCGGCGACCGCAGCGGCGTGGAGCTGCACGTGAGTGCAGACCCGTGGCCGGGCTGGCGCGGCGGCTCGATGCTGGCAACACCGATCGGTGCCGGGGTGGGTGTGGAGACGCTGCTGTGCCATGAGGTCGGCAATGCCTACCTGATCGCCGGCGTGGTACCCACCGGAGTGGTGCGGGTGGTGCACCACGGGTCCGCGAACGGCTCGGACACCGTGGTGCCGGTCCACCCGGTCGACGGCCACGACTGGGCGGTTTTCGCCGGCTTCGTGCCGGACCACACGGATACCAGCACGATCACCGCGTACGACGCCGACGGCCAGGTCGTGGCCAC
>Ga0114129_10010678_pt1 | contig 13098 bp, 12 predicted proteins | sample RhiMetdeltSRZDD1_FD_80071 | JGI IMG/M metagenome (GOLD analysis project Ga0114129, IMG submission 80071) | Populus rhizosphere microbial communities from Tennessee, USA - Rhizosphere MetaG P. deltoides SRZDD1 (version 2) (version 2) | ecosystem: Host-associated > Plants > Roots > Rhizosphere >...
GCGCCGAATTTCTATCACTCAAGGAGCGTGAGTTCATTCTGGCGGCGCACGCCACGGGCACATCCAACTTCGAGATCATTTTTTATCACATCCTGCCTAATACGATTGCCCCGATCATTGTATCCTCCACGCTGAGTGTCGCGAACGCGATCCTTGCGGAAGCATACATCAGCTTTTTGGGCCTGGGAGTGCAGCCGCCCACTGCCAGCTGGGGCAACATGCTGGATAACTCGGTCAAGTACCTCGACTCGGCGCCTTGGCTGTGGTTCTTCCCGGGCATGTTGATCCTGCTGACGGTATTGAGCATCAACTTTTTGGGCGATGGCCTGCGCGACGCCCTGGACCCACGCAGCCGGGTGATATAGGATGCATGCCCATGGTTGATTCACTGCTTCGAGTCACCGATCTAAAGACACGCTTCCATACGCCGGAGGGAATTGTCCACGCGGTGAATGGTATTTCGTTTCACCTGAATGAAGGGGAAACCGTGGCGGTTGTCGGAGAGAGCGGCTGCGGCAAATCCGTTAGTATGTTGTCACTGTTGAGACTGATCCCCACGCCACCGGGCGAAATATATTCCGGGACTGCGATCTACCGCAATGACGACCTGTTGAAAAAATCGGAGCAGGAGATGGAGGATGTGCGCGGTAGAGAGATCTCCATGATCTTTCAGGACCCCATGACCTCCCTGAACCCGGTGCTGACGATCGGTCGCCAGCTCACGGAGTCGCTGCGACTCCACCTGGGCATGACCCAGGAGCAAGCCGAACAGCGCGCCATCAGTTTGCTCGAGCAGGTGGGCATACCTGACCCATCCCGCCGTCTGGGAGATTTCCCGCACCAGTTTTCAGGCGGTATGCGCCAGCGTGTCATGATCGCCATGGCGCTTTCCTGTGCGCCGAGCCTGCTGATCGCCGATGAGCCGACCACCGCCCTGGATGTGACGATCCAGGCGCAGATCGTGGAGCTCGTGGCGCGGTTGCGCGAGTCCCTGCACATGGCGATTATCTGGATCACCCACGACCTTGGCGTGGTGGCAGGGATGGCAGACCGCGTGATCGTGATGTATGCAGGCTACATTGTGGAGGAAGCGGATGTGGATGACTTGTACGACATTCCCAGCCATCCCTACACACTGGCATTGCTTGCCGCCCTGCCCCGCGTCGACCGCCGCCGCGACCAGCGCCTCAAATCCATTCCGGGGGCCCCGCCGAATCTTTTAGTGGAACCGCACGGCTGCCCGTTTGCACCACGCTGTGAATTTGTGATCGAGCAATGCCTTGCTGAAAATCCGCCATTGATGAGTGTTGGCAAAAATCATGCCTCCGCCTGCTGGGTGGCCGTGAAGACAGGACTCCCTCGATGAGTGACCCGACTCCGCTGGTGGAGGTGCAGGACCTCAAGAAACATTTCCCCGTCACGCGCGGGTTGATCCTGCAGCGACGTGTGGGACTCGTCCGCGCCGTGGATGGAGTTTCGTTCACGATTCAACGCGGCGAAACCCTTGGCATGGTGGGAGAGAGCGGATGCGGCAAGACCACGGTGGGACGTACAATGCTCGGTCTCTACCCCGCCACCTCCGGCAGAGTCGTTATCGACGGGGATGATATCCTGCATGCCAGAGGTCGGGATATGCTGAACATCCGCCGCAAGGCCCAGATTATTTTTCAGGACCCTTATGCATCGCTCAACCCGCGCTGGACCGTGAGCTCTATTGTCACCGAACCGATGCGCGTCCACAAACTATTTTCCTCAGACCGGGAGCGGACCGAGCGCGCCAGGAAGTTGATGGCTCTCGTGGGTCTCAACCCAAACCTCATCAATCGCTTCCCGCACGAGTTTTCCGGAGGTCAGCGCCAGCGCATTGGTATCGCGAGGGCACTCGCCTCTGACCCTTCCTTTATCGTTTGCGACGAGCCGATCTCAGCGCTGGATGTTTCCATTCAGGCGCAGGTGGTGAACCTGCTGGAGGAGCTGCAGGATCAATTTGGCTTGACCTATCTTTTCATCGCCCATGACCTCAGCATGGTGCGCCATATTTGTGACCGCGTGGCGGTGTTGTATCTGGGGGTGATGGTAGAGCTTGCAGATCGCCATGAGTTGTACGAGCATCCCCTGCATCCCTACACCCAGGCTCTGCTCTCGGCTGTCCCCATCCCCGACCCGCGCAAGGATCGCGCCCGCAAACGGACGATCCTGACAGGTGATGTGCCCAGCCCCTTGAACCCGCCGGCTGGCTGCCGTTTCCACACGCGTTGTCCGATCGCGATGGATATTTGCCGGCAGCAGGTGCCTGAATGGCGTGAAGCAGCACCCCATCACTGGGTGGCCTGCCACGCAGTGCAGTGACAAGTTCTTTCTAATTAATTCGATCATTCGCTGCTAGTTTTAGGCACAAATCAGGGGGTTAAAAGTGCGCAACGAACTGTGATTTTGTCCGTCAGGATAATTAGAACGAGACGGTGGGAATGCCCAGAGATTACATGCCTATTATGCTGAATTTTAGGTAATTTTGTTCAGCATTGTTTTAGACAAGGAGTGAACTAATGAGTGAACAGCAAAGACATGAAATGGTTTTGGAAACTACCCATCCCTCCGGGGCCGAGGAGTGGTATTGCCCGACGTGCGGGCGACGGATGACAATCACATGGCAACCCTGGAAAAAGGTCATTCTGGAACCTGGTGATCTCCATGCTGCACACGGCGGGAGCAAAGGCATCCTGAACATAGGTCCTTTACAGCTCAATCTGGGAAATGAATATGGCTCGTTATCCGCCGCGGAGCCACCCTTCGAAGACCCCTATCTGGAACCCTGGGTACGGTGGCTGGATAAAATGAACTGGGACGATCTTTGGAATGAGGAAACCTAGTAGTTTCAGAGTGATAAAAGACACCCCCTGATTCTGGGAGTATCCAGGATCAGGGGGTGCAAGGTCGAACCTATGCAGATTACGGGTTGTAGAACTGCAGGAGCGGACCTTCCTCGAAAGCAGCCATGGGACCGGGAGCGCCTGAAGCGTCGAAGTAGGTCAACGTGACGGCTAATTTGTAAAGGCTACCCGCCGGGGGAGCCGTTACGGTACCTGCCAGCACATCAAAGTGAACAAAGTAGCTGACAGGAGAGATTCCCGGAGTCAAAGGGATGACATGCCCAGGATTAACGGCATCGATCAGATCCAGGTCTGGTCCAGGACCAATGGACTCCAGATATACATGTAGATGCCAGTCACCGCAGATCATGCTCGTCGCAAGACCGGTCGTTGTCCAGCTGACGTTAACAGCCCAACTCTGGTCCGTGCGGATGATCGACGGCGGGGTCACGCCACCGTGCTCATGCTCCACGGCTGTGATGGTTCCAGCAAAAAGAGCTGGAGGGAAGGGGGTTTCGAACGGCATTTTATTTACTCCTATACTGGTTAGTCGAATTTTGTTTGTTGCGCCGATGTCGGAGGGGCCCGCTCTTTCATCTGCACACGTATCTGATTATATAAACGGAGATTTGTCGGATTTTCGGATATGCTGCGCAACCAAAGCAAAACTCCTGGCACAACGACCAGGAGTTTCTTTGAATCTTTAGTCTATTTGTTCATCGCGCGTGGAGGATTCCATCACGGCAATCAGGAACAGGCTGATCATCATCAACAGAACAGGAAAAGACGTATCGCTCGATGCTGCAGCGATGATGAGGGGGGTCATGACTAGGATAATCAAAATCTTCCGAAACATGGTGGCACACTCCTTTTTAGATCACGAATACAACTCCAACTTTCTTGTGACTCATCAGAAGAAAGAAGCCCCGGGCAGCGACAGCCGGGGCTTCGAGGGCAGGACCTCTGCTCTTCCCAACGACTATCGGATTAAAGGCGGGCGAGCGGACAGACCAGTCAAGTCTTCGACGGCTGCCGAACGCAATACGACAACCACTTTCGCGGTGGACTGTCCGCGCAACGCACAGCTGTATCGCTGGAAACCGTTAAGCCAATCGTTGTTCATGTCAGTTCCTTTCTGATTCTTGCTTCTACCTTTATGAACGAAAACTTGTTTGATTTTTAGGCATGGATTGACTCAGTCTCCTTAATAATGAAAAAGCCAGCCACACTCCCCAGGGAAAATCAGCACGATGGCAATGCAGTAAGTGCAGGCATCTATTTGCATACAAGTGTTCCCGGCAGTTCCTTTCCAAATCTTTCTTTGGTAAATCCTCTTAGGAAGATCATTCGTGCAACTCCATAAAGAGTCATCGACTGATTTTTTGCCAGGAGTTGAAGTTTAAAAAATCAGCCCCTGGTTCCTCACCAGGGGCTGAAGAGCAATTCCTAATCATCGTCGTCGTCGTCGTCGTCGGGTCGCTGTAAGAGCTCATCATCCTGCGTCACAAGCATGACGTCCTCTTCAGCATCCGTCATCGCAGATTGGATGATGCGATAATCCTCATGAGCCAACAATTCAAGCACTGTTTGCGTGTCGGCGGGACGCTTGGGACTACTTAAAACTGCTGCAATCGTTCCCGTGAGAATCGGGGTAGCGAAAGATGTACCTGCCCACCAACCCCAGCTGTTCCTCTCGGACCCACTTCTTCTAACCATTTTAAACTCTCTTCTATGATCATTTGGAGGCGGAGGAGGAGCGGGCTTTTTCTCTACGGGATACTCTTGGCTCAGGTAAAGGCCCAAGACTCCTTTTTTTCGGCCATGCTCACCACCCAGTGTCATAATCGCATCTCCAGCAGGCTTATCTCCTAAATTCGAATACTTACTGGCGGAGTACTTACCGTTCCGAAGCCTTACGTGTTTCGGAAGTGCCCCTACACCTACAGCAGAAACATAACCAGCGGGGTAGCGGGCCTCCGGTGCGTTCCCCCTTGCTTCATCATCAGCCTGTGTCCTGGTATTACCGGCCTGTGAATTTCTTTGTGTCTCTCTACGCTGCTTTGCCCAGTCCCAATCATTGCCTGCGGCAGCAACGACCTGTGCGCCGGCACAGAAAAGATCATTACAGGCTGTCCAGATCGCCAAGGCATGTTCCCTTTCTTCTTCTTCATTAAACTCTTTCACAGCCTGCTCAAAGTCAAATTCTGGATCCTCTTCCCCTGCCCAACAGTGTTCAGGTGTGGGTGGTAAATCAAGCATCCAACTGCAATTGACCACGAGTTTTCGTCCTGATCCTGGCTTATAGATTTCGTCATGCACTTTTTTCAAACCCTCGGCTAGAGCTTGAAGATCACCAACGCCAAATTGATTCAGCACTTGGACAAGATGGATCTTTGCGTCTGGCACAATGCTGTGAACAATTCCAGCAGCAAAAATACCATGATCGCTCATCGGATAGTCATGTTTGTTGAGTGACGTATTTTGCATCCGCCACATTTCCGCAGGTGTGAGATGGTACGAGGTTAATACACCGTTCGGACCCACCAATTCCTGAAGCAATCTATTGTTTGGGTGATCCTTCGGTGCCAACACAAGGTCCTCTTCTGGGCGCGCTGTATCAAGGATTGCAACGTCAACGTTTTCACCTGTTCCATATAGGCCCAGTCCGTCAAGCTTTTTTATGAACTCGGTGAATTTATATAGCGCAGAACCCTCCAAATCCGTACCTTTGAAAGGCCTCGGCAATCCACCGGGTCCCCCGGTACCCGCGCCCTGAGAAGCAACACTCATCAGCCAGTTGGGCGATGCATCTTGAATCGTCATGCTTTCGGCTCCGTTGCCAGACTCGCCAAGTGTGGCTACATCGGGGGGCGGCGTTTCTCCTTCCCCCTCCTTGGCTATATAAATGGGCCCTTCACCGCCATCCACTGCAATGACTTCTCCAACGACAGCCTCACGGAGCTTCCTTATGTTGTTTAGCAAGTCGATTGGCTCCTGAGGTGCGCCGGTAAGATTGCAGACCAACATGGAAAAGTTCACGTCGAATGGCCGTTGAAAAGCAGGCACTTCTTTTCCCGCTTGTTCCAGACGTTTCTTTTTTTCCTCATATGCTAACCGCTCGCGTCTTTCCAATTCAGCAAAGCGCTGCTGAAAATATTCATCCCGAGAGACTGAAAATGAGAATGGTAGAGGCAAAGCCTCAATTGCTCCACCATCCATTCCTCCCAAGTGTTCATTTATGACTTCCCTGAACATTTCCAACAGGCGAGGGGATACTGTGTCGGTCGAGTGCGTGACCAGAAACATGATCTGGTCATCTCGAAAATACCCATATCTGCGGTGCGGCAATTTATCAGCGTGACCCTTTTTCTTACTGCCATTATCCTCGTTTGGTGCCATTTTCTGCTCCTTTCAATTTTGAATCAACTCCCTTGAAAGGCAACCCTTTGCTGGATGAGGGCTGCCGTAAACACCATTATTGGTTAGAAGACAGTGAAATGTCATTCCCAATCAGCTGGAAGGCTCCCCAAAATGCAGGATGCTGCCACCCATCCTCCGCCAACACGAACGGTTGCGCATAACACACCGCTGCAGACTTATAGATGCCCATCCGCAATGCCTTATACATGCGCTCCATGAAATAGAGAATCGATGCATCCGCGACCGCCACCCGTTGACAAACAAGGCGACTGCATTCGCTGTCATAGTTTCGCATACAGTGAGTCTTCCTAACTCATCACTCATAACCTGTGGAAAAGCTCTGTATCAGCTTTGAATAACAGGTAAAGCATCTTCCTGTTTACCTGCCCCGGCATCGATGATGAGCTTCACACCCGTGCCATAGAGCTTCTTAATAGCATCTTGTGTCCTGGTAATGTTGTTCTCTCCTCTACTGAGAATAGACGCAACCGCGCCCGTAAGAATAGGTGTGGCAAAAGAGGTGCCGGCCCACCAGGCCCATTTCGACTCATTTCGGGAATTATCTGGAAACTCTCCGATATAGAGACCTAGCACCCCATTGCCGTCCCCTTCCTCCCCGCCAAGAGTCACAATCCCCTTTGTTACAACTCCTCTGCCGTCCGGACTCTCTGATAGATTTGAAAATACACTGGTTCGATATTTTCCGGTAGGGAGTTTTTCGAGTGATTTGGGCAGGGCACCGACCCCAGTAACTCTCCTAAGGGCGGCAGGATACCGGGCCGGAGTTGGTGCCTCATCCCCTGTTCTGCGATCGTTTCCAACCGCAGCAATTGCCTGTCTGCCCAATCCATAAAACCGACAAAAAAACGCCTCGAGTAGAACGAGTGTAGCTTGATCGGTTTTTGAAAAGGACCGCACTGCCCTCTCGAATTCAGCATCTGGATCCTCAATTTGATCCATATGACGGGTATGAAGGTCATCCAGTGGAAATTCAAGCATCCAGCTGCAATTGATTACAAGTTTGCGATGTCGTTGATAAATGTTTTCACTATATACTTTTTGTAAACCCTGAATGAAACTTGTCAAGTCCCCAACCCCATATTGATTTAACACTTCGATCAAGTGAATTTCTGCTTTTGGCACTATGCTGTGAATGATGCCCGCGATAAACAGGCCATGGTCTGTCATCTTGTAATCATGGTCGTTAAGTGATGTACAACTCAAGCGCAAAAGTTCTTCATACGATGCAGGGTATAAATGGAGTTTGCCCTCTGGGCCAAGCAGGGTAGGGATGAGAGGATGATCGGGCCATTCCTTGTAGGCGGCAACCAAGTCCTGCGCAGAAGGCGCGCTGTCAAGAATGACAACATCCACGCCTTCCCCATCACCATATATTTCATTGTTCTTGAGCTTCGTGACCAAATCAAAATGATATGGCGCATTTTTGCGGCTGCCATAATAAGGAGATGGCCGTCCCCCCGGGCCACCCGTTCCAGCACCTTGGGATGCAACACTCACTAACCAGTTAGGGGACGTGCTTTGGATTGCAGACTTTTTCTCAGCAGCAAACGCTTGAGGATCTTGTGCATGTTGGTTGTTTAGTTCATCAACCACTTTCAATAGTTTGGCTGGATCGTCGGGAGTTTGCTCCAAATCACATTTAATGATGGAAAATGCTCTCTTGGCTATTTCAAGTTCATCCGCTGACAGGAAATCTTTGCTCTGTTCAATCTCTTCATCTGTTAGTTCTGGAAAGGAGATCGCCTGAGGTGACTTCAAAATGGTCCCGACACGCAGTTGTTCTAGCTTGCCATTGATGTCTGCAGCAAAATTCTGGACCTTCGTGTCCTTTTCTGAATTCGCAGAATGCGCTAAAAGGAACATTATCTGATCATCGCGGAAATACCCGTACCTGCGGTTGGGTAACCGGGATGCATGCTCTTTCTTATGTTCATCTCCACTTTCGAGTATCATTTTGTCCTCCTTTCGAACTTGTTTGAAACCGTTGTGTATGACCTCTCGAGGGATCAAAGAATGAAGAATTTTTAGTTTCCAGAAGAAAGTGGTCGATCATTCCCTATCAATTGGAATGCGCCCCAAAATGCAGGATGCTGCCACCCATCCTCTGCCAGCATAAATTGCTGGGACTCGCGCACTGCCGCAGACTTGGAAGCTCCCCGGTGCAGAGCCATGTACATGCGCTCCATGAAATAGAGTGTTGACGTATCGGCCACCTGCCACAGGCTAACCAGGAGAGCGCCGGCGCCCGCATATAAAAAGCCGCGACCCAGTCCAATCAATTCATCCCCGGCGGCAATATTGGCCCGTCCGGTTTCGCAGGCACTGAGCGTGACCAGCTCATAACTCATATCCTGCTGCAAGGTATCATCTGCATATAATTGACCATCCGCTAGCTGCAGATACGAAAGATCAGGCTGATCCAGGCGATGTTCGCCATGCGTCGCGATATGTAATATCTGTTTGGGAGCAGTTTGCAGCACATCACGAGTTGCAGCATCTCCGGCACACAACATACCGCCAAACAACCGCTGGATCATTTGCGCCTCCGCAAGTGTATGCGGCAGTCGTCCCTGCCAGGAATTCGCCAGGATCAGGGCGCCAGGTTCGCGCTGGAGTGTGGGCTGCGTCGCCAATCCAGCAGCAGGCAGGACAACAATTTCGTATTTTTGGAGCAGATATTCGGTACCATCATATAAGATGTGGAACGGAAGGTAATGGAGCAAACCATAGGGCACGATGATCAGCTTGTGCGGTTTATATTGATGAAGCATTAATGGCTCGATCAAAAGGGAATTAAGCCTGTTCAGAATACGACGTGCCAACTGGGCAAGATTGCGACCTACAGCTGTTCGATAATCCATTTTGAGGGCGGCACCGATATTTCCTTTCAACTGAAGCAACAATTGATTTAGTGTTTCAGCATTCACGGGCAACGGTTGCACCCTGATGGTTTGCCCATCGATGAGGAACGCCCACAGTGAAGAACCATCGTTGTAGAACTCAATCATCAACGTGTCACTGTTCAAAGTAGACTGAATATCATGTAGAGATGCCGGTTCAACCTGCCTGGCTTGATGACTGTCACTACTATGCAGGTAGAGTTGTTCGGTGATGGATCGGATCTGTTTTTCACGGATCGCGATCTCTGCCAATGCCTGTTCCGGTTGGATTGCACTAGGGTATTCTGTACTTCTTGGGGGCTCATGCGCCAGCCTGTAGAACCACTCGTGTTCTGCACGCAGTGTATTGAGCTCCTTGATCATTACCTGTGTACGGCTGTTGCCATCCGATGCCCAGCGGAATTGTTCTCGATTGGCCAAGTAATTGAGCAAAACTTGTGACTTGGCTTGTTCCAATGTCTGGAAGGCACATGCCGCCTGATCATTCTGCAAATAAAGTGCAATGAGATTTTTCGATGACTCTCCCTTGTCTTCCAAAAATCCTGGACGAAGGGTAATCGTAAGACCGCGTTGAACGCGTTCGATCGTCGAATTTGCAGCTTGATAATGACGAACAGCGCGCGCCACTTTCTGTTGCGCGATGGATACGTTCCCCAGCAAAAGGTGAGAAGCATAGCGTAACGAGGGGACGTTGAAGCGCTGGGCGGTTTGTAAGGCGCTGCTGGCCGCCTCTGATGCCTCTACGAAGAGGCCCATCGCCAGCCAGGCTTGCCCCTCCAGGAGAGCAGCAGCTGCATAATTTACCCTTTGACCGTTTTGTTCAAAGCAATTCGCTGCGATCCTCGCCAGCTCGTGAGCGGTTCTGATGTCACCTTGCTTGAGTGCGATCCGGCCGCGTCGTAACTGCACTGTAGCAATCCAGCTGGAGGCGCCCAGAGATGTAAAAATCGGTTCGGCTTCTTCCAGGGCGGCTCTGGCCGCATCAAAATTATTCAACTCCGCTTCCGCGGTAGCCAAATGAAGAAGATTTCGAGCCGTGTCATGCGTAGCCCCAAGCATCCTGTAATCGTCGACAATCTGCTTTGCCAGATCACGAGCATCGGCATAACGATTAAGATAAAGAAAACACTCAATCATATCCCGCTTCACTGCCCGATGCTCCACAGGGAATTGTTCCATTCCTCGCTCGAGGATCCCATATAACATTTGTAGTGCGCGGCGGTAATGGCCTTGTGCCTGGGCAATATAGGCAATATTCAATTCGCTCACTGCGACGTACAGAGTTTCATTTCGTGCCACGTATAGTTCTCGAGCACGTTGATAATATGTCAGTGCCTGAGAAAAATCTCCCAAAGATTCGTGGGCTAACCCAATATCTGTATGAAGGGCTGCCAGATATTGTTCTCCAGCCTCGCCCAAGGTTTCTGCAATGGCTAGCGCTGAATGATATAAACGAAGCGCCTGGAGTTGATCCCCCAGCAGGCTGTACACAAGTGCTGTGTTCAAATCGAGGCGCAAAAGTCTTTCATGCTCATGGTGATTACTGAAGATTGTGCGGGCCTGCTCGGCGTCCGCAAGAGCCTCGGACACGTAGTTCAGCATCGTGCTCAGGTACACGCGCCCAATTCGAGTGCGTGCCCACCCAATTTCATCCCCCACACTTTGAAATAATCTTCCCGCCTGATCCAGCGTTTCCCACGCCTCTGCTGCGTGACCGAACAGCTTTAGTGCATCCCCCCTAGCCATTAATCCCAGTGCAATTTGGCGTACGTCACCTCTTCGTTCGCCGATGGCAATGATTCGATCCGCGAATTCGAGAGAACGATGATAATCAATGTACCAATAGCGGTCGGCTTCTTGTTTGAGACGCTCTACGACCGCGTTGGCAACATCATCAGGCAGAGGCTTTGACAAAATCTGTGTCGGATAGATCTCACCTATAAGTTTTTCGATCGAGGCCTCGAATTTCATGGTGTAAAACTTTCCTGTAAATTAAGTCGAAATTTCGAAATTTACCACCAGGACAGGAGACCTGCCTCTCGGTATAACCCTTAATTCCTGTTCACCTGCTGTGATCCCTTCAAATCGAAATGCTCCCAAATCATCCACCGTCGCAGAGAATTGCAGTTCATTGTTCTGCCGGAGCTCTGCAACAGCTTCCGTCCATATATCCTGATCGTCTGCAGCCACCTGCCCGAGAATATTGAACGTTCCTTCACTTGCCTGCTGGATGTCCAGCAGGATGAGGATGCCATCCACCTCAAACGTAAGCGGACCTTTCGCCTCCCCGCGCAGTGCTAGTGTGACCGGTGTCGAGTTATTTTCTGCCTGTGCACCCATTAACCGGGCAATCAACACTTTCGCGGCACCCAGCAAACCGGTGTCTGGAGCAAGGTTACTTAAAAAATCCTCCAGTATTGCAACCTCCCGACCGCAGAGCACACACTCTCGCAAGTGGCGCGCGATAACCAGCTCCTGCGGGTCTGGCAAATAGCCGAGGTGATACTCTCCCAGTTCCATCGGTGTTGGGCAATCGATCCTATAGGATTGTTTTCGCAAACTGTTCTGTAAAAGTATCCACTGGCGGGCTCTTTCACTACAAAATGGACACTGCTGGATATGCGTTATTACTGCTTCATCGGCTTCACCATCGACATACATTGCGATTTCGACGTTTTCCAGTGCAGGCGAAGTGATACATTTCATAATCTGCCTCTCATCGGGTAACCCCTGGTTACCTCTGATGTACCGCCTGATCATCATGGTTGAACTCATAAGCGCTATTTATGGCTCAAGGTTCAAAACTGCGATCCTGGTAATGCTGCGGTATTCATTTATAGGTCAAAATTGATCGGTGTATCCCGGCGCCTCGCGCATAAAACACCGAACTTCTACTTACTGTAAACGCAGGAATTTGCGTTTTTCCGTCATCGGCGTTGAACAAATCCCTTGAGTTCATCATCGCGCTCGAGGCGTTCCAGGAAGTTGGCTTTGTGCTGGTAGATTTCCTTGATGCTGCTGAATTCGTCCGGATATTCACTCAGGATTTCCCGGGGTGAGAGATCAAGGTAAAAAGAGGCGTACATAACCTTATACTCTTTTAGGTCTTTGGCTTTTTTCCGTATGAGTTCCCAGAATTCATTTGTCTGGAGCAGGTCTTCCGGCGTTGGGTCCGGTTCGGAAAGCTCCTGATCCTCGTCCCGGGATTCCTGTTCGATCTGGATGCGACGCAGTTTTCGCCAGGCATCGGTGATGGCGCCGTTCACACACATTTGCAGATACCTGAGCACCGCGGCCAGACTCTGGGACTTCTCCAGCTTGGCAGAGGTGAAGGAGATCCAGAACCTCTCAAACGCCTGGGCAACAAAATCCTGGGCCTCTTCATTGAAAAGCGAAAAATCGGGATGCCTGTCCATCCATCGATCCACCCAGCGCGCGACCAGGGGCTGGTATTGGACGATCAACACCTCCAGGGCGCGCTCATCGCTATTCCGGATGGCTCTTCGAAACAACTCGAAACAGTATGCGGAATCATAATTTTGATGGTTGAAATAAAGATCCGTCTCCTGCGCACATCTCTGGGCAAGATCCGTGACCGTCATTTGATGTAATTCGATCTCATGAGACATAAAGGCCCCTCGGCCACCAAGCTTCTGGCGGGATCACCCCGCTCGACTTGTATATGCTTAACCCTGCGTATGCAAAAGCGATACGTTTTCTCCGATTTGTTTTGCCCTTTTCCTCACTGTTTTGATTTTACTCTTAAAAGAACAAGCCGCCAGCCTCTAGCGGCTCATATCTTCACTTTCATCAGGTTTAGTTCTACTTGTCTAGCCTAATCGTCACCAACCAATACCCTGGCTTTCTCCACATACGCCAGGCTTTGA
>Ga0114129_10010679_pt1 | contig 13098 bp, 7 predicted proteins | sample RhiMetdeltSRZDD1_FD_80071 | JGI IMG/M metagenome (GOLD analysis project Ga0114129, IMG submission 80071) | Populus rhizosphere microbial communities from Tennessee, USA - Rhizosphere MetaG P. deltoides SRZDD1 (version 2) (version 2) | ecosystem: Host-associated > Plants > Roots > Rhizosphere >...
AATCATGGCATAGGAGATGAAGCGCTGGCGGACGAAACCCCACACGCCTTGGCCGGCTTTCGGCGTCACGCCCCAAATCGTGTTGAGCGACGTCTGTAGCTGGCCGACAACGCCACCGGCGCCAAAAAGTAGAGCGATAATGCCCAGGACGGTAGAAACCATTCCCGTTTCGGGTTGATTACTGGCGTTTTGAATCATCGCCTGAATAGCTTGCGCGCTTTCTTGGCCGATCAGCCCTTGAATGGTTTCAACGATTCGGTTCTGTGCCGCTTCTTGGCCAAAGGCGAATCCCGCGATGGCGATAACAATGATCAGTAATGGCGCCAGAGAGAAGAGCGTGTAATAGGATAACGCGGCAGCTAAAGGGAAAGGCTGATCTTCAACCCATTGCACGAGGACATCTTTTACGAATTGCCAAGGCGGTTTTCGTTCCATGGCTAGTCTGGTTGCAGAAGTCTGAGGATCGCCCAGACCTTAGCTCCCGTTACGTGGTCCTTTGTCTTTGCCCGAGTCAAGTTCCTCACGCGGACGATCGATTCGTTTTGGTTCTCTGATGATTTTGTTGCAGAGGTTCTAATGCGTCTATTGGCCTCTCCAGCGAAATGGATTTGCTAAATAGATTGGGCAAGACTTGTGCCAAGAGGTCGCATCTTGTCGAACGTCGACGACGCGGCGATCCAGAAGCATTTCCAGCTATATCGCCGCTGATCGACCTGCTCTCGCTCGGCATCGCCGAACAGCTTGTAGCTTTTAACGGACGAAACTCTTTTTTTTTGTCTAGATTTCGCGACAAGGAAGTTCTTATACGGGCGGCTGGAGGACGGCCGATTCCATAGAGAACCTGCAACTAGGTGCAGATTCAAGCCAATGCGCAGACGCAAATTTTGGGATCAGATCAGGACTTATTCGTTTAAGACACGCAGCATGCGAGAGCAGAAACTACACCCTGTGCGAGGCACGTGACGAAAATTGGCTCTCGTCTTCACGCGGGGATCGTAACTGGCAGTTCAAATGAAGGGCTTTGTGCCCCAAGAACAATCCGCACACGGTGCGTTGCGCCGTCATCGGCGAGTTGGATATGCTTGCTCCCGCCTGCGACCGATTTGCCATCGAGTTCAATCGACCACACGCCTCGCGAAACGCCCTGTGGGTTCTCGACGACGATTTCATAGCGTGAGGAGTGATAGCGGAATTTGATCTTAAAGTTTCGCCATGCGCGTGGGATGCATGGATCGAAATGAAGCTCCGATTTCCGGAGACGGAAGCCCAGAATCCACTCGATGCCGGCCCTATACATCCATCCTGCTGATCCGGTGTACCACGTCCATCCGCCACGGCCGATGTGCGGCCGTTCAGCATAAATATCAGCGGCGACGACATAGGGCTCGACTTTGTAGCGGGAAGCGCCGGCGCGGCTATTCGCGTGATTGATCGGGTTCAATAGTGAGAAGAGTTCCCCGGCCTTGTCTCCATCGCCGAGCGCGGCGAAGGCGACGACGGACCAGATCGCCGCATGAGTATATTGGCCACCGTTTTCGCGCACGCCGGGCAGGTATCCTTTGATATAGCCGGGGTCCGGGCTGGCGTTATCAAAGGGCGGGGAGAAAAGGAGGACGAGGCCGTCGCCGCGACGAACAAGATGTTTATCTACGGCCGCCATCGCGCGCGCTCCCCGCGCCGGTTCCGCGGCGCCTGAGATCACTCCCCAGGATTGGGCAATGGAATCAATGCGACATTCGGCATTCGTGGCGGAGCCGAGCGGCGTCCCATCGTCAAAGTAGGCGCGCCGGTACCAGTCGCCGTCCCACGCCTGTAATTCAAGCGCTGCTTTGAGTGCGCTGACATGCACGCGCCACATCTCGGCGCGCCGGTGCTCACCGCGTGCGTCAGCCAGCCGCGCAAACTCCCAGAGTAGCGTGTGGAGAAACCAGCCGAGCCAGACGCTCTCGCCTTTTCCGGCAGATCCGACCCGGTTCATTCCATCGTTCCAGTCTCCTGTGCCCATCAACGGAAGGCCATGGCTACCAACTGCCAGACTGCGGTCGAGCGCGCGGGCAGAATGCTCGAACAGCGTGCCGCTTTGCGCCGACACACGCGGCGCGAAATACGACTCGGTTTCTCCATCCGCGAGAGTCGGTCCATCGAGGAACGGGACAACCTCATCGAGGAGGCCGACATCGCCGGTGACTTCAAGGTAGTGGAATACCGCGTAAGGCAGCCATAGAAGATCGTCGGAGATACGGGTCCGAACACCCCGGCCGGAGGGCGGGTGCCACCAATGCTGGACGTCACCTTCGACGAACTGCCGTTCAGCCGCTCGCAGTATCTGCGCGCGTGCCACGTCGCGTTGTGCCACGGTGAGCGCCATGATGTCTTGGAGCTGATCGCGAAAACCGTAGGCACCGCCGGCTTGATAAAACGCTGCGCGGGCCCAAACGCGACAAGCCAGCGTCTGATAAAGCAGCCAGCGGTTGAGCATGATATTCATAGCTCGATCCGGTGTTGTCACCTGAACTGAGCCAAGAATGTCATCCCAATGTTTCATGACTGTGCCGAGGATTTCATCAACGTCAGCCGCGCGGTAGCGCGCGATCAATGCCCGCGCCTCTTCCCTGCTCGCGGCCTCGCCAAGGAAAAAGACAATCTCAGCACGGCCGCCCGCATGGAGCTCAACCGTCGTTTGCAGAGCAGCGCAGGGGTCGAGCCCGGCCCCGACCTTTCCAGTGAGCGGGTCGCCTCGTTCGAGCGATAGCGGATGGTCGAGAGTGCCGTTGCGACCAAGAAATTCCGTTCGATCTCCTGTCCACGCGGTCTGGCGACCGCCAAGATCGGCAAAGGCGACACGGCCATTGAACTCGCTGTTCCAGGAATTTCGCACGAGCATCGTTTTTGTTTCCGGATCGACCTCGGTGACAATGAAGGGCGCGGAAACGCTTCGCGAAACCCCGAGCACCCACTCGACATACGCCGTCACCGAGAGACGTCGAGAGCGCGCTGAATGGTTCTCAATAGTGAGGCGGGAAATTTTGATCGGGTCATCGAGTGGCACGAACTGCAGAAGCTCGAGCGTGATCCCGTGTGACGTATGTTCGAAGCGACTGTAACCTTGACCATGTCGGGCGGTATACGGCCAGGCCTCTTCGCGGATCGGCAGCACCGTTGGGCCCCACAGCTCGCCAGTGTCTTCATCCCGGACGTATATCGTCTCGCCTGGTAGGTCACTTACGGGGTCGTTCGACCATGGTGTGAGCTGGTTCTCGCGGCTGTTGAGCGACCATGTGTAACCTGAGCCTGACTCAGAAACCTGGAAGCCAAATGAGGGATTCGCAATGACGTTGATCCACGGCGCCGGTGTCCATTGTCCCTCGCCTAGAATCGTCACGTATTCCCCGCCATTCGCATCAAAACCACCGAGGCCATTGAAAAACTCGAGGTCGGGTCGCGGCGCCAAGACCTCCGATGGTTTCGGCTCGGGCCGACGTCGAGGTAATCGAAGCGCAGCGGGTTCGGATCGCTGACGGACAACCTGTTCGGCCAAGCTGCCGCGACGACTCAAGAGGACAGCACGCGCCGCGGTCTGGAGCAGGGTGCGATCCTCAGCCGAAATGAGATCTCCCCGTAGAACAAACACGCCACCGGAAGGTTTATCGCCTTCTGATTGAACTCGTGATTGGCCGGCGCGGACGTGAGCTTCCAACGAGGCCTGGAGATCTTGAACGTAGGAAGGGCCCTGTTCATTCAGAATTACCAGATCGACAGCCAGCTGCTTCATGCGCCAGTATTCGTGAGCCCGCAGCAGTTGTCGGACGATCCCTTGATCTTCGGGTTCGTCGATTCGCACCAGCACGATCGGGATGTCGCCGGAAATTCCGTACCGCCAGAGTGCCGAAGCACCTTGGGTATTGCGGGTGAGCACCGCAGCCGAAGGCCGCACCGCCGGGTCCAAGTACAGGATGTGGCTGGCGAGCTCCTGGAAAAGGTAGGCCTCGTCGGCCTCAATGCCGAGATGCCGTAATTGGACTTGAGCCTGCGTCCACGCTAGCGTCGCGGCGCGCTCAAAGCTCACGGGATCACGATACTCGTCGACCAGGGCAAGCGCATCATCGCGAGATGAAGTGATCAGCGTCGACCAGGTTAGCCGCGCTGTGGCGCCCGGCGTAAGCCGTACCCGGCGCCGGAGGCTGAAGATCGGATCGAGGACTGGGCCGATTGTGTTCGAGAGCGGATAGCCGTCGATCACTGATATCGGCGTTCGAATCCCGCGTCCCCGACCGAGAAACCGAGCGCGATCGGTTTCACATTGCAGGTCGCCGACGCTTTCCCCTTCGGTGACGAGTACATGCGCAGCGTAAACTCGTGGCTCGTCGGGCGAGCGAGGGCGGCGAGTCGCGAGCAGGGCACCGAGTTCGGGAATAAACTCCGTCTGCACGAAAAGATTGGAAAACGCCGAGTGGGCGTCGTCAGCTGCGGCAGTTGCCAGGACGATTTCAGCATACGAAGTCAGCTCAATCTCTCGGTCTCGCGCACCTAGATTTGTGATCGACACCCGGCGAACCTCGGCGTCGTTCTCGGGCGAAACGACGACTTCAAGGGTAGTCGCGAGCGCGCCGTCGCGTCGCCGAATCTCTATATGATCCTCTGAAAAAGCTGCTTCATAACTATCCGGTTCAACCCCGCTCGGTTGGTAGGCGGCCGACCAGACCTGGCCACTGTGTGCATCGCGAAGAAAAACGTACGTTCCCCAGGCGTCGCGCGTGCGGTCCTCCCGCCATCGTGTAACCGCAAGGTTTCGCCAATGGCTGTATCCGGAGCCCGCCGCCGTGATCATCACGACGTAGCGCCCATTGGAAAGAAGGTGGACGGCGGGAGTCGGGTCGTGTGCGGAGGTGAAGCGACGCAGGATGGGTGGAACAATATCGCGGACGTTCGCGACCGCACGCACCTCTTCGGCCCTCGGCCGGGCGACTAGCACGTCACGCGGAGTACGTTCCTGTAGCAGCAGCTCGGTCGCTTGCACGCGTGGATCAGCGTGAAAGCGCTCGCGCATGATGCCGTCATGGAGAACATTCGCGAGCGCGACGAGCGACATGCCCTGATGATGGGCCATGTAGGCGCGTACGACCGCGACCCGGCGATCTTCGGGAACTCGCGTAGCCGTAAAATCGAGCGCTTCGTAAAAACCATAACGGCCGCTCGCGCCGGCGTCACTGAGCCGCGCGAAGTTTTGCGCCGCTGCCTCTGGATCGATCATCGCCGCCAGCGCCGTCGCGTAAGGGGCGACGACGACGTCTTCACTCAAACCCCGTTTGAGGCCCAAACCCGGGACGCCGAAATTGGAATATTGATAGGTAAGATTCAGGTCGCGCGCGTTGTAGGCTGATTCTGAGACCCCCCATGGAACGCCACGTTCGGCTCCATAACTTCTCTGACGACGGACGACGAGATCGCAGGTCTGGGCTAACAGACTTCCTGACGGTGAGCGCATCACGAGGGCAGGCATGAGGTACTCGAACATCGACCCGGACCAGGAGACGAGCGCAGATCCACGGTCTACCGGCGTCAAAGCACGGCCGAGGTGAAACCAATGGGTCGACGGCACATCACCTTTGGCAATGGCGATGAAGCTTGTGAGGCGCGCCTCAGAGGCTAGCAGGTCGTAACAACTTGGATCGAGGCTATTATCGGCAACACGGTAGCCGATCGAGAAGAGTTTCCGCGTCGGATCGAAGAGAAAATCGAACTCCATCGCGTCGAGCAATGCCTGCGCCAGCTCGCCAAGAGTCGAAAGCCGCCGGACCAACACTCGTGACGCTACGGCAGAACCAGCCAGACTATCGATAAGCGAATCGATTCGGGCACGGGCATCACTCTGTGCGGTGCTGTCGTTAACCAAGCGCGCGCGAAGCGCGGTGAGTTCGTCGATGGCTGTCTCGCAACGGTCGGGCATATCGGCCAACGTCGGGATCTCGACAAATAAATGTGCGATCTCGGTCGAAGCCGACGCTTGCTCCGTGTTATGAGCCGGGTGAGATACAGAATTCTCAAACACGAGCCGCGCCCATGGAAGTACCACGTCGAGATCGCGCAGGTGACTCTCGATGTCCTCGAGGACGGCCTCCGCCCAGACAAGCACTTCTGTATCGGCGTTATCGCCACGTTCAGCAGTCAAGGTGCGCGCAATGTCCACCATGGTGCGAGCGCGGCTCTCGAGCTCAGCGATGCGCGCGACCCAATCCTCGGCAGTCACAGGGACCGGATTGAGGGCTAGAACCAGAGCGTCGAGAGCTTCGTCGAGGTGTTTCCGAGTAACCGTTTGCGTGCGCCGGTCGTCTGAAATCGCGCGTGACGATGCGCGTAGGAGAAGGATTGCATCGGTAATTCCGGAGAACACCCGTGGTCCCAGCAGCGGGCGGTTCATGAGCTCCTGACATGCCTGTCGGAGCGCGAGGAGGTGGCCGGCGAGGTTGCCACTATCAACCGAGGAAAGATATTTAGGAACGAGCGGGCGCAGGTCGCGCGTGTCATACCAGTTATAGAAATGACCATGGAAACGTTCGAGGCCGTTCATTGTGCCAAGCGTCGCTTCGAGCCGTTCGATTGTCGCTACCATGCCGAGCCAGCCAAAATCGTGCGCTGCGATAGTCGAGAGCAGATACAGACCGATGTTGGTCGGGGACGTGCGGTGCGCCACCACCGCTGTCGGCTCTTCCTGGAAATTATCCGGAGGTAGCGCATGATCTTCCGCGCCGACAAAGGTTTTGAAGAATCGCCAGGTGCGGCGCGCGGTCAACCGCAGCGTCCGCGCGTCATTTACCGAAAGCGGCCGGGCGCCCGCTGCGCGCGGCGGTAGGCTGATCCAGTGTCCGACTGCGGGTGATAGCGCCCAAAGAAATGCAAATGGTGCCGCAATCAACCCTGCTGCCGGAGCCCCGAATCGGACAAGAATGGCGGTTGCCACGGCGAGCACGATGGCGCCGCCCATCACACGATAGACGCCGCCAAGCGTCATGCCGACGCTAGCTTTCGCCTCCGCTGCGGTTACCCATTCGAGCAACTTTCGGCGTGTCACATAGAGACGGAAGAGTGTCCGGAGGATCGCATCGGTCATCAGGGTTGCCTGGTGGGCAAGAAATGTCACCGTGAGTCCCACCTGCGATAGCGCCAGCGCGACGTCCCTGCCGACGGCCCTCGCGTGGCTGCGTTTTGAAATGCCGCGGCGAGGCGGGATCAGCCCACTCAGGACTGGCAAGAAGGCAGGAATGGCAAAGACAGCGACGACGAACAGCGTCCAAATCACAGGTGAAGCAAACGGTAGCGTCCAGCCGGCAATCAAGGTCAAGACTGCGGCCGGGGCAGTCAACGTGCGCCGGAGATTATCCATCATCTTCCACCGGCTAATCGGCGGGATCGGCGTGTGGATTCGACAGCCGGTCTGGTCGCGTGCTAGTCCAATGATCCATGGAAGCAATTGCCAATCACCGCGAGCCCAGCGGTGCTGGCGAGCTGCATCGACTACATAATGCGAAGGGAAATCATCGAAAAACTCGATATCGGTAACGAGTCCCGCGCGCGCAAAAATGCCCTCAAAGAGGTCGTGGCTCAACAGAGCATTTTCCGGCACCCGTCCGGTGAGGGCTGCCTCAAACGCATCAACATCGTAGATCCCTTTTCCAATATAAGAACCCTCACCGACAAGGTCCTGATAAATATCGGACGCAGCGGATGCGTACGGATCAATACCACCGGGGCCCGAGAAGACGCGCTGGAAAAAAGAGCCTTCGCGATTACTCGGTAGAGTCGGCGTGACGCGCGGCTGTAGCAGGCCATAACCTTCAATAACTCTCCCGACAGCGGAATCGAATTTCGGTCGATTGAGAGGATGCGCTATTGTGCCGACCAATCGAGCGGCGGACCCCCGCGGCATCCGCGTGTCCGCATCCAGTGTGATGACGTAGCGGACGCCGGAACCAAAGTGTGGTGCGTAACCACCGATTGGCAAAAACGTGGTATCTGTGGCCCCGCGCAGCAGACGATTCAGTTCATGGAGCTTGCCACGTTTGCGTTCCCATCCGATCCACTTACCTTCGCTCTCGTTCCATCGCCGCCGGCGATGGAATAGGAGAAACCGCTCACCCCCATCCGCGGCGGACCCATGGCGTCGGTTCAGCCGCGCGATACCCTCAGCAGCCGCAGCCAGCAGTTCGTCATCATCCGGCATGGTTTCCTGAGGCGCGTCTATCCAGTCGGAAAGAAGCGCGAAATAAAGATTGCCATCTGGATTCGCCAAATAATGAACTTCCAACCGCTCGATCTGTTCCGCGATCTCGTTATGGCTTATCAGGAGAGTCGGTACGACGACCAACGTCCGCAGCTCTGCCGGCACGCCCTCACGTAGCGCGAGCTTGGGCAGCGGCCGTGGCTTGAGCAACATTGTGACTTCACGATTTACCAATGCGATCGCAAGATCCGCAGCCGGGAAGAGACCGAGAAGTCCGACGAGCAGCAGGCCCGCTACCCCGACTTCCATCGCACCGGAATAGACAACGAACGGGCCGAGAATGAGCCCGGTTACAAACGCAATAGTTCCAAGGTAACGCGATGTCGCATCAGTAATGTAGGCGCGAATAAGCCGGTTCCTCAGTGGCACGCGGAAGCCGAGTTCCTGCTCGAAATCAATGCGGCCTCTCGAGATGAGATAATAACCGGGATCCGCGCGACGGTCCTCAATTGGGTTACCGCTTTCTTGGGCTTCGCTGCGGAAACGTTTCGCTCGCGAAACGGCTCGTCGGGCAACCTCAAGTTCATTATGCGGTGAGAATCGCGACAGCTCTTCAATAGCGTGGCGGTAACGATCGCGTGTCGCGAAATCCGGGGCGGCGAAATCATTGTCGGTCCACAGCGTTGCATCGACAAGGCTGACGCTCTCGAAGAATTCCGCCCAGTCGAAGGCGGACATTAAACGCATGCTGGTGATCACGTTGCGCACGGTTACGTTCATCGCTGCCTGGCGCTGGTGCTCAATACGGACGATCTCATCGGCCGTCGTGCCCTGCGCGGCCAGCCTTTCCTCAAGCCAACGAAGAGCGGGCATGACTACCGGATCCTGATCGCGCAGCCGCTGGACCAGCTGTACAGCGAAGGCCATTGGCAAGGGCTTGTCCTCGGACTGCCGCAGAGCTAGCTGCACCGGTTCGATTGGCCGCCCGCCGAGTCCGAGCAGGCGATCGGCGACCGCGTCCGCCTCTTGACGCGCTGCCCGGCCACCTACGATGCGCTCCGCGAGACGTCGCAGATTCTCGACCAGCACCACACGTAAGGTGATGGCGAGCGCCCAGAGCTCGCCAATCGTCAATAGCTGCACGCGCTGGTAGGCGCGCACGAAGCGGCGGAGTGTTTCAGGGTCAAACCGGCTGTCAGTATGGGCGACAAATGCCCAGGCCAACCCAAAGACCCGTGGATAGCCCTCGAGGTGACCCTCGGCCAACTTGGGCAGCTCGCGATAAAAGCCGGGCGGCAGGTCATCACGGATCTCGCGCAGTTGCTCGTCGACGATGTGATAATTGTCGACCAGCCATTCTGCGGCAGGTTCGATCGCGCGCTCTTCGCGGACTTCCTGAGCAATTGTGCGATACGATTCAAGCAGCGCGCGTCCGTTGTCCAGGACGCGCGGTAATAGCCGATGACCCGTGCGCGGTGTGGTCGTGACGCGGTGCGCGGCAGCGAGGCTCTCGGCATGCTGTTCAAAACGTTCGACACTGAAGAGCTCCGCTCGAATGGGTTCTTCAAGCTCCGAAAGGGCAATGACTTTTGATAATTTCTTACTTAGTAGACTCATGGTTGGCGCGGAGCATAACCTTAGAACATCAATCTACCAGTTAGGAAGATCACTTATAACTAGGTCATGTCGCGGCAAAGATGCCTATCCGCACATCAGATGTCCGTTATTAACCATTTTTTCGAGCTAGGGTCGTGATACAACCCGATAGAACCGATGCACGAAGAAGTTCGCGACGGACTATCGCGAGCTTGCGATAGGCGATCCGCACGGCGACATGTTTATAAAAGGGACTGTGGCGCTTGAGCGAACCAACCGGTGTAAAAGGGCCGTTTGAACGGGTTTGAGCTAATTTGGTCCAGTTAATCTTACAGGTCTATATTGCCTGTCTCTTTGATCGAGAGACCACCACCTTCGATTTTTGAAGAGTATAAATTTCGTAGGAGAGTCTTTCATCATCAAAAGCCAATCGAGCCCTTCACGCATTGGCGCGAAGTTTAACGGCTGTACGCAGAATCTTGATCAACACCTCGGCAGCGAATGGCTTACGCAGGAAGGCCACCGCCCCGGCCGCCAGCGCTCGTTCGCGAATATTCACTTCATCGTCCGCGGCGATGAAAATGATGGGCAACCGGTTGCCGCGTTTTTTAAGTCGTTCTTGGACATCAAGACCGTTCAGGCCGGGCATCTGGACGTCGAGTATGACGCAGTCGAACCGTTGCGCCGGCATCGTTTCGATGAAGTCAATGAACTCTTTGCCCGAAGCGAAAGTGTCTGCCTTCATTCCCAATGACCGCACGAGCCGTTTTATAGCGTGACAAACCGACTCATCATCATCCACAATCGCAATAATGGTTTGCTCTTGGTAGTAATTCTTTACGGCGCGGTCTCGACTACCGGCCGGCATCAGCCAAGCTAAACTGGACACTCAACCCCTCCGTTCTTCGATCAAATAATCGGTTTAGATCCCGGCTAGATCCGCCGCGTTAATAAAAGTAGTTGTTCTCTACTCAGAGTTTGCAGCTGGATTGCCGCCGCTTCCATGTTCTACTGTTTGAGCAGCTTCGGTTAGGTGTTCGATATTGGTCGCTTTCTGCATATTGTCCAATTCGACATCCGCGGGCCGCCGAATTTTCAGATGGGCGTGTATGTCTGCAACCAGCTCCATTAGTTTTGTAATCTCGCGCTCAGCGATCATATCAACTTGCAAATTCACTCTTGCCCTCCGGTCAGCCAGCCGGCCCTGCCTGTTTTCCGACATGAGAATGAAAGCCGAAAGAAAGATCGCCTCGAGTGAGACAATCATCGTCAGAAGCGTAAATGGAAACGGATCGATCGGCTGAAAGCCCAGCCAGGGAGTATTAAAGGCAATCCATAGCGCGAACCAAACTACGTGCAGCCATATGAACAGTATGCTGCCGGTGAAAGTTGCGATTCCTTCGGCGATGCGCTCACTCAGCGTCCTCTCCTGAGACTCTAACTTAAGAATATCATCAATAGTCTTGGTGACATGATCGCTGCCCTTGTTTTCAGCAGTTGCATCTCTCTTTGAACAAGAATCAACTGCCCGTTCTTCCTGATGGCTCACGGTGAGTTCGATGTCGCCGCTTTTATCGAACCTATCGCAACCCCAAATATCCGAGAATAAATAAAACGACTACAACGACGCCGATAATGTAAAATATGTTTCCGGGCATTTTTTCCTCCAGTCACAGGCTTTTCGGCCAATAGATCTTGTTCAACCGCCGCCCATCTAAATGAAATCTGCCGAGCAATAACGTGCGATTCTACAGCATCTCCTTACGGCTCTGCTTAGCGCGGGCCGCGCCGATTGCCGTCTTAACTTCCTTTTCTTCTTCGGGAGGGGGAATCACCGCAGGTAGGCCAAGCGACTCTATCCATAACTCCCTAGCCCATCCGGTATTGTGATATAGATGCTCGTCTTCTTCCTCTTCTACCTGTTCGTGTGCTTCCTTTAGAGTTTTGCCGTCTTCTCCTTTGATTTTTTCGGCGACCTGGGCGACAAGCTCCCAGTTCAAGTGGTCTTTGGTTTCCGCTTCGACCACGCACTCCGCCGCCACGATCTGAGCGGCTTCCGGCTTGCCGGATTCCAAAGCCATTTCCATCGCCTTCACTAGAGACTGACCGATATGCCGCACGATCTTGCGTCCTGGAGTGTCTGTTTCGGGATCGAGCTTGAACTTGCCGAAGAGTTCGCGAACGATTTGCTCATGCTGTTGGGTTTGCTCCAGGTACTCTTCCCATTCTTCCTTGAGATCCTCGTTGACTGCGCAACGTATCGCCGTCTTATAGACCTGCACCCCACCCATCTCGGTTTCTAAGGCTTCATAGAGAAGCTGATTTAATTGTTCGTTTTTCATTTCTCTCCTTATTGTTATGACATTCCGACCCGGCTGGAAGCGTCGCGGTTCAAGCCGACTGTTGGACTTTGCTCTCTCGGCTCCGATGACGCTGTGGAGCCGATGGCTTATGAATTCGTTCGCGGTTTTGTCTGGCCAACCGTAACGATTGATGAAGAGATCTTCTTCGCTGTCCGCATCTTTTGCTTCGGTATCGGCCTCGCTTTTACGTCGTTCGACAAGCCCGCATTAACTCGACTACTCTTTACTTCTTTTGAACTTGGAGATTATTGACTACTTTGTTGACGCCGTTTACCTGTGAAGCAAGCTCCTGAGCGCGTGCCCTTTGATCAGGAGATTCGACTACACCGTTTAGATAAACAGTCCCGTTGTTTGTATCGACGTCCACCCGTGTGAGACTCGAGAGTTTATCCGCCGCTAACTTCGTCTTGACTGAACTCGTAAGGGCTGCGTCATCAACATTTTGCCCGGCGGTTTTCCCCGTCATAGCCTGGCAACCAGCCAGTGAAACGACTGTCAACATCACGACTAGAAGCTTTCTCCATGGTCTCATAGTGAAGTCCCCCTTGTTGTCTTACTTGGTTCATGTACAACCACGCATCAGAAAGAGAATGACTAAAACAGGAATGGGAATACCCAACGCCCAGAGCAGTATCCATCCCACTTTCCCTTTCTCGTCTCTCCAGATCTTCATAGCTCCTCCTTGTTCACTGCGGGCTATGGGCGATCTCGAAATCCTGCGGCTGGTCTGGCCTTGTCTTTGTCGGCGACGCTTTCTTCCCCGGTATACGAAATATCGTGCGCGCCGGCACGCTCGAAAATATCCTTCGCGCGCTTAACTTCGTCACTGTCTTCCGAGTGCACGGAAATTAGAATGTTTCCCTGTTTGATTTTTTCCTCGTACTGCTTGGCTTCATACTCCGGAATACCCAATCCGATTAA
>Ga0114129_10010681_pt1 | contig 13097 bp, 10 predicted proteins | sample RhiMetdeltSRZDD1_FD_80071 | JGI IMG/M metagenome (GOLD analysis project Ga0114129, IMG submission 80071) | Populus rhizosphere microbial communities from Tennessee, USA - Rhizosphere MetaG P. deltoides SRZDD1 (version 2) (version 2) | ecosystem: Host-associated > Plants > Roots > Rhizosphere >...
CGGGTTGACCGTGATCGCTGCGTGCAGCTTGTCCTCATAGGTGGCGATACGGATCAGATACTGCCGCACGATCTCCCGCGACGTGATGCGCCCCTGCTCCATCGCCGCGCGCATCTCGGGAATGGTCGCTTCGACGACCGTGAACGCTTTTCGCGGCGCGGTGGTCGTGGCGGTGCGCCTGGTCTGCGCGAACGTTGTCAGACTGACGCCGACACACGCGACGATGATTGGGATGAGCGCTCGAGTCATCGTTTACTCTCTCGCGGGGCCCTTCCCCCGCTCGATGACGCCTCGCGCACTGCACGCTGCGCGTTTGTGCGCGGGGCGTGGCCGCAGGCGCCCGCCACATATTACGTCGATCGCGGTTCATCATTGTTTCGTCGCGATGACGGCGACGTCGCCCGGCAGGAGCCGGTAGCGCCCGTACGAGTGCCGCACGGTGACCGAGAATTCGAGCGATTCGAGCATCTCGCGAATCTCCGCGCAGCTGCGAAGTCGAATGTGGTGGGTCTCGCGCGTTCGCCGGTACTTCCCGTCAACCCTTCGCAACACGGTCATTCGACGCGTGAGCGTCGTGCGCGCGGCGTCGACTTCAGCGTGCGAAATCAGCGCCCAGTCGCGCCCCTCGGCGATCTTTCGCTCGTAGGTCCGGTGCTCCGCCGATTCCATGAAGTCGAAGATGAGGAGGCCGCCGGGCGCGAGCGCGTTGGAGGCGCGCGTGAAGAACGGTCGCAGGCTCGCCGACACGTACGACAGGACTTCGCCGATCGCGATCACCGCGCGGCATCGCGGGATCGGTGCGCGCGTCAGCGATCCGACGCGAAACGTCGCCTTCGGCGCCTTCTCGCGCGCGAGCGCGATCATCTCGCGCGAGCGATCGATGCCGACCACGTCGTAGCCGGCGCCGACGAGACACCTGGCGAGGATGCCGCTCCCCGATCCGACTTCGACGATGCGGCCCGAGGTGATGTCGTGCGCGCGCAGAAGGCGAATCAACTCAGGCGCGGCGCGCTTCGCGAAGGTGCCGAAACCGCTGTCGTGAATGTAGGCCAGGTCCGCCGAGTACATTGGAAACCGCGAAAAGTATAATCGGACGGATCATCACGACGACGCACGGAAGAACACGGTGCCGTCCTGGAGGCACTTGATGGCCGGATTGCTCGTCATCGCCGCTTTGCTGGTCGCTGGCTGGGCCCCCGCGCAGGAACACGACCATCGCGCCGCGACCGAAAAGCTCGGCACGGTGCATTTCGCGACGTCGTGCAGCGCGGCCGCGCAGCCGCAGGTCGATCGCGCCGTCGCGCTGCTGCACTCCTTCGACTTCGCGCGCGCGGTGGCGGGCTTCGACGCCGCGCTCGCCGCGGATCGGTCGTGCTCGATCGCGCACTGGGGCATCGCGCTGAGTCGGTGGGGCAACCCATTCGCCCCCGGTGCGAAGCCGCCGGCGCAGTTGCAGCAGGGGCGTCAGGCGATCGAGCGCGCGATGGCGTCGCCGCCAAAAACCGACCGCGAGAAAGCGTACATCGACGCCGCCGCGCGGCTGTACGCCGATTACGAGCACACGCCGCAGGGCGCGCGTCTCCTCGCGTATCGCGACGCCATGGATCGTCTCGCGGCGCGGTATCCCGACGACAGCGAAGCGTCGATCTTCTACGCGCTGTCGCTCGCGTTCGCGGCAGACCCCATGGACAAGACGTACGCGAATCAGCTGAAGGCCGGCGGCATCATGGAGAAGTTGATCGCGAAGCAGCCGGATCATCCGGGGCTGGCGCACTACATCATTCACGCGTACGACGTGCCGCCGCTCGCCGATCGCGCGCTCGAAGCGGCCCGCGCCTACGCGAGGATTGCGCCGTCGGCGCCGCACGCGCTCCACATGCCGTCGCACACCTTCACACGCGTCGGCTACTGGCAGGAGTCGATCGACGCCAACATCGCGGCGGCGCGGTCGGCGAAGAACGAACGCGCCGTTTCCGAGGAGCTGCACGCGAGCGACTACCAGATGTATGCGTATCTGCAGACCGGCCAGGATCGCGCGGCGCTGCGCATCGTCGCGTCGCTGCCGGAAATCTACGGGCGCTTCGATCCGACGGCGATCACCGCCGGCGGCGCGCCGGGCGCCGGCTATTTCGCGGTCGCGGCGATTCCGGCGCGCTACGCGCTCGAGCGCGGCGACTGGACGCGCGCGGCGGCGCTCGAGCTGCGGCCGACGCCGCTGCCGTACGCCGACGCGATGACGCATTTCGCGCGCGCGCTCGGCGCGGCGCACTCGAAGGACCTCGCGGCCGCGCGCACGTCGATCGCGGCGCTGCAGCAACTGCGCGATCGGCTCGCTCAGGCGAAAGAGCCGTACTGGACCGAGCAGGTCGAGATCGAGCGCCGCGGCGCCGCGGCGTGGCTCGCGCTCGCCGAAGGGCGCACGAGCGAGGCGCTCGCCGAGATGCGGGCTGCCGCCGATCGCGAAGATGCGACCGAGAAGAGCGCCGTCACGCCCGGACCGCTCGCGCCGGCGCGCGAGCTGCTCGGCGAGATGCTGCTGCAGACCAACGATCCGGCGCAGGCGTTGAAAGAGTTCGAAGCGACGCTGAAGAAAGAGCCGAACCGTTTCCGCGCCGTCGCCGGCGCCGCGAAAGCCGCAGCCGCAAGCGGCAATCGTGCGGCGTCGAGGAAGTACTCCGATCAGCTGCTGAAGATCTGCGCGAAAGCAGACACACCAGGTCGGCCGGAATTGCAGGAAGCCCGACGCGTCGCCGGAAAGCGATCGTAGCGAGAGGAAGTCAGACTACAGTCCGACCGACCGAAGTCAGACTACAGTCTGACTCATTGAGGTCAGACTACGGTCTGACTGTAGTCTGACCTCAGTCCGCGCGCAGCGCGACCGACGGATCGACGGCGGCGGCGCGGCGGGCGGGGACGAGGTTCGCGATCGCCGCGACGAGGAACAGCGTCGCGATCGCGGTGCTCCAGGCGATCGGATCGACGAAGCTGACGCCGTACAGCGCCGCGGCGATCGCTTTCGCGCCGCCGAGCGCGAGGAGCGCGCCGACTGCCACGCCGGACGCGGCCATGCGCAGCCCTTGCCGCATCACCATCCCGATGACCGCGCTGCGCCTCGCGCCGAGCGCCATGCGGATGCCGATTTCACGCGTGCGGCGCGCCACCGCGTACGCAATGACGCCGTAGAGGCCGATCGAGGCGAGCGCCATCGCGACGACGCCCACCACGCTGACGCTCATCGCGCCTGCTTTCGCCGGCAGCAGCGTCGCCGCCACCTGTGCATCCATCGTCTGGTTGTCGAGGAAGAGGACGTTCGGCTCGATCGCGAGCAGCTCGCGGCGCATCGCGGCGAGCAGCGCGCCCGCATCACCGCGTGTGCGCGCGAGAATCTGCTCGGCCGGATCCGGCCGCTGCGACACCGCGTAATGGATGTACGGCGTATTCGATTCGCCGACCGTGCTCACCTTGTAGTCGACCGAGACGCCGACGACCTCGTACTCCTTGCCGTCGTACTTCTGCGTGCGGATGCGCTTGCCGATCGCGTCTTGATTCGGCCAGTACTTTCGCGCCATCGACTCGTTGACGACGACGACGCCGGGCGAAGTCGGGGTGTCGATCGCCGCAAAGTTGCGCCCTTGCACGATGCTGACGCCGAGCGTCGGGAAGTACTCGGCCGCGACGCGCGCGACGTCGATGACCACGCCTTTGTCGTTCGGACCGTGACGATCCGGCAGGAAGACGAGGTTGCGGTTGTAATTGATCGAGAACGGCACGCGCTCGGCGAGCGCCGCCGACTCGACGCCGGGAACCGCGCGGACGCGCTCGAGCGCGCGATCGTAGAAGGTCTTCGCGCGCGTCTCGTCGTAGCCGATCATGTTCATGTCGGTCGACAGGATCGCGAGGCCTTCGGTCCTGAAGCCGACGCCAATCCGCTGCGCCGCCACGAAGCTGCGCGTCAGCAATCCGGCGAGCACCAGCAGCACCATCGTCACCGCGATCTGCGTGACGACGAGGCCGTCGCGCAGCGTCCAGCGCCGGCCGCCGGTGCGCCTGGCCGCCACGTCGCCTTTGAGCTCGTCTACGAGATTCGGCCGTGTCGCCTTGAGCGCCGGCGCCAGGCCCGCCACCATCGCCGCGAGGAACGTCACGACGCCGGTGAAGACGAGCACGCGTGCGTCGATGCGCAACGCGAACGACAGCGGAATCGGAATCGGGAGCTGAATCGACATCGCGAGGCGCGTCAACGTCCACGCGAGCAGGACGCCGGCGAGCGCGCCGAGCGTGGCCATCACGGCGCTCTCCGAGAGGAGCTGCTGCACGAGGCGCATGCGGCTCGCGCCGATCGCGAGACGGATGCCAATCTCCTTCTGCCGGCCGGAGGCGCGCGCGAGGAGCATGCTCGCCACGTTCGCGCACGCGATGAGCAGCACGAGTCCGACGACGATCATCAGACCGAGCGCGATCGGCAGGAGTGCGCGATCGGCGAGCGGATGGATGTGGACGTCCTTTGTCGGCACCACGGCGATGTCGCGGTCCTTGTTCGTCTGCACGTACGAAGCCTGAAGCTGCTTCGCGATGACGCGAAGGTTGGCTGCCGCTCGATCGACGGTTGCGCCGGGCTTCAGGCGTCCCTTGACGAACATCCACCGCGTGCCTCGTCGCTCGAGCCGTGTGTTGCCAGTCGGCGACGGGACGACGCTGATGATGCCGCCAGGCTCGACATCGTCGACGTACACCATCGGCGTCCAGACTTCGGGCGCGATGAGCGGCACCATGCCGATGAACTCGGACGGCAGGACGCCGACGATCGTGTACGGCTGACCGTGGATGCGAATCGCCTGACCGATGACCGACGGGCTCGCGCCGTACTCGCGGGTCCACGCGCGATACGAGATGACCGCGGCGCGCGGCGCGCCCGCCTCGTCGTCGTCGGGCAGCAGCGTGCGTCCGAGACGCGCCTTCACGCCGAACATCTGAAAGTAGTTGCCAGTGACGACTTCGCCCATCGCGAGCCGCGAGCGATCGGTGAGCTTCACCGCGGCGATCGAGGGGCTGTAGCCGAGCATGTCGGCGAATACCTGGTTCTGCGACTTCAGATCGAGGAAGTCGGGATACGAGGAGGTGGCGTACCGATCGCCGTCTCCGCCGGTGGTGAAGACATCGACGAGCTCGCCTGGACGCTCGACCGGCAGCGGCCGGAACAGCAGCGCATCGACCAGCGTGAACAGCGTGGTGTTGAAGCCGATGCCGATCGCGAGCGATGCGATCGCGATCAGCGTGAAAGCGGGGCTGCGGCGCAGCCAGCGAAGCGAATGGCGGACGTCGGCGATGACGTTTTCGAGCACAGAAACACTGACGCAATCTCAGGCGCGAAGTTCCGCGATTGGCTCACTTTTTGATGTTCTCCGCCTTCCACCGCATCGCCGAGATGATGCGGGTACGGGCCGCGCTGATGGTCGAAGAAGATCAGCTCTCCTGCCGGACTCGGATCAGCTTGCGATATTCACCAGGCTTCAGCGACGCCGTCGGCAGCACGACAACACGAAACCACGAAGACACGAAAACCAAAACGGTCTTTTTCGTGGTTTCGTGAGTTCGTGGTTTCGCGGCGACCGGGACGCGCGAGTCGAGAGGGCGGATCGGTTTTGTCATGCAAGCGCCAGCCAAGCCGCCGTGGCCGCAGCTTTTTCGTCCGCGCGCCACGGTCCGCCGATCGCTTTACCGAACCCCAGCACCGTCTGTTTGATCGCCGCTTCCGCCAGCGGAAGCGCCGCTTTCGCCCTCGCCGCGAGCTGCTTCTCGACGATCACATCGCACCGAACGCCGTGCGACCGCAGCGCCTCCTCGACGACGGTGCGAAACAACTTGCCTTCGTTCGCGTGCGCGCGGATGTGCGGGTTGCCGACCTGCTGCGGATCGATGACGCTGCCGACGACGAGCGCGGCGTGTGACGCGTGAGTGTCGGCCACGAGCGACGCCACCGACTGCTTCGCGCAGCGTTCGACGATCGTGATGCGACGCGCGACCTCACGCGGATCCGCGTGTTCGGTGCCGAACCCGTCGTGATAGGGCTGTTTCGTCGCGGCAACGGCGGGATCGCTGAGCTCGACGATGCGGCGCGCGACGACGGTTGGCGATTCGCGCGGACCGGTAAGGACGATCGCAATCGCGTAGCCGGATTTGATACGAAAGCCGATCGCGGTGTGCTCAGTCGCGGCCACGATTCATCACGAAGACACGAAGAGACACGAGGCCCACGAAGAACATCTTGTACAAGAAAGCTTCGTGTCCTTCGCGTTCTTCGTGTCGTCGTGAAGAGCCGTCTGTATCACCGCATCAGCTCGTTGACTTCTTCGAACGGCAGCGTGTGCTGCGTGAAGTGGTCGAAGGTGCCCTCGCTCTTCAGCTCGCGCGCGATGTCGCGGACCAGCGCGAGCGCCGCGCGCATCGGGCCGGAGCCGACGCTCACGCGCGCGACGCCGAGCGCCTGCAGCTCGGGAATCGGCGGCGTGCCCTTGACGGCCAGGACGTTGACCGGTCCTCCGATGCCGCGCACCAGCGCGCCGATCGTGTCGCGGTCCTGGACGCCGGGCACGAACACGCAGTCGGCGCCGGCGGCGAGGAACGCCTTGCCGCGATCGATCGCGACGGCGAGACGGGTTTCGGGCGGACCCATCGCGCGCAGAAACACGTCGGTGCGCGCGTTGATGACGACGCGGACCCCCGACTTGGCGGCGGCCTTCGCGATTTTCGAGATCTTGTCGGTCTGCAGCGGAATCGGCTCGAGGTCGAAGGCGCCCGGCACGCAATCCTCGACGTTGATGCCCGAGGCGCCGGTCGCAATCACGCGCAGCACGATGTCCGCCACCTGATCCGGCGTCGCGCCGTACGCATGTTCGATGTCGGCCGACACCGGCACGCGCACCGCCCGGACGATGCGCGCGACCGCTTCGATCATCTCGCGCGTCGGCACGATGCCGCCGTCCGGATACCCGAGCGCCGCCGCCACACCGGCACTCGTCGTCGCGATCGCGGGAAACCCTTCGGCTTCGAAGATGCGCGCCGTCGCGGCATCCCACGCATTGGGCAGGACGAGGATCGCTGGGCCCTTGTGCAGGGCCCGCAGACGCTCTGCGTTGTCGGGCATGCGCGAAAGTATACCCGCCGAAGCGCCTTCGGCGCGAAGGCGGCCCGATCGGCGCCCGGTTCGTGCACGCGTAGCGAGAAATTCATTCGCTGCGCAGCGCGGTGACCGGATTCACGCCGGTCGCGCGGCGGGCGGGCACGTAACAGGCGACGAGCGCGACGAGCGCCAGCACGCCGGTAATGGCGGCAAAGGTCGCGGGATCGGTTGCGCTGACGCCGAACAGCAGGCCGCTCATCGCGCGCGTGAGCGTGACCGCCAGACCGATCCCGATCGCGGCGCCGGCCACCGCGAGCCGCATCCCCTGGCCGACGAGCATCGCGAGCACGTCGCGCGGCCGCGCGCCGAGCGCGAGGCGGACGCCGATTTCGTGCGTTCGCTCGGTCACCGTGTACGCGACGACGCCGTAGATGCCGACCGCGGCGAGCACGAGGGCGAGCGCGGCAAACAGCCCGAGGAGCAGCATGTCGAATCGGCGCGACGCCAGCGATTGTCCGATCCGCTCGTCCAGCGTCCTGACGTCGGAGATCGGCTGATCGGGATCGAGCGCCGCGATCGTTTCCCGCAGCGCCGGGGCGAACGACGCAGGATCGCCAGCCGTGCGGACGATGAGATCGATCGCCGGCATGCGGAACCCTTCGAACAGCGGCTGAAAGATCGGAACGTAGAGCTCCGGCTTCTCGGTCACGTCGAGCGCCCGATGCTTGACGTTGCCGGCGATGCCGATGATTTCATAGCGGTTCGTCGTCTCCTGCTGAAACTGGACGCGCTTCCCGATGGCGTCTTCCTTCGGCCAGTACTTTCGCGCGAAGGCGTCGTTCACGACGGCGACGTGCGGCGCCGTGTCGACGTCGCGGTCGGTGAATTCGCGGCCGCGAAGAATCGGAATCTGCATCGCCGCGAAATATCCCGCGGTGGCGAACCGCACCTGTTCGTCCGGCGACGGCTCGCCGGGCGCGACCGGCCGTCGCTCGATGAAGAAGCTGCGATCGCCGCCGCGTCCGCTGAACGGGACCGCGTTGATCGCGCCGGCGGCGACGACGCTGTGCGATGCCGCGAGTCGCGCGAAGAGCTCGCCGGCGAAGCGTTGCGCCTGTTCGAGCGTCGTGTACTTCGACGCCGGGAGCGCCAGCCGCGCCGTCAACACGTGATCCGCTCGGAATCCCGGCGCGACGTCCTGGACGCGCGCGAAGCTGTTGATCAGCAGACCGGCGGCAATCAGCAGCACGAGCGACAGCGCGATCTCGGAGACGACGAGCGCACGCCGGACCCGGCCGCGCGCGCCGCTGTCGGAGGTGGATCGCGCGCCGTCTTTCAAGGTCTCGTGCACGTCGTGCTTCGACGCGTGCAGCGCGGGCACGAGGCCGAACAGCACACCGGTGAACATCGACACGATCGACGTCAACACCACGACACGGCCGTCGACGCCGATTTCGTTCAGGCGTGGAATGCTTGCCGGAGCGAGCGCCACGAGACCGGGCACGCCCCACATCGCGAGAAGGAGACCGAGCGCGCCGCCGCACAGGCCGAGTAGCACGCTCTCGGTCAGCAGTTGACGCACGATGCGCATGCGGCCCGCGCCGAGCGCCGCTCGAATCGCCATTTCCTTTTGACGCGCCGCCGCCCGCGCCAGCAGGAGGTTGGCGACGTTCGCGCAGGCGATCACCAGCACCACGCCGACCGACGCGAGCAGCACGAACAACGCGGGCCCGACGTTGCCGACCAGCTCGTCGTGCAGCGGCCTGACGCTCGCGCTGAACCCGCTGCGATACGTGCCGCGATGCTCCGCGCCCATCTGCTCGCCGAGCGCTTTCATCTCGGCGCTCGCCTGCGACACCGTGACGCCCGGTTTCAACCGCCCGATGATCGTGTACGAATGCGACCCTCGTTGATCCTCCGCGACGTCTTCGGCGCCGAACGCGAGCGGCTGCCACAGCTCCGCCTCTTCACCTGGAAACGGGAAGCCGGCGCGCATCACGCCGACGATCTCGACGTTCGTGCCGTCGACGGTCATCGTCCGACCGACCACATCGGGATCGCCGGCGAAACGCCGCCGCCACAGACCGTGGCTGATGATCGCGACGTGGTTGCGACCGGGCTGTTCATCAGCCGCGATGAATGTGCGGCCGAGCGCGGCCGATTCGCCGAGCATCGAAAAGAGCGACGCAGTGGTGACCGCGCCTGGCACGCGTTCCGGCTGCGCGGACCCGGTCAGGTTGACGCCGATCGTGTCGTAGGCGGCCATCGCATCGAACACACGGTTGCGCGTCTTGTAGTCGACGAACTCCGCCGCCGATCCAGGAATCTCCTCGAGACCGGGCTTGTGCAGATTGCCCCACACGGCAACGAGACGGCCGTCGCGATCGTACGGCAGCGGACGCAGCACGACGGCGTTGACGACGCTGAAGATCGCGGCGTTGGCGCCGATGCCGAGCGCGAGCGTCAGCATGACGACAACGGCGAAGCCCGGATGCTTGCGAAGCGTGCGAAACGCGTAGCGCAAATCGCCGCGAAGGTCGGCCATCGGACGCGCGCCGAAGGTCGCGTCTTCCAGTTCGTCGGCGACTGCACGGCGCGCCTCATCGTCGGTCGCGCCCCTCGCGCGCAGATCGTCGTAGAGGTCCTGCAGGTGGTGCGCGATCTCTTCGGGAAGATTTCTCCAGGGCATGGTCACGCCGGTTCCACGCCGGCGACGCGGTTGATCGCGTCGGCGAACTCCCGCCAGGTATTCCGCTGCGACTTCAGCACCTGCTCGCCCGCCGGCGTGAGGCGGTAGTAGCGGCGGCGGCGGCGTCCCGCCTTCTCAATCCAGCGCCCTTGAATCCATCCACGCTTTTCGAGGCGATAGAGCAGCGGGTAGAGCGACGCGACGCGAAACTTGAGCACGCCGCCGGAGCGCGCTTCGATGAGCTTGCTCAGGTCGTAGCCGTGGCGCGGCTGATCCTCGACGAGGGACAGGATCAGCAGCTCGGCGCTCCCCTTTTTCAGCTCGCGATCGAGCATCGCCGGCTTGATGTGTTGCATAGCGACATATTGCTCAAGCGTATACGACGCTGTCAAGGTTCTCGGGGTTCGCGGGGTTCGCGAGGTTCTCGGGGTTCGATAGGTTCTCGGAGTTCTCCGGTTCTGTAGGTTCTCGGGTTCGTAGGTTCTCGGGTTCTCGCGCGAACGCACAGAACACGGAACCCCGAGAACCCACAGAACCCGAGAACACGAGAACCCAAAGAACCGCGAGAACCCCAGCGAACCTAGCGAACCTCGGTACCAGTTAACATCCCCTCACCCAACGCCGTCTGGTAGAGAGACGGCGGAAATGGAACGTGTGCTCGAGCTCCAATCTGTGTCGACGTTTCGCGCCAATGGCGGCGCGGCCACGCCGAGCGAAGCTGCGGCCGCCCGGTCCGAGCTCGCGTCGACCATTCGGGCCGTCGCCGCCGGCGACCAGGACGCGTTCTCGCGTCTCTACGCGGGCTACGTGCGGATGGTGCACGCGATTCTCCTCGGGCGCGTCCCGCGGCGCGACGTCGACGATCTCGTGCAGGAGGTGTTTCTCGCCGCGTACATGCGAATCGGCGAGCTGCGCGACGCGGCGGCGTTCGGCGGCTGGATCGCGACCATCGCGCGCAACCGCGCGACCGATCATCTACGACGGTCGCGCGACCTGGTGGAGCTTCCGGACGAATTGCCGGGCGGCGATCCGATCGAAGCCGAGACGCTCGTGGTCCTCGACGCCGTGCGCAAGCTGCCCGAAACATATCGCGAGGCGCTGCTGATGCGTCTCGTCGAAGGCATGAGCGGCAACGAAATCGCGGAACGGACCGGTCTGACGCCTGCATCGGTGCGCGTGCATCTCCACCGCGGCATGAAATTGCTGCGCGAGAAACTGGGATGGCAAGGCCATGAGTAACGACTACCTGTGGGACGGCGGCGGCACGCCGGATCCCGATGTGCGGCGTCTCGAGGCGCTGCTCGGACCGCTGCGGACGACGCGGCCCGCGCCGCGAATCGAGGCGCCCCAGTGGAAAACGCCGCGGTGGAACACGTGGCGCTTTCTCGCGCCCGCGCTCGCCGCGGCCGCGGCGATTCTGATCATGATCGGCCTCACGCTGCAGAACCGCCAGGCGTCGTGGGACGTCGCGAGCCTCGCCGGTCAGCCGCGCGTCGGATCCACGCCGCTCACGCGGACCGGGCGGATTGACGTCGGTCAGACGCTCATCACCGATGGCGTTTCGCAGGCGCGCATCGACGTGGCGTCAATCGGTCAGGTGACGATCGACACGAACACCCGCGTGCGCCTCGTCGCCACGCGCGACGGACACCATCAACTCGCGCTCGACCACGGCACGCTGCACGCGGTGATCAACGCGCCTCCGGGTCAGTTCGTCGTCAATACGCCGTCGGCGACCGCGACCGATCTCGGCTGCACGTACACGCTGCACGTCGACGAGGACGGCGCCGGAGTGTTGAGCGTCTCGAAAGGCTGGGTCGCGCTGGAGCTCGAAGGCCGCGAAGCGCTCGTACCCGTCGGCGCGTCGTGCCGCTTCGATCGCCGACGCGGTCCCGGCACGCCGGCATACGACGATTCAGATCAAGCGCTGCGGGACGCGCTCGATGATTTCGACGCCGCGCGCGACGCTGCCGCGCGCGCCGCGGCTCTCCGCGCGGTGCTCGAACACGCGGGCCCCGGCGACGCAGTGACGCTGTGGCACCTGATTTCACGCGTCGACCCCTCCGATCGCGCGGCCGTCGTCGACGCCCTCACCGAGGTGTTGCCGATGCCGTCCGGCGTCACGCGCGACGCCGTGCTGCGTCTCGATCCCGCCGCGCTCGATGGATGGTGGAACACGCTCGGGTTGGGCGAGGCCAGTTGGTGGAGAACCCTGAAGGCGCCATACCCAGCCTCGCCGTGAAATTGGTGAGTTGCTGACTTGGTGAGTTGGTGAATTAATTGGAGAATAATTCACCAAGTCACCAACTCGCCAATTCACCAAATGCGCGTTCTCTCAATCGGCGGTACGGGCTTCATCGGTCCGTTCATCTCGGCTGAGCTCGAGCGACTCGGACACGAGGTCTACCTCTTTCATCGCGCGCGGACGCACGCCACTCCTGGGCCACGCGAAATCTTCGGCGATCGGCGCCGGCTCGCGGATTCCGCCGCGGATCTCCGCGCGCTCGCGCCCGACGTCGTCATCGACGTGATCCTCAGCTCGGGCCGGCAGGCGCGCGAGCTGATCGAGGTGTTCGCCGGCGCCGCAGGACGCATCGTCGCGCTGAGCAGCATGGACGTGTATCGCGCGTGCGGCTTGACGCACCGGCTCGAAGAGGGTCCGCTCGAGCCGCTGCCGCTCACCGAATCGTCGGCGCTGCGCACGAAACTGCAAACGTATCCGCCGGCGCAGGTGCAGATGCTCCAGCAGATCTTCGGCTGGCTCGACGACGAGTACGACAAGATTCCCGTCGAGCGCGAGATTCTCGCGCGAAGCAACGCCTTGCCGGCGACGATCCTTCGACTGCCCATGGTGTACGGACCTGGCGATCCGTTGCACCGCTTCCATCCGATCGTGAAGCGCATCATGGACGGCCGGCGCGTCATTCCTTTTTCGGAGAAGATGGCGTCGTGGCGCGCGACGAAAGGTTACGTCGAGAATGTCGCGGCGGCGGTTGCGCTGGCGGCGGTTTCAAATTGCCCGGCGGGTCGGATCTACAACGTCGGCGAGATCGACACGCTGACCGAGCTCGAGTGGGCTCGACGAATTGCGGGCGCGCTCGGTTTTACTGGCGATTTCGCCGTGCTGCCGGACGATCGCGTGCCGCCATACTTGCGAGCGCCTGGCAACACCGAGCAGCACTGGGTGGCGGACACGACCCGCCTTCGCGAGGAGCTTGGATTTCAGGAGCGTGTATCGCGCGACGAGGCGATCCGGCGGACCGTGGAGTGGGAGCGCACCCATCCGCC
>Ga0114129_10010682_pt1 | contig 13097 bp, 13 predicted proteins | sample RhiMetdeltSRZDD1_FD_80071 | JGI IMG/M metagenome (GOLD analysis project Ga0114129, IMG submission 80071) | Populus rhizosphere microbial communities from Tennessee, USA - Rhizosphere MetaG P. deltoides SRZDD1 (version 2) (version 2) | ecosystem: Host-associated > Plants > Roots > Rhizosphere >...
AAATGAACTTGACACATACCCATTAAAAAATTCAATGAAGTACATATCTGATTTTGCTGTACCTGCTATTACTGTCTTCAATTATTTTTAACATCTTGAGCGATCAACTTCCAAAGGGGTGTTGAGATTGTTTGACTAAGTCACCATATGAGCCTGTCACTACTAAGTAAAACAATCAAGCGAGTTAGCGTTCGAAAGCGACTTTGAATTCAAGTAATGCCATACACTGGCCAATAGTCTGAATTAAACAATAACAGAAAATATCTATTTCATAGGACGTGAATATTCATTATAGCCAAAATCTTCAATATTATATCCGGAGATTTTTAGAAGGTTGACTACATACTCTCTCCATTCATTGTCTGGATCCCAGGCACATTCCGGGCCGTATAGCACTATGGTATTAAACCGGCCAGTTGCTGGATGCTCCGCGATTTTCCTTTTACATTTTATACACATATTCTCGATATTTTCCAATTCTATCCCTCTCAGTTTGCCAAGAACTGTACTAGCTGAATGCACCTCATTCCGTTTAAACTTTATGGCAGACATCATGCAAGATTGAGCGAGGTTTGAATACAGGATATTTAGAAGACCGCCATATGAATCGCAATAAGTGCACGTTTGAACCGTACAAAGGAAGCATACTTTTGCCCTAAAAGGGGAAAGTAATACCTCCATTTAGGTCTTGACTGTTCATGCAAATTTATTTTGGATGACATCCATGACGTGCATTTCGCTTGTATTCTTGATTCGTGATTATGATCGTCGAAGTATTCATACGCCAGTAATGGTTACTGGCATGAAAATGAGAAAGTTCTTAGGACTTGGGAGAAAACAGAGTGATCCCAACTAACTGGTGAATGTTAAAGAGCCTTCAAAATTGTGAGCGGACGCAAATCGGGATTAGGAGACTTCTTAAACACGTCTGATCGAGGAGCTGATTTGAATGACAAGATTAGACTCTGAAATGTGATCCAAACCGTTATTGAATAGGTATTATCTTAATTACAGACTTACACCATTTCCAATGACTTGGATACAATCCCCACTAATATTAAGCGGGAAACATGAATTCATAATAAAATGCTATTAACCAAGAGTACTCATTGGTAGGATCGTCACCAATTTAACAATTTCTTTAGTGTTACGAAATAGGTATGTTACTAGTTTGGGGGAGTGGAATTCTTAAAGTCACTACTCCATTCACGTAGTTAGCCTTGCTATTTACATTCTCCTGATCAGCATTCGATATGGGCAAGGGTATCCTTTTCTCTATTTTGGATGGTCTCTGTCTGTAATGAACTGTAACAGCATTCACATCCAATGTCCGTTTGGCTCTGATGGTAAGTATATCTTTAGATATACTTAGTTGAATATCCTTTTTCTGAAATCCTGGTAAATCAATTACTATTACAAGTTCAGCTCCTTCCTCAAAAATATCTACCGGAGGTATAACAAATTCGTAGAATTCTTTTGACCTATTCCCTATTTCCTTAATAAATTCCCTAGCCATATAATGGCATACTCCCATGATATTCTTTAGCTCAATTAATATAAAATCTTTGTTTCCATTCGCATTTGCGGGACAAATTCATTCACGAGGGAATATGTAAAATCTGCACCTAGAATTGCTTAAGCCCTGCTAAATTTTCCATGAGGAAATATGTAAAAGGTTGCTTTTACTGGGGTTCAGAATTTCTAAATTAAGTTAATTTAAATAAGATAGATATGCTGGAACTAGGTATTCTTTTTGGCTTTAATCGCTTAGGGCAATATTTTATTAAAGACGGTATAGAAGTTGAGATAATAATAAACTAATGATATACATTTTACTATTCCCTCTTATATTCTACCAAATAAGATATTATCACTAGCATTGATAAATAGGCCTCCCACCAGATTTGCACAGTGATGCATCTTCGATTTCATCATAAGGTGCTACTCCTACTTCATAACTTTAATCTTTTGGTTCATCGGAGTACTTCCATCTTACCATTAATCTATGATATATGTGACTACTGTATGGTTCCGTTGCTATATTTATCGTAATTAAAATTCCGTCAGATTCATTTTTGAACCTAAGTATAAGAGGAGGATTAACTTTACCATCTGGATTGTTATCTGTGCGATATGACACAATGAAGTAATTTTTAATGAAAAGTTAAGAACAGAACTACTGTAGGGTCTCTTGACTACGATTGCACTTATATCCGTTAATCACGTCCAAACATGCAAATATAGATACTACAATTCCAAAAATTACATTCTTCTTGCGAATTGTTTTTCATCTAGTTAGAATTTCAGAAGTTATGAGAATCATGGACAATCCTTCTGTGCACTAAAGACAGTATTTTCGTAAAGGCGACATTAAAAATTATTTTGTCTAAATTATGCTCATTGCGTAAAAACCATCTGTTCACCTAGTCCGATATTGTAACCGCATGATAACCGGATCTGCAGGCAGGACATGATGCATGGTCACAAAGACATTCAACGCAAAATCTGTGTGCATCATAAAATGCACAGATGCTATCAGAGTGGAGACAGTTTTCGCAGACCACATGTTTATGACACGGATCGATCAAGGTAACCATTTATTATTAACAAGAACTATATGCCATATATATGATTACGTCTCAAACCAACTTCGAAGTCACGTTTACAAAATATGTAGAGTTTTTAAGTTAATTAATGCTCTAATTATCAATAGTGGAATTCAACGTTCCTATAATTGACAGATTAGTAGGAATTAGACTTTATTCGACACAATTTCCTGGAACAGGAGGCATCATTAAGGAAAAAACTGATGATTTCAAAGTAATCGAAGTTATCAATAATTCAATATTAAACTCAATTCTCCCAGTAAGAAGTGACAAAAATAGATTTGCATTATATTGTATGGAAAAAATTGGTTTAGATTCTAGCCACGCACTTTTGGAGATTAAGAAAGAGCTTGGTATTAATTTAAGGTTACTTGGAATAAAAGATTCAAAGGCAATTACTAGGCAATACTGCACTTCCGATGAAAAATTAAAAATAACAAATGCGACGACAACGCACACATCGTTAAAGCTGTTAGGATTTACTTCCCAAAGTTTAAGAAAGTCTCACCTCGTAGGGAATAAATTCCAAATAGTCATCCGCAATATGAAGAATAAAGATCTTTTGAATTTTTTTGATGAAGTTTCACATATACCTAATTTCTACGGATTACAGCGATTTGGGAGCGCACGGGTTGTAACACATCTTGTAGGTAAACAAATTTTAAAGAAAAATTTCAAGGAGGCAGTAGAAACTTTGCTTTCCTTCACCACCGAGTATGATACCAAATTTAGTAGAGAACTCCGAGAGAGATGCAAAGATCCATCACAATATGCTTCCGTCTTGAAAAACATTCCGCGCGGAATGGATATAGAGCGGTTAGTTTTAATTTCACTGCTAAACGGAAAGACTTACATTTCAGCCCTGCGCTCGATACCTATTAACATAAGACGTCTTTTTGTTCACGCCTACCAGGCTTTTCTGTTCAATGAATGTGTAAGTACACTAATTGAGGAGGGTCAAGACATCATTCATTGCATACCAGAAGATTTGTGTTTTCATCTTGAGGATCAGTGCGTCTTGGGAAAACTTGGTAAGTTTACTTACGGAATTAATCAGGATAAGATAGTTCCTGCGATGCAGCTTGCTGGTTACTCACTAAGAAACAGAGAAGGCAGGTTTGAAAAAAAAATCTTGAAAGTATTGTCAAATGAAAGCCTGACACCAAAGGATTTCTATATTCGGGAAATGCAGGAGCTAAGTGTAGAAGGAGGTTTCAGGCAATTACCTCTGTTGGTAACTGACATAACATTTGACCAAAACAATGAATTTAGGTTTAAGTTGCCTGTAGGTGCCTACGCGACGATCTTACTAAGGGAATTAATAAAACCGATTAATCCTATCAATGCTGGGTTTTGACAACCTGGTAGGAGTGAGGGCATTGATCCTGCTTTGGATCCTAAATATTTCAGAATGCTTCCTTCCAACTTGAATATATGCAAAGTCCTTTAAGTAACAACTCACTAGTATGAAGAGGCACCATGCCCCGGAATATATTACGTTTTAGAGAAGGATTACTAATTCAATGAGACATGAGTGCGAACAACTAAGTAATGATAGATCATATGAAACAAGGGTGGTCTATGGGCGAGGACGAAAAGTCCTACAAGTTGCAAAAAAGCAAAGTTTTCTATATATTCTTATTTGAGTTCTGTTAAAAAGTATCTTTAATCATTTTTATGCAGTAACTATACCAAACATAAATACCACGTATGGTCATTTAACAGACATGCTTGGTGCTAGAGATTATTCGAAGCTAATAAACGACAAGTTAATACAAATCCACTCTAGGAAAAGGAGAATTCAGGATGTGGATAATCATACAATCGATGCTGAAGAAGCAATTCAATGTACCAGATTATCATACTACGAAAGAAGGGAGCGTTTAGATGATTCCGTTCCAGAAGTAGTCAAGAGCTTTTTGAAGGAGACATTTCGGAGCAAATTGGATAGCACGTCTGCAGAGTACAAAGTTGAAAAGTTGACATTGGTGGTTGATCCTGCATTTATTGTTGACGACGTCATAGTAAACTTCTCTGTGGTGTCGGATCTACCTGATAAGGTCACACCTGCAGATTTGCTTTACACTAACGCTTGTCTATTTGCTCTTGACACGGATCTCGGTGTAATTGTTTATGTTACCCCTAATGGTGAATATACTCAGTTTTTTGTAGGCAAAAGTAATAGAATGTTTGAACATGTTATTAGAAGAGCTAGAATACTTAGCATGCTGTTGGAAGAGCAAAAAACACCATCGATAGAGCCCAGTTACTCATGCCTCAGTTGCAAATATTATGACAGGTGTTTTCCACAACAAAGGGATACTAATCAAAATTTGCTTGAAGGTCTATTTGGCACCAGGAAATAGCACACAAACCTTGTCTATTCGTAATAACCATTAGAGAGAAGACCATAATTCAGCATTATGAGCAATGTCGACTCACTGCTAATATAGCCAAACAATGCAAAAATAGATTTCCTTGACGCGAGTCCTCTTGCTAACTCGGCTTGATCAACGGTCTTGGTAACTACCTACAATCTTGTCACGATTATATCTTTTCCTCTTTAAACCAAAAGCGATCCCCGTCAATATTACGAAAACAGCTATCATTATCGCATATGTTATGATTTGGTCTGCCAAGCTATGATTATTCACTTTAGGTTGAATATTTTTCTTTCTAATTGCTTGATTTTTATTTGAACCATTATCATAAAGAATCAAGGAAAATTAAGTGTAAAATTGTTCTCGCCTCCTGATGACTGAAAGCTAGAAGTTTGTTTGTACGAAAAAGTCCCATTTAGAATGTAATGTTGAGAATTATCAATAATGTTCTGCCAGTCATCCTGTCTAGAGTCGTCTCTGTTAATTATTTTCTTATCTTTTATTGTTAAACTGCCATTTCCTACTATTGGGAAGATATTGGCTTGCGAACCAACGAAACCCTCGGGTCTTTCTCCGATATCACCAGACACTATTCTTCCTTTATCGGAATACAAATTATAAGATATTGATTCAAGCATGACTGTACCCTTGTTAGGGTTATGCACATTGAACACTAGTTCCAAATTTGCCGAGTTATTGTCGATTCGTTGTGCCTGAACTGATGCAATATCAACATCCAAGGACATTGCATCTTTAAAAGCTTCTTGATTAAATATCGGTGTACTCACGTTAACCGCGGGCAATTTTAAGTTAGAGATGGTTTTATCAAAGTTTAGGGGGCCACTGTTATACATGGTTAGAAATATTAGCAAGGTAATTCCAACAATAACGCCAGTTAAGGTATATGCAACTTTTCTATTCAATTACTTTGTGGACTGAGATAGCTGCTTAGATATAATAATTTATACTCCAAGTAATGTCCATAGAACAATTACGCACAGGCGTTCAGATGACGCCAGTTACATGATTTTCGTAGTTAAGACTTTTTATTTTAACCCTTTCCCAAATTATTGGGTAGCATGATAGGGAAGCAGTAAACAATTCATTTTTCCTGCAGATATTTTGCGACGTCAATTAGCGATGTGGCGAATCTGGCATGATCGCAATTGGAATCAGAATCCGGTGACTCGCAGAATACCAAACCATCTTTAAAAACAATTTCTGCGACCAGTTTTCGCTGTTTATCCTTTATAAAAAGACTACCCGCATGGGAGCCCGCATAAGTCAGATGACTGAACGGTGTATATCGCGTTAGGAAAGCTTCTCTCCTAACAACATCAAGAAGTAGGTCATTAATAAAAGTCGTGAAATCTGGTGCGGTTCGTAGGCCCGAACCATACGTCCTTATCAATCCCTTCACTACCTCCTCTCGAATTTCCACAAGTTTATTCCCCTTCTTGATTGGCATTCAGCTCACTAAGTAAAGCACAGTATTACTTAATAAACACTCGTTCACTTCCTGTCATTCATCTATACCTAGTTACATATGGCAAAACCCAGATGCACTAGGTTCATATAGGGGATACCTAAGTTTTGCCAGTTATGGAATTGAGGTCATAGAAGCTGAAAAGGAAAAATTCTACTTGAAAATTGAGCTCGAGTGCGGCATGTGCGGTAATTTCTATCTCATAAACGCGCCGATGGTTTGCGAATTCTGCATGAACAGTCTTCGAGACAAAGAGTACAGTGGACTTTTGAAATGACAACAATTAGATAATCGAAATTGACGGATTTAGCTTGGCTTTTCATTATCAGCGTGGTTGCAGCAGCGGCAGGTTGCAGTATTTTGGCAGTGAGATTATTTAAGGACTCTTAATACAATCTTTGAAAACTAAACACCTTGGGCTGACGCTTAGTGCATTGTGGAGTTTCACCTAGGCTCACCTAGGCTACCTGCATGAAACGGCCATTCTGGTGCAAGTTATTGGCAGTTCGCTTACGTATTTCGCTTTGGCGAGGTCTTCTTATTATGGTGCTTTATTTGCATACTCAATGGAATCTATTAAAGCAATCTAGTTCCAGAAACTCGGATGGTTTCATTTGATATGTTACCTATGAATAATTATGATAGGTAGTTACCTGGTTGAATGCTCAACCATTCAAATTTCATCTTTCACTCTTTGACATCTGCCACCCATTTATCCTGGATTTCTCATAGCATATACATGAATTCGATGGAATTTTTCATATGCCTCAGTTCATGATGTGTTTCAGATGCAAATTGGGTGGTCAATTATTGGCTCCTCCTTGCTAAGGAAAAGGCATAACGACTTATGAATTCCGAAAAAATGGGAAATCGAAACTACTCATTGAACTATAAATAGCTGCCTATACTGCAATTCATCCTAAGACACATCGAGTCTCTCTCAATATTATTGGTCAAGGGCAGATATCTAGGGTACGCTTTAGGAAGATAGCGCAACTCTGCATTTGAAGTCCTTAGCTAATATCGCTCCCCTAGAATCAGTTGAAAATTAATGCGGGACATGGTTAGATTATTCTATACTGTTCAGAAATCAGAAGAGCCACCTGCACTATATGGGCTTCCCTTGATATTGACGACAGAGTCTAGATCGTTAATACGCTTCAACATCTCCAGATTTAGGTGGTGACTCACAATCATCTGGGTTCCATGTAAATAAAAGGAAGGTACCATTCCCGTCACTTGAACTACCCTATTTCTGATTTCTTCTAGGTCTTGTCCCGGTTTAAGATTGATTTCTAATGTATAGATGCTGTTCTTATTGTCTTTATGATCAAAAATTAGTCTAATAACTAAAAGGGGATCTGCTTTGGAATAGACGGTTCTTATTGCATTATAAGACTCTGTAAACTCTCTTACTACGTCCTGTATTTCGGTCATGTCTAACTTAGTTATCTAAGAGTAAGTATAAAATGTATTCTTGTCATATAACTACCGAAGCCCATGACGCACCAATCAATCAAGAGATTACAGAAAGATCTAAAAAAAGTCAGATACGTCCGTAGACATGAAAATGAAAAGTTATTTTAAAGTTAAGACCTTTTCTTTTGCTACAACTAATTTTCGAGCTGTTGTATGCAATTTATGACCTTATCAGTGACCTGGCCAATAGCAGTATATTCCGTTTTCTTTCACGGATCCTCCTCATATAATAAGGCAGCCAAGTCTCGCCGTACGGGATATATTCGCCTACATTAAAACCTCGTTGGATAAGCCGTGTTTTTAACTCATCCCTTATACCTCTTAACATTTGAAATTGCAGGTTTTCCCTAGCTCCAAATTCCTGAGATAACGAGATTGCTTTCCCTATTAGATTTGAATCGTGAGTTGCTATTGCTATTGTTCCTGTTACTAATCTATGGCTAAAAATGTATTCCATCAACTTTGAAAAATTTTTGTCAATTTCATGATTGGAGTGATAGGCTCTGGTGACGTCTTCAGTATACGCACCCTTCACGAGTCTGACATGTGGGCTTCGCTCTATAAGATGCATCAAATCACTGAAGCTTCTCTTCAAGTATGCTTGAATTACTATTCCTAACTGCTTGTTTGTGTTCAAGACATCTAGATAAGTTGAAAGAGTGTTCTGTACATATTGATAAGCTTCCATATCAACCCAGACGAATACGTATTTTCTTGAGGCATACTCTGAAATTCTCCGGAGATTTTTTGAGAATAAATCAGCGTCCACGGCAAGCCCAATTTGAGTTGGTTTGACAGAGACGGCCCCAGAAACCTTATTAGAATATAATAGGTCAATTATGTCTAAATATTCAAAAACGGTTCTGTCAATTCGAACTTTATCTTTAATCTCTTCTCCTAAGTAATTTAGTATAGGGAACATGCCGGACTTATTCGTGTCTTGAGCAGCCAATAATGCTTCTTGTGCCGTGCATCCAGCGATCCACTTCTTCGAAACTCGAAAAAGCAATCTTTCAATTAACGCAGTGTTAAATTCGTTCGAGCGTTTCGAGCTAATCAACGGGGTCCACTTATCCTAATGCAGCGATTGTTTATTTAAGTCTGAAAAGCTCACTTATATTTGAAAAACTGCCATCTATTTACAATTTAAGCTAAAGTTCAAATTGTATACTTTTAACCGTAGCCGAAGTATTAGGCCCAAATCCGCGTTTAAATGATTTACAATTTAGAATAAATGACCAATGAATGAGGAAAGATGATGATGCGCAATGAAAGTGTTCAATAACAAATTTGTCGTCTATTCCTCTCTGGAAAAGGTTTGGGCTTTTTATACCAATATACGTCATCTAGAAAAAATTACTCCCCCTCAAATGAATCTTAGAATATTACACACAACGAGCGAGGAAATTGAAGAAGGTTCTGAAACATGGATAACAGGAAAAATAATTTTTAACATGAAGTGGCATTCCAGGATTGTTACTCTTGAACGTTACCGATATGTTGACGAAATGTTTGTTTCAGGCAGCGAGAAACCGTTTTTCAAGTCCTGGAGACATGAACATGTTTTCAAAGCTGGAGAAGGCCAGACTATAGTATTAGATCTGATTAAGTTGGAGCTACCTTTTGGGCCGGCCGGACGAATATTCGAGGGATTTGCAATAAAAAGACTGCGTAATCTTTTCAAATACCGGGAGGCTGCAACAAGAAAACAATTGGAATAGGATGGAAATTTTAGAAAACTAGGGAGAAATCTAGTTACGGATAATATTCAAGAGGAAAATAAGTTGCGTGGCTTTTTATATTAGCAGGTGTAGAAGTAATTGTTCCTAAATAATTTAGTGCATGTCTAGCATTGAAAAGATAAAAAAAAGACTTCAGCATGATTGGCTCATATTCCTGAGCAAGAACTCTGCGAAGCTTCATTCCAACATTATTAGCGGAGCGAGCCCTCCTTCTCTCTTTGTTGGTCATAAGGGCTACCCACGAGTAAACGTCGGTCCATTAGTCCCACCAATTCATGGTAATACATCAATTTTTGACTGTCCCGAAGCTTGGGCGGGCAAAACGATTTACGAAATTGCAAGGTTTCGAATGAACCTTATCAGAGGAATATCTAGATCAGATGTTAATAATCCGTCGGGAAAATATATTGATACAATGCAAGAAATGACGTTATCATTGCTCCCTGTAGAGAGTACCGTTACTTTCGTTAAGAATCCATTCCCAGAAAATATGTTGGATAATTCTGAAACTGTGGTAGTTCCATCGATGCTTGCAGCTGAAGTGACTGGTTTCCGACCAATTCAGATAAGGACAGATCCTCGCATAGAAAGAATTTATTATGACACCGATATCTTATCTTCTGATGCCATGTTTGATCTATATAACAATGGTATTACGATAAATCAAATTTCTAAAATATTAAGTATAGGCATGATGGGCAGGAAAAGGTATCGTAAACTGGTGCCAACAAGATGGAGTATTACTGCAGTAGACCAGATAGTATCTGGTAAGTTGATCGAATTAATTAGACATTACCAAACCATAGAATCTATGCAATTATTTGCATATTCACATGTTGAAAATAGATATTGGGTCTTGTTAATTCCAAATCACGATTGGTCTTTTGAAATGGTTGAGGCTTGGCGCGAGGCTGACTCAAGAATAGCATTAGGATCAGACTTTGAAGATTCACGCGGTCTGAAACACTATCCTAGCATTGCCGGGGCATATTTTGCGGGCAGATTGGCTGCAGCTGAGTATCTTCATACAAAAAAGCGATCTGCAGCAGTGCTTATATTGAGGGAAATTCTGCCCGAATATATATTGCCTGTAGGCGTTTGGCAAATAAGGGAGGGTATACGCATGGCATTAAAAAATCCATCAATGATTTTCAACGAACTTCAATCGATGCTAATGTATGTCGGTACAAGGAGCACTGTTCCAACGAGCAAATGGTTAACAAATTCTAACACTCTTAAAGGAATGAAGGCTCACAGTAGGATATCAGACTTCTTCTAAGAGATCAACAACTGGCCAATTGTTCATTGATGTTCAAAGGAATGGCTCTATATAGTTACCCGTAGTGAGTAACATGCAAGTAAATGCTATAAGGATTCGGAAAATCAGTTTCTATATACTCCAACAAGTTGTTGTGCAATGTATCATGCACTCGATATGTATCAGGATTGTAGAAATTTGAGTATTGATGCTCTAGTTATATGATTCTAATTTTCACGCAACACCATAGTTAGACATATATATTTGCCCTTTTAATACAAAATATTGGGTAAAGTATACCAACAATCTATAGCACTGACAGAAACTAAAAACATACCCAAGATAAGCAACTTTCTGAATACTATTAAGGGAAACAGGTCTAAGAATTCAGCAAACATGTATCATTACGGACTTGCTTACTTTCAAACCTTTCTGAAGGAGAAAAGGGGAAGTGGTATTGAATCAATTTTAGAACCATTGAGAAAGGAGAGAATAGATAGATATGAATTGATACAGGAATTCATAAATTATCTAAATAGAAGGAAACTATCGCCAAAAAGTGTCAAGTCCTATTTGACTGGAGTAAGGGTCTTTCTCCGAACACAAAAAATCTATTTGCCCTCACACGAATACAGATACCAGGTCAAAGAACCTAAGATTCTACGAAATAACAAAGAACCTCTAGACATTGCTGCTATTCAAAAGATACTATTAAACTGTGAATCAAAACGATTGAAAGCCTTCCTATTTATCATTGCAAGTGCAGGGACACGGGCCGGAGAAACACTATCTATAAGACTCAAGGATATTGATTTTGAAAGCAATCCCACGAAAATTAACTTAAGGGCACAATTTACAAAAACCGGAAAAGAACGTTATTTTTTCATATCTGACGAGGCGACAACATATCTGCAACATTGGATTAGTCACAAGTACAGGAAGAGGGATAAACCTGAGTATAACAAGATAATGAATGACACAGACCACGTATTTGCAATTCGTGATATGGCAGATCCGAGCCTTGAGTTATTATATCAGGCTGTGAATGAAGAGTTCAACGAACTTCTTGACACTTTGAAAATGGATAAAAGAAGTGAAGGTAATGGAAGAAGAACTATAAAATTTCATGATTTTAGGACATTTGTGTATAATCGAATTTCTGATATGGATACAAATTTTGCTGAGTGGTTATTAGGACATGAACACTCAACTTATTGGAGTAGAAGGGATGAGGTCAAAAAACAAAAGTATCTTGAATTTCAAAAGTATCTGAGGTATATTGAACCGCTACAAAACTTGGGCGCCGATGTTGAAAGTAAACTGAAGGAGAAAGATCTGCAAATTGAACAGCTTAACAGGAAAATTGCTCAATTAGAAACAACAATCGAGAACTCTATTGATACCCACTTTAAAAGAATGGAAGAAGAGCATAAAAGGAGAATCAGACAACAAGAACTAGAAAAGGAAAGATTCTTTGAAAGGATTAGAGTAAGACAAGCGGCAGAAAAGAAAAATAGGAAGTCATTTTAAAGATTGAGAATTGTCTATTTGTAATAAATACCTAAGAGGGTAAAAACAAGGTGTTCCTAATCCCACGGGGAACACTCTGATAGCGTCTAAGGTCTTAACAGCTACTCTGGAGTCAGATACTATGCTGGCTCCAGAGTTTAAAAATTTCTTACAACTACAGAGAGTGTACTTTATCTAATACCGAAGAGTAAGTGAGGGAGGTATGGTACCTGGGTTTACTCAACTAGTCTTTGACTTCGGAGTAGTTAGTAAAGTCCGTTAAAATATGGTAATTTAGACTTCCGTTGTTTCTATTTCTTTTGACTCATGCTTATTATGTTTGCTTCAAAACTTTCATCAATTTCATCTCTTCAACATCATCGATGCTTACTAAATAGCAATTTCGCCAAAATACCACAGCCAGCAGCGACGGCAATGATACTAATGATCAAGAACCACGATAAATCGTTCAATATCCCTTGTCCTCTCATTTTGATTGAATTATGCAAATGTTCATGATTTATAATACTGGAATAATACTGGAATAAAATGGCCTATTCACTTACTGCAGAAGGAAAGCTAGACAAGGCTAGATATTATTATGAAAAGGCTCTTGATGTCGATCCAGATAACAAA
>Ga0114129_10010683_pt1 | contig 13096 bp, 15 predicted proteins | sample RhiMetdeltSRZDD1_FD_80071 | JGI IMG/M metagenome (GOLD analysis project Ga0114129, IMG submission 80071) | Populus rhizosphere microbial communities from Tennessee, USA - Rhizosphere MetaG P. deltoides SRZDD1 (version 2) (version 2) | ecosystem: Host-associated > Plants > Roots > Rhizosphere >...
CTTCGCGCCGTCGACGGCGCTCTTGAGAAGACGGAGGAAGGCGGGGTGCAGCGGGTGGTAGAGGTAGGCGACGTCCTCGTTCTCCCTGTCCGCGGCGAAGGTGTACTGGATGAGGTCGTTGGTTCCGATGCTGAAGAAGCTCACCCTCTCGGCCAGGTGATCGGTGGTCAGTGCGGCGCTGGGGGTCTCGATCATCACGCCGATCGGTAGGTTGCGGTCGAAAGCCACGCCCTCGCGCGCCAGCTCCTCGGCGATCTCGGCACAGGCACGCCGAGCTTCGTCCAGCTCCGAGATTCCCGAGACGAGCGGGAACATGATTCGCAGCGGGCCCATCGCCGAGGCGCGGTAGAGGGCGCGAAGCTGCGTCCGGAAGATGTCCGGCCGGCGGAACGCGAAACGCATGGCCCGGACGCCAAGGCTCGGATTCGCGCCTTCCGGCATGGTGACGGCGAGGGGTAGCTTCTCTCCACCGATGTCGAGAGTCCGGAAGGTCGCCTGTCGCCCGCCGAGCGCCGTGAGCACCGCCACCGCGTCCTGGAATTGTTCCTCCTCGCTGGGGAGCTCGGGCCGGTCGAGGTACAGGAGCTCCGTCCGGAAGAGACCGACCGATTCCGCTCCGAGCTCGAGCGCGCCGGGCACTTCCGAGGGCGCCTCGATGTTCGCGCAGAGCTCGATCCGCACCTCGTCGAGGGTCGCCGTCGGACCCGTGGCTCGCGAGCTGAGCGCTCGTACCCGGGACCGTTCGCGGTCGCGCCGCTCCTCGTACATCGCGACCGCGTCGGCGTCGGGGTTCACGACGATCTCGCCCCGGGAGCCATCCACCACGAGCCTGTCGCCGGACCGGACCGCCGCGCACAGACCTCGCACGCCGACGACGAAAGGGATCTCGAGGGCCCTGAGGATGATGGCTGCATGCGAGGTCTTGCCTCCGCGCTCGGCTGCGAAACCGACGAGGCCGGAGCGGGGCAGATGGAGAGCATCGATGGGAGACAGGACGGAACCGACTCCGATCGTGCCGGAGGTCGAAGGGCTGTTCGGCACTTCCGGCAAACCGAGGAGCGTCCGCAGGAGACGTTCACCGATCGCCTCGATGTCCGCACCGCGTTCGCGCAGGTACGGATCCTCCATGCGATGGAAGGCCGCGGCGATCTCGTCGATCACGCGGCGGACGGCGCACTCCGCGGCGATCCCATCCTTCTCGATCGAGCGCCGCGCCCCGTCCACGATCGCGTCGTCCCTGAGCATCATCCGATGAGCTTCGAGGATGAGCTGTCCCTCGTGGAGGCTGTTCGAATCCAGCCGCGCCGAGAGCGACGCGAGCTGCGCGTCAGTCTTGCTCACCGCCTGGCGAAGTCGGGTGACTTCGGCGGGCACGAGCTCTGGCGAGATCCGTCGATCGACGACCACTACCGGAGGAACGAGCAGGCGCGCCTCGCCGATGGCAATGCCGGCGGAGGCAGCCTGCCCGCTGAGCGTCCTGCGTGTGGTCATCTGCGGCGGACACTAATCGCCGCGCCCGGACCGAACAAGGCGTTCGAGTGCCACGGCTCTAGCGAGCAAAGATGTCCTTCCGTGCGGCTTCGCAAACCGCCGCCACGGCCGGATGTTTGATCTTGCGCTCGACCGAGATGGCATAGAATTGCTGACGAACCGCTTCGGACCGCCCGACCAGTCCTACGCGATATTCCCGTCGCACTTCGGCCTCGATGACCGTCGGTGCCGCGAAGACGCCCATCCCTTCTCTTCCAAAATCCTTTGCCAGTGCGCTGTCGTCGAATTCGGCGACGATCCTCGGCTGGATATCCTGGGAATTGAACCACTGCTCCAACGAACGGCGCACCGCCGACGGTGCGCCAGGAAGGAGAAACGGCGTTCCATCGAGCGAGCGGGGAAAGTTGCGGCGGATCGAGGCGGCGAGGTTCGGGGCGGCGAGGAAGGTCGTGCCGCACTCGCCGAGCAGATGGCTGAAAGCGCGAACCGGGATGCCGGCCCCTGCGGGTCCATCGGCGATGACGACGTCGACGCCATGGAGCGCCAGCTCCGCAATGAACTCCTCGACTGACTTGTCTGCGCGGCAGACGACCCGGACGGCGTGGCCCAGGTGAAACGCGGGCTCCAGGAATCGCCGCACCAGCGACGGGGGAAGAACGTCGGCGACGCCGACGACGAGTCGCAGCGGCCTTCCACTCGCCCGTCCCTTGAGTGTGTCGACGAACTCGCGCCCCAGCGAGAAGATCTCGTCGGCGTAACGAAACGCGATGCGGCCCGCCTCCGTGAGCACCAGCTGTCGGCCCCTGCGGGTGAAGAGCTTTTCGCCGAGCACCTCCTCGAGGCGATGAATCTGACCGCTGATGGTGGGGTGCGCCAGGCGGAGCTCCGCGCTCGCCCGAACGATGCTTCCCTCCTTCGCGACCATCCAGAAGTACAGGAGGTGGTGGTAGTTGAGCCACTCCATGCCCTCACGATACGTCGTTTTTTACGACCGAGCACGCTCAAACTTCCTAATAGTCTACACACCGCATTGGAGCGTAAGAAACACCGGTCCGTATTGATTCGAGGAGCGAAATCCATGAATACGACGACGAGACCGGATCAGTTGCTGATCAGCTTTGTCCTGAGTTGCATCGTCATGGCCTGTGCCAGCGGTGGAAGCGGCCGCGCCAATGGAACCAGTGTCGGAGTGAACGGCCCGACCGCCGCCTGCGGCGACGTGGTGCTGGGCGCTGCGGCCGACGAGACATTGGTGTGGAACCAGGTGATGCTGGATGCGATCGTCGCGGGCGCTCTCGGCAATCCGCAGGCGATACGGATGGCGGCGACAGTGAACACCGCCATGTTCGACGCCCAGAACGGCGTCAGCCGCGAATACACGCCCATCTTCGTGAAGCAGACGGCGCCGCCTGCCACTCATTGCCGCGCGGCGGCGGTGCAGGCCGCTTATGTCACCTTGAAATCGTTCTATCCGGAGCAGCTCAGCCGGTTCGATAGCCAGCGCGCTCGATCTCTCGCCGCGTTCGCCAGCGACGACCCGGCAAACGTCGAGCGCGGCGTCGCCTGGGGCGAGAACGTCGCGAAGCAGGTCCTGGCGTGGCGTGCGACTGACGGTTTCGGCAACCCGGTGGCCCCGTTCACCGGCGCCGGCGCAGTCATCGGCCAGTGGGAGTCCGCGACCGGCGCCACGCTGGCGGCGGGCAACATGTCCTTCACTGCGCCGTTCGTGCTGACCAGCAACACCCAGTTCCAGTCCGCCTTCCCGCGGCCATGGGCGGCCCTCGACAGCGCGGCATATGCCGCGAGCTTCAACGAGACCGCGACGATGGGCGTGAAGACCGGTTCGCGCCGGACCTTGGACCAGACGCACATCGCGTTCTTCTTCAACAGCTACGCCACCAACGACTACGTCGAGACGGCGATTCAGCTCGCGAAGGCGCACCGCACGAGTCGCGGCAAGAACTCCCGCGTCTTCGCGCTGCTCACCATCGCGATGCACGACACGTCGGTGACCGTGTTCCGCGCCAAGCGCGACTTCGCCATGAGTCCCGCGGACCTCACCTGGCGGCCCATCGTCGGCATCCCGAAGGCGGATCTCGGACGCAACCGGGACACCGCCCCGATCTCCGGCTGGGTTCCGCTCATCACCACGCCGAATCACCCCGAGTATCCGGCCTCGCATCCGGGATCGCACGGCGCCGGGCCCCGCGTGCTCCAGCACTTCTTCGGCGACGCAAATACCTTCGAGCTACACCCCGCGTTCAACTCCGTCTTCCCGGCACCTGCGGAGGGTGGAATCCAGCCGCGACGCTACACGCGGATCTCGGACATGGCGCAGGAAGGCATCGACGCCCGCACCTACGGCGGCATGCACTTCCGCGGCGCGAGCGAGGCGACCCGAGCCGTGGGCGCTCAGATCGCCGATTACATCCTCGCGAACGCGGCGCAGCCGCGGGACCGAGGCGAAAGGACGGCGCGAAAGGACGGATGACGCGCGGCCGTTCCAAGGAGCGCACTCACGACGACTGCCAATCGCGCTGCCGCTCGAGTGCGCGGGCGACGGAACGGGAGACGCGGTCCGCCGCGTGATCGACGGCGATGAACGGATCGGCATCCACGTCTTCGACCCGCACGCTCGTCGGGCGCAGGCCCACCTCGATCTGGCAGCGCTTGTCCAGGGCACGCTGGTGGCCATCGCTCTCCGAGAACCGGACGGTCACGCGACCGATCCGCTCTGCAAATCGACCCAGGGCGAGGCCGAGCCGGCGTTCAACGTGAGATCGCAGAATCTTCGTCACCTCGACGTCATGCTCTCGAATCTGGATCTTCATCTCGGGTCCATGCCTGAAAGGGCTCACTTCCTGAGAGGGCCGCGAATCGGCCTGGTCACGAGACCAGGCTCACGCCTTCCGTCCGTGACGAACGCGAGGAGCAGCACCGCCACGGTGATGGTGAAGGAGCCAACCAGCAGGATCGCGATGGTGGAGAACATGGCTGTTCCTTTCAGTCGCCCGCTGCGACCGGAGCGTTCGGAGAGTCGACTCGAGTCGGCGGCGGGCGTGCTTCGATCGTAACGCGGACTCGGTGCAGCGCCCGGCAATCGTCCTACACCTCGATTGATGAGGAAACGTCGGCCTCGACGCTCGACCATTCCGGTGCTCCGCAGTCGATCGACGAGATTCCCCTGCGGGCGCCGGTTACAGTCTGCTGGACGCTCCGCTTCGCTTCCCCTTCTCGCTGGCGATGAGAACCGCCTCTCGCGCTGCGAGAACCGTCTGAAGGCTCCGGCGCGCGAGGAAGCCCGATGCGCCCTCTCATTGCGATGATCGATCTGACCAGCGGAGCGGTGGTCCACTGCCCCAGCGATACGCTGACGCTCGATGTTCCCGCGGATCTGGACCGGTCGCTCGGCGTCGTGACGCTCGACCGGCAGTCGTACTGCCACTACATCGCGACGGATGGCAAACGGCGCGAATGCTCCACGGTCGCGCGACCTCTCTCGTGGCGCACGCGCGGGGAGGAGTGCCTGGTTGCCGAACCCACGCGCCGCTGGGCATCGGCATCGTCCGCTGGCGTGTATCGGCTGCGGAGGGGCTAGCGTGCAAGAAGGCCGCGATGCGGCCGCCACCGGCTCAGTCTTCGTCGGAGATCGCGACGTCCTCGGTCTCGTCGTCCGGCGTCTCCGACCCGGCGCTCGGTGAATCGGGAGGCAGCACGTACCATTGCCGGCCGTTGAGCTGCTGGCGCTTGAGCAAGCCTTGCCCCTCCATCGCCTGGAGCAGGCGGCTGAAGGTCGAAAAGCCCTGGTCCCGCTCGTCGAAGTCGGGTTCTTTGCGGACGATCGCCTCTTTGATCAAGGAAGGATTCAGCGGACCGGTCGCGCGCGAGAGAAGGCTGGACACCACCTCGCGTGCAATCTGCGGGATCTGGCCAGGGGCGCGAGGCGATTCGCGCGATCGCGCCGGGCGCGCCGTGGGACGGTCCTCGCGCGGCGCCTTCTCTTTGCGGCGCGGCCTGAGATAGACGAACTCGTCGCATGCCTTGACGAAGAGCGGGGAGGTGGCCTCCTTCACCGCCAGCCCGATCACCAATCGGTTGTTCTCGCGCAGCTTGTAGGCCAGCGGGCAGAAATCGCTGTCCCCGGATGCGATCACGAACGTGTCGATGTGCTCGCGGGCGTAGCACAATTCGAGCGCATCGATGACGAGGCGCATGTCCGCGCCGTTCTTTCCGGCGCGCGTCGACGGCGGCACGTCGATCAACTCCACCCCGAAGTCGTGCAGCCGGCGAGTGGCTTCGCGGAAGCGCGACCAGTCGCAATACGCCCGCCGGAACACCACCTTCCCTTTCTCGAGGAGCCGGTCCATCGCCGGCTCCAGGTCCAGAGCGGCAGGACTGATTCCGGTATTCGTCACCAGGTTTTCGAAATCGATGAAGAGCGCGATGCGGCGTTCTGTATCGCTGGCCATGCCGTCCTTCTCAGCGGGGGCGGGCGTCCGCGAACGCTTCCACCCAGGTATTGCCCTGGCCTTCGACGGACTCGAACGATCCCCGGTCGCCGTTCGAGACGGTGCAGCAGTAGCGGGCAAGTCGTCCACGGCGGTTGCCGCTCGTGCGCGGAGGGCGGAACTCGATCGTCGCGGTCGGCCCCCATCGCCGGACCGCCTCCGCCCAAGCCTGCTTCTGCGTCATGTCCTTCATGGGATCCTTTGGGCGGCCCCTGAGCTCTACGAAGGTGCACGCCGGGCAAGCGGCCGCTCTACTGTTGATCGGAGACTAGCACGGTGGTCGCGTCGGCGCCGACTGCAGCCGGACGGAGGACCGCGCGCACGCATGCCCGGTGGGCGGCTCCCTTATCGAAGGGATTTTGCGTACCCTAAGTTGCCCTTCAGGGGTCCTTGCGCCCCTGGGGGTGAAGCATGGTCGAAACAACCACAGTTGCAACGGAGAGTCCGGCGGCGGAGACGGTCCGCCGGACGATGAAGCTCGTCTTCGGTCTGGTACCCATCGTCGCGGGTCTGGACAAGTTCACGAACATCCTCGTCCATTGGGAAAAGTACCTGGCGCCGTCGATCGCGCACCTGCTGCCGATGAAGCCCGGGACGTTCATGGTGCTCGTCGGCATCATCGAGATCGTCGCGGGGATCGGCGTGCTGCTGACGCCCTGGACGCGCCTGTTCGCCTGGATCGTGGGGCTCTGGTTGATCGGCATCGCGATCGACCTGGTCCTGGGCGGCTTCTACGACATCGCCGTGCGCGACGTCGTCATGGCCATCTCGGCGTTTTGCCTGGCGCGGCTCACGGCGGCGGCGCCGGCGCGCGCCGAGGCGAGAGCCGGATCGATGCGACAGGCCGAAGTCAGCTGACGAGACGCGCTGGCCGGGCAGTCACAGGTTTCGCTCCGGCCGGCTGCGGTTTCGTTCTACACTCCGCCATCCCCGAACCCGAGGATGAGCGATGCCCAAGAACGTGCTCCGCCTGCCGATCGTCGCCCTCGCTTGCGCAGCGTGCGTCACCACCTCGTCACGCGACCAGACGGTCGCGGACCTCAACCGGCAGCACCAGGAAGAGCTGGCAAAGGCGAAGGCCGCGGATGATGCCCGCGCCGGGGAGCTGGCGAAGAAGGCGGCGGACGCGGAAGCCGCCCGCAAATCACTCGAGACGACGCTCGGCGAGGCGCAGAAGCGCGCCGACGAGCTGAACAAGCTGCTCGAGGGTAGCAGCGCCGACCGGGAGAAGCTGAACAAGCTGCTGCAGGCGAGCAGCGCCCAGCTCGAGGAGCTGCGCAAGCAGAAGGCCGCCGCGGAGGCGCGGGCCGCCACCTACAAATCGCTGACCGACCGGCTGCGCTCGATGATCGACGCCGGCCAGCTCTCCGTGAAGATCCGCAAGGGCCGGATGCTCATCTCGATGCCGAACGACGTGCTCTTCGACTCGGGGAGCGCCGTCCTGAAGAAGGCGGGGCAGGAGACGCTCACGCAACTGGCGCAGGCTCTCTCCGGGCTTTCCGATCGGCAGTTCCTCGTCGCCGGCAACACGGACGACAAGCCGATCCGCACCGCGCGGTTCCCGTCGAACTGGGAGCTGTCCACCGAGCGCGCGGTGGTCGTCACGCGCTTCCTCATCAACAAAGGAATGAAGCCGGAGCAGCTCGGGGCGCTCGGTTACGGCGAGTTCGACCCCATCGCGCCGAACGACACGGCCGAGCACCGCGGGCAGAATCGCCGCATCGAGATCCAGCTGCAGCCCAACTTGAGCGAGCTGCCTGCGATGGAAGACCTGGCGAGCAGCAGCGGACAGCAATGAATCGTTGGTCCTGAAAAGAATCGCGCAACCATTTTCGGAGGGCGGCATCCGATGGCGGCCAACAGGGGGACCTTTTGCCGCACATCCGGCGTTGTTCGAGAGCCGATCTTCCAGCAGTCGTCGATCTTTTCCGCCAGCACTGGTCGGGGATCGAAGTCCGCGAACCCCACTTGCGCGATGCCTACGAGCGCGGGCTGGCGTCGCCGCGCCAGCGATACGTCTGCGCCGAAATCGATTCGCGCGTGGTCGGATTCGGCGCGCTGACGCTGAACCACAGCCTCCAGCACGGAGCGCTCGGCCGGGTCGACGAGCTGGTCGTCGATCGCGACTACGGCTGCCGCGGCATCGCCACGCGCCTGATGCAGACCATCGAGGAGCTGGCCGCCGCCGCGGGATGCACCCGGCTGGAGCTCGACTGCGCCTTCCATCGCAAGGACGAGCACTCCTTCTACGAGCAGCGCCACTTCGAACGGCGCGCGCTGCTCTTTTCGAAGCAGCTGAGCTGACCCACAGCCATTTTCTGCGGAAATCTCGCCGGCTCGTGGATGATGTCCGCCATGGTCCGGTTTCTCCGCCTCGCCGGTTTCCTGACCGTCGGCATTGCCGTCATCGCGGGCGTTCGCGCGCTGGACCGCACCTTGGGCACCGGCGGATTCCTGTTTGGACTGGGCATGGGCTTCGTTCTGGGCATCGCCTCGATTCTCGGATTCATCGCGTATGCTCGACGGAGGGCGCAGCAGACGGCTCGCCTCCGTCCGCCACCGATGGAGTCCGAGCCTCGCGCGTCGTACGACTGGACCGTCGTCGCGCTCGACGGAACGAAGATCTCGATGGAGGTGGCGAGAGGGGAGCTCCTGTTCCTCAACATGTGGTCGACGACTTGCCCGCCCTGCGTGGCCGAGCTCCCCAGCATCGAGCGCCTGCAGAATGCGCTCGGAAGCGACGGAGTGAAGTTCATGTGCGTCGCCACCGACGCCGATCGCGATCGCGTCCGCAGGTTCGTCGAGGCGAACGGGTGGAAGCTGCCCTTCTTCGTCCTGGGCGACGGCACGATTCCGCAGGTCTTCGATTCCGACTACGTCCCGGCCACCTACGTGGTGAGTCCCGACGGTTACGTCGTGTACCAACACACGGGAGCGGCATCTTGGGACGATCCGCGCGCCGTGTCGTTCTTGCGCGGCTTGTCCGTCCAGCACGGCCTCTTGCGCGCCATCGGCAGCGGGTAGGGCCGATCTGCGCCCCCGTTACCACGCGATGGTCACTTGCTCGGGGCCGCGCGGGCGCGAGATGCGGTGGGACGGCTGCAGCGGATCTACGGGACCATGCCCGAGCTGCAGCCGCTGCGCGAGCGCAAGGCACTGCAGCTCTCGGGCGGGCAGCAGAAGCTCGTCGCCCTCGCGCGAGCGCTCATGCCGGGGACCCGGTTGCTGCTGCTCGACGAGCCGTTCGAGGGCGTCGCGCCGGTGCTTGCGCGCCGCCTGGCGGAAGTCATCGCGCAGCTCAAGCACGAAGGCATCGCCGCCGTGCTCTGCGAATCCGACCTCACCCATTCGCGCGAGATGCTGGACGTGGCGGTCCCCATCGACCGAGGCACGATCGGAGCCGCGCTTCCGGGCCGCAGCGGCTGATCGATCGGCTCAGAGCCGCAGGCCGATGCGGCCGGTGAACCACGTCTGCCGCTCGTTTGTCGGGCACAGCTCGCCGGGATCGGTCGCGCAGAATTTCGTGACCAGCTCGGCGCCGACCTGGATCGGGATGGGCCCGTAGTGGAACAGCTCGAGGCCGCCGAAGACGCGGGTGCCGAAGCGAATCCTTCCCTGGGCGAACACGGGACCCGCGCCGGCGCCGAAGAACACCGAGGTCGGCGATCGCCGGACAGCGGTCATCTCCACGATGCTGACGACCGATACTGGACCTTGCAGCGTGTCGAGCCGCACGAAGCTCATCCCTGCGTCGAGGTCCATCGGCAGGATGGGCGGAAGCACGTACGCGCCGCCGAGCAGGAAACCGCGCGGCCTCGAGTCGCGATCGGGCCCGAGGAGAGCGGCGACCTGTACGCTGAAGGGTGCCCTGGGGGATGGTGCAGAGGTCGTGACTGCCGGCGGCGGTTCGTCGGCGAAGGCTGCGAGCGGCGTGCAGAGCAGGGCGACGAGCGCGGCTCGCTTGGTCATGGTTCGCCGCCGTTGCAGCGGCGGGGCCAATGCCGCAAGCGAGCCGTTTCGCCAGCTTCCGCGCGCGGACCAGTGCGCAACCGGCTTCGCTGCGAACCGTGCCGCGCACTCGCCGATCAGCCCGCTTTTACGGAGGGCTTCGGGTTCAGCGACGCGGCCACGGAGCGGGTCAGGGCGCGCGGGCTGATGCGCAGCGACTGCACCGTGAGCTTGTTGCGGAATCCGTGGATCACCATCGGCTTGCCCTTCATCATCGCGCGGTAGCCTTCGCGCGCCACGGTGGCGGCCGGAGCCGCCCCCAGCCGGAAGAGCAGCGAACGCGAGTTGCCCGCGACCTCGGCGAACTCGGTCGCCGTCGCGCCCGGGCAGCTCACCGTGGCGGTGACGCCCGTTCCCCGCAGCTCGTACCAGAGCGCCTCCGAGAACGAGTTCACGAACGCTTTGCTCGCGTAGTAGACGGCCATGAAGGGCCCGGGCGGGAAGCCCGCCGTCGAGCCGACGTTCAGGATGCGGCCGCTGCGGCGCGCGATCATCGGCGGCAGCAACGCGCGCGTCAGCTCGACCAGGGCCGTCACGTTGACCTGGATCATGTCCAGCGCGCGGCCGAGATCCAGATCGGCGAATGCGCCGCTGGCGCCGAAGCCGGCGTTGTTCACGAGGAAGTCGATCGGCGTGCCGAGGCGCTCCACCTCGGCGACGACCCGCGCGGCGCCGTCGCGCGCGGCGAGGTCCGCCGGCACTACGTCGACGGCGATGCCATGCGCCGACCGCAGGTCGCGGGCCAGCTCCTCCAGCCGTTCGCGACGCCGCGCGACCAGCACCACGCCGTGCTTGCCGGCGGCGAAGAGCCTCGCGTACTCCGCGCCGAGCCCCGAGGACGCTCCGGTGATCAACGCTGTTCCCATGGGCAGGGTCCTAGCGCGAATCGCCGTTCCGCGGCCAGTAGCGAGGGTGCCCTCTCAAGGGACGCGACGAGACCACCGTCCTGCCGGGCGACTTCTTCGCGAACGTGGCCACCGGCACGACCGTGAAGGCGCGCGGCGACAGCCCCGCGACGCTCTCGGGAACGACGCTGACCGCCTCCGAAGTCGAACTGGAGGACGACAAGTAGGCCGGCGCTCCGTCAGCGCAGCTCGAGCTCCCAGCTCTCCGCCACCAGATCGTCGCGGCCCCAACTGCGGTGCCGCTCGGTGGCGGTGAGCTGGAAGCCGGCTTGCTGGTAGATGCGCCGCGCAGCCTTCAGCTCGCTCTGGGTCCACAGCACCAGCCTGTCGTAGCGGGACTGGCGCGCGAAGCGGACGCACTCGTCGACCAGCCGCCTTCCGATCCCCAGGCCTCGCGCCGACGGCTCGACGAGCAGCAACCGCAGCTTCGCCACCCGTTTCGACTTGCGCACGACGAACACCGAGCCGACGCGCTCATCGTCTCTTTCCGCGATCCAGCAGCGTTCGCGCGCGGGATCGAATCGCTCGACGAACTCGGCGGCGATCCGGGCGACGAGCGCCTCGAAGCGCTCGTCGTATCCCCACTCCTCCGAGTACAGCACCCCATGGCGGTGGACGACCCATCCGATGTCTCCGGGGCGGTGCGTGCGCAACAGGTAGGGCGCCTCCACCTTCGGCTCGAGCACATTCTCGATCGCACGCATCGCCTGCAGCAGGCGCTGCAGGTCGGAAGGCGCGAGGCCGCCGAGGAGCCGCCGGACCTCCTCGTTCGAGCGCGCGTCCAGCGGCGCGAAGGCGGCGCGGCCCGCGCGGGTGAGAGCCAGCAGCCGCCGGCGCCCGTCGTCGCTCGCCGTCTTGCGATGGATCCAGCCGTGCCGCTGGAAGGAGCGCAGGATCCGGCTGAGATATCCCGCGTCGAGATCCAGCTCGGCGCGGAGCGACGTCGCCGTCGATTCCGCACGGTGCGCGAGCTCGTAGAGGACTCGCGCCTCCGTCAGCGACAGCGAGCTGCCTGCGAGCCCCCTGCGCAGGACGCCGATCTTGCGCGTGTAGAAGCGGTTGAAGTGGCGCACGCCGCGGACGCACTCGTCGAGACGATCGGGAGCCGCCGCGCGGGCCATGATCCGGAGCGTGCGCCGGATCAGTTGACTCTGTCAACCAATCGTCGGCGGACGATCACTCCGCCCGCAGCGCCGCCATCGGGTCGATGCGCGCGGCGCGCAGCGCCGGGATGCCGCTCGCCGCGATCGCGACCAGCGCCAGCACCCCGGCGATGGCGGCGAAGGTGACCGGGTCGCGCGCGTTCACTCCATAGAGCTGCGAGGCGATCAGGCGACCCGCGGCCAGCGCCGCCAGCGTTCCGATGCAGACGCCGATGGCCACCGTCCGCAGCGCGCCCAGGAGGACCATCCGGACCACGGTCCCGGCGGTGGCGCCGATCGCCATGCGCACGCCGATCTCGCGCGTGCGCTGCGCGACCGCGTACGCGGTCACTCCGTAGATACCGACCGCGGAGAGGAGCAGCGCGAGCGCTGCGAAGGCGCCGAGTAGCTGCAGCGGGAACCGACGCGCGGCGAGCGAGGCGGCGAGCACGTCGGGAAGCGGCGAGACGCGATCCACCGGCTGCGCCGGGTCGATGCGGGAGAGCGCGCTGCCCAGCGCCGCGGGAGCGATCCGGCCGCGGACGACGAGCGTCATCCACTCGGGCGGCTCTTGCGCCGACGGCACGTAGAAGACCGGGGGCACCGCCTGATCGAGCCCGTACTCGCGCGCATCCGCGACGACGCCGACGATCGTCCGCCAATCCTGGCGATCGCTGTCGACCCGGATGCGGCGCCCGACCACGTCGCGCCCGGGGAAGTACCGCCTCACCCAGGACTCGTTGACCAGCACGACCAGCGGAGCCTTCGCGTCGTCCGAGGCGGAGAAGTCGCGCCCGCCGACGATCCGCTGCCGCATCGCCGTGAAGTATCCCGGCAGGACGCGCCGGTATTCGTCGGTCGGAGGCGGCTCGCCGGGGCCTGGCTGATACCCTTCGATGTAGAACGTCTGGCCGAACCTCATGCGCGTCGGAACCACGTCGATGCCCCCCGCGGCGGCGACGCCGGGAAGGGCGGCGGCGACGCGCAGGGCGTTCTCGAAATAGCGCTCGCGCGCGTCTTCCTTGGCGTAGGCGGCACCCGC
>Ga0114129_10010684_pt1 | contig 13095 bp, 9 predicted proteins | sample RhiMetdeltSRZDD1_FD_80071 | JGI IMG/M metagenome (GOLD analysis project Ga0114129, IMG submission 80071) | Populus rhizosphere microbial communities from Tennessee, USA - Rhizosphere MetaG P. deltoides SRZDD1 (version 2) (version 2) | ecosystem: Host-associated > Plants > Roots > Rhizosphere >...
TGGCACGGTCCTGGTGCGTCTGTGATTTCGCGGCTGACCGAATGGCTCGACGCGCGCGCGAGCGTCCGGCGGATTCGCGAGGTGTTGCTCGACGAGCCGTTGCCGCCCGGGACCGGCTGGTTCTTCACGCTCGGGAGCGTGCTGCTGGCGCTGCTCGGCGTGCAGCTGCTCACCGGCGCGTTCCTCACGCTCTACTACGCGCCGACGCCCGATCACGCGTACGAGAGCGTCCGGTTCATCAGCAGCACGACTGCGGGCCGCCTCGTTCGAGGGCTGCATCACTTTGGCGCCAGCTTCATCGTGGTCGCCGTTGCGCTTCACATCCTGCGCGTGATCGCGTTCGGCTCGTACAAGCCGCCGCGCGAGCTCACGTGGCTGTCGGGTCTGGCGCTTCTCGGGTTGATCCTTGCCTTCGCGCTGACCGGATATCTGCTCCCCTGGGATCAACGCGCGTACTGGGCGACCGTCGTCACGGTCAACGTCGCGCGTCTTGCTCCTCTTGCGGGCGAAGTCGTCGCGGGCATCATGCGCGGTGGTTCGACCATCGGCGCACTGACGCTGACCCGTTGGTACGCGGCACACGTGATCTTCCTGCCGGCTCTGCTCGTGGCGCTCGTCGTGGCGCATCTCGCGCTGATGCGCAAGCACGGGATTTCCGGACCTGTGCGCGCGCGTGCCGGACAGCCGACGCCGTTCTATCCCTTTCAGGCCGCTCGGGACACCACGGTGGTGCTCGTCGTCCTTGCCGCGCTCGTGGCGTTCGCGTGGCGCGGCACGCCGCCGATGGAAGGCCCGGCGGATCCCAGCGACGTGGCGTTCGTGCCGCGGCCCGAGTGGTACTTTCTCGGGCTGTTTCAGCTGCTCAAATACTTTCCAGGGCGGCTCGAAGTCGTTGGCGCGATCATCCTGCCCACGCTGCTCGGCGCTGTCCTGGCCCTCCTTCCGTGGCTGGATCGCGGCCCAGATCGGGATCCCCGGAAACGGCGCGCAGTCCTCGGCGGTGTATCCGTTGGCGCGATTGCGATCGTCGTGCTGACGACGCTCGGCTGGCGGGATCGTCCGATGTCGGCCGCAACTGCGGACACGTGGACGTTGCGCGCGATCGGCGGGCGCACGTTTGTGATGTCCGGCAAATGCGATCGCTGCCATGCCGAGGGCGGCATCGTCGAGCCTTTCGGGCAGCTGCCGGCCACGCGCGGGACCGAGTGGATTGCGAGCCACATCACCGATCCCGAGATGATCGCGCCCGGCCTTCGCGAGCCAGTGAGCGTGGTCAACGAACGCGAGGCCGCCGCGATCATCGCGTACGTGCGTCGCCTCTCGCGTCAGCCGTATCCCGGCTTTCCCGCAACTACCGAACGCGCGGCCACCGTGTTCGCGCGGTGGTGCGTCGGCTGTCACGTCATCGACGGCGACGGCGGCAAAGACGGTCCCGAGCTGTCGCACATCGGCAGCAAGCATGACGCCGCGACGTTGCGTCGCCGGATTATCGATCCCGAGGCCGTGGACCCGGATGCCGAGATGCCGTCCTTCGGCATGCGCCTCTCGCCTGAACAGCTCGACGCAATTTCCTCGTACCTCGCGTCCCGCCGCTGAGGCTGGGGACATCCAAACGGGACAGGCACCGGTGGCAGCCACCGGTGACGGACACTCTGGGGTGTCCCCGCCATTGACCCGTCGGCTCATAGTGCCCTCAAGGGAACTGTCCCCTACGATATGATGCCTTTCGGATGACGGAGAACCCGTTCCACGACAACTTACGCATCGAGCCCACCCCTGGACCGACGACGCTGGTGATCTTCGGCGCGACGGGTGACCTGGCGCGTCGCAAGCTGCTGCCGGCCATCTACAATCTCGGACGCGCGCAACGGCTGCCGGCCCGCTTCAGCGTCATTGGCGTCGCACGCTCGCCGATGGACGACGACGCGTTCCGCAAGCAGTTCATCGACAGCCTCCGCGAATTCGCGGACGTGGATGCCGAGCACGACGAAGTGGCGGCCTCGCTTGCGAAGCGGCTCTTCTATCACGCCGGGGCCCCCGATGACGCTCAGGCGTTCGAGCGCCTTCGAGCACGATTGCAGGAGATGGACGCCATCGAGGGCATCCTCTACTACCTTGCGATCCCGCCCGGCGTCTACGGGCAGGTGATCGAGCATCTGGGTGCGGCGGAGCTTTCGCAGCCGCGCGGTCGTGGATGGCGGCGCGTCATTATCGAGAAGCCGTTCGGTACCGATTTGAACAGCGCACGCGAGCTGAACGCGCTCGTGCATCGGCACTTCACCGAAGATCAGGTCTTCCGCATCGATCACTATCTCGGCAAGGAGAACGTCCAGAACCTGATGGTTTTTCGCTTCGGCAACGGCATGTTCGAGCCGATCTGGAACCGCCGGTACATCGATCACGTGCAGATCACCGCGGCGGAAACCGTCGGCGTCGAGCGGCGTGCTTCGTACTATGAAGGCGCAGGCGCGCTGCGAGACATGGTGCAGAACCATCTCATGCAGCTGCTGGCGCTCGTGGCGATGGAGCCGCCAATTGCGTTCACGGCCGAGAGCGTGCGCGATCGGAAGATGGACGTGCTGCTCTCGATGCAGCCGCTGCTCGAAGACGGGCCAGCGGCCGACGGTCAACCGAATGTCGTGCGGGCACAGTACGCAGCCGGCTGGGTTGCCGGGAGTGAAGTCCCCGGGTATCGTGAGGAGCCCGGCGTCGATCCCCACTCGACAACCGAGACGTTCGTTGCACTTCGGGTCCACCTGGATAGCTGGCGGTGGGCGGGCGTGCCGTTTTATATTCGAACCGGCAAACGGCTTCCCAAACGGACGACGGAGATTGCGATTCAGTTCCGGCGTCCACCGCTGCAGATTTTCAAGCGCACCAGCCCCAGCTCCATTGCCCCGAATCTGCTCATCGTGAACGTGCAGCCGGATGAGGGAATCTCCGTTCGCTTCGAGGCGAAGCTCCCGGGCACACGCATGCAGCTTGCGCCCGTGATGATGAACTTTCGATACGGGACGGCGTTTGGCGGACAGGTGCCGGAAGCCTACGAAACGCTGCTGCTCGACGCGATGCTGGGCGATCCGACGCTGTTCGCACGACACGATTTCGTCGAAGCGTCATGGGCGCTGATCACGCCTGTTCACGAGGCATGGCGTAGAGAAAAGCCCGCAGCCGTTCCAACGTACGAGGCGGGCGAATGGGGACCGAGAGAGGCTGATGCGTTGATGGCGTGCGACGGCCGCCGATGGAGGACGTTGTGAGCGAGGTGCTCGAACAGCGCGGTAAGGACGTGTCGTTTTCCGAGATCGAATCGGTCCTGGCGCGCGGCACACAGACGACGGGCGCAACGGGTCACGCGCGGGCACTGACAGTGACGGTCGTGGCGATTGGTCCGGACGAGCGCGCGCGCGAGGCCCTGCCGCCCCTTCAGCAGCTCTGCGACGGGTGCGCCGTCCGCGCCATTCTCGTCACGCAGGCTCCGACGTCGTCGAGCCCGAAGCTCGTGGGCAATGTTGTCGTCATCGGAGGGCTGCCGGATCGCTACGTGGACAACGCCCTGGCAGCGCTGCGGCTCTCGAGCCTGCCGACGCTCGTCTGGTGGCGGGGTGGGTCCGCCGACATGCTCGCGAGCCTCGCGAAGCTTGCGGACCGCGTCGTGCTCGATGCCGATCCGGCACCGGCTGTATGGCAGCGCGCGCTCGAGCTCGTGGAGCAGTCGGCCTTCAGCGATCTGCGCTGGACGCGGTTGACGAGATGGCGCGCGCTCGTCGCGCAGTTCGTCGACGTCCCCGAAGTGCGCGACGCGATCGCGAGCTTCAACCAGCTCCGGGTGGAAGGCGCGGACCACGCCTCGTGCTCGCTGCTGGCCGCCTGGGTCAGAACGGCACTGCACTGGAAGGACGCAGCGACAATCCAGATTCTCGAAACCACACGGGACGCAGCTATCGAGTCGATCAACCTCGGTGGTGACAGGACGGAGCTCGCGCTGCGACTGGCGTCCAGCCGTCGGTGTGTCGAAGCGTCCGCCAGCGTCGACGGCCGGACCCTCATGTCGCGCGTCGTCTCGCTCGGCAATGAAAGCCTCACCGGGCTCCTGTCGGAGGAGCTGAGGATCCGTTCCCGCGACGATGCGTTCGAGGCCGCATTACGGGGCGCCGTGAGGCACTATGAGCACGTGAGCACGGAGCACCGAGCACCGTGAGCACTCTGAGCACCCTGAGCACGTAGCACCCTGAGCACGTAGCACCCGATGATCAGCCACCACGCAACCTGTCTGAACCTCTCGAGCGTCATCGAGTACTCGGCGCGGATGACGCCCGACCGTGTAGCGATCGCCGGCGGCGAACCCCGGCTCACGTACGCAGAACTCGATGCGCGCGCGGCGCAGGTAGCGGCCGGACTTGTCACGCTGGGAGTTGCACCCGGGGATCGGGTCGCGTTCTCCTGCCCCAACGTGCCGTGGTTTCCGATCGGGTACTTCGGCATCCTCAAGACCGGCGCCGTCGTCGTCCCGCTCAACGTGATGTTGAAGCCGCGCGAAATCGCCTATCACCTGCGCGACAGCGAGTCGAACGTGCTCATCGTGTTCGAGGGCACACACGAACTGCCAATGGCGCAGATGGCGCGCGCGGCCTGCACCGACGCCGGCGTCGAGATGCTGATCGTCATCACGGCGGATCCCGCAGCTCCGAGCGCTGTGGCGCCCGCGCTGACGCTGAGCCAGCTGATCGACGGACAATCCACCGACTTCGAAACGTGGCGCCGACGGCCGGACGACACGGCGGTGATCCTCTACACGTCGGGCACGACGGGCTATCCGAAGGGGGCCGAGCTGACGCACGAGAACATGCTGCTCAATGCGATCGCATCGCGCGATATGTTCCTGCCGCAGATGAGCGGAGGGTTCGAGCAGGATGTGGCGCTCGTCACACTCCCGCTGTTTCATTCGACCGCGCAGACGTGCCTGATGAACATGGGTCTGTACGCCGGCCTCCGTCTCGTCCTGCTTCCTCGATTCGATCCGGCAGCCGTGCTCGAGACGATGAAACGCGAACGGGTGGGTTTCTGGATTGGGGTGCCGACGATGTACTGGGCGCTCCTGGAGCACGTGAAGAGCAGTGGCGTGGACCCGACGCCAGTTGCGGAGCACCTGCGGCTTTGCGTGTCGGGCGGCGCACCGATGCCGCACGACCTGATGCGGCGATTCGAAGAGACCTTCGGCGTCCGGATCCTCGAAGGTTACGGCTTGTCCGAGACCTCGCCGGTCGCCTGCTTCAACCAGCTCCATCGTGCGAGCAAGCCCGGAACCGTGGGGCAGGCGATATTCGGCGTCGACGTGCGGTGCGTGGACGACCAGGGCAAGCCTGTGCGCACGGGCCACAGCGGCGAGGTCGTCATACGGGGTCCGAACATCATGAAGGGGTACTTCAATCGGCCCGATGCGACGGCCGAAGTCATGCGGAGCGGCTGGTTCCATACGGGAGACATCGGTTCGCTCGACGCCGAAGGCTACCTGACGATCGTCGATCGCAAGAAGGACATGATCATTCGCGGCGGGCTCAACGTGTACCCGCGAGAGCTCGAGGAAGTGATCATGACTCACCCCGCGGTTGCGCTCGTCGCGGTCGTCGGCGTCCCCGACGAGCGGCTTGGAGAGGAGGTCAAGGCCTTCATCGTCCGCCGGCCAGGCGCAACGATCTCCGAGGAAGAGCTCCTCACGTGGTGCCGCGAGCAATTCGCCGCCTACAAATACCCCCGACGGATCGAGTTCCGCGAGACGCTGCCGATGAACGCCACGGGAAAGGTCCTCAAACGCGAGCTTCGTCAGACCACGTAATGGGTGGCTGGCCGTGCGGCGCCGCGTATTCGCTCACGTCGGGTCGTCTGGGCATTCATACGGCCGCCCGGATTCAATCCTCTGTCGCGATGTGAACAGCGGCCTGCCGGCTCGCCGTTTCTGGCCGCTCGCTTGCATTCGGCCAATAATTGCTGCCGATTTGCGGCCATCCGGAAGGACTTCGCGTGCGAACCTGCAGTGAGGTGATCTGTCGTGCGAGCAAGACAGCGGAACTGACGGACGCGATGCCGGAACCCACTACGCGTCCGCGGTGAGGCACGAGATGGTGGATTGCAAACTGCTGATTTACTAATTGTGTTCGTCGGATTACTAACTTGTGATCGAGGCTGGGTCTTCGTCAATCAACAATCTGAAATCAACAGCCTCCAAATCTACGAATCAGCAATCTGCGATCAGCAATTTGCCGGTATCTTTCGTGCTGTACCGGGCGTGATATAGTCGCTGCCCAATGGCGCTCGAGCTTCCTTCCTATCATCGCGGCACCAGCCTGGTAGATGTTTTGGACCGCGTGCTGGACAAGGGCCTGGTGATTGCGGGGGATATCAAGGTCTCGCTCGCAGAGGTCGAGCTGCTGACGATCCGGATTCGGCTTCTGATCTGCTCGCTGGACAAGGCGCAGGAGATAGGTCTCGACTGGTGGCGGTACGATCGCGACCTGTCACCGGGCGGCGAGCGGCGTGCGCTTTCGGAAGCTGAAGATCTCCGGGCACAGATTCGTCAGCTCGAGCGCAAGGTCGACGCGCTGTCGTCAGCGCCCAAGGTCCGGCGTTGAGGGAACGCTGGCCCTGGTAACCAGGAGCTTAGCATGGCAGTTGAACGCGCTGCAGGCGGTACAAGCCTCATCGACGTCCTCGACCGTGTGCTCGACAAGGGGATCGTCATCGATGCCTGGGTCCGCGTTTCGCTGGTTGGCATCGATTTGATTACCGTCGAGGCCCGCGTCGTGGTCGCGTCGATCGATACTTATTTGAAGTATTCGGAGGCCGTCGGGCAGGTCGCGCCTGTTTCCCGACCGCAGGCCGAGCTGGCCCAGAACGTGATGGCGGAGAACGCTGCGCTCCGCGCCGAGCTGGCAGCGACGAAGAGTGTCCGCGCGCGCGCGCGGAGGCGTGCATCGGAGGACTAAGCGGTGTACCGGTCTGCGGTGCCGACGTTGCCCCTCACCGGGGTCGACATCGAGGCGAAGCTGGCGCTCGCCGAGTTTCTCCTGGGCTGCACTGATCTTCAGACCTCCGCCCGGCACGCGATCGACTGGCTCGTCGTGAACCTTGGCACCCGTCAGGCCGTAGTCGCCGTCGGTGAACCGAACAGCGCCAATCTGCTGCTCGTTGCCGAACACGGGATTTCGGGCGCCGCGATCGCCGACTTCTCACTCAATCGCGAGGACGGCCGTCACCCGTTGGCACGCGCGCTGGCCGGCGTCGATGCGACGTCTTTCAGCGCCCCGGTGCCGGGGTATCGCTTCCCGATCGACGGCAGTTCCTTTCACGCAGTCCCGCTCAGAGGCGACGACGAAACCGAGGCGCACGGGTTGCTGCTGGTCAGCTCTGCCGGCGTCGATCTCCATCCCGACATTCTGTGGATAGCGCGGATGCTTGCAAGGCAGACCGCACGACTGCTGAGACGTCAGCTGCTGGCGGAAACGCGATTCGGTCAGGAGCGGATGCTCCTCTACAGCATCATCAACGCCGTCACCGATCCGATTCTGCTGACCGACACCGAGGGCAAGCTGATCATCGCGAACACCCACGCCGAAAAGCTGTTCGCCGCCCCCGAGGACGCAAGCGAGGGATGGCGTCGCGCAGTCGCGCTCAACAACATGTTGTTTTCCGCTGCCCTCTCGACGAGCGCGGTCACGCAGACCGATCTCTCGAGGCGAGAGCTGCTGCTGGTGGATCCGCTGGAGGGATCGGATCTCCTGTTCGAGCTGCTCAGCTCTCGCGCCAAGGACGAGCGTCAAGGCACCTACGTCGTTTCCATCCTGCGGAACATTACGGATCTGGCTCGCGCACGCGAGGAAATCGAAGAGAGCTACCGCACGCTGCGGCTTGCGCAGGCCGAGGTCCGCGACGAGCGTCACCGGCTTGATCTGATCATCGACTCAGTTGCGGATCCGATTCTCGTTACCGACCAGGAAGGGGACATTGTCCTGATGAACGAGCCGGCCGAGCGGCTGTTCACGGCGCCGCCAACGACCGGTGAGGAAGCGCAGCGCCGCGTCCGTGCGAACGGCGCGAACCTGACGTCGTTCGTCTCGAACGTGCTGACGCGGAGCGGTGAGCAGCGATACCGCGGCGAGATTCAGCTCACAGACCCCGTTGTCGGTCGGGCGCTCCCCGTCGAAGGCGTGGCCGGGACGATCCTGTCGGAGCAGGGTGAGCTGATGTGGGTCGTGACCATTCTCCACGACCTGACCGAGGCGATCGAGAAAGGCCGTCTGTACGAGCAACTCAAGCAAGGATCGGCGGAGCTGGAACGAAAGGTTCAGGAAGCGACGGCTGAACTCGCGCACCAGAATGAGCTCTTGCGCCGGCAGCACATCGCGCTCGAGCAGGCGTCGGCGCTGAAGTCGCAGTTCCTCGCGAACATGTCGCACGAGTTCCGAACGCCGCTGAACGCAATCCTGGGCTACACGCACATGCTCCTGAACGGTGTCACCGGCCCGGTCTCGGACCCGCAGCGCAAGAGCCTGACGCGAATCGATTCGAACTCGCGGCACCTGCTCGCGCTCATCAACGACATTCTGGACATCACGAGGATCGAGGCGGGGCGGATGCCGTTGAACCTGACAACGTTCCGCGTGCCCGATCTCGTTCGCGAGGTGATGTCCGAGCTCGAGCCGATCATCAAGCGCTCGAACCTGGTCGTGTCGGCGAAGATGAGACCAAATCTGCCGAGGCTCAAGAGCGATCGGCAGAAGGTGAAGCAGATCGTGCTGAACCTGCTCAGTAACGCCCTCAAGTTCACACCGCAGGGATCGGTCACAATCGCCGCGACGTTCGACGCGAAGACCCGCAGCCTCGCGATCGCGGTGAAGGATACGGGCGTCGGCATTCCAGCGAGCGATCACAACAAGGTGTTCGAAGACTTCCGACAGCTCGACAGCTCACCGGCCCGCGGGTACGGCGGCACGGGTCTGGGGTTGTCGATCTGCCGCCGGTTGGCGCAGATGCTCGGCGGCACGATCGATCTCGACAGCGTTGTCGGCCAGGGATCGACGTTCACGCTGCAGCTGCCGGCGCGAGCGCGGCGAAGATAAGGGACCATAGTGGGGGAATCAGCGAATCCATTGGTGCTCGTCGTGGAGGATTATCAGGACGCGCGCGAAATGTATGCGGCGTACCTGCAGTTCTCGGGATACCGCGTTGCCGAAGCCACCAACGGCATGGAGGCCATCGAGAAGACGCTGGAACTGCTGCCCGACATCATCCTGATGGACCTGGCGCTGCCGCGCATGGATGGCTGGGAGGCGACGCGGCGGCTGAAGCTGGACGAACGGACGAAACATATTCCGATCGTCGCGTTGACGGGCCATGCGCTGGCGGGGCACGCTGAAGGAGCGCGGCAGGCAGGATGCGACTCGTTCGTGACCAAGCCATGTCTGCCCGACGCGCTGGTGGCAGAGATACAAAGGATGCTGGCACTGCGCCAGAACGATCACGGAGGACGTCGACCGCCGCGCGCGCCGGGACGATCGAAGCAATCCTGACAGTTACGAATCACTCAACAACTAGCGACACCGTGGCAGCCTGTGGGCGGAGAAGCGTCGAATGAGTGCGCGCCGCGACAAGACAAACCGGTCGACGCCGAAGACACCCAGGAAGTCGAAGGCACGGCCGAAAGCGGCCGCGACGACTCGCGAGCGCCCGAGTCGCTCCGCCGCGGCCCCTCAGTCCCGTGGCAAGCTCGAACGCGTGCGAATGCCGCGATCCGGCGCGCCGCCCAGCGACGATGCGCACGAGGGGAGATACGTCTACTGCATCATCAAATCGGCGGAGCCGCTGCGATTCGGCCCGCTCGGGATCGGCGTCGATCCGACCGAGGTCCACACGGTGCACTACGGCGACATCGCGGCCGTTGTGTCGAACACGCCGATGGTCGTGCAGGATCCGACTCGCGACAACGTGCTCGCGCATCAGCGCGTCAACGAAACCGTGATGCAGCAGCACACCGTCATCCCGATGTCGTTCGGGACCGTATTCAAGACCGACGATGACATCATCGAGCTCCTGCGGTCAGCGTACGACGCGTTCACCGACGTGCTGACCAAGATGCAGGACAAGTTCGAGTTCGGCCTGAAGGTGCTATGGGATCGCGACCAGATCATCCGTGAGATCGAGGAAGAAGACGAGGACATCCGGCGCTTGAAGGGGGAGATCTCGTCGCAGAAGGGCTCGACGTATTTCGCCCGCATGCAGTACGGCCGTCTCATCGACGCCGCACTGCAGGCGAGGTCGGAACGGTACGTCGCGGAGATCTTCCAGGCGCTGCGCGACGTGTCGGTCGCATCGCGTTCGAACAAACCGATTGGCGATCGCATGATCATGAACGCAGCGTTCCTGGTGGCCCGCGATCTCGAGCTTGCGTTCGACGGACGCGTGAAGGACATCGGAAGCCGGTACGACAAGCTGACGTTCAAGTACACGGGCCCATGGCCGCCGTACAACTTCGTCAACATCCGGCTGAAGCTCGAACGCGCCCACTGAAAGTCGGCTTTGGGCTCGAGGCCCGGGGCTTTGGGCGCGCTCTGCGGAAGTGTAGAGTGGGGCAACAAAGCACACCGCTCACGGTCGGTAGGCTCTCTAGGCGTTACACCGGAAGAACGATTTTCGGCAGGCCTAAAGCCAAGAGCCATGAGCCTAAAGCCTGACTGTCATGTTCATCATCGACTCGCTCCTCGTGAGCGGCATCCGCTTCGTGCTCGACAAAGTCGCGGCAGCCGTCGATACGGAGCTGAACGACGAATCCGCGTTGCGCGGGCAGCTGCTCGCCGCCCAGATGCGCGTCGAGGTCGGCGAGTTGAGCGAGGAAGAGTTCGCGGCCGTCGAGCGGGATGTGCTTGCACGGCTGCGCGAGATCCGCAATCGTCAGCAAGGCGGTGAGGCCGCCCTCTCACCCAAAGACTACAAGATCACCGGCATCGAGGCGTCGTTCGAGGGCGAAGAACACTGAACCGAAGCTAGAAGTCAGAATCTAGAGCGATCGAGACATGTTCACTCTAGCGTCTACCTTCTAGCTTGTGACGCAATCGGGCTCTGATGTCCGGCACGCCCCGTCATCAATTTGTCGGCGGCAAGGGCGGCGTAGGCAAGACCACCTGCGCCGCGGCGATGGCGTTGAGCGCCGCAGCACGTGGACGTCGCACGCTACTCCTTTCCACTGATCCCGCATCGTCGCTCGCTGACGTCCTGCAGGCTGACATAGGTTCAACTCCTCGAACCGTTCGGTCAGGTCGGACCACCCTTCATGCAGCGCGCGTCGACGCCGACGGATTCATTCGACGATGGATTCGCGCGCACGCGCCGGTTCTCGAACAGATCGCAGTCAGAGGCACGTGGCTGGATCGAGACGACGTCGTGCAGGTGCTGCGGCTCTCGCTCCCTGGTATCGACGAGATCGCGGCCCTGCTCGAGCTCGCGCGGTTCGGGCGCAGCGGACGTTACGACTGGATCGTGATCGATACGGCGCCGACCGGCCACACGCTTCGAATGCTGCAGACGCCGTCCACGCTTGGCGATCTCGCGCGTGTTTTCGAGGCGATGCAATCCAAGCACCGCGTGATGGTCGAGGCGCTCCGAGGTTCCTGGAGAGCCGACGCGGCCGACGCGTTCATCGAAGGGTTGGACCGCGACGCACGTGAGCTCGCCGGACGACTCAGTGACACGAACACAACCGAATTCAACTGGGTGACGCTGCCGGAGCCGATGGCCGTCGAGGAAACCGTCGACGCCCTTGCCGCGCTTGCCCGCGCGAACATCGCGGTTGCAGCCATCATCGTCAATCGGCTGACCCCGGCGAATTCCGAGAGTTGTGCATGGTGCGAAGGCCGACGATCGTTCGAGCATTCGGCAATCACGCGGCTTCGCGCGAAGCGGCCCGCGTCGAGTCATGCCGCTCCGCTCGTCGCAATTCGTGACCGAGAACGTGAGCCAGTAGGGCTCCGCGCGGTTGCGGAGATTGGCCATGAACTCGACGCAAGACGCGCGCCCGGTCACAGGTCGGGTCAGCGTCGACCACGGCTTCGAACGAGGACGCCGAAGGCCGAGACTCTTCCCGATCTGTTCGGGCTCGATCGTTTACAGCTCGTCCTGTTCGGCGGAAAAGGAGGCGTGGGCAAGACGACGTGCGCGGCCGCCGAAGCGCTGATGGCCGCTCGTCGTTCAAAGGACCGCCGAATCCTGCTGATCTCTACCGATCCGGCGCATTCACTGTCGGATGTTTTCGGCGCGCCATGCTCCGATTCTCCCAGCCGACTGCCGGAGGGACCCTCAAACCTGTGGGTACGAGAGCTGGACGCGTCGCAAGCGTACAAGCGCGTTCGAGAGCGGTACGCGGATGCCGTCGACGCCTTCTTCGACGGTCTCTCCCGAGGCTCGGCGTTCGACGCGGCGCACGATCGTCGCGTGATGCACGGGCTCCTGGACCTTGCACCGCCAGGGATCGACGAGCTCGTGGCCGTCATGCAGATCACGGACGCACTCTCGCCCGGGAGCAGCGGCTCGTTCGATCTCGTTGTGATGGACACCGCGCCGACCGGTCATGCGCTCCGGCTCCTGGAGATGCCTTCGCTCGTGCAGCAATGGGCGAAAGCAGTGATGCGCATTCTGCTCAAGTACCAGCCGGTCGTCGGTGTGGGTGAGCTTGGCGAACTCCTGCTGCAGGTGTCGCGCAACATTGGACGGCTGCGCACGATGCTCGCCGATGCTGAGAGGACGTGCTTCATCGTAGTTGCTCGCGGCGAGCGTGTGCCGAGCGGAGAAACCGATCGCCTGTTGCTGCGATTGAGGCGGATGAAGATTCCCGTCGGCGGCGTGATCGTCAACGGTGTGGGCAGAGGCACGTGTGCGAGATGTCGCAGGCTCGTTGCGATGGAACGCCGCGAAGTGGCACGTCTCACACGCGCCGTTCGCCAACGGTCGCGCGCCCTCGAAATCGTCCTGACGCCGAACGAGGTGCCACCTCCGCACGGCATCGATACCCTGCGGCAATGGCGTGTTCGTTGGGTCTACGCGTACAAA
>Ga0114129_10010685_pt1 | contig 13094 bp, 9 predicted proteins | sample RhiMetdeltSRZDD1_FD_80071 | JGI IMG/M metagenome (GOLD analysis project Ga0114129, IMG submission 80071) | Populus rhizosphere microbial communities from Tennessee, USA - Rhizosphere MetaG P. deltoides SRZDD1 (version 2) (version 2) | ecosystem: Host-associated > Plants > Roots > Rhizosphere >...
GGAGTGCGCCGATGATCATGCGCCCGGCCACGAGGAGGACGACCGCGAGAACGAGCGACGCCACCGCCAGCGCGAACAGGGCGAGCGGAGGCGCGATGCCGAAGTAATGGGGTTCCGCGGCGACCGTGTGAACGGGAACGGTCCCTGTTTCTTCCGGCGGGATTTCCTCGACGGCCGTGGCGTCGTCGCCGGCCGCGACGCGAACGCCGCACTCGGGACAAAAACGGCTCCCCTTCGGCAGGCGCGCGCCGCAGTTGGTGCAGTTAGTGGACGCGGCCATAAGTTCGTTCGCGCCTGGTGGTTCTCAAACCAAACAGGCCTAGGACGCAGGGAGGCCGCATACCCGTAGGTATGTGGCCGGCTGAGGACGACGGCATGCGCAGCGTTTGAGGGCCACCAGACACACAACCGTACTTGTGGCCGTGTCTACTACCCGCCGGCGTGGATCTTCGCCCCCGTCTGCGCCTCCGCGCCCGCGCCCGAGCGAGGCTCCAGCGCCCGGAGCGCCTCGGCCGCGCGCCTGCGCATCGGCCCCACCGAGGCCCGGTAATCCTCGTCGGAGACCTTCCCCGTCCGGTGGTCGAACTCGAGCTCCTTCAATGCGGCCAGCGCGCGGTCGCGCTCCTCGGCGAGCTCGAGTCGGCGCCGCTCGAGCGCGTCCGGCTCACCGAGCCGATCCTCGGACGCCGAAAGCCCTGGCCGGCGCAGGAACGGAAGTGCGACAACGACGACGCAGGCTACGGCGAGCACGACCCCGAGCGAAAGCCAGACGCTCACGGGAGGAATGCTAGACCGAGGTGTGTGACGACCGAGGTGCGTCGCGTCAGGCTTCGGGCGCGGCGGCCGGCCGACGGACGGGCACGCGGTAGCCGTGCTCCTCGCAGAGCGAGCCGGGCGCATCCTCCGTCAACGCGTCGCAGTACCCCTTGCCGTAGGCGGCGCGCATGAACGCGGCGACGACCTCGATGTTCCACTCCTCGATCTCGCAGGCCTCACGCCAGAGATCGGCGAGGCGGAGGTCGATATCCAGCTCGAGGAGGTCGATTCGGCTTGGTCCCTTGGACATGGGAAAGAGCGTAAGCACGCGATCGGACGACATAAGCTGGACGCATGGGCGAGCTCCGTTTTGGACCCGCAGACCTGCCCGAAGCGGCAACGTTCCCCGAGGCCATGGCCGACCTGCGCGGCCGCGGTTACACGGCGTGCGAGTTCGGCTTCCTCGGCAGGTTCTGGCTCGACTACGAAGGCGCAGCCGACCTCGGCGCGGCGGCCCGGGCTGCCGATGTCGTCCTCTCGGTGCATGCGCCGCTGGCCGCGTTCATGGGCCATGTCGACGACGGCAAGAAATTCAAGATGGCGCTCGGGATGCTCGACCACACAGCCGGCCTCGCGAAGGCTGCGGGCGCTGAACTGATCGTCATCCACCCGGGGTTCCTGCTCACTCGCGAACGCGCGGACGCAATTGACGCGGTAGTTCGGCAGCTCGGTCTTCTGCGTGACCGACTCGAGGGCAAGGACCGATTGATGCCGTTCGGGGTCGAGGTCATGGGCCGAGTGCGCGACCTCGGCACGGCGGACGACGTGATCGAGATCGCGCGCCGACTCGACGGATGGGTCCGCCCGGTGCTCGACTTCGCCCACATGCACGCCACGAGTGACGGCGCCTTCACCGACGTGGAGCCGTTCGCCGCCGCGCTTGGAGCGGCCGACGCCATCATGGAGCCGAGGGCGCCGTTCCACATTCACTTCAGCGACGTCCAGTTCGCGAACCGCAACGAGACGAAGCACCTACCCTACGGTGAAGGCACGCTGCGCGCCGAGCCGCTCGGCGGGGCGCTGGCGCGATTCGAGCGCCCGGCGACCGTGATCAGTGAGTCGCCGGACGAGGAGTCACATCAGGCGATCCGGGCGGCGCTCGCCTCGGCCGTGACGTCCTCGAGCCGCCGCTCGAAGGCTTCGGCCTCGTCGTCGCGCCCACGAGCCCGGAGCAACTGAGCCAGGTCGGCCAGCGTCTCCTTGCCGAAGGCGCAGTACTCGGTGCTGTCGATGATCTCGACGGCTTCGCGAAGCAGCTTCTCTGCGTCGTCATAGCGCCGCTCGGCGACTCGCACGCGGGCGAGCGTGCCGCGGGTCGAAGCCCGTGAGCTCATGTCCTGCGGGCCGACGGTCTCCAGCGCCTCCTCCGCATAACGTGCGGCTTCGTCGAGCTTACCGTTCGCGAGCAGCACCTCGGCCAGCCGGCGCTGGGCCTCGCAGAGGGTGCCGCGGTCCTCGAGCGGCGAGAGCGTCCGGATCGAGTCGCGGCTCAGGCGCTCGGAGAGAGCGAGGTCCCCCTGGTGCCAGGCCACGACCGCAAGCCGGTAGAGCACGCGCCCGAGCGCCCCGGCCACGGCGGCCTCCTCGTAGAGCGACTTTGCCTCCTCGAGCTGCCGCTTCGCCTCGTCGTAGTCCTCGCGATAGACCGCGAAGTCGCCGGCCGAGGCGAGGGCGTGGCCACGCGCGACGATGGAGCCGCTTCGGTCGGCCAACTCGAGAGCACGCTCGAAGAGCGGCGCCGCCTTGTCGTACTCCTTGCGGGCTGTGTAGACGCCGGCCAGATCAACCGCGGCCCGGCTCTCGAGGTCCTCGCGGCCCGCTTCCTGCGCCAGAGCGAGCTGATCGCGCGCGTAGCGCTCCGAGTCGGTCAGCCGCCCGCGCCACCATGCACCGGTGTTGAGGACGTGGAGCGCGTCGAAGCGGGGCTCGTAGTCGTTGCCGTCGGCGATGTCGAGCGCGAGCGCCGCAAGCCGGCTCGCTTCGTCGATGTCGGCGTCGCGGTTCAGCGCCACCTCAGCGAGCGCGGCCAGCGCACGCGACTCGCACCAACGGTCGCCCACCTTGGCGGCATCGGCGCGGACCCGCTCCATCTCCCTCGAGACGACGGGCATGTCGCCCTGCCGCCACGCGGCGCGGGCCGCCTGATAGCGGCGCTCCAAAGTGGGCTCGAGCTCGAGGGCGCGCAGCAGCTGCTTTCGTGCTGAGCGGTTCGCCTCGCGCGCGAGCGCGCGACGGCCGGCCGTCTCGAGGGCTTCGGCAGCCTCGCGCGCGAGCGCGGGCGGCGGGCCGCCGTCGAGCTCTGCCAGCAGCGCGGCCGCCTGATCGAGGTGGTACGCCCGAATCTCCAGAAGCTCCTCGCCGGCGCGTTCGTGGAGCCAGTGCGCGAAGCGCGCATGCAGGTCGGCGCGCGCGGACTTGGAAAGCCCCGCGTAGGCGACCTCGCGGATCAGCACGTGCTTGAAGCGATACGCCGTCTCGCCCGAGATCGTCGAGCGCAGCTCCGGCACGACGAACTCCCGCAGCAGCAGCGTTTCGAGCACCGGCTCGAGCTCTTCCACCTCTGTTGCAAGCTCCTTGATCGCACCGCCCCAGAAGGTCCGGCCGATCACCGAGGCGCGCTGGAGCACGGTCTTCTCCTCCGGCGGCAGCCGATCGATGCGGGCGGCGATCAGCGCCTGCAGCGTGTCCGGAATCCGGGCTGCGAACTCGCTCAGCGGCCGGCCCTCGCTCTCGGCGAGCATCCGCACCGTCTCTTCGAGGAAGAGCGGGTTCCCTTCGGTCTTCTCCAACAGCGCCTCGCGGGCCTCGCCGTCGATTACCCCCTCTTCGGCGAGCGCGTCGACCAGCTGCTCGCTCTCGTCGCGGCCGAGCGGCTCGAGCTCGATCGCAGTTGCGCGCAGCCGCCCGCCGCCCCAGCCGGGCCGGACGTCCAAAAGCTCGGCGCGAGCCAGGCTTACGATCAGGAGCGGCGCATCGCGAACCCATTCCGCAAGATGCTCGATCAGGTCCAGCAGGGCGTCCTCGGCCCAGTGGATGTCCTCGAACGCGAGCACCAGCGGCTGGTCGTGGGCCATCCGCTCGACCCACTCGCGTGCGGCCCAGGCAATCTCCTGCTGGCTGCGCTCGCCCTTGACGGCCTCGAGGACGCCCGAGGCGAGCCCGAGGAGATCGGCGATGGCCTCGTTCTCGCACGACTCGCGCAGCTTCTCGACGGCGATCTCGAGCGGGTCGTCGTCCGTGATTCCCGCGGCGGCCTTGACCATCTCGGCCAGCGGCCAGTAGGTGACGCTCTCGCCGTACGGCAGGGCGCGGCCGACGAGCACCGTGGCGCCCTCGAGCCCCTCGATGAACTCTCGCGCCAACCGGCTCTTGCCGACGCCCGGATCGCCGTAGATCGTGAACAGGTGGGCGCGGCGGTTCCGGATCGCGCGTTCGTAGGTGTTCTCGAGGAGCTCGAGCTCGGATTCCCGCCCGACCAGCGGCGCCGAGATCGTCGTCCGCGCCGGCGCGCTGTCGAGCACACCGGTCGCCCGCCACGTCCAGATCCGATCGCCGAAGCCCTTGACCTCGAGCGGGCCGACGTCCTCAGCCTGCACGCGAGCGCTCGTGAGGCGGTACGCATGGGGACCGATCAGGACCTCGCCCGCGCCGGCCGCCTGCTGGAGCCGCGCCGCCAGCGTCACGGCCTCGCCGGTCGCGAACGTCGATTCGCTCTCATCGACGACGACTTCGCCAGACTCGACCCCGACGCGCGCGGCGAGGCCGAGCTCGTGGACCGACGCGAGCATCGCGAGCGCGGCACGGATCGCGCGCTCGGCGTCGTCCTCGTGTGCCTGCGGGACACCGAACGCAGCGAGCACGGCGTCGCCCGCAAACTTCTCGACGATGCCACCGTGGGTGGTGACGCAGTGCGAGACCCGCTCGAAGAACTGCGTCACGCGCCGTCGCGCGACCTCGGGGTCGGCGCCGGCGACGAGCGAGGTCGAATCGACGAGATCGACGAAGAGAACGGTCGCCAGTTTTCGTTCCACTGCCATAAGTCTATGAACGATGCCGGAAGCCTGAAAAATCCCGAAAAAGGGCCTGTTCAAGCCCAAAAGCAGGCATTGGTCAGGACCGTCGTTAGCATCCTGGCGGTGCTCGACCCAAAGGTCTTCAAGGCATACGACGTCCGGGGCATCTATCCGACGGAACTCGACGAGGACGGGGCGTATGCGATCGGGCGCGCGTATGCGGAGCACTTCGAACCGCGGAAGATCGCCGTCGGCCACGACATGCGCATCTCGAGTCCGGCCATGGCCGATGCGTTCACAAACGGTGTCGCGGACGCCGGCACGGACGTGCTCCGCCTGGGGCTCGTCGGCACCGAGATGGTCTACTTCGCGGTCGGCGAGCTAGGGCTGGACGGCGGCGCCGCCGTGACCGCGTCCCACAACCCGAAGGAGTACACGGGCATGAAGATCGTCAGGGCCGGTGCCCTACCGGTCGGTGGCGAGTCCGGGCTCCTCGACGTACGCGACCGTGCGATGGCCGGTTCGGACCGGTCGGGAGGTCTGTCCCCCGGACAGGTCGCCGACTACGACGTCTGGCCGGCCTACGTCGAGCGGGTTCTCTCGTTCGTGGACGTCGGTGCAATCGAGCCGCTGCGGGTCGTCATCGACGCGGCGAACGGGATGGCAGGTGCAATGCTGCCGCCGGTCCTGGAGCGATTGCCGATCGAGGCGGTGCGCTGCTTCTTCGAGCCGGACGGGACTTTCCCGAACCACGAGCCGAACCCGCTCCTGCCCGAGAACCGCCAGTTCATTGTCTCCAAGACCCTAGAAGAGGGCGCCGACTTCGGCGTTGCGTTCGACGGCGACGCCGACCGCTGCTTCTTCGTCGACGACACCGGTGAGTTCGTCCCAGGCGACTTCGTCACGGCCTTGCTCGCCGCATCCGTCCTCGAGAAGGAGCCGGGCGCGAAGGTCATCTACGACCTGCGCGCGAGCTGGGCGGTGCCGGAGACCGTCGAGCGCGCCGGCGGCGTCCCGCTCGTCAACCGCGTCGGTCACGCATTCATCAAGCACCGGATGCGCGAGGAAGGCGCGGCCTTCGGCGGCGAGGTCTCGGGCCACTACTACTTCCGGGAGTTCTCACAGGCCGACTCGGGAGTCGTCCCATTCCTGCTCATGCTCGAGCTGGTCTCGAAGCGGGGGGCGAAGCTGTCGGAGATCCTCGCCGACTACCGGGGTCGCTACCACCTGACCGGTGAGCTGAACACCCCGGTCGCGGACGTCGACGGCAAGCTGCGCGAGCTCGAGGAGCGGTTCGGCGGCGAGGGCGAGGTCAGTCACCTGGACGGTGTCTCCGTCGACGCGGGCGAGTGGCACATGAACGTCAGGCCGTCGAACACCGAGCCACTGCTGCGGCTGAACCTCGAGGCGCGGACGCCGGAGCTGATGGAACGCAAGCGTGACGAGGTGCTGGCGGCGATCCGTTCGTGACGATCGAGCTCGGGCACGAGAGCGAACGAAAGCCGCCTTTCAAGTACGCCGCGTTCATGCGCGTAGGCTTCTCGGACACCGACGCGCAGGGAATCGTCTACTACGGGCGGTACCTGCCCTACTTCGATTCGGCCCGCGTCGAGTATCACCGTCACCTCAACCTGCTCGAGAAAGCGTTGCACGAGGAGCAGTTCGTGATGCGCGCGTCGACGGTCGAATACCTGGCGCCCGCGCGGTTCGACGACCTGATCGAGGTCTTCATCAGGATGAGGCGGATCGGCCGGACCAGCGCGACGTACGAGTGCGCCGCGTACCGCATCGAGGACGACGTTCTGATGGTGACGGCGACACAGACGCTCGTCTTCATCGACTTCGACGAAAGGCGCGCCCTGCCGATCCCCGACTGGTACCGCGACGCGATTCGCGGCTTCGAAGGCGGCGACTGCGAGATCGCGGCCGAGTGAGCGTCGTTACTGGGCCGTCGAAGGCGCGAGGCCCTTTCCGCGATCACCGACGATGGTCAAGCTCGCACCGCGGAAAGTGCACAGCACTTTCCGCGGCTAAGGCGCGCCGCGGCGCCCACTCGCTGTCCTCGAAGCGGCGGGCGCCGCGGCAACGCGCTAACCCTCTCCCCACTTCTCGTTGTAGTCGGATCCCGGGAAGCCGCTATCCCTCGGTCGAGGTACCCCTCACGTTCGAGTGATGATCCCTCGTCCGAGTGATTCGCTCCATTGGCGCGGAATCGACACGATTCCGCTGCAAACAGGGCACATTTTCCTCGATAGCATCGGCGGCGGGTGGTGGGTTAGGGGTGCCCCGAGGGATCGACGCAAGCGGCCGTGTCCCTCGTTCGCGGGGCGGGTCAGGACGGGTGACGCGATGGACCTCGAACTGGCGCCGGGTCAGGACGGGGTGACCCGATAGGCGTCGAAGACCGCGTCCACGTTGCGAAGCGCGGTCAGGAGACCTCGGAGCGCCTTCACGTCGCCGACCTCGGCCACGTACCAGTTCTTCGCCAGCTGATCTTCGACATGGCCGCCGTACTCGACGATATTCGCGCCGTGCTCGGCGAAGGTCCGGGCCACGTCCTCGAGCAACCGAGGCCGGTCCCACGAGTCGACCGCGATCTGCACGAGGAAGCTCCGCGTGGAGCCTCCGTCCCAGTCAACCGGCGTGAACCGCTCCGGATTCCTCCGCAGCGCCTTGACGTTGGAGCAGTCGGCGCGGTGGATCGTGATGCCCTTGCCCATCGAGATGTAGCCGACGATCTCGTCTCCCGGAACCGGCGTGCAGCACTTGGCGAGACGGACGAGGACGTCGTCGACGCCCTTGACCCGGATCCCGAGATCGTCCCCAGCGATCGCCCGGCCGGCCTTCGGCGCCTTGAGCGGCACGGCCTCTTCCTGCGCCACCTCCTCGGTCTTGAGCCGGTTCAGGACCTTGTTGACGATCTGGCCGACGGGGACCTTGCCCGAGCCGAGCGCAACGTAGAAGTCCTCCGCCTTCTTGAAGCCCGTCTCGCGGATCACCTGCGCCAGCACGGCCGACCCGACGAGCTTCTTGTACGGCAGGCTCTGCTTCTTCAGCCCCTGCTCGAGCGCCTCGCGGCCCTTTCGCTCGGTCTCCTCGCGCGTCTCGCGGGAGTACCACTGGCGGATCTTGTTGCGCGCGCGTGAGGACGCCGCCAGCGACAGCCAATCTCGTGAGGGCCCCCTTCCGGTCTTCGTCGTCAGGATCTCGACGACGTCGCCGCTCTTCAGCCGGTAGTGGAGCGGGACGATCCGCCCGTTGATCTTCGCACCGACCGTTCGGTGGCCGAGGTCTGTGTGCACCGCGTACGCGAAGTCGATCGGGGTCGACTCCGCCGGGAGGCTCTTCACCTCGCCCTGCGGCGTGAAGACGTAGACCTCCTCGTCGAAGAGGTCGGTGCGGAAGGTCTTCATGAACTCGCGCGGATCGGCCTCGTCCGCCTGCGACTCCATCAGCTGCTTCGCCCACGCCGTCCACTGCGGGTCGCGCTTGCCGCGCTTGTAGAGCCAGTGCGCCGCGACGCCGAGCTCGGCGATCTCGTGCATGTCGCGCGTTCGCACCTGAATCTCCAGGGGACGGCCCTCGGGCCCGATCACGGTCGTGTGAAGCGACCGGTACGCGTTGAACTTCGGCATCGCGATGTAGTCCTTGAACCGCCCCGGCATCGGCTTCCAGAGCGAATGAATCAGGCCCAGCGCGCCGTAGCAGTCGCGCGTTCCCTCGTCCCCCGACCGCTCGACGATGACCCGCATCGCGGTCAGGTCGTAGATCTCGTTGAACTCGCGGCCCTTCTTGGCCATCTTGTCGTAGATCGAGTAGAAGTGCTTCGCGCGCCCTGAGATCTCGGCCGGGATGTCGACTTTCGCGAGCTCTCGCTGGAGGATCCGCGACGCCTCGGCCACGTGCTCTTCGCGGTCCGTGCGCCGCTCGGCGACCATCGTCTTGATCTCTTCGTACTTGCGCGGGTGCAGCGTCTCGAAGGCGAGATCCTCGAGCTCCCACTTGAGCTTGTGGATACCGAGCCGGTGTGCGAGCGGCGCATAGACCTCGAGCGTCTCGCGCGCCTTCTGCAGCTGCTTCTGCTTGCCGAGGTACTCGATCGTCCGCATGTTGTGGAGCCGGTCGGCGAGCTTGATCACGATCACGCGCTCGTCGCCGACCATGGCCGCGATCATCTTCCGGTAGTTCTCCGCCTCGGCCTGCTCGCGGCTCTGGAAATGGATTCGCGTCAGCTTCGTGACGCCTTCGACGAGCTGGGCGATGTCGTCGCCGAACTCGGCGCGCACCGCTTCGATGTCTGTTTCGGTGTCTTCGACGACGTCGTGGAGCAGCGCGGCGGCGATCGTCTGCTCGTCCTGGCGGAGATCGGCGAGGATCTTCGCGGCACCCCACGGATGCCGGATGAACGCTTCGCCCGAACGGCGCTGCTGCCCATCGTGGGCCTCGGCGGCGAAGCGAAACGCTCGCGCGAGCAGGTCCCGATCGACGTCAGGGTTGTAGGTCTCGACGTCCGAGATCAGCTCGTCGAGCAGCTCCTGGTGCTTTTCGCCCGCTTCGAGGACGGCCATAGAAAAAGTGTACTCCCGGGCTTTGCGCTCCCCTGCTTTGCCGCCCGCTCCGCAGGTGGCCTCTGAAGCCGGATTAGCCGGCCGCGCGAGTGAATCGCGCGGCCTCTTAGGCCGCCTCCGCGAGGCTGGGCGGTGCTTCGAGCAGCCGGCGAAAGGCCGGCGATTCGAGGAGGTGCCGTCGCCCCGCCTCCCCCTGGCCGAGCTCGAGCTCGGCGAAGATCGTCGACGCCTCGGCCGGCCATGCGTCGTGCCCTTCGCGCCACAGGCCCGCCAGCCAGTCACGCAGCTCGCGGTAGCGCGGCTCCGCGTCGAAGACGCGCCTGACCACGAGCTGCGGAGCGACCGTGCCGTTCCAGTGGTTCTCCTCGAGCCGAAACGCGACGTCGAAAGCGGATTCCTGCCGAAAACGGTCGAACTGGCGGCCGAAGCCGAATGCGATTGCGGAGCCGGCATCGCGGGCGCCGTCCTTGACCCGGAACCGCAGGTGCTTTCCGTCCCCGACGGCGGCGACGTCGCGGAGCTCGCACCCGGCGACGAGGAGGGTCACTCCCGGATTGCCGAGACCAAACGGCGCCAGCCGGGCGAGCTCGGCGCAGAGGTCGAGCGTCAGGTCCGAACCGTGCACGAGCGCGTCGACCACGGTCATCGGCGCCAACTCGGCCTCCGAGAGGTTGGCGTCGGCGTGCGCCGAGAAGGCTGCTGCGAAGCCCTCGATCTCCCCGGGATCGATCGAGAGGCCCGCCGCGGCGCGGTGGCCGCCGAAGCGCACCAGTCGGTCGGAACACGCGGCGAGGCCTCCGTGCAGGTCGAAGCTCCCCGTTGAGCGCCCCGAGCCCTTCCACTCGCGCTCGCCGCCGGCGATCATGACGACCGGCCGGTGATAGCGCTCGACGAGCCGCGAGGCGACGATCCCGATCACGCCCTCGTGCCACTCCTCGCGCGCGAGGACATAGCCGTGTCGGCGCCGCTTCGGCTCGGGCCACGACTCGATCTCCTCGACGGCCTCGCGCAGGATCCGCTCCTCGACCGCCTGGCGGTCACGGTTGAGCTCGTCCAGCCGGTGGGCGAGCCGCACAGCCTCCGCTGGATCGGTCGTGAGCAACAGCTCCAGCGCCGCCTCCGGGTGCCCCAGCCGTCCGGCGGCGTTCAGGCGCGGCGCCAGGCGAAAGCCGACCGCGCCCGCGTCGACTGCGGCCGGATCGACACGCGCGACCTTCATCAGCTCGCGCAGACCCGGCTTCTGCGTGCTCGCGAGTGACCTCAGGCCTGCAATGGCGAGGCCTCGGTTCTCGTCCACGAGGGAGACGACGTCCGCGATCGTCGCCGTAGCGACCAGGTCGAGGTGGCGCAGCAGCGTCTCCGACTCCGTACCGAGGAGCGCCTGGCCGAGCTTGAAGACGACGCCGGTCCCGCAGAGCTCGCCGAACGGATACGCCGAGCCACGGTAGGGGCCTACGACGGGGCAGTCGGGCAGCGCGTCGCCGGCGCGGTGGTGGTCGCTGACCACGACCTCGAGGCCGAGCTCCTTGGCGCGAGCGACCTCATCGACGGCGGTGACGCCACAGTCGACGGTCAGAACGAGACCACAACCCTCCTCTACTAGCCGGGACAGCGTCTCGCCGCGGACGCCGTAGCCCTCGTCGAAGCGGCTCGGCAGGTGCGACTCGGCCTCGGCACCGAGCTCGCGCAGGATGAGGAGGGCGAGCGCAGTCGCGCAGATCCCGTCAGCGTCGTAGTCCCCATGGACGCAGATGCGGCGCCCGGCAGCGATCGCCCCGCGGATCGCCTCGCAGGCAGCGGCCATGTCACCGAGCTCGAAGGGGTCGTAAGCCGGCAGCTCACCGACCAAGAACGTCCGCGCGCGGGGGACGTCGTCGTACCCCCGCCGGACGAGCACCGCGGCCGTCGTCCCGCTGATCTCAAGCTCCCGCGTGAGCATCGCCGCGGCCTCTCGGTCGCACGCTTTGATTGTCCAGCTGCCGTCGTGCATGGGCAGTCCACCGTAGGGAGGCGCCCGGACGGCAAGAACCGCGAGCGCATGGTTGCCGCCGCATGCAGACACGGCAGTACCGCGACGCGAACGTCGCGTCCAGACAGCCCCGATCGCCCGAAGACGATGCTCGGCCGCGAGCAGCTCACCTGACCGAAGGAGAGCCTGGCGGCGTCCGATGTAACCTGGAAGGTGGTCGTATCGAGCGTTCCCATGTGGATACCGACAGGCTTCCCGGCCGCGAACGGTCGCGACGGGTGGGCAAACCTCGACCAGACGACGAGCTTCGAGCAGGAGCTAGTCGCAGGCATCTTCCCGATCCGGGAGTTCGATTCGCTGACGCCTCGATTACGAAGCGCGGACATAGTGGGCGATCCGTCACGAGCCGTTCGCCCATAACCCTCCCACCAGCCGGAGGAGCATGAGAATCGTCTGCGTCGGCGGTGGCCCCGCGGGGCTCTACTTCGCGATCCTGATGAAACAGCGCGAACGGGCCCACGAGATCACTGTCCTGGAGCGGAATCCTGCCGGCCTCACCTACGGGTGGGGAGTCGTCTTCTGGAACGATCTGCTGGACGAGCTCCACGCCAGCGATCCTCCGACCGGGCGAGAAATCGCCGCGAACGCGTTCCGGTGGAACGGCGAACTTCTCGCTCTCGAGGGTAGGGAGCCGGTTCACCACGAAGGTCTCGGCTATGGAATCGGCCGTCAGCGACTGCTCGATCTCCTGGTCGCGCGCGCTCGAGCTCTCGACGTATCGGTTCAGTTCGAATGCGACGCAGAACACCTCTCGAAGCCCATCGACGCCGATCTGATCGTTGCGTGCGACGGCGTCAACAGCCGAATACGACAACTCCACGCAGACCGCTTGGGGACCCACGTCCGGGTGGGGAGGAACAAGTACATCTGGCTTGGCACGAGCAAGGTCTTCCGCACCTTCACGTTCGCGTTCGTTCGGACGTCCGCCGGGTGGCTGTGGTGTCACGCATACGGCTTCGACCGCCAGAGCAGCACCTTCATCGCGGAATGTGCTCCGGAGACCTGGACTGGTCTCGGTTTCGACCGGCTTGGCGAGACCGACACCCTGACCGTCCTGGAGCAACTCTTCGAATCCCATCTCGACGGGCATCGACTGCGTAGTAACGGAGGTGCACGCTGGCTCAACTTCCACACGCTAACCAATGAGAAGTGGCACGACGGAACCACCGTGCTGATGGGGGACGCGGCCCATACGACCCACTTCACAATCGGATCGGGGACGAAGCTCGCAATCGAAGATGCGATCGCGCTTGCGGCCAAGCTGGAAGGACGCAGGGTGCTGCAGTCCGCGCTCGAGGCGTACGAAGCCGAGCGGCAAGCTGCGCTCGTACCAGCCCAAAGCGACGCCCACTTCAGCGCGCTCTGGTTTGAGAACATTCCGCGTTATGCGGATCTCGACTCGAAGAGGTTCTTCGCCTTGCTGAGAGAGCGCCGCTCGCCACTGCTTCCTCGGATCCCCCCGCCGCTGTATTACCGCCTCTACCAGGCGACGCACAACGTGGGCCCGCTGCGGAGGCTCCGAAAGTGGGTTGCGCCTAGGATCAAGGCTCTCCACGGGACCCGACGATCGTCCTAGGGCGCTTAGCTGCGCCCGAGCTCGGGAACTCGGTAGCAGAGCCTCGGTGCCGTCTACGAGCGCTCTAGCTGCCGCCGCACATGGATCCCGCC
>Ga0114129_10010686_pt1 | contig 13094 bp, 9 predicted proteins | sample RhiMetdeltSRZDD1_FD_80071 | JGI IMG/M metagenome (GOLD analysis project Ga0114129, IMG submission 80071) | Populus rhizosphere microbial communities from Tennessee, USA - Rhizosphere MetaG P. deltoides SRZDD1 (version 2) (version 2) | ecosystem: Host-associated > Plants > Roots > Rhizosphere >...
ACCGCCAGTCGGCTCGGCACGTGAGGATCTGGCACGCCCGGCGGTCCGCGTCGATCCGTCGCGCTACACCGTCTCCCTCACCGCCAGGGTTGCGGCCGGACGCTGCGCCCACCACGATTCGAAATCCTTGAACGCCCGCGTCAGACGGACCGGCTCGACGAGCTTGCCAGCGACGACTTCGCTCGTCTTGTAGCCGTTGCCCGTCACGCAGACGACAATCGACTCGTCGCGTGGAATGACGCCGCGCTTGAGGAGATCGATGGTCGCCGCGAGCGTCGTGCCGCCCGCGGGTTCGGTGAAGATGCCTTCGGTCTGCGCCAGCAACTGAATCGCTTCGACGATCTGCGCGTCCGAGACCGCCGCGCCGGTCCCGCGTGTGGCACGGATGGTTTCGATGACTTGATGGCCGTCGGCGGGATTCCCGATGGCGATCGACTTCGCGATCGTGTCCGGCCGCACCGGCTCGGGATGATCGAGACCGGCTTCGAGGGCGCGCACGACCGGCGCGCACCCCGCGGCCTGCGCTGCGTACACGCGCGGCAGCTCGCCGTCGACCAGACCGATCTCGCGAAGCTCGCGCAATCCGCGGACGATGCGCGGCAGCAGCGTCCCGCCTGCAACCGGCGCGACGAGATGACGCGGGTACTTCCATCCCAGCTGCTCGGCGATTTCGAATCCGTACGTCTTCGCGCCCTCCGCGTAGTACGAGCGGAGGTTGATGTTGACGAATCCCCAGCCATAGCGATCCGCCACCTGCGTGCACAGCCGGTTCACGTCGTCGTACGTCCCGGCAATCGCGAGGATCGTCGGATTGAAGATCGCGGAGCCGAGCAGCTTGCCGGCTTCGAGGTTGTCGGGAATGAAGACGCAGCACCCGACGCCGAGGCGCGCGGCATGGGCGGCGACGCTGTTCGCCAGGTTGCCCGTCGACGCGCACGCGAGTACCTCGAACCCGAGCTCGATCGCCCGCGTCGCAGCCACCGAGACGACGCGGTCCTTGTACGAGAGCGTCGGATGGTTCACCGAATCGTCTTTGATGTACAGCTCGCTGACGCCGAGCTGCGCGGCGAGCCGGTCGCAGCGCACCAGCGGCGTGAAGCCGGAGTTGAAGCCGGTCCGCGGGTGGCCGGCGATTGGCAGCAGCTCGCGGTACCGCCAGAGATTCTTGGGGCGCCGTTCGATCTCTTCGCGCGTGAGACGAATCGCGCGGTAATCGTAGACCGGCTCGAGCGGACCGAGGCATCGGTCGCAGACGTAGAGCGCCTCCGCCGGAAAGGTGGTCTTGCACACGTGACACTGCAGTCCAATGAGCGCGCTCACACGGCCTCCGCTAACGAATGACGATCGACGCAGAAACCGCTGACCCCGCAGACCACAACCTTCTCCGCGGAGTCCGCGCGTTCTGCATGCAACGTCGTGGGGAATCCGACGATGGTGCGTGGCGTCGACAAGACCGGGGCGGGGACGATCGCGGCGCGGTCGCGCGCGATCGCAACGACGTCGCTGAGGATCGCGACCGCCGTCGCGTCGCCTCCGGCCCCTGCGCCGGTGATCGTGATGTCGCCCGAATAGGCGCCCGTGATCACCGCCGCGTTCTGCGGTCCCGTGGTCCGGGCGAAGATCGATCCGTCCGCCACGACGGCCGGGGCGACCCACGCGGTGAGCGTTCCGCTCGCGCGGTCGTACTCGGCGTGCGCGATCTGCCGCACGCTGCCGCCGGTCCGGCGTGCGCGATCGAAGTCGTCCTGTGTCATCGACGCGGCCGATCGCGCCGGGATGGCGTCGGGCTCGACGCGCAGCCCGAACGCGATCGCGCACAGGATCGAGAGCTTCGCGCGCGCATCGCCTCCGTCGAGATCCACGCTCGGGTCGGCCTCGGCGTATCCGCGCGCGCGCGCATCAGCGATCGCTTCGTCGAGCGAGCAGCCGGCCGCTTCCATCCGCGACAGAACGGCGTTCGTCGTACCGTTGAGAATCGCGACGATGCGCGTCACACGATCGCCGGCGAGCCCGCCGCCGAGGGCGCGCACGATCGGCATCGCCCCGCCGACCGCCGCTTCGAACCGCAGCTGCCGCCCCTGCCGCTCGGCCAGCGCGAGCAGCGCCGCACCGTGGCGCGCGACCGCCTGCTTGTTCGCGGTGACCACTGACTTCCCGGCGAGCAGCGCGGCGCGAATCCAATCCGACGCGGGCTCGACGCCGCCCACCGCTTCGACGACGACGTCGACGTCGCTCGTCAGAATCGCGTCGATGGAGGTCGTCCAGACGAGTTGGCGTGCGTGGGAGCCGGACGCGGCGAAGATTTCGCGCTTGTGCGAGGCGCGCCGGTCGAAGATGTGCGTGAGCTCGAGATGACTGAGAGCGTCGTGGGAGTGCGGGCCTGTGAGGCGGCGGGCGACGGCGGAACCGACGGTCCCGAACCCGAGAAGTGCGATACGACAGCGTGCAGGTCTCAACGTTCTCCTCATCTGTCCTTCTCTAACGCCGGCGCGACGGCGCTGAAGGTAGGAATTGGCACCTGAACCGCGACCCGACGGTCGCGTGGTTGCCGTGGCGTCACAGGGCCTGTCCCTCAGCCACTCTGGATGAAGTGCGTATTCAGTTGTCCCGCGGACTATATCGAAGCTTCGAACTCCAAGTCAACATCAATAAATCCACATAAGCTGATTCAAGCTGAGCACTCTCCTTCCATGATTTCCGGCGCGAACTCGTTCGCCTCGGCGAGATCGATGAAATCGAGCGGGACGGCGTCGCCCGGCAGCAGCCGCTCGAGATCGGCCAGCCGCGTCTTGACGACGTCGAGATCGACGCGTCCGAAGAACGCCGTCGCCGATTCACCGGCCTCGCGCTCGCGATCGTAGAGGTCGATCAAGCGCTCCACCGCCTGGGGAATCCGCCGGACCGGAATCTTCGCCGCCAGCCGTCCGAACGCCGCGCCGTCGTCGATCGCACCACCGCCCACCATGACGAAGTACTGGGGCACGGCGCGCGAACCCAGCCGGCGGACGCTGCCCTGGAACCCGATCGTCGCGACGTGATGCTGGCCGCAGCCGTTCGGACAGCCGCTGATTTTGATGCGCGCGCCGTCGGCGGCCGTAATCAAGTCGGGCCGCGCGCGCAGGTGATCCTCGAGCAGCCGGCCGAGGCCGCGCGACTGCGTCACCGCGAGGCGGCAGCTCTCGGCGCCCGGACAACTCGCGACGTCCGCGATGCTGCCCGCTTCGGCGAGTCCGAGTCCGGCGGCGGCGATCCGCTGATACAGCTGCCGCACGTCGGCGTTGTTCACCCACCGCAGCACAAGGTCCTGATCGGTGGTGACGCGGACGGTGCCGTCGCCGTACGCGCGCGACAGCTCTGCGACGACGCGCATCTGCTCGCTCGTGAGATCGCCGAGCGGCACGGCGACGTGCGCCACGACGTACCCGAATTGCTTCTGCGGCCGAACGTTGGTCGATCGCCACCGCGCGTACCCTTCGTCGCCGGCCACGAACACCGGCACGACCGTCGGCGTGATGCCCGGGCCGCTGACGCGCCCCGCCGACACGCGCGCGGCGATGTGGCCGGCGGACGGGGACGCATCCCTCGTCCAGTCCGGCTTCGATTCGCTCGCGGGCGGATCGATGTCGAGCGTCGGCACCTGTCCGCGCAGCCGGCACGCCGTCAGCTCGCGGTCGTACTCCTCGCGCCATCGCGTCCAGCCGAGCTCCTTGATCAGGAACTTCATCCGGTTGCGCTGCTTGTGTTTGTAATCGCCCAGACGATGAAAGACGGCGAGCACCGCTTCGGCAACGCGGAGGATCTCCGATGCGGGAAGGAACTCGTGCAGCAGGCCGGCGGACTTCGGCATGATCGACGTCCCGCCGCCCGCGATGACGCGGAAGCCTCGCGCGCCGCCGGCGCCGACCACCGCGCGGAAGCCGAGGTCGTTCATGCCGGTGATGACGTGATCGGTCGCGCACCCTTCGAACGCGATCTTGAACTTGCGCGGCAGCGTCGAGCTGAGCGGATGACGGAGCAGATACCGCGTGAGCGCCTCGGCGTACGGCGTGATGTCGAACCGTTCGTCCGACGCGACCCCGGCATAGTGGCACGCGGTGATGTTGCGCACCGAATTGCCGCACGCTTCGCGCGTCGTCAACCCGGTGTCGGCCAGCCGGTGCATCGCGTGCTCCACGTCGTGCAGCTTGACGAAATGGAACTGCACGTTTTGCCGCGTCGTGATGTGGCCGAACCCTCGCGAGTACCGCTCGCCGACGTCGGCGAGCGCTTCGAGCTGTTCGGACGTCAACACCCCCTGCGGGATCTTCACACGCACCATGGAGGCGTCGCCCGTCTGCCGCTGGCCGTAGGTGCCGCGGACGAGACGAAACGCGCGCCACTGGTCCGGTGTCAGCTCGCCGCGCTCGAAACGCTCGAGCGTCGTGACGAACTCTTCGATGTCGGCTTCGTCCGCGAACGAGAGCCGGGTGCGTCCGAACGTCTTGGGATCATCAACGATAGACATACATGCTCTCCCGCGCTTTACGTCGCCGACCCGGCAGCCCTGACGGGCTGCGCTACGTGAACCGTCTGCAGTCCGACGGCGACGACGTCGCCGATCACGATCGTTCCCGGGCCCGCCGCCTCGATGTCCACGCGGTCAGCCGCGAGATCGTCGAGCGTGCCGCGCCACACCTGCTGCTCCGGCCGCGTGCCGTCGACAACGACCGCCGACGGCGTGCCGCGCGACCAGCCGCGATCGATCAGGACGCTTGCGATCGATGCCGAGCGGCCGAGCCCCATCAGCACGACGATCGTGATGCCGTTCGGCTGGAGTTGAGCGACGGCCGACGCGAACGCCTCCGTCTCGTGCGCCGAGACGACCAGGAATGCGGACGAGAGACCGCGATGCGTCACCGGAATGCCGGCTGCCGCGGGCGCCGCGATGGCGCTGGTCACGCCCGGCACGACGTCGTACGGAATGCCGGCGTGCTGCAGCGCGAGCGCTTCCTCGCCGCCGCGGCCGAAGACGAACGGGTCGCCGCCCTTCAACCGCACGACGCGGCGTCCTTTGCGCGCCGCGCGAATCATCAGCGCGTGAATCGCCGGCTGCGCCATCGCGTGGCGCCCCGATCGCTTCCCGACGAAGAATTTCTGCGCGCGCCGCGCGTAGCGCAGCACCTGCTCGTCGACGAGCGCGTCGTAGAGCACGAGATCGGCGGCGCGCAGCCGGGCGATCGCTTTTCGCGTCAGCAGCCCGGGATCGCCGGGCCCGGCGCCGACCAGCGAGACATGTCCTCTCATAACCACGAATCCTCCGGTCCACACAGCCAGGGAACACGCTCGTCTGAAGCCTCGCGCTGGCCCGCAGGGCTGAGGCCCTGCGCCACATCTCGACGGGCCTCCGGTTGCTCATCCAAGTCGTTGTGGCGCAGCCCTTCACCCCTCGACACGCTCGGGGTGCCCTCCGCCGGTCGAAGGGCAGGGCTGCGATAGAGCGCGTTCAGCGCGCGCAGGAGCAGCGGCTTGCGCGCCTCCATCGGCACCTGGTCGCGCCGCCACGCGACGCGCTCGTTGCGCGCCGTCGCCACCCACGCCGCGAGATCGCGCGGCAGTACGGCGTCGAGGCTCTCGCGCAGCAGCGCCGTGAGTCCCGGCGCGTCGCCGCTCGTCGAGATGGCGATCGTGACGCCGTCGCGCCGGACCACGCCGCTCAGGAACGCCGTCGCATTGGCCGGATCGTCGACGGCATTCACGAACACATGCCGCGGTTCCGCCGCGGCGGCGACCGCGCGATTCACCTCGGGCGTCGCGGCGGCGACGACGAGCCACGCGCCGTCGAGATCGGAAGGCTCGAAGCCGCGCTCGAACAGAGCAATGTGCGGCGCGGCCCTCACGTCGTCCGCAGCGCCGCGATCGGAATCCACCGCATCCCGAATCGCCGGCGCGATCGCCGGCGCGACCACGCGAACGCGCGCGCCCACCGCGACGAGCTGCCGCAGCTTCGCCTCCGCGACACGGCCGCCGCCGACGAGCAGCACCTCTCGTCCGGACAGATTCAGAAAAAGCGGCAGCAACTCACTCATCGCTCGGCTGCACATTCCCCCACGCATTCGAGGTACAAACAAAAAGCCCGGGAAGCTGGTGAGCCTCCCGGGCCTTGGGTCGTCCTCGTCTGCTGGTTTAGATCAGGTGGTGATCATCGACTGGCATGCGGCTGGACCACTGGCGCAGGGGCTCACCGAGAGCCCGCAACAACAGCAGCAGCTACACATGCAGGTCGACTGACCAATCACAAGGCACCCTTTTTACCGCCGCACGGTGCCTCCCGTCAAGCGTTTCTCGCTAGACTGGGTCATGCGAACCCGTTGCGCCGTGTTCCTCGCTGTCGTGCTGCTGTCGGTCTTACCCGCGTCCGCACAACGACTTCCAACCATCGTGACCCCCGAACACTACGACCTGACGTTCGTCGTCGACTTGACGCGCGAACGATTCGAGGGGACCGAGACCATCCGCGTCCGCGTGGCCGAGCCGACCACACGCATCGTGTTGAACGCGACCGACCTGCAGTTCCAGGACGTCTCGATCGGCGCCGGGAGCACGGCTCAGAAGGCGACCGTCACCGTCGACGAACAGAATCAGACCGCGACATTCAGCGTCCCGCGACCGATCCCCAGGGGGCCGGCCGACATTCACGTCCGCTTCTCGGGCATCCTGAACCGTCAGCTTCGTGGTTTCTACGTGAGCGAGGCGAACGGCCGGAAATATGCGGTGACGCAGTTCGAGTCGACCGATGCGCGCCGCGCGTTCCCGTGCTTCGACGAACCGGCGTTCAAAGCGACGTTCGCGCTGACGGTGACGGTCGATCGCGGCGACACGGCAATCTCGAACGGCAAGGTGCTGTCGGACACGGCGGGCCCCGGCGTCACGCATCACACGATCAAGTTCGCGACCTCGCCGAAGATGTCCTCGTACCTCGTCGCGATCGCCGTCGGCGACTTCAAATGCCTCGACGGATCGGCCGAGAACGTCCCGATCCGCATCTGTGCGACGCCCGACAAGAAAGACCTCGGACGCATCGCGCTCGACTTCGCCGAGCAGATCCTGACCTTTTACAACCGGTACTACGCGATCAAGTACCCGTTCGGAAAGCTCGACGTCGTCGCCGTCCCCGACTTCGCCGCCGGCGCGATGGAGAACACGGCCGCGATCTTCTATCGCGAGACCGATCTGCTCGCCGATTCGAAGTCGGCGTCGGTCTCGACGCGCAAGAACATCGCGTCAGTGCTGGCGCACGAGATGGCGCATCAGTGGTTCGGCGATCTGGTGACCATGCAATGGTGGGACGACCTCTGGCTGAACGAAGGCTTCGCGACGTGGATGGCGAACAAGCCGCTCGCGTCGGCGCATCCGGACTGGAACGTCGCGGTCGACGAGGCCCTCGAGAATCAGAAAGCGTTGAACATCGATTCGCTGAAGACGACGCGGCCGATTCACGCCGACGTGCGCACGCCGGAAGAGATCGAGGAACTGTTCGACGCCATCACGTACGAGAAAGGCGCCTCCGTCCTGCGCATGGTGGAGAGTTACGTCGGCGCGGAGACGTTCCGCAAGGGCGTGAACGCGTACGTGCAGGCGCACGCGTACGGCAATGCCACGTCCGAAGATTTCTCGAAGGCGATCTCGACGACATCGGGAAAGCCGGTCGAGCGCATCCTGCCGACGTTCGTCAATCAGCCCGGCTTCCCGCTCATCGGCGCCTCCGTGTCCTGCGCGAACAATCGCACGAACGTCACGTTGAAGCAGCAGCGGTTCGTGCTCGGGTCGAGTGGGACTGATGGGTCGGGTGGGTCAGGTGGGGCTGGTGGGACGGAGAGCATCCGCTGGCAGGTTCCGGTCTGTCTGAAGACGTCGCAGCGTCAGACGGCTTCGTGCGAAGTGCTGACCGGGTTGTCGCAAACGTTCACGCTCGAGGGGAACGGGTGCGCGGGGTGGGTCTTCGCGAACGCGGGAGCGCAGGGCTACTACCGCACGGAGTACTCCCCGGAGATGCTGCGCGCGATCGCCCCGCGTGCGGCGACCGAGTTGACGGCGCCCGAGCGCCTCGCCCTGATCGATGACGAGTGGGCGCTCGTCCACGCGGGTCGGCACAGCGCCGCCGATTACCTGACGCTCGCCGCCGCGTACGGCCGCGAGCACACGAGCGGCGTTCTCGCGGACGTCACCAATCGTCTGGAGTTCGTCGAGGAGTACCTGACGACCGACGCGACGCGGTCTCGCTTCCAATCGTTCGTGCGAACGCTTTTGCGCCCGCTGTTCGACGAGCTCGGATTCGACGCCGCGTCCTCCGAGAGCGACGATCGCCGCGTGCTGCGCGCGACCGTCGTCGAGGCACTGGGCACGGTCGGCGAAGACACCGATGTGATCGCACGCGCGCGTGCGGCGATCGATCGTGCGCTGGCCGGCGCGGCCTCGCTCGATCCGACGCTCGCCGACGCCGTCGTCCGGACCGCGGCCGCGCACGGCGACGCGGCGCTGTTCGACGCGCTCGTGGCGGCCTCGGAGCGCGCCTCGTCGCCGGAGTCGCAGTACCGGTACCTGAACGCGCTGCCCGACTTCCGCGATCCGGCGCTGATCGATCGCGCCCTGCAGCGCGCGCTCTCGTCGCACATCCGGAGCCAGGATACGTCGCTCTACCTCGCCGGCTTCTTCAACAACCCGGCCGCGCGCGATCGCGCGTGGAAGTTCCTGACCGACCGCTGGCAGGAACTCGAACCGAAGATCGCGATTGCGGGCGGAGACACGCGCCTGATGGCCTCGCTCGGCGCGTTCTGCGACGCGCCGGCGCGCCGGGACATCGCCGCGTTCTTCACGGCGCACAAGCTGCCGGCGGCCGCGCGCACGCTCGATCAGACGCTCGAGCGCATCGACCGCTGCATCGATCTGCAGGCGGCGCAGACGCCGGCGGTCGCCGCCTGGCTGTCCGCTCAGTAGAGCGGCCTGACGCCTGAGCCGTCCTCTGCCCAGAGTCCTTTACATTAAAAAGGACTATTTGTATGATGGGCCGCAGTGAGGTGGCCATGCGCCGGTTCATGCTGCTCGTCGGAATGGGATTTTCGCTGCTCGCCGCTCCCGGTTGCCGCGCCCGTCCCGAGACGCCGCTGACCCGGGCCGCCGCAAGCAACGACCCCGACGCCGTCCGCCGGCTGCTGGCCGACGGCCACACGCCCGACGAGGGCGGCGACGACTGGACCGCGCTCATGTGGGCCGCGCGCGAGAACGCGATCGGCGCGATGGCCGCGCTGCTCGACGGCGGCGCCGACGTCAACCGCCGCGATCGCCACAACCGCTGGACGCCGCTCCTTCATGCCATTCACCGCCAGCACCCGAGCGCCGTCGCGCTGCTGCTCGACCGCGGCGCCGACGCGAACGCGGCGACGCCAGAAGGCGTCACGCCGCTGATGATGGCCGCCGACGATACGCGTTCGACGATGGTCGAGCTGCTGCTCCAGCACGGCGCCGACCCGCGCGCCACGGGACCCGGCGGCATCACCGCGCTGACGCAGGCGGTGTCCGGGGGCGCGTTGTCCGACGTCACCGATCGCCCGCTCCTCGGCGGCTGCCGCCCGCAAACAGTCCGCGCCTTGTTCGCGCACGATGCCACGCTGAAGATTCCCGACAGCTTCGCCGGCCGGCACGCAATCTGGTGGGCGCGGTTCCATGGATGCGAGGATGTACTGAAGATGGTCGGCTTTCAGCCGGCCGCCGTCGCGCATCAGGCCGTCGCGGGAGTCGCCTTGTTGCGCGACGTCATCGGCGCGCGAAAGCTCGAGACGACGGTCGAAACGATGACGGCGCGCGACCCGAAACCGAAGGATGACCGCTGATCCACGCGCGCCACGGATGCTCGGTCCCGACGCGGATGCCGATGCGTCCGCCCCACGCGACGTCGCCGACAGGCAGGCCGCGATCGTCCACGTAGAGCCGATCGCCGACGAGATCGAGCCGGTTCTCCGCCAGCGAAATCCCCATCGCCATCGTCAGATTCCCGGGACCGCGACAGAGCTCGTGCTGCACGAGCGCTGACTCGCCGGGCGGCAGCCGCCGGCCCTTCATCGCGCGCGCGCGCCGGCGGCGCATCACGTCGATGCCGTCGACGGGATCGAGCGCGCGAATGAGCACGGCTGCCGGCGATCCGTGCGCTTCGGTCACGACGTTCACGAGACAGTGGATGCCGTAGTTCAGGTAGACGTACGCATGGCCGGGAACGCCGTACAGCGGTTCGTTGCGCCGCGTCGGACCGGGCGCGGCATGGCATGCCGGATCGGACTCGCCGATGTACGCCTCGACTTCGACGATGACACCGCTGGTGACGACGCCGCGGCGGTTGTGAACGAGAACCTTGCCGAGAAGATCGCGCGCGACGTCGAGGGTCGGGCGATCGTAGAACGTCCGCGGCAGCTTCACGACGCGGCGCGGAGCCTGGCGACTGCGCGCTCGGCGGCGCGCGCGACCTGCGGATCGGCGTCCTTCGACAGCGACTCCGCCAGCGGCAGCGCGGCGGGATCGCCGGCCAGCCCGAGCACGTCCGCCACTTCGGCACGGATGCGCGCGTCGGGATCCTGGGCCTGCCGCGTCAGAAGCGCCGGACGGCCCGGCACGAGCTCCACGAGATACTGCCTCGCCTGATCGTGCACCTTCGCGCGCGCGAGCGCTTCGGCGATCGAATCGACCGGCGCATTTGAGAGCATCGCCGACGCAAACGCGCCGGCAAGCAGGACCGCGTCGTCGCGATCGCCGCCGATCGCCGCGTGGATGTCCGCGAGCTTCGCGCGGTCGCCCAGCCGCGCCAGCCCTTCGATCGCGATGCCGCGAAGCGGCGCGTTCCGCGTCTGAAGCTGCGCCGTGAACAACGGCGCGGCCGACGCGTGCCCGATTCGCGCCAGCGCAGCGAGCGCGGCGGCCGCCTCGTCGCCCTTGCCGTAGTGCTGAAACAGGTCGATCAGCGCCTGGACCGATCGCTCGTAGCGCATCGCGCCGAGCGCCTCCATGGCGGCGACCTTCAGCGCGCGATCTTTCTCGTTCAACATCGTGATGACGGCGTCGCCGAGCGTCTCGTCGAGCGGCTCGTCCTGCCGGCGTCGTTCGAACACCCGGCCGATGACACGGAGCGCCGCGTACCGGCGCGCGGGCTCGGGGGCGCCGGTGAGCGCCGCGAGCGCGGGCGCCGCGGCGCGCAGCAGCTCGCGGCGCGACGCGCCGCCGGCCTGCACCGCGAGCGTGCCGAACGCGTAGATCGCTTCGAGTGCGACGCGAGGATTCTCGTCGGCGGCCGCCGCGCGCAGCGCCGACAGCACTTCCATCGGCACCGGCCGCGGTCCGATGACGAGCGGCCCCGACGCAAACGCCTTCTGAGCGGCGATCTGGTTGCGGACCTCGACCACGAATCCGACGCGTTTGCGGACGACGATTTTCTCCGCGAGAAAAATATTCAGCTCCGCGGCGATCGCTTCGAGCTGCACTTCGTCCTGGGGATCGGTGACCAGCTTCGCCAGCGGCACCGCCGATTCGGGATACGCCGCCTCTTTCAGCATCTGCGCCGCGCGAAACCGCGTGCCCGCATCGGGGCTGGTCAGATCCCGAGTCGCGGTTTCGAAGCTCACTTGCGCGGCCGGCGCCGCAACCAGGAACGCAAAGACCGCAAAGAACAGCTTGGGCTTTGCGGTCTGCGCGGCGTTTGCGTTCATCGCGCTACCGTCCCGCCGCATAGGCGTGCGATCGGCCTTCCGCCAACACCGGCCGAAGATACTGGCCCGTGTACGACGTCTCGATCTGCGCGACTTGTTCCGGCGTGCCGGTCGCCACGACCTGGCCGCCGTCCTCGCCGCCTTCGGGTCCGAGATCGATGATGAAGTCGGCGGTCTTGATCACGTCGAGGTTGTGTTCGATGACGAGCAGCGTGTGGCCTGCTTCGAGCAGCTTCTTGAACGCCGTCAGCAGCTTCGCGATGTCGTCGAAGTGCAGCCCCGTCGTCGGCTCGTCGAGGATGTAGAGGAGCCGCTCGCCGCCGTGCGACGAGAGGTGCGCCGCGATCTTGATCCGCTGCGCCTCGCCGCCCGACAGCGTCGTCGCCGGCTGACCGAGGCGGAGGTAGCCGAGGCCGATCTCGTCGAGGACCTGCAGGCGCCGCAGCACCTTCGGCGAGCTGCTGAAGAAGGTGAGCGCTTCGCGGACCGTCAGATCGAGCACCTGATGAATCGTGCGGCCGCGGTAGCGGACCTCGAGCACCTGCGGCTTGAACCGCTTGCCGTCGCATTGATCGCACGGCACGAACACGTCGGCGAGAAACTGCATCTCGACGCGGACTTCGCCCTCGCCCTGGCACGCTTCGCAGCGGCCGCCCGGAACGTTGAACGAAAAGTGACTGGCCGTCAGCCCGCGCGATCGCGCGTCCTTGGTGGCCGCGAACAGCTCGCGAATCGGATCGAAGGCCTTGAGGTAGGTGACCGGATTCGATCGCGGCGTCCGGCCAATCGGCGCCTGGTCGACGAGCACCGCATCGGTGATGAACTCGGCGCCCTCGAGCTTCTGGAACGTGCCGACGCGCTTGTCCCAGCCGCCCTTCGCGCGCTTGATCGCCGCGTAGAGCACGTCGTGCACGACCGTCGACTTCCCCGATCCGCTGACGCCGGTCACGACGGTCAGCGTGTTGAGCGGGACGCTGATGTCGATGTTCTTGAGGTTGTGCTCGGTCGCGCCGAGCAGCTTGATTTTTTGTCCCGTGCCGCGGCGGCGCGCCTTCGGCACGGGGATCGCCAGCTCCTGGCGGAGGTACTTCGACGTCAGCGAGCGCGGCTCCTGCATCAGACCGTCGAGCGTGCCCGAGTAGACGACGCGGCCGCCCTGCTCGCCGGCGCCGAGCCCGAGATCGACGATGTGATCGGCGACCTTGATCATGTCGGCGTCGTGCTCGACCACCAGAACGGTGTTGCCCTGATCGCGAAGCTGCCGGAGGATGGCGATCAGCCGCTGGTTGTCGCGCGAGTGCAATCCAATCGACGGTTCGTCGAGGACGTAGAGCGTCCCGACCAGCGCCGAGCCGAGCGACGTCGCAA
>Ga0114129_10010687_pt1 | contig 13094 bp, 7 predicted proteins | sample RhiMetdeltSRZDD1_FD_80071 | JGI IMG/M metagenome (GOLD analysis project Ga0114129, IMG submission 80071) | Populus rhizosphere microbial communities from Tennessee, USA - Rhizosphere MetaG P. deltoides SRZDD1 (version 2) (version 2) | ecosystem: Host-associated > Plants > Roots > Rhizosphere >...
AGTGCCACGCCGCGAGTCAAATCCGCTTAACGCGGCCCATTGCAACGAGCGGCGATTCTTCGCCGTTCGTGCTCACCCTGGCGTAGATTCCCGCGCGCAGTGTCTTAGGCGGCATTGGGAGTCCCTGCTGGATGTATGTACTCGATCAGTCGCTGGAGGACGCCTCGAGGGTCGGGATTTTTGGACAGGGTCGCCGGGCGAAGGAACTGTCGCTCGCGGGAAAAGAATCCATCGACTCGGGCGTGACTGGATCGACGGGAGGTTGCCGGCCGCTCCAGTCCCAGCGCGCCTTGGCCTCGTACGGGTTGGCGAAGCCGTCGGCTGCGGAGCCGATCAGACCGAGGTCACATTGCGGCGCTGGGCCGTATCGAAGGTCCAGCGCACCGTCAACTTCACACCCAGGGTCGCGCTCCCTCATCGTCGCAGCCACACGGCGTTGGTTGCGGTGAGAAGGCGGTATGAGCGAACGACCTTACCACCACCCAATCTTGACTGGCGTGAGGCTACCTCTTTCTCTTTGTATCTCCGGTGTCACCGGATCGGGCATTTGTTTCCGACGATGGAGACGCCAAGAGGGCGAGTAGTATTCCCAGTCCCACGGTGACTCCGACGACCGCAACCACCCAGCGGCGCGACACATGCTCAAGCACGCCGGCGCGCTGCAGTGTCACGATAGCCCCCGCGATCAGCGCGCCGTACACGAGGAGGTACAGGCGTAGCAACAACTTCAGCCCGTCTCGCCCGGCAAGATCCCAGTCACCGCAGTCCGTTGGTACTGTCCAAGGCGTCGGGGTGAATGCTCGAAGAGCGCAGCATGAGGGTGCGTGCGAGCTCGTGAAGATACCACCAGCGCCCTGGCTGCCCGTACGTCTCCTCGAGCACCTTCCGTCGGGTGGGCCCTAGGAGGGCATCGAGCAGTCTTGTCGTACGCATGGTGCGTACGATCAGTCTAGCAATCGATCGATGCGCTTCCTGTTCGGTGACGCGACCGGCCGACAGCTATCGCATCTGGCCACGGGGCGCGCGCCAGCGACAGCGTGCACCACTCACCCTCAGGTACGCGCTGTGGTCGATGAGGGTTTGGGCGCCGTACCCGTGGCACATCGGGGAGCGAAGCAAAATAAAGGCCGCTATCTCTAGCCAGCAGATGTCTGCACCCTGGCGCTGGAGCGCTCGATTGCAACCCGTGGTCGCCGTCGACAGCCTCCGCGTAACGCTTACGCGATCGTCACGACGCTGACACACCCGGCCTTCGTGGGGTGGGCATCATCTCGAGTTGGACTAAATTCGCCTGCGGCAGACAAATAAAGCCCGCGAGCGCTCTTCTCCAGTCATCAGGACGACAGCCGGCACACGATTCCTCTCCAGGGAGGCTGGATCCTGTGCGTGGCGAATTCGTAGTAAGCGAGACACAGAAATTCCACGCGGCAATTGTCAGACGAGTCGTGCAGTTGATTTGTGCAGATTACGACACGGAAGTCGGCCAAGGGCGACACAGCCACATGCAGACCGAACGGGGGTAGGCACCTCGCGAACATACAAATCGACGCGGCACGTAGGGTACGGTCTTGACCTCGATCACACCGAGCACCCGGAGATTGGCCTGCCATTGATGAAAGCGATACAGCGGATCGCGATCCGAACTGAGATACTTCGGAATGAGTTGTCTCCGAATCGCTTGATTGAACATCCGACAGAGCGCCAGACCGTCGGATCGTCTATCGGTTGATGCAGGCTGGAGAGCGGCAGACGATCGAAGCGCGCGATGACGTCGTTTTTCGGATAGGCGATCCGGCCGCGTTCACGTTTCTCATTCACAACATGCCCGGTCGAACGCTCGGCCGCGCAGGTCGAGCAATCACCTTTCGCATCACGAGCGGAACTATCGCGAATTCGTCAGTCCGTAGAATGTGTTGACCCCGTAATGTCACGCCGCGCGGCAATAGTAGTTGAGCAACCCGCCGAGACGCTGATGATTGCGGTCACGATGATCAGATATAGCCTTGGCGGATTGCTCCGCGAGTACAGGCTTGTGGCATGAACCAGGTTTGCGCACCTTAAGGGCTCCAGCCCGAACTATAGGGCTCCGGCAGCTTACGCGCGTGGCCTCGCTCATCCGGCCTGTCAATTGCACCGCATGAGAGCCTCCACCCCGGACCTCAACCGTACGCGTCGGCGATTCGTCTAACAAGCGGGGGTGAGGGCCAATTCTCAGGCGAGAACGTCTCTGTCTCACCTGCCAGCATGGTTCTGAATCATGACCGGAGTGTAATTTCCGGCGCATGCGTTTGAATTCAAAACGCAACGGATTATTACCGGTGAGCGACTTTCATTTAGGTGTGCCGAGTTCGGGACGTCCACGGATCGACGGAAAGTTTCTGAATGTGAACGGCGGCCGCCTGCTCATCAAGGGCGTCGCGTACGGAACGTTCGCTCCCGGTGAGCAGGGGGTGCAATTTCCGCCAGCCAAGCAGGTTGCGGACGATTTCGCGGCAATAGCGAATGCCGGCATCAATACGATTCGGCTGTATACGGTACCCCCGCCGGAGCTGCTCGAGGAGGTAGCGAGCCGCGGCTTGCGGGCGATAATCGGCCTCCCGTGGCCGCAGCACATCGCGTTTCTCGACGATCGGCGGCTCACGCGCCGGATCCGCAGGGAAGCCGCGGCGCAGGTACGTGCGCTCGGATCCAATTCGGCGTCGTTGCTGTTCAGTCTCGGCAACGAAATTGCGCCCTCGGTGGTGAGATGGCACGGCCGCGCCCGGATCGAGCGATTCCTGCGGGAGCTGTACGACGAGGTCAAGGGAGCCTCGCCGGACAGCCTGCTCACGTACGTGAACTTTCCACCGACCGAGTACGTGGACGTCGATTGCTATGACGTCTGCTCCTTCAACGTGTATCTGCACCGCAAGCCCGATCTGCGCGGCTATCTGGCGCGCTTGCAGCAGATCGCCGGCAACAGACCGCTGCTCCTGGCGGAAGCGGGCGCGGACAGCATCCGTGAAGGTCTCGAGGGCCAGGCGCAGATCACGGCGATGCACCTGCGGGCGGCCTTCGAGGAAGGACTGTGCGGCGCGGTTGCCTTCGCGTGGACCGACGAATGGTGGCGCGGCGGACACGGGGTCACCGACTGGGCGTTCGGCCTCGTGGATCGCGAGCGCCGACCGAAGCCTGCGCTGGCTGCCGTGTCGCGGGCCTTCGCGGATGCCCCGTTCAGTGACAGCACGCGTGACAAGTGGCCTTCGATCTCGGTCGTCGTCTGCGCGTCCAACGCCGCAGACACGCTCGACGACTGTCTCTCGTCCCTGCAGAAGCTCGCCTATCCCGACTTTGAGGTCGTTGTCGTGAACGACGGTTCGCGGGACGCGACCAGCGAGATCGCACACCGTTATCCGGGCGTGCGCGTCATCGACATTCCGAACGGCGGCCTGAGCGCTGCGCGCAACGTCGGCCTTGCCGCGGCGAGGGGCGAGATCGTCGCCTACACGGACGCCGATGTTCGGGTCGATCCGGACTGGCTCTCGTATCTCGTACAGCCGTTCGTGCACTCCGACGTCGTGGGCTCGGGCGGTCCCAACGTCGTGCCGGTCGACGATCCCTGGATCGCTCAATGCGTCGCGAGGTCACCGGGCGGCCCCACGCACGTCCTGTTCACCGACCGCATTGCCGAGCACGTGCCCGGCTGCAACATGGCGTTCCGCCGCGATGCGCTGCTCGCGATTGGCGGATTCAACCCGGTCTATCTCCGGGCGGGCGACGACGTCGACGTGTGCTGGCGGCTGCAGGCGAAGGGGCAGACGATCGGCTTTTCTCCGGCGGCCCTCGTGTGGCATCACCACCGTTCGTCAATCAAGGCGTATTGGCGGCAGCAGGTCGGGTACGGCGAAGGGGAGACCTGGCTGGACGCGCATCACCCGGAGAAGTTCATCCGCGGCACCATGATCTGGCGCGGCCGCATCTACAGCCCGCTCCCCTTCGTGCGCTCGCTGTCTGGCCGACGGGTCAACACCGGTATCTGGGGAACGGCGGCGTTCCCGTCGGTGTATCGCACCGGCGTCAACGCGGCGCAGTTCCTCCCGCATTCACCGCTCTGGCTCACCATCGCCTCGCTCGCGTCGGTTGCGGGTGCGGCCGCGCTGCTGTCTCCGTTCACCGGCGCGGCGGTGCTGCTGCTCGCGGTTGGCGTGCTCGGCTGGGGCACGACGCTCCTGCGCTGTCTGCGCTTCGGCTTGCGCTCTGATCTCTCCCAACTGCGCGCCACGACGACCGGGCTGGAGCGTCTCCGCTATCGGCTGCTGATCGCGGTGCTCCATTTCATCCAGCCGCTCGCGCGCTTCCACGGTCGCGTCCGCGGCATGAGGTCGCCGCCGGTGGTTGTCGAGCCGGAGCGCGTCACCCGCTTCCCGTGGAAGGCTCCGGTGTTTGCCGTCCGCGATTCGGCGTCGGCGACGCTGCTGCTCGCCGGCGGGCGGACCGAAGAGGCGTACTGGGGCGAGACGTGGACGGCTCACGACTCACTGCTGACCGAGATTGCAGGTCTGCTCCGCGCCGTGCGACCTGCCCGGTGCGTCGAGATCGATGACGGGTGGCATCCCGAGCTGGATGTGAGTGTCGCGCTGGGCAGATGGGGCTGGCTCGACCTGCGGGCCTTCATCGAAGAGCACGGTGGCCCCAAGGTGCTGCTCCGCGTCACCACGTGTCTGCGGCCCGCGTTCCGCGGCATCATGCTGGCGCTCACGCTCGTGACGCTTTCGGTCGTCACGGCGAGTGCTGCCGTCGCGCTGCGATGGCCCTGGTTGAGCGTCGCGTACATGGCGACGGCAGGGTTTGCGCTCGCACGCGCGCTGTGGCAGGCCGCGACTGCCGTGGCCGTCGTACGCCACGCGACCCTCAGCGCGATCAGCGGCTTCGGGATGATCCCGATACCCGTCTGTTCCAGGACCGACGCGACGCGGCGCCTGTGTCTACGGCCGGCCACCGTGAGGCAGGCCCTTCAAGGACTGGCCACGGTTGCGCTCGTCGTGAGCGTGGCGGAGGCAGGCTCCTCGCTCACGAGCAACCTGGTGGCAAACTGGACGGCGCTGCCGCCGGTGGCGGCGGCGCCCGAGCCGGCGCCGCCGGCGCCGGCGCTCCACATGCGCGGAGCACTCGCGGTGGCACCAAACGGCGACCTCATCCTCGCCGACGCCGAGAGGGGGGTCATCCGCAGGTTCGACACCCGGCCCTTCGATCGGCCGCTTCAGGCCGAGGACAGCCACATCTTCCTGAGCGACTTGGATCCTGGTGACGCCCACGTGGCGTTTGCGTCCGCTGCAGACCTGGCAATCGGGCCCAACGGTGATTTGTATGTGGCCGATGCCGAGAACCATCGCATCTGCCGCATCGAGCGGGTCAGCCGCAAGATCGTCACGATTGCCGGCACCGGCCTCGGCGGATTCGATGGTGACGGGGTGCAGGCCACACAGACGGCGCTCAACCGCCCGAACGCGGTGGCGGTGGCCGGTAACGGCGACGTCTATATCGCAGACACGTTGAACCACCGGGTCAGGATGATTACCCAGGCCACGGGCCTCATCGTGACGATCGCGGGCGACGGCACTCCCGTCGATGGAGACACGATCGGCGATGGCGGCCCGGCAAGGGCGGCACACCTCGACCGACCAACCGACGTGGCACTCGCACCGAACGGTGACATCTACATCGCCGATATGGGCCACAACCGCTTGCGCGTCGTAGATGCCGGGACGGGCATCATCAGGACGGTGGCCGGTGACGGCCAGCCTGGCGGACGTGGCGACGGAGGTCCCGCTACGGCAGCAAGCCTGGGTCGCCCCTTGAGCATCGCACTGGCCAGCAAGGGTCGCCAGTCGACGCTGTACATCGCCGAACACCTCACCGGCAGCGTTCGCGTCGTGGACCCCGGCGGCGTCATCTCGACGCTCGGCGCGCCCGGACGATTTGTCACGCCCTCGCGCCTGGCGTATCGCGCCGGCGGCTGGCTCTACGTGGCGAGCGAGAATGGATCACTGACGGCGGTCGACGTGGTGAAGGGCCACCCCTATCAGGTCGCCACCATCGCCCATCCGCGGAAGCATGCCACCATCGCCCGTCCGCGGAAGCAGACGTCATGAATCGCGTCGGTGGAGCCCATTTGATAAGCCTTCTCTCGTGGACCGTGTCGTACATGCGCCCCTACCGACGGCGCATGGTTTTCGTGGCCATCATCGGTCTCGCGCAGATCGCGCTAGGGCTGCTGAGCCCGTGGCCGCTGAAGATTGTCATCGACAACATCCTCGGTGGGGAGCCGCTCCCGTCCGCTCTCTCTGAGCCGATCCGCATGCTGGCCGGCGACAGCCGCGTCGGCATGCTGCTCGTCGTCGTCGCCGCGGGGCTCCTGCTGCAGCTGATCGGGCAGCTCGTCGCGATGACGAACACGCAGGTGCAGGTGGACATGGGGCAGCGCATGGTCTATTCGCTACGCGCGAACCTTCTCGCGCACCTGCAGGCGCTGGCGCTGCGGCACCACATTGCCGCGCGGACGGCGGATTCGGTGTACCGTCTCGAGGCGGATGCGTACTGCGTGCACGACCTCGTGATGAGTGGCGTGCTGCCGCTGCTGACGGCCGTGCTCACGCTCGGCGCGATGTTCGTCGTGCTCCTCAACCTCAACGTCTGGCTGGCGTTGCTGTCGCTCACGGTGGTGCCGTTCTTGTTCGTGAGCCTCCGCTACTACTCGAGCCGCATGGTCGATCGCGCCGAGCGCGTGAAACAGCTCGAGTCGAAGCTCATCGAACGGCTGTACGAGATTCTCTCGTCGATCAAGGTCGTCAAGAGCTTCGCCCGCGAGCCGTACGAGCTCGATCGGTTTTCGACCACCGGCGTCGACACCATGACGGCGAGGCTGCGCTATACGTGGCAGGAGTCGGTGTTCACGATGCTCGTGTCGGTGATCACGATGACCGGCACGGCGCTGGTACTGGCGGTCGGCGGATCGCTTGTCATGCGCGGCGAGCTCACGGTGGGCGAACTGCTGGTCGTGATGGCGTATCTCGCCTCGGTGTATGGGCCGCTGTCGTCGATCGCGCACACGACCGGACTGCTGCAGAACGCAGTCGCCAGCGCCCGACGCGTCCAGGAGATTTTCGCCTTCGTGCCGGAAACGCACGAGGCTGCCGACGCCATCGATCCGCCGGCGGGATCCGGCGAGATCCGATTCGAGCACGTCAGCTTCTCGTACAGCGATGACCGTCCAATCCTCGACAAGATCAGCTTCGTCGCGCCACCTGGTGAGATGATCGCGCTTGTCGGCCTGACAGGGGCGGGCAAGTCGACACTGGTCAGCCTCATCCCGCGCTTCTTCGAGCCCGCGGAGGGGAGAGTGCTGATTGATGGGATCGACGTGAGGAGGTATCGGCTGCGCGCCCTGCGCGAGCGGATCGCCATCGTCCTTCAGGACGCAGTGCTCTTCGCCGGCACCGTCGCTGACAACATTCGCTACGGGCGCCTCGGCGCCAGCGATGCGGATGTCGAACAGGCAGCCAGGGCGGCCCACGCACACGAATTCGTGAAGCGCCTCCGCCACGGATACCAGACGCCGATCGCTGAGGCCGGCGCCAGCCTGTCGGGAGGGGAGCGCCAGCGTCTCAGCATCGCGCGGGCGCTGCTTAAGAACGCACCGATTCTGCTCCTGGACGAGCCGACGTCCTCGCTCGATGCACTCTCCGAGGAGGCCGTGTTCGCGGCGTTGCGCCGGTTGAAGAGTGGACGCACGACGATCGTCATTGCGCATCGTCTGTCGACGATCCGTGACGCAAACCGCATCCTCGTGCTGCACGAAGGTCGGATCGTCGCCCAGGGTACCCACGGCGAACTGCTGGAATCGAGCGAGCTCTATCGCCGGATGTGCGCCAAGCTGAGCGTCGGCCGCTCGCTCGACGAGCCTGAGACGGTCGATGAGCTCATGCAGGCCTGAGCACTCCCGGCCCTTGCTGCCATGCCACTCGTATGAAGATCCTCGTTGCCGGCATCATCGCCCGGTATCCGTTCGGTGGCGTCACCTGGTGCTCGCTCATGTACCTGCTCGGGCTGCGCGCGCTCGGCCACGAGGTCCTCTATATCGAGGACACCGGCGAGTGCGTGTACGATCCCGTGTCGAACACGCTGTCGGAAGACCCCTCGTACGGGACCAGCTACCTCCATGCCGCGCTCGATCCATTCGGGCTCGGCGACCGCTGGAGCTTCGTGAACTATGACGAACGTTACCACGGTGTGTCGCGCGAAGGCGTCCGCGCGTTCTGTGCGGATGCGGATCTGTTCGTCAATCTCTCCGGTGGGGCCTGGTTCTGGCGCGACGAGTACGTTGGCATTCCGCGCCGCGTCTTCATCGATTCCGATCCGGTGTTCACGCAGCTGGCGATCGCCAAGGGTGAAGGCTGGTATGTCGACTTCTTTCGCGGCTTCGACCGCCTCTTCACCTTCGGCGCCAACATCGGCACGCCCGCGTGCAGTGTACCGACCGGTGAGTTCACCTGGCACAAGACCAGGCAGCCGATCATGATCGACCTGTGGAGGACCGCTGCGCCGCCGCGGCGCGACCGATTCCGGACCGTGATGACGTGGAAGATCGAGAGCTTTATGGATGTAGACGGCAACAAGGACAAGGAGTTCATCGGGTTCATCGATTTGCCGGCCCGCACGACCCAGCGCTTCGAGCTCGCCGTGAACGGGCCTCACGGCCTGCTGCGCGAGCATGGGTGGGAGACGGTGGATGCGATGGGGGTGTCGCGTTCGCTCTGGGATTATCGTGACTTCATCCGCGAATCAAAGGCGGAGTTCGGCGTCGCCAAACACGCCTACGTCTCGACCCGTTCCGGATGGTTCAGCGACCGGACCGAATGTTTTCTGGCGGCGGGGCGCCCGGCGCTCGTGCAGGACACGGGATGGAGCGGGCACCTGCCAACCGATGCGGGCCTGCTGCCGTTCTCAACGCCGGAGGAAGCGCTCGACGGGCTGGAGCGCATCGCCGGCGACTGGGCGACGCATTCCCGCCGGGCATCCGAAATTGCCGAAGAGCATTTCGCCGCATCGCGCGTCCTGCAGGGCCTGATCGAGGGGGCCTCCGGATGAGCCGCCGGCTGCGGATCGCGGAGGTGGGACCGGTCGCCACGTCCGTCCCGCCTCCGCGATCCAGCTCCGTCGAGCTCATGACGTCGCTGCTGACCGAGGGGCTCGTCGCGCGCGGACACGACGTGACGCTCTTCGCGACGGGGACCTCGCGCACCTCGGCGCGGCTGCACGCGACCTTTCCGCGTGGCTACGGTGAAGATTCTTCGCTCTGGCCCTGGGAGCTCTGCGAGCTGTTCAATCTGGCGGCGGCGCTCGAGGGGGCGGCTGACTTCGACGTGATCCACTACCAGGCGATGTATGCCCCACTGTCGCTCGCGTTCACTGCGCTGGCCGCGACACCCCTCGTGCAGACGCTCCATCACTCGCCGAGTGCGCAGGAGGTCAATCTCTGGCGACGCTATCCCGATGCCCCGTTCGTGGCGATCTCCCGCGCCCAGGCGCGGCAACTCGACGGCCTCAACGTCGTCGCGACGGTGCACAACGGTGTCGATATGTCGGCGTTTGCGTTCCGTCGCCACCCCGAGGACTACCTCGTGTTCCTCGGCCGCTTCATCGAAGGAAAAGGAGTTCTGCAAGCGATCGAGGTCGCGCGCCGTACGGGAATGCGGCTGCTGCTGGCTGCCGCCGACAACGACTACTATCGGACCGCGGTAGCGCCTCACGTCGACGGCCGACAAATCATCTACGCGGGTGAAGTCGATCAAGCCGGCAAGGTGGCGCTCCTCGGCGGCGCACGCGCATTCCTTTTTCCAGTTCAGAAGGGAGAGCCGTTCCCGCTGGCTATTATCGAAGCGATGGCCTGCGGCACGCCCGTGGCGGCTCTCGATTTGGGCGCGACACGCGAAGCGATTGACAACGGGGTTACCGGCGAAATCTTTCCGTCGCTCGAAGCGCTCGTGAACGGACTGCCCCGTGTGCTTGCATTGGACAGGTGGCGCGTACGCGAGCGATCGCGTGAGCGTTTCGATACTGACCGAATGGTGGACGCGTACGTGGACGTCTTCACGACGCTCGTCGCCGCGCGGGAAGCGCACCGGAACCACTGCGTCGCCTCCGGACATCGGTGAGCCTGACCGCTGATCGCCAGCAGGCGGTCAGCGGCGAGGAGCTGTCGGCGGGTCGGCGTGCGCTCGCGCGGCCTGGTGCGCGTGTCCAGCGAAGGGATTGTACGGTGTGAGCATGGTCAGACGCCGGCCCACCAACTCGTGGATCACAACATCGGGCCGTTCACGTCGATCACGTCGGGATCGACATTGTACTGCCAGAGGTACACGGCGCGGCTGAAGTGCTCCGAGAGGAAAGGGATCAGCGCCGACGCGAACGAGTCGCGGAAGATGACGGCGCGCGGTCGCGACGGGTCCGGCAGTTCGGTGACGAGCCGCCCCGCGACGAAGTGCGTATCGGGTGCAAGCGGCTCGATGAGCTTTGCCGCACGCGGGCGGCGCGAGTCCAGCGTCAGGTTGTCCTCCTCGAGAACCCGCGTCAGTCCCATCATCCGGGCGAGGTCGAGCCCGCGGCCGCGGACGTGATGCGCCTCGAACATCTCCGGGGGGTTGGGGCGCAGGCCCGGGAGCGAGCCCGACAACGATGAGACGATCTGCGCATAGGCGACGTATGCCCCGCGATCGTTCCAGTGCGTGTCTGTCCGGTGGTAGATCCGCTCTCTTGACTTCGCGCGGCGAAGCGCCGGCCGAAGATCGATCACCGGCACCGTCGAGTGCGCCGCGAGGTACGCGACGAGCTGATCCGTCCTCGAGTACGCGGCGCGCCGAATCGCTTCGGGCATCAGTCCAGGTGGTGACTCGAACTCCGCAGACCAAGCGGGATCATGCTGTGCTGGGGATGAGCTATGCATCCCCGGGCGCATGGCCGGATCACGACTCAGCAGATGCAGTTCACCAGCCAGCCCTGCACTGGCGAATGCGCGAGGGCTGGGCTTCCAGCGCTACCACCCCAGGTGAGAAATTCCTACCAGTTCTGAATGCTCCCGTTACGGCTGCCAGCTCAGCAGTCCTGTGGGACGCCGTTTAACGATCTCGGCCGGATGGGCCGATACAATACACATCCGTCGACTCGAACTGAGTTCATGCATTTGGCACGTTCGTGTTCACAATGCGCGTGCGGGCGCGGCAGTGTTGCCCCGTTCGTGCTGTTAATGGTCGTCGTTCCGACCGCGGTGCTGGCTCAACAGGCAAGAGTGTCGGTTCGTGTCGTCCCGTTGGGTTCGGTGAGCGCAACGCCTCTCTTCAAAGTTGATATCGTCGAGCCCACGAAGCCTCGGGGCATTACGCTCCCGTCGATGACGCTGACGAGCACCCCGAGCGGCCCGCAGATCTCGAACCTTGCATTGGCGTTGCCGGAGGTGACGATCGGCGGGACGGCAGTAACCTCGCGCGTTGGCGACCAGCCGCTGCCGCACACCTTTCTGACCTCGCCGTTGTCTGGTACGTCCGTTCAGCGGCCGATGCGCGGTCTCAGCTTCTCCACCCGCGGCGCGACGCCATGGACTCTTTCGGTCGGTCAGCTCGATGCGAGACCAGACTCCGCAGCGTTGTCGTCCGGCTCTCCCGCGGTGGTGGCTCTCGCGGTCAGTCTCTCGCCAGTTCAGCGCGTATCGTTCGCGCCTCGCCTGCTCGTTCCGGTGGGCTCCAGCAATGCGGGACAGACGGTTGTGGGAACCGCCATTCGGGCCGAGCTGAGCCCGCATATCTCGCTCCTGAGCGACGTTGGCGTGGCCGACACGTCGCAGGCAGGTTGGGCGCCGCTCGCGTCGTCCGGCGTGACTGGCCAGTGGGGCGGGACCGAGATTGAGACCAGCGTGCTGCGGGGGGCACCGTCGCAGGGTATCGAGGGGCTGGCGACCGTCGGCTCGGTGGATCGTGAGCTCGCACGCGGCCGGCTGCAGCCGCTGCCCGGGCTGACTATTTCGGGCCTTGCCAGCTGGTCCCGACCGGCCGGCGTCGCAGAGGCCTCGGACGCGAGGGTGGGCTTGGTTAGGGTCGTCTACGAGGGACTTCCATACGGCCAGCTGGAGGCGACACGGCGGCGAGAGTTCACCTCCTTGCAGGAGGTAGATACCACACGCGTTGAGTGGCGGCACGCCGCGGTGGGCGGCTTCACGGTGCGGTATACCGAGACGCGTGCGAGCAACGCCGACGCATCACATGATCTTGCCTCGAAGCTGATCGAGCTCGCTCTTCCGTCGCTGACGCCGCGAAGGCCGGACAGCCGGTGGAATCTCCGTGCGGCGCTCAGTGGTGACCCCTCCTCGACTCCGGCGATTAATTCCAAGGTGAGCGGGCGGTTCGAGGCGTTCCACGCGGTCGCACTCGGCGGCGAAACCGAACTGGATCTGGCGCACGGCGACGAACGACAACGCCTGCGCAGGGTGCGACTGACCACCGATGTCGCGGTGATGCCGGATACTGCCGTTCAGCTGCTCTACACGTATGCGGCCGGGACGTCGTTTTCCTTCGCTCAGGCATTCGAGGCGCGGGTCTCGCGGACGATCAAGCTGTTCGGGTGGTGATCCATCACGCGCGACACGCATGCGGCTGCCGCGAGCTGAAGCGCATCAGCTGAGCGGAGCGGATGCACCGCAAGAACCGCACGGCCGCTTCGCGGATCGGGTCGCTCGGGTCGACTTCGTGCCACGCGTTCGCGAGGTGCCTCGAGAGATCGAAAGTCTCGTGCTCGGTCAGCCACGACGCGATCGCGTGCATGCCTGTCCCATGAAATACGCGACGACCGCGAACGCGGGTGCCTGATCACGAAGTAGCGACAGGCTCAGAAACCACGTCCCGACAAACGTCGCCTCGATGAGCGACGCCGCAAACAGTACGACGTAGCCGGGCAGTAGATAACCAAACAGGTCGTACAACGTGATCGCGATCTCCGCGACGCGGTACATTCCCGGCGTCTCGCTCGCCGGGTTTCTGCTCGCCGCGTATGGCATCGGCTGCGTGCGG
>Ga0114129_10010688_pt1 | contig 13093 bp, 11 predicted proteins | sample RhiMetdeltSRZDD1_FD_80071 | JGI IMG/M metagenome (GOLD analysis project Ga0114129, IMG submission 80071) | Populus rhizosphere microbial communities from Tennessee, USA - Rhizosphere MetaG P. deltoides SRZDD1 (version 2) (version 2) | ecosystem: Host-associated > Plants > Roots > Rhizosphere >...
GCCTGTGATGAATGCCGACAGGGAATGGAAGCGCTTCGGCCGATCATCGGCGCCTTCGTCGCGTGGCCGACCGATGTGGTGCGCCCGCCCGCGTCTCTGTGGGATCGCCTTGCGCGGCGAATCGCCGTTGAGACGGGCGAGGAGCCGGTGGTGCCGCCGCCACAACGATGGGTGGAACCGGAATGGGAAGAAGCGGCGCCTGGGATCTCCGTTAAACTGCTCGCGACTGATACGGAGAAGGACCGGGTCAGCATGCTGGTTCGGCTCGCGCCGGGAGCCGCCTATCCGCCTCATCGCCACGCCGGCGTCGAAGAGTTGTATCTGCTAGACGGCGAGTTGATGATCGACGAAAAGAAACTCTATCCCGGGGATTACAATCGGGCCGAAGCCGGTGGCGCCGATCAGCGTGTCTGGAGCGAGACCGGCTGTACGTGCGTTCTCATCACCTCCGTCGAAGACATAATCTTGTAGTCTCGCCGCGGTATCGTCACTGAGCAATCTCGCTCTGGGCGGTTCGCTGATGGTCTGGCAGGAGGCCGGTTGAGCGAACGGACAATCGTGAACGAGGGTTCGTTCGGTGCTATGCTTCATAAGCCTCCTCTGCTGCCTCCCGGTCTGACGCGAACTGGCGTCAAGACACCAGTGGCTATGGCTTTGGATTCCCCCGCAACCTTGGAGACCAGCCATGGCCACTATGCGCACCGCCTGTTTGACGTGCGGCAAACTCGTTCCCCAGAATCAAGGCGTCGCTTTTCGAGATGGGAGAATCATCGACCTCGTCTGTTACGTCGACGGCCTCGCAGCGGCGCACGCGTCCCGCCCTCCCCTTGTGCCGGCCAATCAAAAGCTGCTGGGCGTGCACGTCATGGTCATGGACGACAGCGAGACGACCTTAGAACTCTTGCGTGCGGCTCTGGAGTACTCGGGTGCGTTTGTCACGACCGTGACCGATGTGACCGAGGGGAAAGCGATGCTTCGAGAGATACATCCTCACGTGCTCGTGACCGACATCGCGGTGCCGCACGATGGGTTGGAGATGGTGCGTGAAGTCATCGCGTTCGCGGCCGAGACGGGGCTTGTCATTCCGGCAGTGGCAATCTCGGCAGGCGCGGACGGACGTGAGCACCTTCGTGAGGCGGGCTTCGCCGCCTTCCTTCCGAAGCCGCTCGACCCATTCGTGCTCGCCGACGTGGTGGCCAAGCTCCATCAGGAACGGCGCAGGCAGTAGGCTTTCAATCGAGGTATGTTTACGAATACCGCTGCGTTGCGCCGGCTGGTATAGTTTCCACAAACTCCGGACGTACCGATTTGACGTTCTATTGGTTAGGGGGCGTCTCACATCTGGCTTACCACTCCTCGAACCCGCAGCCCTTGAGCGTCCACCACACCAACCACGAGTACCTCTACTCAAATGGATGATCCGACGCACGCCCGACGCGATCAGGCGCACGGCCGGATGGCCGCGGCACTGGCCAAGGTCGCGGCCACGCTTGTCCAGGTGCGGGACACGCCGACGCTCTCGCAGCGCATCGTCGATGAACTCCGATCGATGTTCCAGACCCTGGGCGTCATGTTCTGTCGCGTGGAGGCGGAGACGCAAAGCCTCCGCGCCGTCGCGGTGTCCGGCGAGATAGGGCCGGAGTACGACACCCATGTAGTGTTCGCGGCCGGTATGGGAACGCCCGGACTTGCGGTGGCTGAGCCACGGCCGGTCGTCCTCCCGGACGTGTTGGCTGACGCCCGCGTGCTACTGACGCCAGAGATGCGCGACCTCATCAGCCGCGCCCCATTTCGGGCCGTCCTCGCCGTTCCGGTCATTCTTCACAATCGGATCATCGGCACGCTGTGTCTTCTGGATCGCAAAGGTCGGCTGTTCACCGACGACGAAGCGTGGTTTCTCCAGGCGGTAGCGCACCAGGCGGCCTTGGCCCTTGAAAATGCCCGGTTGTACGAGGAGGCCGAGCGGCTCCGAGCGGAAGCAGTCGCGGCAAACCAAGCGAAGGATGTGTTCATTGCGACGCTGTCCCACGAACTTCGCACGCTCTTGAACGGAGCCTTCGGGTGGGCACGGGTCCTGCGTACTGGGCAGATGGACAAGACCGCGATAGAGCACGGCCTTGAAGCCATCGAGCGGAACTGTATGTTGCAGGGGCGCCTCATCGACGACGTGTTGGATGTATCGCGCATCATCACCGGCAAACTGAAACTTTCGATAGAGGCCGTTGAACTATCGGCGATCGTGGCTCAAAGCATTGAGCAGCTACAACGAGCGGCCGATGAGAAAGGCGTCAGCCTCACGGCGCGGATCGACCCGAATACCGGCAGTGTGGAAGGCGATTCTCTGCGGCTTCATCAGGTTGTTACGAACCTCGTGTCGAATGCGATCAAGTTCACACCTCAGGGCGGGCGCGTTGAAGTGACGCTTGAGCGCGTCGGCGCGATGACCCGACTAACTGTTAGTGACACTGGCGCGGGAATCGCGCCTGAGCTGCTCCCCCACGTGTTCGAGCGTTTCCGGCAGCAAGAGGTGGAGCCAGGCGGGACGGGCGGTTTGGGCCTTGGACTCGGAATCGTGGAGCATCTCGTAGAACTGCACGGGGGGGCCGCGATTGCGGAGAGTCGCGGCGTGGGCCTCGGAGCCACGTTCACCGTAGTCCTGCCCGCGATAGGCGCGTAGTACAGACTGACCCATTGGCGCGCGACGTCCTTCATCGCGATGATGCGCCAGCCGTCATAGTTCGACCCACGACCGCGCCGGTAGAGACGCGTCGTGCCTCTCTCTTGTGCCCACACCAGGCACGGTGAGTCGCATTTGTCTACGCCGTTCGCCAGTGGCGCGGCAAATTCGAGCGAGGTTGTGGAACGGGCCTGGCTTTTGCTGTGCGCTAAGCTTTTATCCATGCTACGGAGCCTTAAGCAGAGCCTGGATCGTGTGGGACTCGCCCCGACATCCGAGTGGCGGCGAGCAGCGATCGTTGCGCTCTTGGCCCTCGGCGTCGCACTGAGGCTTCGTTCGTACCTGGCCAACCGATCGCTCTGGTTCGACGAGTCGCTTCTCGCGCTCAACGTGATCGATCGCGACTTCGCCGGGCTCGCGCGTCCCCTGGACCACGTCCAGGCGGCGCCGCTCGGGTTCTTGTGGGCCGAGCGCCTGTTCGTCAACCTGTTCGGCAGCAGCGAGTACGCGCTACGAGCACTTCCGCTCCTTGCTGCAATCTGCGCACTCGTCGTTTTCTGGTGGCTCGCCTCCAGGGTATTGCCCACTCCCGGCACGATCCTGGGCATCGCCATGTTTTCAATCTCGGAGCCGCTCATCCGCTACGCCGCTGAGGTCAAGCAGTACAGTGTCGACGTCGCGATCGCGGCAATCCTGTGGGCGACCTTCACGAAGGTGAAAAGGCGCCTCGACAATGACGACCTGGGTGCGTGGACGCTGGTCACGCTCCTCGGTGCAGCGACAGTCTGGGTGTCGCATCCTGCCATCTTCATCCTCGGTGGGATCTCGATACATTGGTTGTGGGTACGCCTCCGCCGGCACGCATGGAAAGCGCTGCTGGTGCCGGCAACCTCGAGCCTCATCTGGGCCGGCAGCTTTCTCGCTCTCTTCGTCATCTCGCTTCGCTTCGTCAGCCCGCAATTACAAGCAGCCTGGCGTGGCGCAGAAGCGCCGCTCGTTCCTCTGGCCGCGCACGACCTCCACCGATTCGTCAGCGTCGTCTGGACCCTGAGCTTCCTACCGCTGGGCCAGCACGTATTGCAGCTCGTGACGCTTGGCGCCGCCGTCGGCGTCGTGGCGCTATGGCGCCGTGGTCACGCACAACTCTGGTGGTTCGCGGGAACGTTGGCTCTCGTTTGGCTCGCTTCGAGCCTGGGGAAATATCCTGTCGTGTCGAGGCTCTGGCTTTTTTTCGCCCCGGCCATGATTCTTCTCGTCGCGGCTGGCGTCGACGAGGTGTGGCGTCATACGCGGCGGACGTTCCCGATGCTCGCACCGATTGTCATGTGCCTGATCCTCGCATACCCCGCGTTCACCGCCGCCAACGCCGCGCTTCGGCCACGTGGGTATGAGGAAGTTCGTCCGTTGCTCCAGAAGATACGCACGGACTACCGCGACGGAGACCGTCTGTACGTCTACAGCCCGGCGTCGAATACCGCGCTGTACTACGCGAAGCGCGGGATCATCGTCCCCGGCAACATCGTCATTGGGATGGACAGCGCCGACCGCTACCAGGGTGAGGCGGACCTGCAGATGTTGCGGGGCGGTGGACGGGTCTGGGTACTGTTCTCGCACGTCGGCGAACGGACCGACGGCCTCGACGACGAGAAACTTTTCGTACACCTTCTCGACCAGGTTGGTGTCCGGCTGGACGTCACGCGGCAGACAGGCGCGTCGCTTTATCTCTACGATCTTTCACCGGGATCATGAGCCGCCAGGCTGAGCAGAAGCCATCGCCGCATTGATTTGACAGACCTGGCCAGCAAACGTAGAGTCTGCGGCCTCATGCCAGTCGACATGCCGCCCGGTCTGCTGATCGTCTCGGTGTACCGGCCCGATATCTACGAGAACGCACTGCGCTCGATCGGCATCGCGCGCGACCTCATCATCGTCCTCGATCGCCGCGTCGGCGAGCGTCGAAAACGCCGCCGCTCGACGGCGGCGCACGCGGCCCCGAGCGATCGCCGGCGTATCGATATCGACGACCAGTTGCGAACGTCGGGTTGGGCGTTCGTCTCGGCGAAGGAGCGCGATGCGCTCAGCGCCGCGACCGGGCGGCGCTCTCAGTAGTCCTTCGGGTCGAGCAGGTCTCTCAGCCCGTCCCCGGCCAGATTGAACGACAGCGTCAGCGCGAAGATCGCCAGCCCCGGCCACCACGCCATCCACGGCGCCGAGTCGAGGAACTGCTGCGCGGCGTTGAGCATCGTACCCCAGCTCGGGGTCGGCGGCTGCACGCCGAGGCCGAGGAAGGAGAGCACGGCTTCCGCGATGATCGCGATCGGGATCGAGACCGTGGCCTGCACGAGCAGCGAGCTGAAGATGTTCGGAAGGATGTGCCGCGCCATGAGCCGTCCGTCGCCGGCGCCGAGGGCGCGCGCGCTCTGCACGTAATCCTCGGCGGCGGTCGCGAGCACGAGGGCGCGCGTGAGACGGATGTACGTCGGGGTCGCCCCCAGTCCGATCGCGACCGTGGCGTTGGTCAGCGACGGCCCCATGATGGTCACCAGTCCGATGGCCAGGATCAGGAACGGAAAGGCGAGCCAGGCGTCGGTGAGCCGCATGATCACCTGGTCGAGCGCGCCACGGTAGTAGCCGGCGACGAGGCCGAGCGGCACGCCGACGCTGATCGCGAGCACGATCGAGAAAACGCCCGCCTGCATCGAGACACGGCTGCCCCAGACGACGCGCGCGAAGTTGTCGCGCCCCAAGTCGTCCGTGCCGAACGGATGCGCCATGCTGGGCGCCTTACGGATCTGGCTCCAGTCGGTGGCGGCGGGGTCCACACGCGCGATCCACGGCGCGGCGAGGGCCATCGCGACAAACGCGAGAACGACCGCGCCACCCAGCACCGATGCCGGCCGACGCAGCACGCGCCGCCAGCCGCGGGGCAGCAGCCCGGCCGGCTCGGCGACCGGCGTCGCCGGCAGCGCGTCCAGCGTCGCGCTCACGGCGTGCCGCCGATACGGATGCGCGGATCGAGCAGCGAGTAGGAGACGTCGACGAGCAGGTTGATGAGCACGTACGAGCTGGCGGTGATCAGCACGACGCCCTGCACCAGCGGGTAGTCGCGCGTGAAGACCGATTCGACGATCAATCTCCCGAATCCCGGAACGACGAAGATCTGCTCGGTGACGACGGCGCCGCTCATGAGCGCGCCGGCCTGCAGGCCGAGAATGGTGACGACGGGGATCAGGCTGTTGCGAATCGCGTGGCGGAAAATCACCGCGCGTCCGGCCAGTCCCTTGCTGTACGCCGTCCGGATGTAGTCGGCACCGAGCACATTGATCATGCTGTTCCGCGTCTGGCGCATGAGCACGGCGGCCAGCGCCGCGCCGAGCACGAACGCCGGCATCACCATCCGCTGCAGATTCGCGATCGGGCTCTCCCACCAGGGCACGAAGCCGGACGCCGGCAACCAGCCGAGCCGCACCGCGAAGAGCAGGATCAGCATGATCCCCAGCCAGAAGTTCGGCACCGACACGCCGCAGAGCGACGCGCCGCTGGCGAGGACGTCCCACGCGGTATTTCGGCGCACGGCCGCGAGCACGCCGGCGGGAATGGCGATGGCGAGCGCGATGAGCACGGCCAGACACGCGAGCTCGATGGTGATCGGCAGCTTCTTCGCCACAGTTGTCACCACCGGATCGCGCGTGCGGATCGAGCGGCCGAGATCGCCGTGCAGCGCCAGCGCCGCCCAGCGCAGGTACTGCACGGGGATCGGATCGTTCAGGCCGTATTTCGCGCGAATCTCCTCGAGTCCCGCGGCGTCGGCGTCGGTGCCGGCCATCACGCGCGCGGGGTCGCCGGGGATCATGCGCACGCCGATGAAGACGATCACGCTGATCACGATCAGCGTCACGATCGAGATCGCGACCCGACGGACCAGGAACTCGACCACGGTCGGCGGCTAGTCGATCAGTTCCACGACGTGCCCTTCACGCGGATGAGGCCGTCGGGCACGCCTCGGTAGCCCTTGAAGCTCTTCGGGAACGCGACGATATAGCTGCCGTAGTAGAGATAGATGATGTTGCGGCGCGCGGTGAACATGTCGATCGCTTCGCGATAGAGCGCCCGCCGCTGGTCCACGTCGCTGATCTCGCGCGCGCGATTCAGCAGCGCGTCGATCTTTTCGTCGCAGGCCAGCGTGGCGTTCAGGCTGCCCTTGCACGTCTGATTCATGTGGATGTTGCCGTCGGGATCCACGCGTCCGCTCCAGCCGATTTGAAACGCCTGCAGCTTGCCGTCGTCGTCGTCCTTCAACGCCGAAGCGAACTCCTGCGGCCGCAGCGAGATGTTGAAGCCCGCCTCGCGGGCCATCTGCTGAATGACCTCGCCCACACGTCGCTCGGCGGGGTTGTTGATGACGGTCAGCTCGAACGCATAGCCGCCGGAAAGCCCGGCGTCGGCGAGCAGCTTCTTGGCCCTCGCGACGTCGCGCCCTGGGCATTTCCGCGTCTTGTCGGCGAAGGCGCTGATCGGTGGAATCGGTGTGCAGCCGGGCGTGTAGAGGCCGTCCCAGACGACCTGGTTGAGCGCGTCGCGGTCGATCGAGAGCTCGAGCGCTTCCCTCACGCGCGGGTCGTTCGCCAGCGGCGTGCCGAGATCGGCCGGCGGGTTCTGCTTGCCCGTCTTGTTGTGCAGGTTGACGTTGACGGCCGAGTACCCGAGGCCGGTGACGTTGGACAGCTCGAAGCGTCCTTCGCGCTTGATCGCGGTCGCGTCGCTCGGTCGCACCATGTGCATGACGTCGATGTCGCCCGACCGGAGGTTGGCCAGCCGAACGTTGTCGTCCGGGATGATGCGGAAGATCACCTTGTCGAACTTCGCCTGCGAGGAATCGAAGTAATAGGACGACTTCTCCACGACGATGCGATCTTGCGCCACGCGCTCGGCGAACTGCCAGGGGCCGACACAGACCGGCGCGGTGCCGAAGTTGTCGCCCAGCTTCTTCACGGCTGCCGGCGAGACCGGCATGCCCGCCCGGTCGGTGAGCTGCGCCAGCAGCGGCGAGAACGGCGCCTTGAGCCGCATCCGCACGGTGAGCGGGTCGACCACCTCGACGGCGTCGACCGGCGCCAGCTCGCTCGCCCGATTGGATCCCTTCAGCGTTCGGTGGCGGTCGAGCGAGAACTTCACCGCTTCTGCGTCCATCGGCGTGCCGTCGTTGAACTTCACGCCGCCACGCAGCTTGATGGTGACCTTCCGGCCGCCGTCGGCGATGACGGGCAGGGCGGCGGCCAGCTGCGGCGAGATGCGCAGTCCCTCGTCGATCTCGTAGAGCTTCTCGCAGATGTGGGCGAAGACGATGCGACCGACGTACGTGCGCGCCAGGGTCGGGTCCAGAATGTCGGGATCCTGATTGAGGGCGACCACCAGCGTCTTCTTCTGCGCGTGCGCCGTGCCGGCGAGAAGCCCCAGTCCGACGAGCGTGAAGATAAGGAGGGTGAGCGCCTGCCTGATTGCACGCATGGGTGAGTCCTCCGAGTCATTCGGTGTGCGCGATGGCGCGCATGATAACTCACGCGCTGCGGCCATGCGCGCCCGCGCGGGGCGTCGTCTGCGGTGTATACTACGAAAGCTTTTTCGTTGGAGAGGTGGCCGAGTCGGCCGAAGGCAGCCGCCTGCTAAGCGGTTACAGGGCCAAAAGCTCTGTCCAGGGTTCGAATCCCTGCCTCTCCGCCATGGGGCCCTTAGCTCAGGTGGACAGAGCGTCGGACTACGAATCCGAAGGCCAGAGGTTCGAATCCTCTAGGGCCCACCACTCACCAGTAAATCCCGCGTTTTATACCGTGTGCGCCTCAAATCTGGGGCACGAACTGGGGCACACACCGCTATGGTCATCAGGATGGTCGGCATCGTAAAGCGCGGAGGGCAGATCAGGAAGACATTCGGCACCTCTGACCTCGCTGTCGCTCACCTACGATGCTGGCCGCAACGAGTACACGAGCCGCCCATCGAAGACGCTGATCGTCATGCGCGACGGACGCGAGCGATGCGGGTCCGCGCAGTGCGACGGTTCCTGCAACGACTCCAGCCAACGCAAGAGCTACGGCGCGGAGGAGTGGTTGCGTCGTCAGAGAGGCCGCGAGTAAACGCGACGCTGTTGTGAAGTAGCCCGACTCGCCGTCGCTCCTTCCGTTCTCACCCTCAAGTCCCACCTTGTAGCCGCCCTTGGTCCGTCTGCGGATGGACCTCGCGACGACAACTGCAAGACGTCCTGAGGGCGAGCGCGGGAGGAGCGGCGGCGTTCGTTAAGGACTGGACATGAACGGAGGGCCAGCAGCATCGGCCCTCTCTTTTTGTCGTGACGCCCTATCTCGTCCGCTTCGGTGAGAAGACCGGCCCGGCTTCCGCGCACGTCACGCAGCGGCCCTCCTCGACGCGAACCGAGAGAGCATCAAGCTCACGCACCACATCGCTCGCACGCGCGCTCGTGTGCTTCACGAGGCACTCCAGACACCATGCGCCGGGACGCTCCAGTGCATCGCGGACGGTTGTTGTAAACACAATCAGAAAATACCGCCCCTACGGCCGGGTGCTACTGGACCTTGGCCTAGGGCCTCCGAATGTATCTTGCAACTTCTTCAACGCCTCGCACGACAGGAAGAGGATGGCGGGGCGGCGAGGTTGTCTACTCCTCGCTCCGCTGTTTTTTGTCGAACCCGCGGCGACGTAAGAATCGGGTCATCAAACTCCTCCTTGGTTTGCCGGGCGACATCCCACATGGCGCATCTCGACATGACGCACCGTCGTCTATGTCGCGATGGTGCTCATCGGCGTCGTGCTCATGCCGTGGCGTGGGGAGTGGTGGGAAAACGGGCGACGCCTTGACGTTGGCGCACACGCCAGGGCACACTCGCTTCCTGACGTGTCCTGAGTCGTACATAGCGGCGCGAGGTTACGTGACGAGCGAGGCCCACGACCAGCCGTCCTCTAGGGCTCACCACTCTCTCGACGAGGCCTTCATGCGCGAGGCGCTCGACGAGGCGCGGCACGGTCTGGCCGAGGGAGAAGTGCCCATCGGGGCCGTCGTCGTCCTCGATGGAGCAATCGTCGGACGCGCGCACAACGCACCGGTGGCGCTCGCGGATCCTACGGCGCACGCAGAAGTGCTGGCGCTCCGTGCGGCTGGTCTCAAGACCGGGAACTACCGGCTGAGCGGCGCCACGCTGTACACGACGGTCGAGCCGTGCGCGATGTGCTGCGGCGCCGCGCTCCACGCCCGCGTCGCGCGTGTGGTGTACGGTGCGGACGACCCGAAGGCGGGCGCAGCGGCGTCGCTGTACCAGCTGCTCGATGATCGGCGGTTGAATCACCGCGCGAACGCCGTCGGAGGCGTCCTCGCCGAAGAGAGCGCAGCGCTGCTGCGACGGTTCTTTGAAACTCGACGCTCGTGATGACGCGGAACGACCCTTTCCACGAGCGACGCGCAGCGTGAGAACACTGCACAGCCCGAGAACGACCCGCCCGTTCACGGTACCGGTCCGCCGTGGCGAATGAACTGATCCTGATCGTCGAGGACAACCCCAAGAACCTGAAGCTTGTTCGCGACACGCTTCAGGTCAGGGGCTACCGAACGATCGAGGCAGGTACCGGCGAAGAGGGTGTGCAGCTGGCTCGGGAACAACATCCCGCGCTGGTACTGATGGACATCCAGCTGCCCGGGATCAGCGGCGTCGAAGCGTTTCGCCAACTGCGCGCGGATCCGGCGACTCGCACTATCCCTGTTGTCGCCGTCACGGCGTCGGTGATGGCGCAGGAGCGGCAGAAGGTCATGGCGGCGGGCTTCGACGGCTTCCAGGGCAAGCCCATCAGCGTGCGGGAGCTGCTCGAAACGGTCCGGCAGATCCTCGACAAGTCAGCGCGGTGATGCGATCTCGGGATCTCGCCGTATCGCCAGCCGGGAGACACGAATGAACCGCCGCGCCTTCGTGACAGGCCTCGGAGCCGCGCTCGCCGCGCCGCCTGCCGCCGAGGCGCAGGCGCCGATTGCTCGTCCACGTGTCGGGTTCTTAGGCGCAGAGTCTCCATCGACGAACCAGCACTTCTTCGACGCATTTCGCCAAGGGCTGCGCACGCACGGTTACGTCGACGGACAGAACGTTACGCTCGAAGAGCGGTGGGCCGAGGGCCGAAACGAACGATTTCCGGAACTCATGGGCGAACTGGTCCGGCTGAAGGCCAGCGTCATTCTGACGATCAGTGCTCCTGCTGCCGTGGCGGCGAAAAACGCGACGACTACGATCCCTATCGTCTTCATCACGGGCGACCCAATGGGCTCGGGGCTCGTCCGCAGTTTCGCTCGGCCGGGCGGCAATCTCACGGGGCTGTCAATTTCCCTCGGCGAGGAGTTCAGCGGTAAGTGGCTTGAACTGCTCAAGGAGGCGGTTCCGAGGATCTCCCGCGCGGCGGTTCTTTATAACCCGACGAATCCTGCGAACGCCGCCTACTTGACCGTCCTGCGGGGTGTGGCTCAAAAGCTCGGAGTAAAGCTCCAGCCCATCGGCGTAAAGGACCCCGCCGGATTCGACGGTGCCTTCGCATCCATGAGCGCCGAGCGCGCCCAGGCCCTCGTCGTCGTCATCGACCCGCTAACCGTGCGTTACCGTGGGCGGATCGCGGAGCTCGCGACCAAAAACCGACTACCCGCCATGTATGGGTTCCGGGAGTTTGCTGATGCTGGAGGGCTCATGGCCTACGGCGCAAATGTGGCCGAGCTATGTCGCCGCGCCGCGACCTACGTGGACAGGATCCTCAAGGGCTCCAAGCCGGGCGACATGCCCGTGGAGCAGCCGACCAAGTTCGAGCTCGTCATCAACCTCAAGACCGCCAAAGCACTCGGCCTCACCATCCCGCCGTCGCTGCTGCTGCGGGCGGATCAGGTAATCGAGTAAGTCATGCGCGCGCCGCGCACCCACGCAGGATGAAAATGGCGGTATCCTCAGCGCGCCGTCGACCGATGAACGTCGCCGCTACTTGGTACTCGGAGTCCGGATCGAGTATGACGTGGGAGCCGTTCGGTACCCCGCATTGTTGCCCCTGAGCACGACGAGCAGAATCGTCATAACGCGGCTCCTTCGGTCGGCGGTTCATCGCGGAGGAGGCGGGCTATGGATCGACAGCTTGAACGCTGCTGTGGGCTGGACGTGCACAAGGAAACGATCGCGGCATGCGTGCGAATCGGTGGCCGGAGCGGGCGAGCCTCCCAACACGTCCAGACGTTTCGGACGACGGCGGCCGATCTTGTGATCTTGCGCGATTGGCTAGCAGCGCACGGTGTGACGCACGTGGCCATGGAGAGCACCGGGGTGTACTGGAAGCCGGTGTTCTACGCGCTGGAGAGCGACTTCACGTGCCTGCTCATCAACGCGACGCACATCAAGCAAGTGCCCGGACGGAAGACGGACATCCAGGACTGTGTGTGGATCGCCCAGCTGCTGGAGCATGGACTGCTGCGGGGCAGCTTCGTGCCGCCGGTGCCCATTCGGGAGTTGCGGGATCTCACGCGCTACCGCAAGGCCCTCATTCAAGATCGGACCCGCGTGGCCAACCGCCTGCACAAGGCGCTGGAGGATGCGGGGATCAAGCTCGCCACGGTGGCCAGCGACATCCTCGGGGTGTCGGGTCGCGCCATGTTGGAGGCGCTTGCGCAGGGGACGACGGATCCGACGATGTTAGCGGAGCTGGCGCGCGGGCGGCTGCGTGGGAAGCTGCCGGCGCTACGGGCGGCCCTCGCGGGCCGGTTTCGGACGCACCACGCGTTTCTCGTGGGCCAACTGCTGACCCACCTGGACTACCTTGATGAAGCGATCGGCACGCTCAGCACGGAAATCGAGAGGCATCTCATCCCTTTTTCGGACCAGTTGAACCGCCTGGATAGCATTCCCGGGATCAACCGGCGGACGGCCGAAGTCATCATCGCGGAGGTCGGCGTGGACATGAGGGCGTTTCCCACGGCGGCCCATCTCGCGAGTTGGGCGGCGTTGTGTCCGGGAAACAACGAAAGCGCCGGCAAGCACAAGTCCGGCAAGACGAGGAAGGGTAACCGCTGGCTGCGTACGGCGCTGATCGAAGCGGCGGCCGGCGCGAGTCGGGCAAAGGACAGCGCGTTGCGAGCCCGGTTTCAACGTGTCCTCCGCCATCGCGGTCCGAAGAAGGCGGTCGTCGCGTTGGCCCACGCGCTGTTACGCATCGCCTATCACGTGTTGGCGCAGGGGACGACCTATCGCGAACTCGGCGGCAATTACTATGACCGTCGGCACACTCAGCGCCTCACCCGTCGCGCGATTCGCCTGCTGGAAGGCCAAGGCTACCGCGTGATTCTCGAACCGGCAGCATGAGCGCGCCGCTGATGCTCATGTCATTTTCTGAGCAGTA
>Ga0114129_10010690_pt1 | contig 13092 bp, 11 predicted proteins | sample RhiMetdeltSRZDD1_FD_80071 | JGI IMG/M metagenome (GOLD analysis project Ga0114129, IMG submission 80071) | Populus rhizosphere microbial communities from Tennessee, USA - Rhizosphere MetaG P. deltoides SRZDD1 (version 2) (version 2) | ecosystem: Host-associated > Plants > Roots > Rhizosphere >...
GAGCAGCCGGGCGTCAGCGAAGCCGCGGTCGTCGGCAGGCCCGACGCGAAGCGCGGCGACGTGCCGGTGGCGTACTTCGTCGGCAGCGCCGAACCGGAGGCGCTCGCGGCCGCCTGCTCGAAGCAGCTCGCGTCCTTCAAACTCCCGCGGGCTTTCGTGCGCCTGGACTCGCTGCCCCGGAATGCTATGGGGAAGCTGGACAAGGCGAAGCTCGTTTGAGCCGAGGGGCGAGCGGCTGCTTTTCGCTCCTCGCCGGGAGTGTTACCGTTGGCGCTCGAAGGAGTGCTGCATGAAATCCAGGTTTGCCTTCTTGTTGCTTTCGAGTGCGATCGCGATGGTCGTCGCGCGTCCGGTCGTGTCCCAGACCGCGTGTGAGGGCCAGAACACGCTGAGCGTTGCCGACAAGGCCGCGGGCTTCGTGCTGCTGTTCGACGGCGCGACGACGAAGGGCTGGCACGGCTACAACGGCCAGAAGACGCCGGCCTGGTCGATCGCCGACTGCGCGCTCCACAGCGCCGGCACCGAGGGCAATTACGGCAGCGACCTGCGCGCCGACCTCGCGACCGACGCGGAGTACACGAACTTCGAGCTGAGCCTGGAGTGGAAGGCCTCGAAGGGCGGCAACAGCGGCGTGATGTACGGAGTCGTCGAGGACCCGAAGTACAAGGCCGCGTGGATGACCGGTCCCGAGTACCAGTTCATCGACGACGTGGGCTTTCCGCAGAAGCTCGAGGAGTGGCAGAAAGCCGGCGCGAACTACGCGATGCACGTGGCGAACGACCAGAAGCAGCTCAAGCCGGTGGGCGAGTGGAACAGCACCAGGCTCGTCGTCAACGGCCCGCACGTCGAGCACTGGCTCAACGGCAAGAAGATCGTGGCCTTCGAGCGCTGGAACGACGCGTGGCAGAAGCTGCGCGACTCCGGCAAGTGGAAGGACGCTCCCGACTACGGCAAGGCCGCCAAGGGACGCATCGTGCTCCAGGACCACGGCAGCGCCTTCTGGTTCCGGAACGTGAAGCTCCGGCCGTTGCCGTAGGCTCACAAGTTGTCCGTGTGACCGTCGCCATCACTTCGAAGGACATCAAGCCAAAGACGGCGTCGAACTGACGCTCAGGGTGCGGACGGCTTAGACTCGCCTTCCGTGTCCGACCGCACTCTCGTCGTCTTCGTGAAGGAGCCTCGGCCGGGGGCCGTCAAGACACGGCTCGCCGCCGCCGTCGGCCCGGAGGCTGCGGCCGGCCTGTATCGGACTCTCGTCGAAACGGTGCTCGAGGCGACGACGCCCGTGCCCGGCGAGTACGAGCGGCTGGTGTTCTTCGACCCGCCCGAGGCGCGAGGCGCGCTCAGACGGTGGCTTCCCGGCGTGTCGCTTCGCGCGCAGGCCCCGGGCGGGCTGGGCGAGCGCCTCGCCGACGCCTTCGCGCGGGCCTTCAGCCGCGGCGCCACGCGCGTGGCGATCGTGGGCTCCGACGCTCCCGCGGTCACGCGCGCGACGGTGCTTCGCGCACTCGAGGCGCTGAGCGCGGCGGACGTCGTGCTCGGCCCGGCCGACGACGGGGGCTACTACCTGGTCGGCCTGCGTGCGCCCCACCCCGAGCTCGTCAGCGGCATCGACTGGAGCACGCCGGCGGTGCTGCAGCAGACGCTCGAGCGCGCCACGGCCGCCCGGCTCGTGGTTCACCAGCTCGAGCCGCTCCGCGACGTGGACACGCTCGCCGACCTGCGTGGCGAGTGGCCGGTGCTCGAAGCACGCCTTCTGCTTCGTCCGGAGCTCCGAAATAGCCTGGCGCGCGCGCTCGGGCTTCCGGGGTAGGATTCCGCTGCCGGAGGTGAGCATGGGCGGGGTCCGGACCTACCTCGAGGCGTTGATGACGCTCGACGAGGCGCCGCTCAAGCTCGACCCGGGGCAGGTGATCTTCGCAGCCGGCGACCCGGGCGAGGCGATGTTCATCGTGCGGACCGGCAGCGTCGAGCTCCGCATCGGCGAGACCGTGCTCGAGACCGTCGAGCAAGGCGGCATCTTCGGTGAGCTGGCGCTCGTCGATCCTGCCCCGCGGAGTGCAACCGCCGTGGCCGGCTCCGACTGCAGCTTGGTGTTGGTCGACGCCGCGGCTTTTTCCGACCTGGTGCGCCGGGTCCCGGCCCTTGCCCTCGAAGTGATGAAGGTGATGGCGCGCCGGCTGCGCCGCACGAACCCGACCTCGACCGAATGAGCCAGAAGCATCGACTTGCGACTGGGCGAAAGCTGCGGAGCTCGCTGGATTCACTCCAGCGAGCGTAGCGGGGGGGTTAGAGGGGGGGCGCGACGCAGCGTCCCCCCTAACAAACTAGCCGCGCCGGATCAACGCCAGGAACTCCTCGCGCGTCGGCTGGCGGTCGCGGAACGCTCCGAGCATGCAGGACGTGACGGCCACCGAGTTCTGCTTCTCCACGCCGCGCATCATCATGCAGAAGTGGACGGCCTCGATCACGACGCCGACGCCGCGCGGCCCGATCACGTCCTGGATCGTCTCGGCGATCTGAACCGTGAGCCGCTCCTGGACCTGAAGCCGCCGGGCGAACATGTCCACGAGCCTGGGGATCTTGGAAAGACCCACGACCTTGCCGTTGGGGAGGTACGCCACGTGCGCCTTGCCGTGAAACGGCAGCAGGTGGTGCTCGCACATGGAGAAGACGTCGATGTCCTTGATGATCACCATCTCGTCGTAGCTGACCGAGAAAAGCGCCTCGCCGATGAGCGATTTCGGATCCTCGTGGTAGCCCTTGGTCAGGAAGCGGAGCGCCTTCTCCATCCGCTCCGGGGTCTTGTCGAGGCCCTCGCGGTCGGGGTCCTCCCCGAGGCCGGACAGGAGGGTCCGAACCGCGTCCTGCATGGGGGTTCTGGGCGTCATCGCTTCTCCAGGGAGAAAACAGCATAACCCGACGCCGGAGCTTCAAGTCGTCCGGACCTCCCCTGGCCGTTCCTCCAGGCATGATGCGACAGACATCGTGCGAGCCCGCCCGGGCTCGCCCGGGAAGCCAGGAGGACAGGCGTTTGAGCCAGCAGCTCGTCCCGACAGCGACCCGGGAGATCCCGGCGCGTGCCGACGGCCAGGCAGCCCTGCTTTCTGTTCTGAAGAGCCTCGAGATCCAGAAGACCCTCGGCAGCGAGCCCGTGCTTGCGGCGTTGCGCCACTTCCCGGCCGAGCCGGCCAGGCTGGTGGAGTTCCCGGCAGGCCTGCACCCGAAGCTCAGAGAGTCGCTCGCCGGGCGTGGCTATCAAGGCCTCTACAGCCACCAGCGCGAGGCCTTCGAGCTCGTTGAGTCCGGCAAGGATCTCGTGGTCGTGACGCCGACGGCCTCGGGCAAGACCCTCTGCTACAACCTCCCGGTCCTCGACCGCATCCTCAAGGAACCCGAGACGCGGGCGCTCTACCTGTTTCCGACGAAGGCGCTGGCCCAGGATCAGCTGGCGGAGCTTTACGCGGTGATCGAGTCGATCGGGGCGGAGATCGGAACCTTCACCTACGACGGAGACACGCCGCAGGACGCGCGCAAGTCGATTCGCGCGCGTGCGCACGTCGTGGTCACGAACCCCGACATGCTCCACAAGGGGATCCTGCCGCACCACACCAAGTGGGTGAAGCTTTTCGAGAACCTGCGTTACGTGGTGATCGACGAGCTGCACAGCTTGCGCGGGGTATACGGCTCGCACGTCGCGAACATCTTGCGCCGGCTGCGGCGGCTCAGCGAGTTCTACGGCTCGCGGCCGCAGTTCATCTGCTCGTCGGCCACCATCGGGAACCCGAAGGAGCTGGCCGAGGGACTGACCGAGCGCGAAATCACGCTCGTGGCCGAGAGCGGCGCACCGCGCGGCGAGCGCTACTTTGCGATCTACAACCCGCCGGTCGTGAACCAAAAGCTTGGCATCCGCCGCTCGGCGCTCAACTCGGCGCGCGACGTGTCGCTGTCGTTCCTCGGCAAGGGGTTGCAGACGATCGTGTTTGCCCCCTCGCGGCTCGCGACCGAGGTGCTGGTGACGTATCTCAAGCAGGCGCTCGAGACGAAGCCGGGCTCAGAAGGCGTCATCCGCGGCTACCGCGGCGGCTATCTGCCGCTGAAGCGCCGCGAGATCGAGCGGGGATTGCGCGAGGGCTCGGTGCTCGGGGTGGTGTCCACGAATGCGCTCGAGCTGGGGATCGACATCGGCAGCCTCGACGCGGCCGTGCTCGTGGGCTACCCGGGCAGCGTCGCCTCGGCGTGGCAACAGGCCGGCCGTGCCGGGCGACGCTCGGGGACGTCGGTAGCCGTGCTGATCGCCAACTCCACCCCGCTCAACCAGTTCATCGCCAAGCACCCGGAATACTTCTTCGGCGCGCCGGTCGAGCGGGCCCGGATCAACCCCGAGAACCTGCAGATCCTGGTCAACCACGTGAAGTGCGCGGCCTTCGAGCTGCCCTTCGTGGGCGACGAGCCTTTCGGCAAGGAGAACCTGGTCGAGATCCTGAAGTACCTCGAGGACGAGAAGCTGCTGCACCGGGCGGGCGGACGCTGGCACTGGACGAGCGACAGCTACCCTGCCGACGCCGTCAGTCTGCGCTCGGTCTCCTCCGACAACTTCGTGATCCAGGACGTGACGGCCGAGCCGCGCATCGTCGCCGAGGTCGACTACGACTCGGCGCCCTCCATGGTCCACGAGAAGGCGATCTACATCCTCGAGGGCCAGAGCTACTACGTGGAGAAGTACGACCACAACGAGCGGCGCGCCGAGGTGCGCGAGGTGGAGGTCGACTACTACACCGACGCGATCAGCTACACCAAGGTGCGGATCCTCGAGCGCTTCGCGGAGCAGGTGCTTGGCAACGGGCGGCGCAACCACGGCGAGGTGCACGTCACGTCGCAGGTGGTCGGCTTCAAGAAGATCAAGTTCCACACGGGCGAGAACGTGGGCTCGGGCGAGCTCAGCATGCCCGAGAACGAGATGCACACGACGGCCTACTGGCTCACGCTCCCGCGCGAGCTGATGCGGACGCTTCCATTCACGCTCGAAGAGCGGCGCGACGGCGTCGTGGCGCTTTCGTACACGCTCGGCCAGCTCGCGGCATTGTTCCTGATGTGCGACCGTCACGACCTGGGCGTCGCGACCTTGGACAACGGCCAGGGCGAGGCGCGTATCGAGCGCGGGCAATGGCCTCGGCCGGCCACAACCGGCATCAGCCTCGCACAACGGGCTGCACAGGAACGCGGAATCGGTCCGCCGCAGGGCGCAGGAGGGCTTGTCGAGGACTACGAGCCGAACGTGTTCGTCTACGACGCCTACCCGGGCGGCATCGGCCTCTCCGAGCCACTCTACCGGCTCCACGAGCGCCTGCTCGCCGAGAGCCGCAGGTTGATCGCGGCCTGCGCGTGCGCCGACGGCTGCCCTTCCTGCGTGGGGCCGGCCGGGGAGGTGGGCAGCCGGGGCAAGGCCGTGGCGCTTGCGATTCTCGACGCGGTGCTGGCCGCATGACGCGACCCTCGGGATCCGCTCGACGGGGATCCCTCGGGTGAATCTCCACGACCGCCTCCAGCAGCTGAGGCGGCCCACAGAGCCCGAGTCGAGTGGCTTCGGGCTCGAGCGGCTGGAGCGGGAGCTGCTGGGCGAAGCCCGGCCAGCCGCCGACGAGCTCCTGCCGCTCAAGGCGCGGCTCGAGCGGCTGGTTGCGGCGGCGTCGCTGCGCGAGAGGCGCCGCGGCCCCGCGCCGGTCCCGCTCGAGGAGCTCGTCGATGGGATGCGGCTCGAGAACGAGCGGGGCGAATTCTTCCTGGTCGAGAGCTCCGTTCACCTCGAGGTGAGGCACGGTGACGTGCCGCTGTCGCGGGTCCACGCGATCGAGCCCGACACGATCGGCGTGCTCACGGCTGAGCCCGAGCTCGCGAGCTTCGACCTGCGGGGCGCTGTCTTCCTCGACACGGAAACGACCGGCCTCGCCGGGGGCGCCGGCACCGCGGCGTTCCTGATCGGCGTCGGCTGGGTGGAGGGCGAGCGCTTCCGCGTCAGGCAGTATTTCATGCGGGACTACCACGAGGAGGGCGCGCTGCTCCACGCGCTCGCCTCGGAGCTCAGCCAGTTCGAAAGGCTGGTTACGTTCAACGGCAAGATGTTCGACGTGCCGTTGCTCGACGCGCGCTTCCGCCTCAACCGCGGGCGCTTCCCGCTCACGGGAATGCCCCACCTCGACCTGCTGCACCCGGCGCGGCGCCTGTGGAAGGCGCGGCTCGAGTCGTGCCGGCTGCAGTCGCTGGAAGCCGAGCTCATGGGCCTGCGGCGCCACCGGGACATCCCCGGCGAGGAGATCCCGCAGATCTACTTCGACTGGGTCAGGCGGCGCGACGCGCGGCTTCTGGCGCGCGTGTTCGAGCACAACCGGCAGGACATCGTGTCGCTGGCAGCGCTCGCGGTGCTGGCCTGTCAGTGGCTGGAGGAGTCGCGCGCCGAAGATCCGCGCGACATCTTCAGCCTCGGACGCGTGCTCGAGCGGGGCCGGCGCTACGAGCGCAGCGAGGCCTGTTACCGTCGCGCGCTCCTGGCCGGCTCGGTCGCCGTGCGCGGTCCGGCGCTGCTGCGGCTCGGCTGGCGCGCCAAGCGGCGGGGCGACCACGCGAGCGCCGCCGAGCTGTGGGCCGAAGCGGGCGAGGCCGGCGAGGTGGAAGGCTGGCGCGAGCTCGCGATGCACCACGAGCATCGCAGCCGCGACCTCGAGCAGGCGCTCGCCGCAGTCGAGCGCGGGATGCGCCTGGTCGAGGCTGACACGCCCCACGATCGGCGCACCCGGCACCAGGCCGAGGGCTTCGCGCGGCGCCAAAAGCGGCTGCTCCGCAAGCAAGCGCGCAGATAGCCTGCGATGGGATTCACTCCCCCGAGCGGAGCGGGGGCTCTGGGTAACCCCCGATCTCGCGATGCAGGAACTCGACGAGATCCTGGATCAGGATCGGCTTCTTGAAGACGGCGATCCCCGACTTCTCGAACGCGGGAATCAGCGGGGAGTGTCCGTAGCCGGTCAATAGCCCGATCGGCAGTCCCGGGAAGCGGCGACGCAAAGTCTGTGACAGCTCGGCGCCGTCCCTGCCCGGCATCACCAGGTCCACAAGCGCGGCGTCGTAGCTCGCGGTCTCGGACTTCTCGACGGCTTCGTCGGCGGAGGTTGCGGCGTCGACCTGGAAGCCGTGCCGGGCCAGGGCCTTGGTCAGCATCAGGCCGATGCCCGGATCGTCGTCCACGACGAGAATGCGCGGCACTTCCTTCATGGAGGGCGCCGAATCCTATTCCGAGCCGCCCCTCGGCGTAAAGACGCTTCGATTAGACTGGCCGCAGATGCGGGTCTCACCGAGGCGCCAGGCCATCGCCGATGCCCTCGGTCTCGGCGTGGTGCTGCTGGTCCTGCTCGACCTGCTCCAACCGTCGCTGCTGCTGCTGCCGACGATCACGGCCGGGGGTGACACGCCCTGCCATTACCCGACCGCCGTCTGGTTCTACGAGCGGCTGTTGCCCGAGTGGCGCCTCCACGGCTGGTACCCCGGCTCCTATCTGGGCCATCCGCTGCTGCTCTACTACTTCCCGTTCCCGTTCCTGGTGATGTCGGCGCTCGCGCCCGGCCTGGGAATGCCGGTCGCGTTCAAGCTCGGCAGCGCGCTGCCCGTGTTCTTGCTGCCGCTGCTCGTGTACGCGTCGTTCCGCCTGATGCGCTTCGCCTTTCCGGCGCCGCTCCTGGGCGCGGCGTCGGCGCTCGTGTTCCTCTACGTCGAGGACACGCCGATCTGGGGCGGGACGATCGCCAGCACCCTGGCCGGCGAGTTCTCGTACACCTACGGCATCGGCTTCGCGGTGCTGTTCCTGGGCGTCCTGGTGCGAGCGCGCAGCGACGGCCGAGGTCCGTGGTGGCCAGCGGCGGCGCTTGCCCTCACGTCCTACGCGCACGGCTACGCGGTGCTGTGGGCGGGCCTCACCGCGGCGGGTCTGCTGCTGGTCGATCCGGCCGGCCCTCGCCAGGAGCGAGACCAAACCGCGCGCCTCATCGGCTGGCTGCTGGCGGTCGCCGGGCTCGCCTTCTGCCTGGCGGCGCCCGCGCTCGTGCCGCTCGTCGCCGATTGGGACTGGACGACCCCGTACGACGACGCCTGGATCGACGTCACGACGCGCGGCGTCGTGCCCGTCCTGCTGCAGCCGCTGCTGGCCGCCGGGCTCGTCGGGCTCCTGGCGACACTCGTCAAGCGGGCCAGGGGAGAGTGGCCCGACGCTCGCCTCTTCTTGCTCGGGTTCGGAACGCTGGTAGGACTGGCTCTGGCCGCGGCTGGACCCGAACTGGGTGTCATCGACGTGCGCTTCGTGCCGCTCGCCCAGCTGTCGCTGGTGCTCGCCGGCGCAGCCAGTCTCGGATGGGCGCTCCGGCGTCTCGTGCTCGCCGAGGTCGCGGCGCTCGGCCTCGTGCTCGTCGCCGTCTTCTGGGCCGACTCGCGCTCGCGCGTGCTGCGGCACTGGGTGGACTGGAACTATTCGGGCCTCGAGGCGAAGGAGCTGTGGCCCGCGTGGCGAGAGCTCACAAAGCACCTGCGCGGGGGCTTGGGCGACGGGCGCGTGGCGGTCGAGTATGGACCGGTCCACGAGCGCGCCGGCTCGATCCGGATGTACGAGACGCTGCCGCTCTTCTCGGGCCGGTCGACGCTCGAGGGCGTCTACAACCAGGCGGCCACCACCACCCACCCCGTCTACTATCTCGCGTCGGAGCTCTTCGCCCGCTCACCCAATCCATTCCGCGGTCGCCGCTACTCGCGCTTCGACCCGGAGAGTGCTCTCGAGCGGCTGCGGCTATTCAACGTCTCCGAGATCGTAGCGGTGAGCCCGGAGCTCCAGTCCACGCTCGACGCCCGCGGCGACGTGGAACGCGAGGCGCAGCTTTCGCCCTACACGCTCTACCGCCTGCGGGATCCCGGGCCGGGTTACGTCGAGCCATTGGAGTTCGCCCCCGTGCGTGCCGCTCCCGCGTCCTGGCGCGACGCTTCATACCGATGGTTCTCGCGCAAGCCCGCCAACCGTGCCTTGCTCGTGTTCACCCGCGACGCGCGCTTCGAGCTCGCGGAAACGGATCCGTGGGGGCCGCCTCCCGAGCGGGCACTGCCGGGCGGTGTGCTCGTCACGGCGCGCATCGAGGCGGAAGAAATCCGGATCCGCACCAGCCGGCCCGGGCATCCGCTGCTCGTCAAGGTGTCCTACCATCCGCGCTGGCGAGCGGAGGGCGCTTTTGGCCCCTACCTCGTCTCGCCGGGCCTGATGCTGGTCGTCCCGCGCCAGACCGAGGTGCGGCTCACGTACGCGGCGCGAACCTGGGCCGATCGCCTCGGCCGTTCTCTCTTTCTCGCGGCGCTCGCAACCGGCGTCGTCCTGGCGCGCGGGCGGAAGGATCGGGAGACTGGGTCTGTTGCGTCGCCGGTGCCGGGCGCGCGGTACGCTCGCGCCCGGCGTTGGGGCGTCGCGCTGTTGCGGGTGCTTCCGCTCGCGATCGTCGCCGGGCTCGCCGCGCTGCGATTGGCTCCCGAGCCACGGCCCGCGGTGGCGGCGGAGTGGCTCGACCAGGGGGCCTCGCGTGCGTTCGCCGAGGAGCGTTGGGAGACGGCAGCCGAGTACGCCCGGCATGCGATCGACCTCCTCGGGGCCGAGGACGTGCGGCAGCACCAGCTCCTTTGCCTGCGCGGCGAAGCGCTGCTGCGGGCCGGGCACTCGCGGCAGGCCGCGCTCGCCTTCGCACCCGTGGTCGAGGCCGGCTCCGGCCCGCACCGGGCACAGGCCCTCTTCTCGGGAGCGCTCGCGCGCGAGGCCGCTGGTGACGCGGAAGGCGCCGCGGCTTGGCGGCGGAGCCTCCGCAGCGACTACCCGGGCACGCCGTGGGCCGAGCGGCTCGCCAACTAGCGAAAGGCGCCCTCCATCTCGCGCACGATCGCGTCCGCCGCCGCGGCCGGATCCTGGGCCTCGCTGATCGGCCGACCGACCACGAGGTAATCCGCCCCGGCCGCGAGCGCCGCCGCCGGCGTCGCGGCGCGTGCCTGGTCGCCGCTTGCCGAGCCCGCCGGCCGGATCCCGGGCGTCACGATCAGGAAGTCGTCCCCGCAGGCCTCGCGGATCAGCCCAACTTCGTGGGGGGAGGCCACGACGCCGTCCATTCCCGCCTCTTTCGCGAGCAGGGCCAGCCGCCGAACGGAATCGGCCATGCCTCCGCTCAGGCCGATCTCGCCGAGCGTGCCGACGTCGTGGCTCGTCAGGATCGTGATCGCCAGGAGCTTCGTGCCCATCGCCGGCAGCGCCCCGACCGCCGCCTCCAGCATCGCGCGGCCGCCCAGGGCGTGGACGTCGAGCAGCGAGACGCCGAGTCGGGACGCGCTGCTCACCGTGCCGGCGACGGTGTGAGGGATGTCGTGGAACTTGAGGTCGAGGAAGACGCGCTCGCCGCGGGCGACGATCTCGCGCACCAGCTCGGGTCCGGCCGCGGTGAACGCCTGGCTGCCCACCTTGAAGAAACCCACGTGGCCTGCCAGCCGGTCCACGAGCGCACGGGCGGCTTCGGCCTTCGGCACGTCGAGCGCCACGATCAGTCGGTCGCGTGCGTTCACGGGGTCCCTCCGTCTAGCACTCCCTTGCCTCTCCCGGGTACTCGAGCGTTCCCACCAGCTCGCGAATCTCGCTCTTGCCGTGCCGCTCCAGATAGGCGCCGAGCTCGGCGAGCACGCGCGCGTAGATCCCCGGATCGACGAAGTTCGCCGTGCCGATCTGCACTGCGTGGCAGCCGGCGATCAGGAACTCGAGCGCGTCCTGGGCCGAGGCGATTCCGCCGATCCCGATCACCGGGATCCGCACCGCGCGTGCCGCCTGCCACGCCATGCGCACCGCCACCGGTCGGATTGCGGGCCCCGAGAGCCCGCCCGTGCCGAAGCCGAGCTTGGGCCTTCGCGCCTCGACGTCGATCGCGAGGCCGAGCAAGGTGTTGATGCAGGAGAGCGCGTCGGCCCCCGCCTCCTCGGCCGCGCGCGCGAACAGCGCAATGTCGGCCACGTTCGGCGAGAGCTTCGGGATCACGGGCAGCCGCGTCGCGGCGCGCACGGCCGCGACGACAGCATGCGTCATGCGCGGGTCGCCGCCGAAGGCCATGCCGCCCTGCTTCACGTTGGGGCAGGAGATGTTGATTTCGAGACCGGCGATTCCCTCGGCAGCGTCACACACCCTCGCCACCTCGGCGTACTCCTCGACCGTGTCGCCGCACACGTTCACGAACACGGCCGTGTCGTGCGTCCGGAGCCGCGGCAGCACATCCTTCACGAACGCGTGGATCCCGATGCCCTGCAGCCCGATCGCGTTCAGCAGGCCCGAGGGCGTTTCGGCGATCCGCGGCGGGGGAGCGCCGTCCCGCGGCTCGAGGTAGAGGCCTTTCGAGACGATCCCGCCGAGGGCCGCAAGCTCGATCACTCCCTCGTACTCGAGGCCGTAACCGAACGTGCCCGAGGCGGCGACAAGCGGGTTCTTGAGCCGGATCCCGGCGAGCTCGACCGCCAGGTTCACGCCCGCGCTCCGGCCAAAAGGCGCGCGTGGGACTCGCTTTCGCCCGGCCACACCACGCGCGCCGCGTCGAAGACCGGTCCTTCGGTGCAGGCGCAGCGGTACTTCCAGCGGGCGTCGCCCTGTCCCTGGACGCGGACCACGCACCCGAGGCAGGTGCCCACGCCGCATCCCATCCACGGGTCGAGGCTCACCTCCGCCTCGAGCCCGCGCGCGGCAGCGATTCGGGCGACGGCGTGGAGCATCGCCTCGGGACCGCAGGCGTAGAGCCGCTGCGGCTTTGTCGCCCGATCCAGCTGAGCTTCGAGCGCAAGCGTGACCCGCCCCTTGGCCCCGACGCTTCCGTCCTCGGTCGCCGGCACCACCTCGATGCCCTGGTCGCGAAGCCGGCCGAGGAGCGGCAGCTCGGCGCGCGTGCGGCCTCCGTAAAAGAGACGCGCGGCTTGGCCGCGGCGTGCGAGCTCGTCGCCCAGGAAGCTGAAGGGGGCGACACCGTAGCCGCCCCCCACGAGCGCCGCCTCGGTCCCGTCCGGCGGCGGCGAGAAGGGATGGCCCAGCGGCCCGAGGCATTGGGCGATGCCTCCCAGGGGCAGTGCGCAGAGGGCGTTCGATCCGGGGCCGATCGCCTTCACGAACAGCGTGAAGGTCTCGCGCTCGGGGCTCGCGCCGAGGATCGAGAACGGCCGCCGCAGCGGCGGCTCGGCCGAGGCGCCGGCCTTGATCATCACGAACTGGCCGGGACGTGCCTCGCGCGCGGTCTCGGGATGCAGGAAGGTCAACAGGAAGTACGGCCCGCCGATTCCTTCGCGGCCGACCAGGAACGAGGTCCGGTTGGCGGGCATTCGGCCGATCCTACTGCGGCGCCGCCCCGCGCGTCGACCGGGGTCGAAGCTTCGGATACGCTTCCAACCCGTGCCCGGCAGGATGTTCCTGAGCGCGGCCCAGGCGTCCTCGATCGGCGCCGCCGCGCTCGCCACGCTCGCCCTTTATCTGAACCCCTCGCTGCGGCTGCGCGACGAGGCCCTGGCACTCGCCTTGTGCCTGTTCCTGCCCTGGGCGGTCGTCGGAACGCTGGCGCTCGCCCTGCTGGCCGCGGTCGGGAGCGCGCTGCGCTGGTGGCGCACCGGCCGCCCGGTGCTCCCGAAGCGCCCGTTCTTTGCCGCGTTTGCGTTTTTGACGCTCGCGCTCCAGGCCGGGCTCTACTGGTCCAACCTGCTCGCCTACCGCCACGCGCTGCCGGTCGCCACCTTGCGGGCGCTCGCGCTCTCGGCGGTCGTGGTGAGCGCGGCGGCCACGGTGTTCGTCGCGATCGGGCTGGACCTGTGGCTCTACCCACGGCGAGGTCGCGCGCTCGCGAGCGTCCTCAGCATCCTCGCACCGGCGTCGGCGATCGCGCTGCCGCTCGCCCTGCGACCGGAGCCCCCGCAGCCGAGCCAGGCCGTGCCGGTCCGGCTCGACGCGGCGCGGCCGTCGCGCCGGATTTTCGTCGTCGGGATCGACGGCCTCGGCGCGCGCGACGTGACGGCGGAGCC
>Ga0114129_10010691_pt1 | contig 13091 bp, 11 predicted proteins | sample RhiMetdeltSRZDD1_FD_80071 | JGI IMG/M metagenome (GOLD analysis project Ga0114129, IMG submission 80071) | Populus rhizosphere microbial communities from Tennessee, USA - Rhizosphere MetaG P. deltoides SRZDD1 (version 2) (version 2) | ecosystem: Host-associated > Plants > Roots > Rhizosphere >...
AGGCTGGTTCGCGTGGTTGAGGCATTTGAATGTGGCGCGATCATCAATCCGGATCAGCTCAAGAATCAGATCGAAGGCTCGGTGGTGATGGCAATCGGAGGTGCGCTATTCGAAGCCATCGACTTCGATAACGGCAAGATCGTCAACGGGCGCTTCTCTCGTTATCGCGTCCCGCGCTTCAGCGATGTTCCAATCATCGAAACGGTCCTGGTTGATCGCAAAGACCTTCCCTCAGCGGGCGCCGGAGAGACCCCGATCGTGGGACTCGCGCCGGCGGTGGGTAACGCGATTTTTGATGCCGTGGGGGTGAGGCTTCGGTCGCTACCGATGGTTCCAAATGGATTGAAGAGTTGACACCGGAATCGGGTAAGTAGGTACCGAACACGCTCAGTTCAACCGTTAGGATCGATCCACGTTGCGGAACGCCTCGTATTTCTCGGCATGCAAATTGTTCGTCGGGTCCAACTCCAATGCCTTGCGATAGAGTCGGTCGGCTTCGTCGTAGTCTTTGCGCACGTCTGACATGAACGCAGCGAAGTTGACCACGCAAGTGGCTTCGTTCGGATCAAGCTCCAAGGCTTTGCGATAGAGGCGCTCGGCTTCGTCGTAGTCCTTGCGCACTTTCTCCGTGAAGAGAGCGAAGTAACCCGTGTGGTAGGCATTTTTCGGATCAAGCTCTAGCGACTTGCGATAGAGCCGCTCGGCTTCGTCGTAGTTCTTTCGGCCTTCGTACATAAGCTCTGCAAAGTTGCCGGTATTGGTTGCGTTGCTTGGATCAAGTTCCAATGCCTTGCGATAGAGCAGCTGGCCCGAATCGTAGTCCTTGCGCACGTCCGTTATAAACGCCGCAAGATTGCCGACGACAATAGCATCGCTCGAATCAAGCTCGATGGCCTTGTGATAGAGCCGTTCGGCTTCATCGTAGTCGGTGCGCACCCGCCACAAAAAGGTCCCGATTTCGCGGACAATACCGCCGGAATCCGGATTGAGTTCCAACGCTCTGCGATAGAGCCGTTCGGCCTCGTCGTAGTTCCTGTGCACGCGCCACATCAACGTGGCAAGGTTGCTAATAGTGAAGGAGTGGTTAGGGGCAAGCTCCAGCACCTCGCGATAAAGTCGCTCGGCGTCGTCGTACCTATTAAGATTGAAGTGCATAAATACTGCGAAGTTTCCCACAAGATCGGCACTCTTTGGAAAATCTTCGATCCCTGCGCGGAAGATTGCCTCTCGTTTCGTAAGGTCCCGCTCGGCGTCCGCCTTCAATTGCCACGCCCACCAATCCTTCTCCTTCGTCAGACGTTCGACCGCGGCTTCGGCAGCTTTCCGGGCTGGCTTCCGCGCTTCTTCGGCGGCGGGATTCTGAGCCGGTTTTCTTAGCGAAGCAGTGAGAGCTTCGAACTGTTTCTGATAATCAGCCACGCGCTTATCATTGAGACTCCGCAACCCCGGCAGAAGAAACGGAAGCTGCAGCTTTTCTTGAAGCTGGAGCATTAACTCATCAAAGCCGGCGATGGGCACTAGCCTGCCGCTATGATGTTCGACGACTTCGTGCACCTTCGGATCGATTTCGCTTCCCTCCCGATGGCACCAGAAGATGCCGCCTTCAATCGGCGCGAGCGTTTTCAAGAATCCCATTAGACTTCCGTCATTACCGCCATAGCCGATGACGATCGGCGTAAAGCGATCGAAGATCTTCGCCAGCGCCGTCGCCCATTCGCCGGGCAATTTGGCGATCTCGTCGGGATTGCTGAGTGGCGCGAGAAGCAGGTCGCGGTGAATCTTTGCGACGAGCGGCCGCCGCAGGTTTGCGCGAATGTAGCCGGTGAGCGATTCGTGCCCGCACACAAGAGGAAAGGTCCGCGTGTAGATGGAAAGCGCATCTGCGATCAGATTGTCGAAGTTAGTAGTGACCGCGACCTTGTGCGGAGTGATGGCCATGATCTGCGCGAGCACCGAATAGCCGAAGCTGGGTTCCGCATGATCCATTGCGTTCTCGAGGAAGGCGTAACCCTGCTCTTTGTAGTCTCGAAAACGCCGCTGATAGATCCACGGATAGAACGTCGCTGCGTGAGCTAGCTCAAAACCAGGGATGCCCAGATTTTCTGCCGTAGCCCATTGCTCGAGTGAAAGGCTGTCAAAGTCTTCAAGTTCGTGCAACTCCGTGAGCCACTGACTCACCAGGGCGCCGCCAGTCGGGATACCGGATTGGAGAGAAGCGCCAGAGCCGAGAACCCAGCAGAATGGGCGATCCTTCATCTGCTCGTGCCGCCGCTTGAACTCATTGAGGAAACCATAGATTGTTATTCTTCTCGCGCTCATAGTGAATAAGTTCTCCGACAATAACTTTTGGAACCGCTTAGGGACGAGGCGGCGCTTTGCTCGTTTGTTCGCGAAACGAAACTTCTTCGATGCGAAGCTAACGCTTTTCTATCAGCCTGTAAAGAGGACTGTCGCTCGTTCTGAAATTGCCTCGGCATGGGCGTGGAAATCGATGGATCAACTCGGCACTCACATCGAACCGGTCGACTTCTCGATTGCGATTCGATTCACCGCATGACAAGATGATGCTATGAAAGAGATCAGTATTGATGAGTTGAAACGCAACGCTGGCCAGTGGGTGAAGCTTGCTGCGGACCGCGAACCAATCATCATCACTGACGATGGTAAACCGGTCGCTACGCTTACGGGCCTCGGATCGCCTCACCTTCCACGGCGCTTGCCTGACCGGGAAGATAAGATCAGACATCGATCGCGGATCTCGGTCGATTCCGTTGACTACTTGTCTGAAATGAGAGATTGAGCTTGGTCTACTTTGACGCTGCGCACATCGCGAAGTGCTACCTCTGAAAGGCGTCAACTTAGTTCCATAGTCTGTTACTTCGGTTGTCAGCAGCCACCCTGTCCTCTACAATTCTACTTTCCCATTACAGGCTAGAATCTCTCACCGCGCGACGGTGTAGTTGAAGAATTCTTCGGAGGCAATTGAAGCTATGTTGAAGTTCCTAAGAGGACGCAAAAAGTCTCGCAATGTGCTGTTGATCTTTTTTGTGGCGGTGTTGGCACTCAGCCTTGTCGGGCTGTTCTCGGTCGTCGTTTCGGGTGGCGGCGCGGGGCTGTTCCGAGGCACTGGCGGCAGCGAAACAGTGATCGCTAGAGTCGGCAGCTATGAAGTGACGGTCCAGGAGCTAAAGGACGCACTTGCAAACTTTGGTCAGCAAGTCGCTCAAGGACAGGGCAAAAGCCGTCAGGACGATCTGAGCACGCTGTTCGGTCTCTACGGCCAGCAAGTGCTAGACGGGTTGATACGCCAAAAGCTCGTTCTTTACGAAGCAAACCAGTTGAACCTTGGCGCGAGCGATACCGAGGTACAGTCGCGATTGAAGCAGATATTCGCTCCGTGGCCCGGCGCTGAACAGTATCGCCTGCGTTTGCAGCAAGCCGGTCTGACGCCCGTACGTTTCGAGAACGACCTCCGCGCGTCGATAGCTCAAGAGCACATGCGCAGCTTCGTCACCGCCGCGGTGGGCGTGGATCCAAAGGAGGCCGAAGAAGATTATCGCCGCAACAATACTACCTACACAGTCCGATGGGTTGACGTTGATCCGCAGAAGTTTCGCGACAAAATACAAATCGCCGAACCCGACTTGCGCGCTTACTTCGAAGCTCACAGAGGCGACTTCAAGATCACGGCTGAGCAGCGCCGGGCCCATTGCATCTTCATCGATCAGAGCAAGGCGGGTGAGGTGGTCCAAATATCGGATGATGAGTTAAAACAGGACTTCACTCCCGCACAATTTATCAAGCGAGTGCGCGTAAGCCAGATCGTTCTTAACGTGCCTAAGAAATCGGCCGACGAAGACAAGGCCGCCTCCGACAAGAAGGAAGAGGAAATAAGGACGAAAGCGCAGGACATCGTGCAGCGAGCGCAAGGCGCCGAGGGAAAGCCTGCGGAAGATTTTGCGAAGCTGGCTCGCGAGTTCAGCGAAGACGCGAAGACCAAGGCCAAGGGAGGAGAGCTAGGCTGGGTCAACAAAGACGATAAACGCGATACTGACGACCCGGTCAACCGCGTATTCAATATGGCTGACGATGAAGTGAGCCAGCCAATCAAGAAAGGCGATAAGTACTACATCCTGAAAGTGAACGAGCACAAGACCCCGGCCTTCGCGGACGTCCGCGATGAGCTGATCAAGGGCGCTCGAGTCCGCAAAGGCTATTCGAAGGCAGTCGAGATAGCCACCGAAGCTGAGCAGAGATTCAAGGAGACCAAGAACGCGGAAGCGGTCGTCGCCGAGATCAATAAGAAGTTTGGGGCTCAGGTGGCGGTCGTCAAGGACACGCCTTTCTTTTCACAAAGCGATGCCGTGCCCTCGCTGGGTGGTGCGCCAGGCTTCGGAGCATCCTTATTCGAGCTTCAGAATCCCGGCGACATCGGCGAGCGCATGAATGTCAACCAGGGATTCGCAATCGCCCAATACGCAGAAAAGCGCGAGCCTCACGATGCGGCGCTCGAGGAGGTGAAGGACAAGGTCGACAAGGCCCTCCGCAGCGAGAAGGCTACGGAGCTTGCGGCCCAACACGCTCGGGAGATTGCGAAGGCTCAAAATATCGACGAGCTCAAAAAGATAGGCGATTCGTTGGGCCTAAAGACTGAAGAGATACCGTCGCTTACCGGCAACGATTCGATTGGGCAACTCGTCACCGAAGCCAATCGACGTGACATCTATAAACTCAACCCCGGAGAAATCACCAGGGAGCCGATCAAGACTGACAACGGCGTCTATGTGGTCGCCGGACTGGTAAGCCGCAAGGATGCCGATATGGGCGAGAAGTTCCAGAGCGAGCGCAAGTCAATCGAACAGCGGTTGCTGGACGAAAAACGCAACGCGTTCTTCTCGACCTATCTGGCAATGACTGAGAAGCAGTTGAAGGACGAAGGCAAGATCAAGGTGTACGATGACTTGATCGCGTCGGTGATACAGTCAAGTAGCCCATTGCCGCCGACCGGACAGCCTCGGATGCCAAGTCAACCAAATCGTCCGCGTCGCATACCACAAGGGGCGCAGGGCGGAGCGAGAACGGTGCCGGCGCCGGGCCCGCGTTAGCCCGTAGAAATCCAGGGTGGGGGCGCCGCGACTTCGGCGCTCCCTTCGGATTCTGTACCGCAGACTGGGCAGTCTGCGGACACTACTTCGAGGAAGCTTCTCCTGATCTCACTCAGCCGCAGACTGGACAGTCGGCTCTTCGTTGCGTTCGGTTTTCATCGTACTGATTGCCGTCTCCTGGCTTCCCAGGTGAACGCTAAAGCTTTTCGACTTTCTTGAAATCTGAGGGGACGATGAACGCCTCGGGCGAAACCTCGAGGCGAACGTCTCGCCGCTCGGTTATCACTCTCGTTGTTCCGGGCTCCGCCAAAACTTCAATTCTCAGAGCGAGCCCCGCAAGGTCGGGTGCCCGAAACGTCCTGGTGACTTCGGTGTGTCCGTCTGGGAAGCTCGCGCGCTTCTGGTAGACATTGCATCGGTAATGGTCGATCACTTCCGCTGCAACTATTCGAGTTTCGACACGTTCAGGCGAGGGCGAATCATCTAGCGCACGGTCGATCTCTTGAGCAAGGACTTCCGTTCGATCGGGCTTCTCAGGCACCCTGGCGCCGGCGCCAATGTCTCGACTGGCCCCAGCGTGCAACTCACTCGAGTTACCCGGCGCGATATCGAGCTCGGAGTACACTCGCCTGTCAAGGTCAAGCAAGAAGGCTTTGCCTAGATCTGCCCTCCAGATGAGCGCACGGGTCTGCTGCTGTTGCGTCCATTCCTCCCTGCGTTTCTCGCCTGAGCGAGCAACGCGAGTGACATTCACCTCACTGCTTGTCCCGTCGTAAACCGTCCGAACGACCGTGGCCGAGTAATGCTCGGGCTCGCCCTCCAGTTCCGGATTGCCGGCGGGATCACTGAGTTGTGAACGGTTCCGACATGCATGAGAGAGAAACATCGCAAGAGTGGCAGTCGAGATGACCAGGAACGATGCAAAACCCAGTTTCCAGCGCACAACCATAGTGAAGCGATTCTATCATCAGATGTTTGCGCAGGTTTGTGAGCGGAGCAGGTTGATTGTCGCGAGACCACGGCAAGCCTGATCGCCAATCCAGGTCAAGCTGGCGGCCAGAGGAGAGACGCCGGGCCGCGTTTCCCTGGTTGCTTTGGGGAACGGCAGAGCGGCCCGGCTGATAGGCGAGGGGTAAGTCAACAAGCGCGGGTGGGTGGGGCAGCCGGTGATCAGGAGCCCCGGGGGTAAGAATCAATGAGCAAGATAAGAGCTTCCTTCCACCGGGGTGAGGCTCGGCGACGCCGCCTTGGGCCCCACCCCGGAGGGGCGTGCGACAGATGAAAACATTAACCGGCCGCGATCAAGCGGATCACAACGCGGCCATCCTCGAGCTTCGACAGATGCTCTTTGTCAGTGCGCGTGCATCGAATTTCTACACGCTCACGGATTTGGACATCACTGAGTTGCGGCTCTGCCATACGCATGTATCTGCCAAAGGTAATCTTGAATCTTGCACCCTCCGGCACCTCAATCAGGTACAGCTTTTGGGAAGCCCAGTCCGTTACGAGCAACGTGCGGTCCTTCAGGTCAATTTGAACCACGGTGCCCGTGACTTTGAAATATTTGTTCGCGGCTTCGGCCTTCGGTGCGCCAACGGCAAATGTGCCGAGCGCGAGCGCGAAGACAGCGGCGATTGATCCCAGTCTCGCAATAGTCCTCATGATCGTTCTCCTTTCTTCCGCCCTTACCGCTCTGAAATTTGGGGCGAGGCTTGAAGGCTTCGGCCTCGCCCCGAGCGGTTGACATCTTCGGAAGACGTGCGCAGTCTACATCCAGCGCGATCAGCGGTGTAGAGCGCATCCCGCAAAAGTTCGAACCGCGATCCGCACAATAGAACTGTGGGATCCCGCAGTTCGGCCGGGGGCTATCAGTCGTATTGCGATGATGGAGAATTAGCTTGGACACCCGAGAGCAACTAATTGAAGGGCTGCTTCAGTTCGTGACGCTGGTTGAAAGCGAACGCAAGCTGCTCGCAGCCGATCTGCACGATCAAACGCTCTCGGATCTTCGCGAGCTTGCAAGGCTTGCGCGCCGGTTGTTTGACAAGCCCGAGGACGCGATGACACAAGAGGTGCGAAACGGTCTCGCGAAGCTCATCTACGGAGTCGAAACGGCGATGGATGAGGTGCGGCGCGCGATGGAGAACCTGAGCCCGTCGGCGCTCGACACGCTCGGTCTGGTTCCGGCGATCGAGAGTTGTCTCACTCTCGCGTCACAGAAATCGGAACGCCCGTTCTTGACCAGATTCGCCTGCCCGGTCAGAGTGGACAATATCAACATGACTGAGACCGAGCAGTTGCTGCTTTATCGAATCGTGCAGGAGGCGCTCAACAATATTTCCAAACACGCCGCGGCCCGTTTCGTCGAGATTGTGATTATGCGCGAAGGTGAGAGTCTCTTGATCAGGGTCAGCGACGACGGGCGCGGGATGACAGTTTCAAGCGACCTGCGCCGGGCGCGCGGAATTGAAAACATGCGCTACAGGGCGCGGCTGATCGGCGCAGACCTGACATGGCTGAAAGCAACCGGCAGACGGGGCACCGTAGTTGAAGTACGTCTGCCTATACAAACGGATGAGGCGTGAGGCGTGAGGCGTGAGGCGTGAAGCGTGAGGCGTGAGGCGTGAGGCGTGAAGCGTGAGGCGTGAAGCGTGAGGCGTGAGGCGTGATGCGTGAGTCGTGATGCGTGAGTCGTGATGCGCGATGCGTGATGCGTGAGTCGTGATGCGTGATGCGCTCGGATCAGGTCACGAAGGTGCACTGACGTTTCACGAATCACGTTTCACGAATCACGTTTCACGAATCACGTTTCACGAATCGCGCTCCACGAATCGCGCTTCACGTTTCGCGGATCATTTCTCTTATGACCATATTGATTGCCGAAGACATGAATTTTCAGCGCGACTATCTTCGCACGATCATAAGCGACCACTTCTCTGAGTCGGGGCCGGTTATCGAAGCCGGTGACGGGAAGAGCGCAGTCGAGCTTGCGCTGAAGGAGCGCCCATCGCTTGTAGTCCTCGACATAAAACTGCCCGGGCTCTCGGGTGTTAAAGCCGCGCGGCAAATATGGTCCGATCTGAGACTCGCGCGGATTGTTTTCTGGTCGCAATATAAGGATGAAATATATATCCGCGAGCTGGCGCGGATTGTGCCGAGCGAAACCGTATATGGCTACGTGCTCAAATCATCACCCGACGAGAAATTGATAGCCGCGCTGCGCGCGGTGCTTGTGGATGAGCAATGCTGGATCGACCCGGAGATTCGAAGCGTTCAATCTCGTGCGACCAGTCGCGCGTCGGGTCTGACCGACATCGAGTACGAAGCGCTAATCGACATCGCGCTCGGACTGACCGACAAGGCCATCGCTCGCCGCAGATACTTGAGCGAGCGCGGCGTGCAGAACCGGTTGCGCGAGCTGTACGCTAAGCTGTCGATAGACATCGAGCAGATCGTTGACGAACGATGGGGAAGTACCTACAGTCCGCGCTCGCGAGCGATCTCAATCGCCTTGCAGCGCGGGCTCATTAACGCGGATGAACTGGGGGGCGAAAACAAAGCGCTTCAACAGTGGCTAGAACGCGAGAATGCAATACCTGCGTAGCGATAGAACGCATCAGTCCCTTTCAAGCATCGAATCCTATCTCGCTTAGATTGACGCCAAATTAAGCGGTATGTTAAACGTTGCGCCATGTCAGCGATCGCACGGCCGGGCAATGGCAATGCATCAGCTTCATTTTTCACCAGACTACAATCCTCGCTCGGTTCTCACATCGGCATCGCGACTCATCAACGGCATTCGGGTCGAAGACGCCTCTCCCTTTCTGCTCCACACGCTCGCTATACTCTCGCTCAGGAGGTTAATGATCCCGCGCCATGGCTTCGACAAACACTCCTCTAACCCGACGGGGCTTCGGCCAGACTATGCGCAGTGGCGCGTGGTGGCTTCAGACACTATTGACCTTCCTTGGCCTGTCCGCTTTCGTCGTGTATTCAACGTGGGCGGCGTTTCAAGGTGATCACTATCGATTCGGTCCCTATCTTTCGCCTTTCTATTCACCCGAGTTGTTCGGCGATCCGGTGCACAGTTGGTTTGGCGCGAAGCCCGCTTGGTTTCCAGCTTGGCTTCCGTGGTCGCCGGCCTTGATTATCCTGTGGGCGCCCGGCGGCTTCCGCCTGACTTGCTACTACTATCGAGGAGCTTACTACAAGGCGTTCTGGGCCGACCCTCCATCTTGCGCGGTCGGCGAGCCGCGAAAGCGTTACGTCGGCGAGCGTTCGTTTCCGCTGATTCTTCAGAACGTGCATCGATACTTTCTCTATCTCGCGCTGGTGTTCATCGTGATCCTCGCACACGACGCTTGGAAGGCGATGTGGTTCACGAACTCAACAGGACAGGTCACGTTCGGCATCGGCTACGGAACGATCATCCTAACGATCAACGCGATCTTGCTGGCCGGGTATACATTCAGTTGCCACTCGCTTCGACATCTGGTCGGCGGAGGATGCGATCAACTCTCTAAGCTGCCCATCCGTCAGAAGACTTACAATTGCGTGAGCTGCCTGAATCGCCGCCACATGCTCTGGGCATGGATGAGTCTTTTCTGGGTGGCGTTTTCTGACATCTTTGTGCGGTTGTGTTCGATGGGAATCTGGTCAGACAGGAGAATTTTTTGATGGCCGAATACCAAACCTTCGAGCACGACGTATTGGTGATTGGGGCCGGGGGCGCGGGATTGCGCGCCGCCATTGAAGCTTCAGCCGCCGGCGTGTCCGTCGGACTAGTTTGCAAATCACTGCTCGGCAAGGCTCACACGGTGATGGCCGAAGGCGGAATCGCGGCGGCGCTTGCAAACGTCGATGAGCGTGATAACTGGAAGGTTCACTTCGCCGACACGATGCGCGGAGGCCAATACGTCAACAACTGGCGAATGGCCGAGCTTCACGCTAAGGAAGCTCCCGCTCGGGTTCGTGAGCTTGAAGCGTGGGGAGCGGTGTTCGACCGCACACCAGACGGCCGCATTCTTCAGCGCAACTTTGGCGGGCACAAGTATCCGCGGCTCGCGCACGTCGGCGATCGCACCGGGCTCGAGATGATTCGAACGCTGCAGGATCACGGCGTCCACCAGGGCATCGACGTGCATATGGAGATCACCGTCGTGGCGCTTCTCAAGGAAGGCGACCGAGTAGTGGGTGCGTTCGCTTATGATCGCGAGCGCGGGCGGTTTCGAGTATTCAAGGCGAAAGCGATTGTGCTGGCTACTGGCGGAATCGGCCGGGCGTATCGAATCACGAGCAACAGTTGGGAGTACACCGGAGACGGGCACTCGCTCGGCTATCACGCCGGCGCTGAGTTGATCGACATGGAATTCGTTCAGTTTCACCCGACGGGCATGGTATGGCCGCCAAGCGTCGAAGGCATTCTGGTCACTGAAGGCGTGCGCGGCGAAGGCGGTGTGTTGAAGAACAGCTTGGACAAGCGCTTCATGTTTGACGACATTCCTGACAACTACAAAAGCCAGACCGCCGATAACGAAGAGGAAGGCTGGCGCTACACTCAAGGGGACAAGAACGCGCGGCGTCCGCCTGAACTGTTGACTCGCGATCACGTGTCGCGTGCGATCGTGCGTGAAGTCAAAGAAGGACGCGGAAGTCCTCACGGCGGTGTTTACCTGGACATTTCATGGATCAAGAAGAAGCTTTCAAACTCCGAAGATCACATCAAGCGAAAGCTTCCCAGCATGTATCATCAGTTCCAGCAACTCGCCGACATCGACATCACTCAACAGCCGATGGAAGTCGGCCCGACAACGCATTACGTGATGGGAGGGATTCGCGTCGATGCCGACTCGCAGATGTCTGGAGTGCCGGGTCTGTTCGCGGCGGGCGAGTGCGCGGCTGGAATCAACGGCGCGAATCGACTGGGCGGCAACTCGCTTTCGGATCTTCTGGTGTTCGGCAAACGCGCGGGCGAGTACGCCGCACAGTTCGCTCGCGATATTTCGCAAGGTCAGATCGACAACGCTCAACTCGAAGCAGCGGCGCGGCGCGCGCTCGAGCCGTTCGAGCGCGGCATGGGTTCTGATGCCGAGGGTCCGTACAAGATTCAGCTAGACCTCCAGGAGATGATGCAAGAGCTGGTCGGCATCGTAAGAAGAGAAGACGAGATGCAGCGCGCGCTCGAAGGAATCGGCCGCTTGTGGCAACGCACATCTCGAGTCGCGGTCACCGGAAATCGCGAATACAATCCCGGCTGGCATACCGCGCTCGACTTGCCCAATCTGCTGACTGTTTCCGAAGCGGTAACTCGCTCGGCTATCGAGCGCAAAGAAAGTCGCGGCGCTCAATTCCGCGAAGATTATCCCGAGAAAGATCCGGAATTCGGAAAGGTCAACATCGCGGTCAAGAGAGACTCCGATGGGACGATGAAGGTCCTGCGCGTGCCGATCCCGGAGATGCCACCTGAGCTCAAGCAAGTCATCGAGGAGATGGGCTGATGAATACTGCCGTGTTTCGAGTCTGGCGCGGCTCCGACGGCGCGGGCGAGTTCGTCGATTACACGATCGAAATCGCGCCGGGGATGGTTGTGCTGGACGCGGTCCGTCAAATCCAGGCCGAACAAGCTAACGATCTTGCGGTGCGATGGAACTGCAAGGCGGGAAAGTGCGGCTCGTGCTCAGCCGAAGTCAACGGCATGCCTAAGCTGATGTGCATGACGCGGCTCAGCCAGCTTTCGCTCGAGGAGCCGGTGGTCGTCGAGCCGATGAAAGCATTTCGTCACGTCAAAGATCTGATCACCGATGTGTCGTGGAACTACGAAGTCAAAAAGAGAATCAAAAAGTTCAAGCCTCGTCCGCCCGACGCCCCGGATGGCACCTGGCGGATGAAGCAGGAAGACATCGATCGCGTTCAGGAGTTTCGCAAGTGCATCGAATGTTACCTCTGCCAGGACGTATGTCACGTGCTGCGCGAGCATAACCTGCATCAGCAATTCATCGGGCCAAGGTTTCTGGTTTACGCGGCCGCGCTCGAGATGCACCCGCTGGACACCGAAGACCGGCTGGAAGATTTGAAAGATGCCGACGGCATCGGCTACTGCAACATAACGAAGTGCTGCACGAAGGTGTGTCCGGAGAGCATCACGATAACGGACAACGCGATCATCCCGTTGAAAGAGCGAGTGGTCGGCAAGTTCTATGATCCGCTGGCTCGGTTGGTTCAGCTCTTTCGTAAGCGAGCTTAACGCTAGCGTGGAGGTTCGCAATCTGGGCTGATGCCGTGGGGGCTTCGCCACTCTTTGCTTCTTCGGAGATCTTTGCGTCTTTGCGGGGTCTTTGCGTCTTCGCGCGAAACTCGTCTTACAAATCGGCGTTTCGCGCAAAGACGCAAAGACCCGCCAAGCGTTCCGTTACTACCTTTTTCGAATCGCTAAGACTTCAAAGTAGGAGCACACAATGTTCGAACTCAAGCCCTTGAACAGAGACGCCATTCCGGCAGCGCTCGATAAAGCCATGCGCTATCGCCTGCTCAACGAACCGGGGGCAGCCGAGAGCATTTGCCTGGACATCCTGCAAATCGACCCCGACAACCAGCAAGCTCTGGTCACGCTGCTGCTCGCGATGACCGATCGTTTAGCGACGGGCTACTCGGTCGGCGACACGCAGATCCAGGAAGTGCTCGGGCGACTCAATGACGAGTACGAACGCGTCTACTACACCGGCATCTTCTGGGAGCGTCGCGCAAAAGCTCGTCTCGCGAAGGGCTCACCAGGAGCGAGCTACGCGGCTTACGACTGGTTTCGCGAAGCGATGGAATGGTTCGAAAAGGCTGAAGCGATTCGCCCCGCCGGGAATGATGATGCGATCCTGCGATGGAACTCCTGCGCGAGAGTGATTATGAGTAACAATCTGGGTCCGAGGTCCGAGGAGTATGCCGAGCACTTTCTCGAGTAGTCTGAAAATGTGCTTTCACGTCTTATACAAACCC
>Ga0114129_10010692_pt1 | contig 13089 bp, 11 predicted proteins | sample RhiMetdeltSRZDD1_FD_80071 | JGI IMG/M metagenome (GOLD analysis project Ga0114129, IMG submission 80071) | Populus rhizosphere microbial communities from Tennessee, USA - Rhizosphere MetaG P. deltoides SRZDD1 (version 2) (version 2) | ecosystem: Host-associated > Plants > Roots > Rhizosphere >...
GCCCAATCCCCTGCGTCGCTGAGAGGGATGCACCACCGCATAAACCGTACAATTTTGGGATGGCTGCTCCAGCGCAGCTGCATAGCCCACGAGTCTTGCATCCGATTCTGCGACCCATACATCCTGATCCGGCCGATAGTTGTGCCAGGTCAACGCGGTCCGCAAGGCATCTTCGGAGGTATCTTCTCCATCCCGATCGATCGACTCGATCTCGGTCAACATCTTCGAGAGCGGCACGAGGTCTGTTTCAGGGATATAGTGACGAATGAGGAAGTCAGGCATGTCAGTTTTCTGGGAATTGGGAGTTGGTAGATTGGGAATTGGGAGTTGGTAGATTGGGAATTGGGAGTTGGTAGATTGGGAATTGGTAAATTGGGAAATGGAACTGAGGCTTAGTCGGAGGGCAGGTCGGATAGACTGTAGGTTGCAGCATCTTCTTTTATAGAACGCTCGCCATACTCTTGTTTACCTTGTTGTTGTCCGCGGACATATCGAATATATCCGTTCAGCGCTCGCAGTGCGGAATGACATAACTCTCGCTGTGCGGAAGTTTCGTTTTCAATGTAATGAAGATCGTTGCAAGCAATCAATGCACTCAGTGTTTCCATGATGGAACCGCGTGCAATGTAATAAAAGCGTAGGCTATCCAAATAATGATACCTGCCATATCCTTCAGCAATATTGAGGATAATACTTGTTGCAGCGCGGCGGATTTGATCGGTCAGGTTGTACTTTTCCTCAACCGGCAACAGAGACGCTACTCGATAGGCTTCACGAAAAACATTCATAGCGAGTTTATAACATTCCAAATCTTCGAACCCGCGCATTTCCTTTTCAGTCATCATCAAGTTCCTTTCACCGATATATTAATCTACCAATTTACCAACTACTAATCTACCAATCTACCACCTACCAATCCAACGACTTCTCATACTTCCATTTGACCAACATCCCACCCGCGATTTCCTTGAAGAGAGATTTATCTTTTGCAGTGAACAACTTTTGCCAGTTCCCGGCCTGGCCTTTTGGAAGAAAGGCCGCGATGCCTTCATTCCTTTTGGCCTGCCACTCCTCATCCGGGTTGGACGTCATTTCGGCTTTGATCGTTTTCTCCAGAGATTTATTGACTCTCTTCACGCCGAGAAATTTCCACAGTTTGTTCATTTCAGCAAAGGGCGCGGCCAGCAAATCTTCATACCGCAAGCCACAATAATTTTTGCCATACAGCCGGAGGGCTTCCTCTTCGGTTTCTTTCAAATTCATCACCCAGCCTTTCGCCACGCGGCGGATGAACGCTTCAGTGAAGATCGAGCGCCTGCCATCGGTGAACGGGGTCTGGTCTTTTTGCAGATCGGCAATGATGCGCCTGTCCTCCGAAGTTAAGAATTTGGACTCTTCCACAAAGTTGCGGAAGCGTTCGGAGATCAGTACATCCCGTCCATCCCGGACGATGTATACAAGCTTCGCATCCGGATACACGGTATACGCATCGCGCACAGCCTGACCATGAATCACGGACGAGGGACTCTTATCCCCGACGATCATTTTGCCTTCGCGCGCCGCATCGCGTTCCATGATGAAATCCGCCGCGGCGCGCAGGACCAGCGGCGAGAGGTCGTGTCCCTGATTCCAACGGTTGGACTTGCGCGTCAGCCACTCCTCCGCTTCAGGCGTGTTCACAAGTGATTTTAACAATGGTCTGCGGGTAAAGAAATGTCCCTGATAATTGCAATGGACTTCCGGGTGCAGACGCGCAAGACGCATCAGGAGCGTCGTCCCGGAACGGGCATGACCGAAGATGAAGAACTTTTCGCGCGGGAAGAACTGTTTGATCTCGGCCACTTCTTCAGCTGTGATGGCCGGGATGAGATTGCGATTTTTCTTTTGGGGTTCGCCTTTGATGATGATGCGAGCGGCGGATTTGAAGCGAGAAAGCATTATTATTGCAACTCCGATTTAAGATGCTGAAGATATCACTTTTATGTCCACGAACACTCTTCCGCGCCCTGGTTTTATCTCTTCCAATTCAACATTACCAACCCGGCCAGGCAAACAAAAATCCCCAGCACATTCACCCATGAAATCTTGTCTTTGAAAATAACGATCGCCACCGGAACCAGAATCAATGAGGCTACGACATTGACCAGCACCGCCGCGATGCCCAGATTCCAGCCGGCGCGGTAAGTGAGCAGGAAGCCGAATTCAATCCCGACGATAGCGATGGCCAGGCCGATGCTGGCCCAGTTGAGTTTTTTCAATTCTGTTGTCATGCCATCTGGTGCCGGGAAGAAAGGGAAGGTAAATGCAGTGGCGAGGAATGCAACGGCGTATGTCACCAACAGCGAAACGGTGAAATTGACATTGGAAGGTGTACTCTTGGCTGTGAAGTGATACAACGCGCTCGAGCAAATGGCCAGGATGATGGAAAAGTAGAAGAGGAACATGACGGTGATTCTAGCACTTTAACTTCGCTTCGTCATTGCGAGCCGTTTTTTGGCGAAGCAATCTCACACGCCGCCGGGCACGGGGCTAGAGCATGATGTTGTGTAGTAACACGAGTATAATTCCATTATGACGATCAAAACCCAACTTAACGACTCCATGAAAGATGCGATGAAAAGTGGGGATGAGGTCCGCAAACGGACGATTCGCATGGCGCTGGCCGCGGTCAAACAGGCGGAGGTGGATAAGCGGATCGAGCTGGACGATCCAGCCATCATGGCGCTCCTGCAAAAAGAGATCAAGAATCGCCGCGAATCGCTGGAGGAGGCAAAGAAGGCGAATCGTCCCGACCTGATCGAAGCGAATGAAGCGGAGATCAAGGTGCTGGAAGTCTTCCTCCCCAAGGCCATGCCAACTGAGGAATTGCGCGCGCTCGTCCAGGCTGCCATTGCTGAGACCGGCGCGGCGGGCCCGACGGATATGGGTAAAGTCATGAAACTGGTCATGCCCAGGGTGGCAGGCCGCGCGCCAAACGACATGGTCAGCGCAACCGTGAAAGAGCTGCTTCAAAAGTAAGCCATGTTTCCAAACTCATTAACCGCGGAGCTGACAGGTCGTGGAGATTTTGAAAAAAGAGTCTCCGTGGCTCAGTGGTTAAACTTCTAAAAAATATGGGGAAAACTCCGGCTGGAAACCGCCCCACGTCTGCACGGCTTAGACTGCTTCGGTTCACATTGCTCGCGCTCGTCAGCGTCATCACCTATGGGGTGTTGATTCTACCCTTATTGAATTCGAACACGGTTGCTCTGCAACCGGGCGAAGTCTCTCCCAGCAATTTTCAGGCCCCACAGGATCTCCGGTACATCAGCGAAGTGCGCACGAGGGAGGCTCGCGATGAAGCTGCAGACGCGATCGCGCCCGTGTATACCTCCCCTGACCCGACAATGGCCCGGCGTCAAATCGAACGGCTGCGGGCTGCCCTGCAATACATCACCCTCGTACGCGATGACGAGAATTCCACACTCGAACAGAAACAGACGGATATTGCCTCATTAACCGATCTCAATCTTGAGCCGGAAACCATCACGAAGATCATCGAGCTGCCAGCCCCACGCTGGGATGTGATTCAACAGGAGTCACAGAGTGTGCTCGAACAGGTGATGCGGCGCAGCATCCGCGATGTTGATCTGGAATCGGTCCGGCACAGCGTGCCCTCGCTGGTGAGTCTTTCCTTGAACGAGGAACAGGCCGCCATGGTTGCCGAGCTGGTGACAACATATGTGGCAGTCAACAGCGAGTTCAGCCCTGAGCTGACCGAAGCGGCGAAAAATTCGGCGCGCGAGGCCGTGCAGCCACGGACCGAGGAATATAAGTCCGGTGAGACCATCGTCCTGCGCGGGCAAATCCTGAGCGAGGCACAGATCGAAGCCCTGCGGCAGGCCAAGTTGATCGAAGAGACCAGCCCCTGGCAGGATTATGCGGGTGCAGCTGCGCTGGTCATCATGGTGGCTGCCTATGTCAGTTTATATTTTTCGCGGCGGCATTTACAGTTCTTATTGGATGCGCGCAGCCTGATCGTGATTGCAATCATCTTTCTTGTTTTTTTTGTGGGCGCACGCCTTGTGATTCCCGGGCGGGCCGTTCTGCCTTACGCGTTCCCGATACCGGCCGTCGGGCTGATCATCACGACACTATTTGGTGTGGAAGTTGGTATCGTATTTTCGTTTGCGATTGCATTGCTGGCACCCTATGCATTGCCGAACACCCTGGACTTGATGCCCTATTACCTGGCCACATCCCTGACGGGCGTGCTGGTGCTGGGTGCCGCGCGCCGGGTGTGGACATTTTTCCGGGCCGGCGCGGCGGTTACCAGTGCCGGCATTGCCATGCTGATCGCCTTCCGGCTTCCCTTTACGCCGACGGATGGTGTGGCCCTGCTCCAGCTTACCGGCGCGGCGATCTTTATCGGGCTGGCTTCTTCGAGCCTGGCCCTGGTGTTGCAATATTTCCTTGCCCAAAGCCTGGGGCTGACCACGGCATTACAGCTGATCGAAATCTCCCGGCCGGATTTTCAACTGCTGCAATTCTTTTTGCGTAACGCGCCGGGAACCTATCAACACAGTCTGCAGGTCGCGAACCTGGCGGAGCAGGCGGCCGAGCTGATCGGCGCGGATGCGCTGCTCACGCGCGTCGGCGCAATGTTTCATGATGTAGGGAAATCGTTGAACCCGATGTTCTTCATCGAGAACCAGCCGCAGGGTGAAGTGAATACGCATGAAGATATCGACCCGGCTGAGTCAGCTGCGGTGATCATCTCACATGTGAAAGATGGCGTGTCGATGGCGCGCAAACATAAACTGCCGCGCCGCATCGATGATTTCATTCTTGAGCATCACGGCACCATGATCGCGCGCTACCAATACAACCAGGCGATCGAAAGGGCAGGCGGGGACCCGGCCAAAGTGGAGATGGAAAAGTTTCGGTATCCCGGCCCACGTCCGCGCTCACGTGAGACCGCCCTGCTCATGCTGGCAGATGGCTCGGAGGCCCGCGCGCGTGCACAGCGTCCGCAGACCGAGGAGGACCTCCGCAAAGTTGTGCTGGCGACCATTGAAAGCGCGCAAAAACAGGGACAGCTCGATAACGCACCCCTGACCTCGCGCGATCTCAGCGTCATTACCGATGCCTTTGTTACCATACTGCGCGGCGCACATCATCCCCGTATTGCGTATCCGAAGGATGCCCCGGCAACTGAAAACGTGGAGACCGCGCCGCATAAACAATGATCACCATCGAATCGAAGTATGACATTCCGCCGGCCCTGGTCAAACGGGCGGCGCGGCTGACCCTCAAGCATCAAAAAGAATCCGTGCATGTGAATCTCTCGGTCGTGTTGACGGACAGCCGTAAGCTTCGCACATTGAACCGGGACTATCTGGGAATCGACGCGCCAACGGACGTGCTCTCCTTCCCCGCTTCTGAATCGGACCCGCAAACGGGTGTCCGTTACATTGGTGATATCCTTATCTCCGTGCCATATGCTGCCAAAAGCGCCAGAAAAGCCGGCCATGCATTGGAAGCTGAGCTGCAACTTTTGGTCGTGCACGGCGTCTTACATTTACTCGGGCATGATCACGCCAAACCGCGCGAGAAAGCCCGCATGTGGAAGGCGCAGCGTGAGATCCTGACTGCGCTTGGCCTGGGAGATATTCAAATCCGTGAGGATTGAATTTTGATAGATGACAGACATTTTTTGGAGGCAGTTGTTCCCTATAATTCGTAACATGACGATCAAAGAATTCTTCATTTCCCGCATTGCTGCGTTCGGACACGCTTTTCGTGGCTGGGTCCATGTCCTAAGAACCCAGCAGAATACCTGGATCCATTCCATCGTTGCGATCGTTGTCACGGTGTTGGGTCTGTGGGTCCGCTTGACGCCGCACGATTGGGCTGTACTGGTATTGACCATTGCCATGGTTTTTATGGCAGAATTCATCAATACCGCTATTGAGGCAGTCGTGGACCTGGCGAGTCCGGTGCGCCATCCGCTGGCGAAGACCGGGAAAGATGTCGGGGCCGCGGCCGTCCTGGTTGCGGCGCTGGCGGCAGTGTTGATCGGCTTGCTGATCCTGGGTCCGCCGTTGTGGTTGAAAGTGAGTCAAATTTTTAGCCGCTGAGTCGCGGTGACACGGAGAAATGCAAGAATCTGTGTGGCGCTGCCTCTCCCGCAGAGATTACACGCGGGCAAGTATGTGGAAAAAGGAGAATCTCATGGCATTATCTTTTCGATTTGGCACGGTTGGTTCACCGCTCGGCACACCCAAGAAGCCGGGTGGCTCGGTGGGTGCGATCGAGTTCAGCAGATCGATTGGGCTGAACACGCTGGAACTGGGCTGGGTGCAATCGGTGCGCGTGACCGAGGCCACCTGCGCCTTGATCAAGGAAAAGGCTGTAGAGCAGGCTGTCTCGTTGAGCGTGCACGCTCCCTATTTTTTCAATTTGAATGCAACCGATGAGGAGTGGCCCAAATCGCGCAAGCGCCTGATGGACGCGGCACATTATGGCAACCTGGCCGGCGCGACGGATATCATTTTTCATCCCGGTTCTTACTTTGAACGGCCCCCAAAAGACGTGTTGAAAGTGGCGATCCCGCGCCTGAAGGATTGTGTGAAGGAATTGCGTAAGGCAAAGAATCCTGTGACGTTACGTCCTGAAACGATGGGCAAATCCGCGATGCTTGGGTCGCTGGAGGATACATTGGCGATGAGCGAAGCGATCAACGGCGTACAGCCGTGCCTCGATTTTGCGCATCTGCACGCGCGCCCGGGGGATGGGACGATGAACACGGTCAAGGAGTGGAACAGGCTGCTCGAAGCGTATCAGGCGTCGTTGGGGAAGGATGCGTTGAAGAGTCTCCACATCCATCTTTCTGGAATCGAATATGGCCCCAAAGGCGAGAAGAATCACCTGGCGCTGGGCAAATCCGATTTGAAGCTGAATGCCCTGTTAGAAGTGTTGAAGGATTTTGGCTGTGCAGGGCGCATCCTGTGTGAAAGCCCCATTATGGAAGAGGATGCGCAGACCCTGAAAAAGACCTGGATGAAGGTGAGTCGCGAGAAAGAATAGCCAATGGATGAGAACTACTTATGGAATTGCGAGTGTTGCGATTTCGTGAACGCAGTTGGAATTGACAGATGTTCAATATGCGGCTTGCCAAGAGTGCATACTCCTGATCAATTGGAGAAATACAAGCAGGCTTGGCCGGGAATCAGAGAATTACAAAAAGAGTCGAATATCCTTGCAGATCTTTCTCGAACTCTCATTAAAGATTTCAGGAAACTTTATTATCTATTCTTCCGGTGGTTGCGTTGACCTGTCGCGGTTCTGGTGTGGGTGCAGGTGAATCGAGAGAAGGAATAGATCTCCGCTCCGGTCTGCAAATCGGCGATTGAAATTCAATGGAAAACGTTGTAAGATGAATTGAAATTTCCCAGCATGGGGAATATATGCTCAGGAGGAGATTGCGATGAAACGTTTTCTATCCATTGCCCTGCTTGTGCCAGTATTGCTTTCGGCCTGTGGAGGCCTGGCCGCATTGGAGCCAACTGCCACTCCTACATCGCTGCCGACAGACACCCCCAAGCCAACCCTCACACCTACACCGACAGAAACACCCACGCCCGTTCCCACCTCGACACCCGATGTCGCCGCGACCCAGGCCGTGGAGGCAACGCAGGCCGCCGCAGATGTGCTGGCCGAATTAGACAAGAACCTGGGCAGCGACTCCGATATTCCTTATCAGGATGGACATCTCGTCTGGCAGCAGTCCGATCCGCTTTCCATTAAACTGAACGGCCCCTCGCAGGATTTTTTGGAGGTCGATAAGGAGATCAGTGCGGGCGATTTCATCCTCAAATCGGATGTGAAGTGGGAAGCCACCGGTCTGCTGGTCTGCGGGGCAATCTTCCGTTCCGAGCCGGATCTCAAAAAAGGCAAACAGTACATGTTTTTGTTCCTGCGGTTTTCAGGTTTGCCAGCCTGGGCGATCGAAGTACACGAATTCGGACAATTCAGAAACTCGCCCACCGATACTCGTTTTTCAGACGCCGTCGATCTGGATAATGGCGCGACCAATCAGTTCTTCCTGGTCGTGCAGGACGATAACTTCACCCTGTATATGAACGGACAGCGTCAGGGCAGATATTATGATTACAGCAAACAACGCAGTGACGGTGTCTTTGGGTTTATTGGCTCACAAGCTTCGGGAAAGGGTACGTGTGAATTCAAAAATTCCTGGATCTGGTCGCTGGATCAATGAGCTGTCAGGATAAGGCTGAACAACCGGAATAAAAACATGACTCACGCCGAAATTAATCTTCGGGATGGTGGTCCTCAAAAAACCTTCTCTGGACGCTGACACTTGCACCTCCCTGACACAGCCCGTCAGGGACTGTGTGGCGCAAGTGCGGGTGTAAACGCAGAAAAACGCTGATGGTTGCTTGGATCAGCGTCCATCAGCGTTCATCTGCGTCCCAATGAGATTCGGGGGGTCAATTGTGTTTACATTCTTATCCTCTGAACAAGCGTGTCACTTGTTGGAGGGCTCCCATCAGGCAGCCAGGCGAATCGGGCGTGGGCGCAGGGACCGGTTCCGGCGTGGGCGAAGGCGTGGGGGATGGAGCAGGATCGGGCGCGGGCTCGACCGCCAGCGGCTCGAATAACTTACGATCTTTGTTGGCATCCGAACCTTCCAACTGCGGAGTTTGGGGATAATCGTTGGACGGTAACAAGTTTCGCAAGCCGGCATAAAATTCCCTGTACGTCACATCCGGGTTTTGTTGGATGACGCGAATGGCCGATGCGGTCATGGCGCCGTTGGGCCGCCCATCGAATTCGGCGTCGTAGGAGTATTCACTATCCGTGCAACCAGTGATGAGAAGCTCGGGCATCTCTGCTTCAGGCAGCAGGAAAGGCCTTTTGGGGAGCATGCCGGCCGTTGAGAAGGACGGACGAATGAAGCGCGGAATGGCTTTTTCTTCGGCGATGCGCGTTACCGAACCGGAGAAACAGCTGTCACTGATCACGATCAAGGTAGCCTGCGGGTGCAGGGCCTCGAGGAGGACGCGCAGCTCATCGTCGATGATATTGCCATCGTAGGCACAGATGGCTTCATCATACGTATCGCCCTCATCGCTACTCGTGTCGGCCACCTGGGTGCCATGACCTGAATAAGTCAAGACGGCGATGTCGCCTGCGTTCGTTGTCTGCACCAGGTTTTGCAGGGCCGCTTTGATATTGCTCCGCGTGGCCTGCGAATCGAGCATGAGGCTGGTCTCGAAGCCGAAATTCTGCAACAGGTCAGACCAATCCTTTGCGTCGTTGACACAGCCCTTCAGATCATTGAAGATGCCGGGATAATTATTGATACCAACACAGACGGCTCTTTTCATGTTTCTCTCCTGTTGACGATGGCGAATGATTTTCCATAAAGAGAAAATGATCTCGGTGCTTGCTGCACGAAACGATTTACTGACGATGCACCTGCTGGAGCAATCCTTCCATGATCTCGTGCGGGGAACTGTCCCATGACTTTTGCTGGAACTGCAGGATGCTCAGTGGCGGCATCTCCATCATAAATCCAGTCATATCCATGCCAATCGTATCACTGCTTCCCATCGATGAGTTCATTTGTTCGCGCATCTTCTCATAGATGGGTCCAAAAGCCACTTTCCCTTTGGGATCATCCAGCCAATCACGGATCGTGGATTCGATGTTGAGGATAGAGGGCAAATGCAGAGATGATTCCAATGTCACGGTCTCGGTGCAGCGAATGTCAGCGGAGGAGGAACCGATCAGGATATCGAAGTCACCGTCTTCCGTAACCCACCGTTTGTAGGCCGGATCATAGTAGGCAAAGGAGCGAAAGTCCAATGGGATGGTGACCGTTTTGGTTTCGCCCGGCCCTAACTCAATTTTTGCAAAGCCTTTCAATTCCTTGGGCGGGCGGATCAGGCGCGATTTTTGGTCACGCACATAGACCTGGACGACTTCCTTGCCCGCGACATTCCCGGTGTTGGTCACATCCACCGAGACGGTCAGGCCATCGACATCCTTGAAATTTTGGGCGGAGACTTGCGGGTTGCTGTATTCGAACGTGGTGTAACTGAGTCCATACCCGAACGGGAATTGGACGGGAAGCTCCCTGGCATTATAGTAGCGATAACCGATGAACAGCCCTTCGCCATAGCTCACTGTACCATTCCCGCCAGGATAATTGGTGTAGGCAGGCGTATCGGAAAGTTTATAAGGAAACGTTTCAGCCAATCTTCCTGAGGGATTCACTTTGCCAAACAGGACATCGGCAATCGCGCCGCCGCCGGCCTGGCCCATCATCCAGGCCTCGAGCACGGCCGCGGTCTGCTCGAGCCAGGCGCGCATATCCACCGGCGCGCCGTTATTGAGAATGACCACGGTCTTGGGTTGGACTTTCGTGACCGCCTTGATCAAGCCAACCTGTTGTTCGGTCAGTTCAAGATCGGGCCGATCATACCCCTCCGACTCCTTGAAAGATGGCAGGGCAATATAGAGCAGAGCCACATCGGCATCCTGCGCCAGCTTCACGGCTTCTTCGATCAACTCGGGCCGGGAGCTGTCATCCGCCGGATAGCCTTCGGTATAGGTTAATTCGGCATTACCTGCCAGTTGCTGTAATTCTGTAAACGGAACCGCGACTTGGGTCGGGTTGATATGTGAACTGCCTCCGCCCTGAAAATGCGCTTTGCGCGCGGCCTGCCCGATCACGGCAATGTGCTGCGGATCGACGAGCGGTAATATGCCGGCATTCTTGAGCAGCGTGATGCTTTCCGCTGCGGCATGGCGGGCGAGCGCATCATGCGCCTCGACATCGAACTCGCCGCCTTTAGGTGTTTCCCGGGCTTTGAAAACAATGTTCAGGATGCGGCGGACCGACTCATTCAACACGGCCTCGTCCAGGTTTCCGCTTCGAACCGCCTGCACCACCGCCCGAACGTCCCGCTCACTCGGACCCGGCATTTGCCAGTCCAGACCGGCTTTCAGCGCGGCCGCCCGGTCATGAACCGCGCCCCAGTCCGAGACGACCAGGCCTTCAAAGCCCCACTCGTTCTTGAGGATATCCGTCAACAGTTCACGATGTTCGGAACAGTGCGTGCCATTCAGCTTGTTATAGGCGCACATGACCGTCCAGGGTTTGCCTTTTTTGACGGCCGTCTCAAAAGCTGGAAGGTAAATCTCGCGCAGGGTCCGTTCATCGACCTCCGCGCTCATCATGAAGCGCTGATATTCCTGATTGTTCGCGGCGTAATGTTTGAGCGAGGTGCCGACGCCCTTGCTTTGAATACCATCGATCAGGCTGGCAGCCAATTCCCCGGACAGGAACGGATCTTCAGAAAAATATTCGAAGTTCCGTCCACAGAGAGGCGTGCGTTTCATATTATTGCCGGGGCCGAGCAAAACATCCACGTTCAGGGCAAGGCATTCTTCACCGAGCGCCTGACCCACTTCGTGGATCAAATCCACATTCCAGGTGGAAGCGAGTCCGGACGCGCTGGGAAAGCAGGTGGCTGGCAAACTTTGCGCGCCTATCGAGTGGATATCGGGCACGCGACGCACGCCGTGCGGGCCATCCGAAACGAGCATGGGCGGGATGCCGAGTCTTTCCACAGGAGTCGTGGTCCAGGCGCTGGCGCCTGTGCAAAGCGCGGCCTTCTCCTCCAGCGTCATTTGCCCGATCAAAGCATTTATGTCAGCCATATTTGCTCCTTGTTATTTCTACCGCTTGTCGCAAAATTTAATAAACTTTCTGGAACCGATCGTACACTAAACTTTCTACTTCAGATTTAGATAATTATGCGGCACTATGTAAGATGGAATCTGCCTGTATTGTATTCTCGTGCTGGCTGCATTGTCAAACGGGTCAGTCTGCATTCCGGTGTTATCCATACTGGACTGCAGACTGAGTTTTCCGGCTCTTATTACAGATCTGTATTACTGGGGCGCAGGCAATGCGCCCGTGGAACTGCATTGACCTGCTCCACTCCCAAATGGGATGGCAAATGGACCGGATTCGATGTAGCACAGATAAGAATAAATCTTCTTCGGATTTTCCAGCCCGGTGTAGCCCGCACCGAGAACGGCATACGCGTCCTCATCGTTCAACGACCAGTAGGTGAAGTGGATATTGCTGATGTCAATCCCCGAGTCGTTGACGGGCGTATTGTTCCGGCTGCTTTGAACGAAGATGATCATGTCGGTGAACCACTGTCCCTGGCTGCCGCGTATGGTCGAGTTTAAATCTGTATCAGCGTTGCCTGTGCCGATCTCACCGATGAACAGTGGGGCAATGTTGTAGCCGCTGTGGCCGGTGTTGCTCCACGGGTAGGACGCGTGCCCGGGCCAGGTCGGGTTGATTCCCGCCGGGACGTTGATGTAAGCCCAGAACTTGTACCAGACGTCCACGAGGCTCGAGGCGCCGCAGCCGCTTTGATAACAGGTATTCGCATTGAACCAGGATTGTTGGAACAAGGCCGGACCGTAATCATGTGGCGAATAGACGAGCTTGTTCAGAACAGGAGCGCCCAGGCTTTGCGCTGTTCCGCCTGCGTTGAAGACGACCGGAGCGCCTGGGTTGGTACTGTTGCCGTTCACGCCTTGCAGGTCGCCGCCCCACCACGTTCCATCGTATGGGCCATTGGCCGCGTTCCCGCCATCCGAGGGATACTGGCCGATTCCTTCCACAAAGATCAGCGGATCGTCCCAGCCATTGGCGGCCGCGTCGCCGAAGATTCGATCGCCGGCGCGTTCCGCCGCCAGCCGCCAATCCTTGCATGTGGATGTCGCGACACAGACCGGCGCGAACGGATTCGGATTCGGGTTGGTCGCGGGGTTGATGCCATCGCCCGTCCCCCAGGTGGCGCCGTCCAAATAGGCCGTGCGCGACGGGGTATGCGGCTCATTGCGCAAGTCATAACCGATGACCACGGGGAATCCATCGGAGGCATAATAATTTAAAGTTATGGTATCGCCGGGCTGCGCGACCCCATGCGCCCAGCGCTGCATATTGACCCAGTCATTGCGCCAGGCCGATTCCGGATAACCGGTCGTATACCA
>Ga0114129_10010693_pt1 | contig 13088 bp, 13 predicted proteins | sample RhiMetdeltSRZDD1_FD_80071 | JGI IMG/M metagenome (GOLD analysis project Ga0114129, IMG submission 80071) | Populus rhizosphere microbial communities from Tennessee, USA - Rhizosphere MetaG P. deltoides SRZDD1 (version 2) (version 2) | ecosystem: Host-associated > Plants > Roots > Rhizosphere >...
CTTCGATCACCATCGTCGAAGAACCACCACCGTCCAGGCTCATTCCCATAAATGCACCCTGATCGATTAACAAATTAGCTAGCTCAGCAAACGTTGCTCCTTCGCTGTAAAAAGGCTGACGTCCATCCACAACAACCAGATACAGATAACGTCCATTCCGATTGATTCCGATTGCAGTACGCGGATCCAATTCTTCACTGTCCAAATCAGGAGCGATCTCTCCCTTTAGCACAAGCATGCGATCGCCGGAGATGGCGTTATATACTTTACCTGGTTTGTTGTTAAATGATAAAGTATTTCTGCGACCAATATAAAGAGTAGGCTCTGTCCCAACATCCGTATCATCACCAGTCCAATAAACGTCTCCATTCGAGGCAGTGAGGCCAAAGGGCGTGATGGGGTCGCCTTCATGTGGATAATAGTCCGCTGGGCTGTTCGACCACCACGGTGAGAATCCGCCGCCGTTGATAGCGATCTGTACGTTGAACTCTTTGAGGAATTGAGACGTGGTACGCGCATTTAAGGGTGTTTTACTTTCTGAATCTGGTGGGGTAACAAGGAATTCAATTCCTCTTTCTTTGGTGTCGATCGTCAACACATGCGCGATCATCGGACGCGGGAAAACTCGAATCACGCGGCGATACGTCACGCCATCATAGAGTTTTTGCTTCATCGGAATCGGCGCCGGTCGACCGCGGTCGTAAAGGGCATATCCACCTATACATAACCCCAACAAGATGAATATACCTATAATATTTCTCATCCGCTTTCCAGATTTCATACGAGAAATTCTGACGTGAATTGAATAACTGAAAATTAATTAAAAATAGGGGCAGATGTTGATCTACCCTTACTCAGAGATTGCTTTGTCGCCGCTGGTTTCGATACGCTCGCTTTGCTCGCTACTCAACCAACGCGGCTTCTCGCAATGACATGGCTATACCACCAATTCCTGTTCTGCCTGACGCATGGTCTTGAAGGATTGGATAGCCACTTCCAGCATGGACGCGTCGGGTTCGCGAGTGGTCAGGGCCTGCAGAGCAAGATTCGGCTTGATCAGGAAGCGTACGATCGGCGAATCCAAGTGATTGGCAGTCCAGCGGATATATTCCACGGAAATCCCAGCCAGCACGGGGATTAACAAGACACGACTGGCGAGTCTCCAAAACAAAGAAAGAGGTCCCAGCGCGGTAAAAACAAGGATAGAAATCAGTACCAACGTCAGAATGAATGCCGTACCACAGCGCGGATGTTCCAAAGAAAATTTCGCAACCGAGTCGGGCGTCAGTTCGGCACCCGCTTCATATGCATTGATCGTCTTATGCTCGGCGCCATGATATCCAAATAGACGTTTGACATCCGGCATGAAGCCGATTGCCCAAATATAACCAACCAGCAAAATCAAACGCACAACACCCTCCAGCAAGTTTGCCAGCCATGAGTTCCAACCGAGATAATTCTCAGCCAAACCGCCTATCCCTGCCGGGAGGAGAAAGAATAACCCTATCCCGATTGCCAGAGAAGCAGCGAGCGTGAGGTAGAGGGCGGGTCCTTCAAGTTTTTCATCTTCGCCCGTTTGGGTGTTCGCAGAAAGTGTGAGCGCGCGCATCCCCAGCCCAAGGGCATCCCACAACAGAATGACGCCACGGAGAAATGGAATTTTCGTAATTTGAGAACGATAGACAGAGGCGAGATTCTCTTTGTGAACAACTATATTGCCATCAGGAGCGCGCATCGCAATCGCGAAGGCTTTTTGTCCGCGCATCATCACCCCTTCGATCACTGCCTGCCCGCCATAAGTAATAATTTTATCTTCCATATTTGGTTTACTCACCTCATAAAAATATCCCGCGGATATGATTGTCCATACTTCACTGAAGATCAATCTTGCAACTCCTCAGTCAGGACAACTCCAGCGGGACCATGTAAAGTCAATCTTTAGACTCTATCCCATGTTATAAAAGAAATGGATGAACGAGTCAATGCCTTTATACCAGGTAGGCAAATTCAAATGCTCGTTCGGCGAATGGACATTGTCGCTTGGCAAACCCGTGCCCACCAGCACCGATTCCACGCCACAGATCTGCTGCAGCATTGCCACCGCGCCAATAGAACCACCTTCACGCCGATAGAACGGACGGGTGCCCCAAACGGTCTCCATCGCCTTCTCCATGGCTTTGACACCCCGGTTATTCAAGTCTGCAATAGCAAATGGGCTGCCAGTCAATCTTTTGACTTCCCAGTGAATCGTCTTTGGCGCGTTCGCTTCCATAAAGCGCACCATCTGGCTTTCAACATCAGCAGGTGTCTGATCAGGAACGAGGCGGCAGGAAATCTTTGCCATCGCTTTGGCGGGAAGGACGGTCTTCGAGCCGGGACCTGTCCAGCCAGAGAGCAAGCCGTTCACTTCCAGGGTTGGACGCGCCCCCGTTCGTTCAGCGGAGGTATATCCTTCTTCGCCCCAAAGCGCGGGGACGCCTGTTTCCTCTAAATAACTCGCATCATCATTCGGGAGGCGAGCAAAGTCAGCGCGCTCCTGCTCACTCAGTGGTCGCACGCTATCGTAAAAATCCGGCAGGGTAATTTGTCCTTTTTCATCATGCATTTTCGCGATCAACTCTGTGAGAGCCTGTGCAGGGTTATGAACCGCGCCGCCATATAAACCAGAATGTAAATCCGCTTTTGGACCCCAAACATTGATCTCAAGATAGGCAAGTCCGCGCAATCCATACGTGATGGTTGGCTGATTGGGGCCCATCATGCCTGCATCGGGATTGAGTGAAACATCAGCCTTGAATTTTTCGGCATGTTTTTTGATGAAAGGTTCGAGATTCTTGGAACCAATTTCCTCTTCGCCTTCCAAAAGGAACTTCAAATTGACGGGCACGCCGTTACGCGCACCACTCTTCATCATCGCTTCAATCGAGCTCAAGGTTGCGAGAACCTGCCCCTTCATATCGGAGGAACCGCGACCAAACAAGAGGTCGCCGCGCACTTCAGGTTCGAAGGGTCCAGTCTGCCACAACTCGAGCGGGTCCGCAGGTTGAACGTCATAATGTCCATAGATCAACACAGTTGGAGCGCCGGGCCTCTTGATATAGTCCGCATACACAACAGGATGTCCACCATCGGTTGGCATGACTTCAACATTCTCCATGCCGAGCCGTTTGAGGTGATTCGCCATCCATTCGGCGGCGCGTTGAACGTCGCTATTGTATTCTGCATCTGTGGAGATAGATGGGATTTTCAGCACTTCGATCAAATCGTTCAAAAATCGTTCCCGGTTCTGATTTGCATAATCGAGTGCTTTTTGAAGTTCGCTCATGATTCCTCTTTTACCGCTTGTCTCATCAAGACGTAAGCTTTTTGTAATGATTTGCAGGCTAAGATTCAAATTTCAAGTATAGTTAATTATGCGGCACTATGTAGAATGATGGATTGATTTTACGGTGTAGCCGTGGGAATTTCTGTCTGCTCAAGGGCACGGCGCGTGAGTAGATACCAGCTTGAGAATGTTGCCAGGCGATCACTCGGATCATATAACGCCGCGACCTGCACCCCTTGTACCTGCGAATCCACACCATAGGAATAGACTGGAGCAAATAATGGAAGCGCAGGTAATTCCTTGGCAAAGACTACCTGGAAGTTACGATAGAGTCGTGTTCGCAGGGTGTAATCTGCTGTGACACGCGCCTGCTCGAGATATTCGCTTGCAGGGCGGTTATCCCACTGTGAGTAGTTCTGTCCGCCTGTAGCTTCGGCCTGATGCCAGAAGGGATATGGGTCAGGGTCGGGAGTGCGCGAAAGGTCCAGGTCAACGAGAGCAACTTGATACTTGCGAGGGGCGAGAAAGTCTGTTGCGAGCTTGTCGTAGGGAACAGCCTGCAACTCCACATGGACGCCAATCTTCGCCCATTCATCTCGAATGGTTTCTGCGATTTTGGTATGGACAGTGTCATCTGGATGTAGCATCGTAAACGAAAGAGCTGCTCCCTCTTTAGCGCGCACATCCCCACCCTCCGCCGGAATTACATATCCTTCAGATTTGAGCAGACTGACCGATTCATCAGGACTGTATTCAAAATGTTCAATGCCGTCGTAATATGCCCACGATCCCGGCAGGATGGGGCCATCAGTCAGAACAGCCTGCCCCTGCAAAAAAGTATTGACGATATAGGCACGATTAAGGCCGAACATGAGCGCACGGCGCACTTTTGTATTTTGCAAAAAGGCAACTTCTGGATTGTTCAAATTGAACAGCACAAAGCTCATCTTCGGCAGGCGGCTGGTGTAGATCGAAAGATTCGACTCTTCCAAGGCAGTGTTCAACACATCAGAAGTGATCTGACTGACCGAGAGCACATCACCCTGTCGGTAGGCATCCAGAGCATCAGCAGAAGTTTGATAGTAACGGAACACAACCTGTTCAATAAATGGAGCTGTGTCATAATACTTATCTGAGACCGTCAAGACGACACCGGTGATCTGACCGTTTTCCACAATCAAATGATCGAACTTATAGGGGCCGCTTCCAACAGGGTTGATATTGAAATCAGTGTTGGGCATTTGATCTGGTGTTACCGACTCGAGTAAATGCTTGGGTAGAATACCAAAAGTCAAATAATCAATGAACGGAACATAAGGTTCAGGGAGAGTGAACTTCAGATTCTTGTCGTTCAAACGCGTGACTTCGATCTTGCTCCACAAATCCTTGATATCCTGCGGATACAATGACCCCGCACTCTTCATCATATCAACCGTAAAGATCACATCGTCGCTGGTGACAGGTTCGCTATCCTGCCATACTGCGTTGGGCTTGATTGTGAAGTTATAGGCCGTGCCATCCGGTGTGATCGCCCAGCCATCTGCCAGATCCCGTTGTGGCAGACCATGCTCATCAAATTTAATGAGGCCACTGAAAAGCAATCGGTCTACAGAGCGATCCGCAGGGTTATTCCAATCCAGCAGGGGGTTGAGCCGTCCGAGTGAGCCGACTAATCCTTCGGTATAAACACCTCCCTGCTCAGGCTGCGGAAGAATAGGTCCTGTTATAGATGGAGATTGCTGGCTGAATAACAACACAGCCACAATGCCTAATGTGACGAGAACAACCAAAATCTGCCAGCGTAATTGTTTCATAGACAAAAAGAAAGGCTCGTTTCCCATCCCCGCGGACGCAAGCGAGCCGCGCGGATCAAACGGCCTTTCACATGAGATCCATTGAATTATGCAATAATGAGAAGCGTTATGACGAGGGCAAAGAAAATAACGCTCAAAACAATGGTAATCCAGAACAATGTGCGCTCTACGCCGCGACGAGCAGTGAAAATACTGCCGGTATCAGCGCCTGTCAATCCGCCCAAACCCGCGCCCTTACTTTGTATGATGACGCTGAGGATGAGCAGGACCGAGATTATAATCAGCGCGATATTTAGATAAGTAATCATTTACAACGTGCCTCCTTTATTAAGCGGAAACATTATACCTGCTAGGGAGAAAAAACGTCAACTTGAGGTCTCATGCACGAAATCGTCGTCAATTTGCACATGCATACGCGCTACTCAGACGGTACAGGTACTCACAAGGATATCGCAGAATCAGCTATCAAAACAGGATTGGATGCGGTCATCGTAACGGACCACAACGTGCTCGTTCAAGGTGTGGAGGGATATTACCGGGTCGGACGCAGCCGCGTCCTGCTCCTCGTTGGACAGGAAGTCCACGACCAGGACCGCGACCCGCAAAAGAACCACCTTTTGGTCTTCAACGCCAACCGGGATGTTTCCCCGCTGGCAGATGACCCACAAACGCTCATCAACGGAGTTGCCGAAGCAGGCGGCTTATCTTTCATCGCCCATCCGAGCGACCCTGAAGCTCCGGCTTTTAAGGAGACAAACATCTCCTGGGAGGCCTGGGATGTACATGGCTATACTGGCATTGAACTTTGGAATGCATTGAGTGAACTCAAGACTGTTGTTCCGACCAAACTACATGGCGCCTTCTATGCATTTTTTCCACAATTCATCGGATACAGTCCCATCCCTGAAACACTTCAGCGCTGGGATGATTTCATCGCGAATGGGCAGCGCGTGGTCGCCATCGGTGGTTCAGACGCGCACGCGTTAAATATGCACCTAGGACCGCTCCATCGGGTCATCTTTCCATACGACTTCCATTTTCGTGCAGTCAATACGCATATATTTATCCCGCAGCCACTAACTGGCGATGTTCCTACAGATAAAAAGATGATTTACGAAGCCCTCGCCGCGGGACGATGTTTTATCGGCTATGACCTCCCTGCCTCTACGAGGGGCTTTATCTTCAAAGCGAAAGGGCTTGAGCAATCTGCCATCATGGGCGATGAGATCTCCGCCAGGCGCGGTGTGACGTTACAAGCACATGTGCCAGAGCCTGCTGAAATCCGTTTGATCAGGGATGGAAAGACGATCGGTATATGGAGAGATTCGCAGGCTTGCGTATACAGCGCTAGTGAAGCAGGTGCTTACCGTGTGGAAGCCTGGCGCAATTATCTTGGACGCAAACGCGGTTGGATTTTCAGCAATCCGATTTATGTGAGGTGAATTCGCGCTGAGCGGAGGGTCGAAATGCAGAGCCTTGAGACCCACAGACGACACTTGCACCTGGCGCACACCTGTCCTGGCGTACCAGGGGTGCAGGTGAGCGCAGGCAACCAAGTAATCTCAAATTGCGACAGCGCTCTAATATCAATTTTATCGCCGCCGAGGGTGGCAGGAGCAACCGTGTCCTCGTTTCCTTACAAACGCGTGGTTGTCGTCGGCGTGACCAGTTCAGGCAAGTCCACGCTCGCAGAAAAGCTCGCGAAACGCTTTGATATTAACTACATTGAGTTGGATGCCCTCCATTGGGAGCCCAATTGGCAAAATGCGCCTCTCGAGGTTTTTCGAGACCGTGTGGAAAAAGCCACACAAGCTAAAAAATGGATTGTTGCAGGGAATTATCACGTAGTACGCGATCTTATCTGGCCGAAAGCGGAAGCGCTCATCTGGCTAGATTATCCTTTGACCACAGTTTTGTGGCAGCTCACACGTCGTACCTTCACGCGCTGGTGGACTCAGGAACTGCTGTGGGGAACAAACCGCGAGCCTTTTTGGACCCATTTCAAACTTTGGTCAGCTGATTCTTTGTATCATTGGTTGTTCAAAACATATTGGCGAAGAAAGCGTGAATATCCCATGTTGCTGGCTTTGCCAGAGCACCGGCATTTAACATTGATTCGATTTCAGGATCCAAGTGAAACAAATGAATGGTTGGAAAGTCTATAATAAAGTTAGGATGAAGGAGGCAGAATAAAGATGAACGAAGAGACATCCACTACAACAGCTAAACATGTGCGCAAGATAGAAGTCATTGCCGAAGCCACCACCCTTGATGGTTGGAAAAAGCAACAGGTATGGTTATAGGCGCAGGTCTCCCCCTATTTACTGCATATTTGAATGAAAGACGAAGACAAGTATCTTCGCGATCTAACAAAATCTCAATACTTCCTCAACCCAATCACCAACCGAGTCAGTCCTAGTGTGGCCAGTAAAATCAATCCCACAGCGACCTCAAATGCCAGCCGATGAATACGAACAAACAGGCTGAGTATCGCCAATCCAAACCCTAATGCAGCGACGATGCCTACGCGCTCCATGTGGAGGCGTTCCATACCACGCGTATCATCCATCGGTGCAGCATAACTTAAGCGCCGCGCAAAATCAGACAGATCCCAGCCTAACAAACCGCCAAGCGCTCCAAGCAACATCCAGATTGTGGGGAATCCATTCCAAACTCCAAACGCCGCGGCAATAATGGTGATCAACAAGGCGATTGATGAAAACCAATACCATTTCCGAAAATGCGCAATGAGCCAAACCGCCGCCAGTAATAAAAACCAGAGTGAATAGTTATCCACACCTGCTTGGGCATACCCAATGGCAAGTGCGATTATTGCGAGAAGAATACTTAATATCAACGCGAAGATTGTCATAAACACCAGCAGTTCATTGGTCGAGTAGGGCTAACTACTGTTTCAGCCCTACTCGACCCTCGGATTAGTTATCTCTCAATCGCGCGCAACCAGACAGGTGAACGACCCAACCTCCGCTTGACAAAGAGATCAAACGGTTCAACCACATCCCAATCCAGCACATGAATGCCAGCGCGCCCCATTTTTTGCAGCAACAAGGCGCGCTCCATGCGAATCACTCGACCTGCTAATCCAACAATCTCATTGGCCGGCAAATAAGATAATTCAAATTTGACCGGATTCGGGCTGATGACCATCACCTCATATCCCTCTGCACGCAACTGGATCAACGGCGCAAAATCATCTTCAGATAAAGGAGAGATAAGAATGATCTGCGATTCAGGAGGGAACAAACGTGTGGGGAGATGTTCAAGATCTGAAAACACCTGGCTCCCACCTGTTTTCGCATTCGCAAGCGCGTGCAATATGCGTTCGCGTTGAATCTTGCCATAACCGGGCAATGTCCATGCCAGATACGAAGCATACACTAACAACCCCACGCGGTTGCCTTGATTCAACAAGGCATCTGCAAGCGAAGCCGCAGCCTGTACTGAATACTCAAACAACGAATGCCCGCGCGCAAACTCATTCGTCCGCAGGCGGCCATCGAGCACAATACCCACATCCGCAACGCGTTCCTGTTGAAATTCATTTGCATACAACTTGTCAATATGCCGCGCGCTCGCCCGCCAATTGATGGCACTTGGCGGATCGCCCGGTTGATAGTCGCGCACACCAAAGAAATCCGTTCCAGCACCGCCTGCGCGCGCGGGGATCGTACCTGCATAGACGCGCGTGCGGCGCGGTCGGATGGCAATATTACGGACGCGTGTCACTGGTGGGAGGACGAACAATCTTCCCTTCATTTCCACGCGAACTTTTGAACTGCTGACCGCCAAATGATCGTTGACCTTCAGCTCAAGCGCATCAAACACATATCCGCCGCGTGGACCGGAAACGGTATACCCAAAAGTGTAAGACTCGCCCTTCGCAAGCCTCAGCAAGTGTCGGTTCGTCCTGACCGGAGCTGCAGGGACAGAACGGACCGTCAATCCGGCTGGCAAAACGTCAGCAAGCAGAATCTCTTCCAGGCTTGAGCCGCGATTGGTAACAGTCACCGTCACATCCACATTTGAATTCGGCGAGGTACGTTCCACACTCAAGTGGCGTGTCGCTTCGAGTTTTATTTTTTCGGGAGCCTGCAAATATCCGATTATCAAATAGGTGACAAGAGGCAACGCCAGCGCGATGAACTCACCTTTGACAGTTGCGATCCCTGTCAGGAGAAGACCATACGTAAGGAGACCAAGCAAAACTGAGCGGGACATATAATCCCCTCTCCCGCCGGGAGAGGGTGAGGGAGACTTATTTCACCACCGGCACCGGCGTTCTTTCAAGCGTATCGCGGATCACATCGTCTGTGACCTGACGCGACATCCAATACTCAGGCTGAAGGATGACGCGGTGACCGAGCACAGGGATTGCAAAACGCTTGATATCATCGGGCGTGATGAAATCGCGGTTTTCAATCGCGGCATTGGCACGGGCGATCTTAAGAAATGCCAGTGACCCGCGTGGGCTTGCACCCACCGCCACGCGCCGATCGGCACGAGTGGCATGAACTAGTGACGCAATATAGTTTTCAAGGTCGGCATCGACATGAATGGTTTCAACCTCGTCACGCATCTCTAGCACCTGTTTAGCGGTTGAGATGTCGCGCAGAACGACTTCATCCTGTTTGCGCTCGCGGCGGCGGCGCAGGATCAATTTCTCCTCTTCCATACTTGGATATCCAACTGCAAGTTTCAACATGAAGCGGTCAAGTTGGGCTTCAGGCAGAGGGAACGTGCCTTCGTATTCGATGGGATTTTGGGTGGCAAGGACAAGGAACGGCGTGGGCAACAGCAAACTCTCGCCCTCGATTGTTACCTGTCCTTCCTGCATCGCTTCGAGCAAAGCAGATTGCGTTTTCGGTGAGGCGCGATTGATCTCATCGGCGAGGACAATATTCGCAAACAACGGGCCCTTGCGAAGTTCAAACTTATTTTTTGTGCGATTGAAAATGTATCCACCAGTGATGTCGCCAGGCAAGAGATCGGGAGTAAATTGAATGCGCTTGAATTCAAGTCCCAACACTTTTGCAAAACTGCGCGCAACCAATGTTTTTCCCAAACCCGGAAAATCTTCGAGAAGGATGTGTCCCCCCGCCAGCATGGAGGCCATCATCATTTCGAGCAACGCGCGTTTTCCAACTACTGCGCGTTCCACTTCGGCGATGATTTGTTTACTCAGCGATGAAACTTTGGAAATATCCGTCACAATTACTCCGATGAAAAACGTCGGGCTACAAACCCGATCTGCCATTCTCCACTTGTGATTCAAGGAAATTCACGGCATCAACAACATTCAAATCAAGCGGAGTGGGAGTGGGTCGGCGAGTTGAAAAGCGACTTCTAGTATTTGGGAAATCCGCGAACGATCCATGTAAGCCTGTTTCCAGATACTTCTGCAACGCCTTAGTTGGTTCCCAATCTGTCCCTACCAACGGCGCGAAGACCGAGCGCGTCCGTCCGTTCTCACGGTGGAGGAGGATTTGATAGGCAAGCTTACCCAGTCGATTCGCAACCAGCCATTTGAAATAGATACCACTCTCTGCTCTCAGCAACCAGACCACCAGACTTTCCACTTGTCCCTGCGGAGGTTTAGGCTTGGGTTCACTTCTGGAACGCAGTTGAGGGCCAGGTATGAGGCTGAAAGCAATCATAAAAAGAACGAGGAACATGAGCACCCACCACCATATTCCCTGTGAAAAGGACTGATAGATCAAATTAAGATACCACGCGACAAATGCTGCCGGGATTACAACAATTTCATAAATGGTCTCGCGTAACGGGAAAGCCAAAATCCCTGCAATGATCAGTACGCCAATCAAAATAAGCCAGCGTCTGACAGGTGTCATACTGGCTCACCACAATAGTGGAGAATAGTTTTGAGGCAACTTACCGCTTCATTGATATCCTGAGGTCCAGATTTTCTATCCCCGTAACGCACACCTTCAAACAAGCGCGTCAATCTTGTCACTGCGTCTCCCGGTAAGCCAGCTTGTTCCAGGTGGAGCGCGAATTCATGAGGCGTCATGGCGTCATGGCGGTGCAGATGACGTTTGCTGGAAACAACATCGCTCATGCGCAGATAACAATTGATAATTACATCGCTCGAGTTTCTTCCAGAAGAAAGATCGTTCAACGATGAACGCGCGATCCTTGCAATTTCCTCCAATGGCTTTTGCGAGTTAAGAGACACATATCGTTTCCAGCCCCTATAGAGAGCCCAGGCCACCCCTATCCAGATCAAGGCGAACGCAAAGCTAATCAAATAGGAGAATGTAGACGAAACTTGTGGTGGTTCGAAGACTGGCATTGGCACAGTTAGATCCTGGCTTGGTGCAGTGGTCTCGCCACTTCCTAAAATATTAAAGTTAAACAGACCCCTCTTGAGCAAAAAATAGAGTGCCCAAAAGGTAAACCCCACCCGAATAAATATCATGATCATGCGTTTGCGCATCTCAGGGGATAATAACAAACCAATGAGAACTATCATCAGCCCGGCTAAAATCCAGACAAGTATTTGCTTCCAGATTGGGACTTGTACCCAGATTTGCCCTATATCCTGCGGTGGAATCTGGAAATTTGTCGTTTCGTCCCGACCAAAGTGCTGACCCTCGCGAAACGGAACTTCGTTCAAGCTGATGGCAAGTACTGTTAAAGCCCCCAATGCAAGGATAGCAAATAAAATAACCAAGCGCTTGTTTTCAAAAAAGGAACGCATATTCAAGGTTAAATTGTACCATTACGGCTATAATTAAAAAAACCCTCTCTATGGCTGAATCTTCAAATGACCTATGCAATTCTCCGCTACATCCGCAAGCTGCGGAAGGTCTGAGACTGTTCAACGCGGGCGAATATTTCGAAGCTCACGAAGCCTTAGAGACAGCCTGGAATGCGGAGAAAGGACCCGTCCGCGAACTATATCGGGGAATCTTACAAATCGCGGTCGTCTATTTACATATCACACGTAGGAATTATAACGGCGCGGTCAAAGTTTATGCACGGAGCCAGAGATGGCTGAAAGATTGGCCCGATATTTGTAGAGGGATTTATGTTGATGATTTACGCAAGGACGCGGAAACAGTGATCGTCGAAGTAAAAAGACTTGGCACGGAGAAAATTTCTGAATTTGACCATTCGTTGTTGAAACCCGTTCAATGGGATGAAAATCAAACTAAGAAAAAGCACATTTACATTTGTGACCGATGCGGTCACGAGATGTATGAGAAGAACTGTAAAGTGACTTGCCCCAACTGCGGCAATCGCTTCGACTGCTCCGATTTGAATATTTATTTTGATTAACGCACAATTCGAAACGTATTTACACTTTCCTCAAATGTGGGTAGCATCTCATAAAACTCGTTGATCTGGGCGGCATACTCAACATACCAAACCGTATTTCCATCGAGAAAGACATAGGCTAGAACATCAAGGTCAATATTGTGGCTACGGGTTTCAAACACAAACCGGACCGCGTCTGTTGAATTGACAGAGACTTTCCTTCTTTCAGCGACACGGATATCTGTAGGGAATTTTGCGATCTTGTCATCCAGAAAAGCATCCAGTGAGTTGGAAGATAGTGGTTCATAGGAAGTCGTAACGAGCATTTGATATAAAGATGATTTTGAACTAGCCCCGCTCATGATCAACTCAGGGATCGCCAAATTCGTTGAATCGCTCAATAATTTTGCATCGCCCGGTTTGAAATTAGATGGCAACCAAATCTCAACCAACCCGGTTTTAAATTGTCTCCATCCATCCGGAATTAACAGTTCGTAAGGGATAGGCGTTGATGTCAAAGTAGGGGCCAAAGTTGGAATGACAATCATGGTGGAAGTGGCTTGCGCGATAGGTGTACTCTGAGGAGCACGCGCAAAGAAACCGGACTTTCCCCGAAGAGCAAACCAACCCGCCAATCCAAATAATAGACA
>Ga0114129_10010694_pt1 | contig 13088 bp, 11 predicted proteins | sample RhiMetdeltSRZDD1_FD_80071 | JGI IMG/M metagenome (GOLD analysis project Ga0114129, IMG submission 80071) | Populus rhizosphere microbial communities from Tennessee, USA - Rhizosphere MetaG P. deltoides SRZDD1 (version 2) (version 2) | ecosystem: Host-associated > Plants > Roots > Rhizosphere >...
CTCTAAATCCACAACAGGAGTTTCAGTTGCGACAGTTATTGTCTGATCAACGCCGCCAACGGTCATTACTGCATTTATAGTCGCCGTGAAGTTGGATACTAATTCTATTTCCTCTCGCTTATAGGTCTTAAAACCCGGGAGAGAGAACGTGAGTGTGTAGCTACCGGGGCGAAGATCGATAATTTTGTAGGTTCCGTTTTCATCGCTGACTACTGTGCGGACCCGCTCGATCAGAGAGGGACTGCCGGCCTCAATGGTTACACCGGGCAGAACCGCTCCGGATTCATCTTTAACGACACCTGTTAACGTGCTCTGTGCCAGGCTCTCAGACGCCAGCCCGGTCAAATACAGCAGCGACACAAAAACAGTTATCTTGAGGCTGCGCGCTACCGTGCTTGCGCTTCGCGTGGCGAACGAAGTTTTTCTTGATCTCCTCATACCGCTCTCCCTTCCAAGGAACTTTCGGACGTTTCGGTTCATAAATCTTGGTTTTGTGCACTCGTATATAAGCAGCAGTGTTGCCGGTCAACAAACAAATCACTTGACGATCGCCCTGCGACAATCTCTTACATTCTTTGCTATTTGACCCTCGTGCTCGGCGGGGACATACTCTACCCACTCGCAACGGGGGTGAACGATGTCCAGAAGAATTTATCGGTCGGTGTCAGCAGTGACCGTGTTGATCGCAGGACTCTTGAGTTTGACGATCGCACTGTCGCGACCGCAGTCTGCAACTCAACCCAGTACCAAGAATGGTGACTGGCCTTATTACACAGCTGATGTCAAAGGCTCGAAGTATTCCCCTCTCGATCAAATCAATGGATCGAACTTCAAAGACCTCGAAGTCGCATGGCGCTTCAAGACCGATAACCTCGGCACGCGCCCGGAATACAAGTTGGAAGGGACACCACTCGTGATCAAAGGCATTATGTATGCCACGGGAGGAACTCGACGCGCAGTCTTTGCGCTCAGAGCCGACACCGGTGAATTGCTCTGGACACATTCCGAATTCGAAGGAGCTCGGGCTGTCAACTCACCGCGGCAGTTGTCGGGACGTGGTGTTTCGTATTGGACCGACGGTAAGGAAGAACGGATCCTGTACGTGACCACGGGATACCGTCTCACTGCGCTCGACGCGAAGACCGGCAACAGAATTTCAAGTTTTGGAAAGGACGGCGTTGTTGATCTCAAGGTCGGCGTTGTCAGTGGCAGCGGCCAGCAGATCGATCTCGAAACCGGCGACGCCGGTCTGCATTCAACTCCGACTGTCGTTAAAGATGTCGTGATCGTCGGAATGGCGATGAAAGAAGGCATGACGGTCAAGACACACAACAACACCAAAGGCCAGGTCCGGGCATTTGATGTAAAGTCGGGCAAGCTCCTTTGGACGTTCAATACCATCCCCAAACCCGGCGAATTCGGCAACGACACGTGGGGGAGTAATTCCTGGGCGACGAACGGGAACACTGGCGTCTGGACACAGATCACCGTCGATGAGGAACTGGGGTTGGTTTACTTGCCTGTGGAATCGCCGACGTCGGATTTCTATGGCGGACATCGTCCGGGAAACAATCTTTTCGGTGAGAGCCTCGTCTGTGTCGATCTGAAAACAGGGCAGCGCAAATGGCATTTTCAGATCGTGCATCACCCCATTTGGGACTACGACCTTTCCTCTGCGCCGATTCTTGCCGACATCCTGGTTGATGGCAGGACAATCAAAGCCGTCGCGCTGCCGAGTAAAGAAGCGTTCTTATATGTCTTCGATCGCGTGACCGGAAAACCAGTGTGGCCGATCGAAGAGCGTCCGGTGCCGAAGGGCGAAGTTCCGGGTGAGTGGTACTCTCCAACGCAGCCGTTCCCGACAAAACCACCGGCGTACGCACGTCAAACTGTAACCGTCGACGATCTGATCGATTTCACACCCGCCCTGCGAACGCAGGCTCTGCAGGTCGTCGAAAGCGTAAAGATGGGACCGATGTTCAATCCTCCTGTGGTTAGTAAGATCGGTGGTCCGCTGGCCGCGTTGACTCTGGGAACCACCGGCGGCGGCACGAACTGGCCCGGCGCGGGCTACGATCCCGAAACACACGTCGTCTATGCACAGGCAAACAATTCGCAGATTGTTCCCATCGGACTCATCGAACCGCCAGAAGGCTTCTCGGATATCAAGTATGTCCTGGGTACGGCCGGTCAACCATTCCGAGTCAGTGAAGGACCGGGATTCGGAAGCGCCGCGGACTTCCCTCAACCGCAACGAGGCCGCGCAGCTGCAGCCGGTGCCCGAGGAGCGGGACGAGGAGCCGCACCAGCGGGACAGGCTGCGCAGGCGGCACCTGCAGCACCTGCTGCTGCTCCTGCGCCTGCACAGGCGGAAGGAGCAGGGGTCCGCACAACGGTGCAGGGTCTGCCACTCGTGAAACCACCTTATGGTGTTCTTTCGGCAGTCAATCTGGATAAAGGCGAGCTCATGTGGCAGGTTCCACACGGAGACACTCCGGATGGCGTGCGGAATAATGCTGCGCTGAAGGGCTTGAATATCCCGAAAACAGGACAGGGTGGAAGCGTAGGACTGCTGGTGACCAAAACCGTCGTCGTGGTCGGCGATCCTCAAATGACCACGACACCGGACCATCCTCGTGGCGCTATGCTGCGTGCCTACGACAAAACAACGGGGAAGGAAGTTGGTGGTGTGCTGATGCCGGCGCCGCAGAGCGGATCACCAATGACCTACAGCGTAAATGGCACGCAATACATCGTCGTGGCTGTGAGCGGCGGCAACTACTCAGGCGAGTACATTGCGTACCGCTTGCCCGCGGACGCACGATGAGAAAATCGAAAATTTTGAAATTGGACGATTCCTGCACTTCAAATCCGAAGTCCGAAATCTTGAATTGGACTGTCCGCTGGTCGACGGCGACGTCCAATTTGAATTGTCGGATTTCGGATTTGAGATGCAGGACTCGTCCAATTTCGAAATTTTTGCTATATGGTGTTTTGCTTCTACTTGGGCTTGCCATTCTCGCTCACGGGCAAGACGCGACCCGCACGGTATGGGACGGTGTTTACAACGAAGAGCAAGCACAGCGAGGCCGCGCCGTTTTTCTAGACCAGTGCTCTAATTGCCACGGCCGCGATCTGGAAGGAGCAGACATGACGCCTCCGCTGACCGGAGGAGTATTCTTGTCAAATTGGGATGGCTTAACACTCGGGGATCTTGCCGACCGTATCCGCGTTTCGATGCCCCTGAACAGTCCCGGTACGCTTTCGAGGCAGCAGACCGTGGACGTCGTCGCGTACATTCTTCGCTTCGATCAATTTCCCGCCGGCAAAGAAGAATTGCCGCGTGAATCGCCGGCCTTGAAACAAATCCTTTTCAAGGCGCGGCCATAGAAATTTGGAGACGATTCATGAAATGGGTATCGGTGCTTTTGCTCGTACTATGCGCGATTACCCTTAGTGCGCAGACTCCGGCGTATCGCGCGCCCCGCACTCCGGATGGCAAACCGGATCTCAACGGAATCTGGCAAGCCTTGAACGAAGCCAACTACGACATCGAGATGCATATGGCACGACCTGCGATGGCGCTCAGACCGGCGCCATACGGTCCAGTACCCGCAGCGCCGGTCCTGCGGCTCGGAGCGGTCGGTGCAGTTCCTCCCGGCGTGGGAGTAGTGGAAGGCGGCGAGCTGCCATATAGGCCGGAAGCTTTGGCGAAGAAAAAACAAAACCAGGAGAATTGGCTCAATCTCGATCCCGAAATCAAATGCTATCTGCCGGGCGTGCCCCGGGCGACCTATATGCCGTATCCGTTTCAAATTATCCAAAGTCAGAGCGCCATCTTCTTTGCCTACGAGTACGCCGGCGCAGTCCGCAATCTATTTATGAAAGATCCGGGACCGGCGCCTGTCGACTCGTGGATGGGGCAATCGGTAGCGCATTTTGAAGGCGAGACGCTCGTGGTCGACGTGCGGGGGTTCAACGATCAAAGTTGGTTCGATCGGTCCGGCAATTTCCATAGTGACAAACTGCACGTCGTGGAGCGCTATACCCGCACGAGTCCGGATGTGATCGCGTATGAAGCGACGATCGAAGATCCCGAGGTCTTTACCCGCCCATGGAAAATGAGCATGCCGCTATACCGGCGTCAGGAAAAAAACGCGCAGCTGATGGATTTCAAGTGTGTGGAATTTGTGGAGGAGTTGATGTATGGCCAGTGGCGTAAGAAGCCGCTGGAACCATAAGCCGGGAGGTATCGATGCTGAATCGCGTTGTTCTTTTGACAGGAATGGTTGCCGTCTTGTCCGTGGCTTTCGCCGCTGGAGCACAAACGCGAAAACCTGCGGCAAAACCATATTCTCCCCCGCGGATGCCCGACGGACATCCGGATCTTCAAGGCACATACGATCTCGCAACCTTGACACCATTGGAACGTCCCGCGGGAACGAACGCTGTGCTGACCGATCAAGAAGCAGAGAAGCTGGAACAGAACGTCGCGACGCAAAATGAACTGCGAGGCCGCGCAATTAGCGGCGATCGTACAGCGCCACCCAAAGGCGGGGATGGATCGATAGGCGCGGCGGGCGGCGTGGGTGGTTACAACAACTTCTGGCTTGATGCCGGCAGTTCATACACCGTGGTGAACGGGGAAAAGCGCACCTCGATCGTCATCGATCCACCGGACGGCCGTGTTCCTCCTTTGACCGGGGCAGCGAGACAGCGCGCCGCAGCACGTATTCTCAGGCCGACATCAGATACGACCGAGAGTAGAGATCCCGGACTGGAGCCGGCAGGATCTTATGACGATCCCGAACGCCGGCCGCTAGGTGAACGCTGTTTGCTCGGATTCGGTTCGACATCCGGACCACCGGCGTTGCCGGACTATTTCTACAACAATCTCCATCAGATCGTGCAAACCAAGGACACCGTGATGATCCTCACCGAGATGGTGCACGATGCGCGGATCGTCCGAATGAATGCGGAGCACCTTCCGAAAACAGTTCGCAAATGGATGGGCGACTCAGTCGGCCATTGGGAAGGAGACACGCTCGTCGTCGACACGACGAACTTCACTGACAAGACACGATTCCGCGGAGCGACCGAGGACATGCATGTGATCGAGCGATTCACCCGCGTCGCCCCCAATGCGCTGCTGTATCGCTTTACGATCGAAGATCCGGCAACTTGGCCGCGGCCATGGACGGGTGAGTACACATGGCCGTTGACTGACAAACCAATTTACGAATATGCCTGCCACGAGAACAATTACGCCCTGGAGAACATCCTGCGTGGAGCGCGGCGGCGGGAAGCCGATGAAGCGGCTCAGAAAAATAAGAAATGAGATTGGCAGGTGAGCGTGTTCCCCTCCTCTTGAGAGGGGAATAACGACCAATTGAAACTTGTCTGTAGGGGCAGTCTATGACTGTCCACTCGCCAGCGGTCATAAACCGCCGCTACAGCTACCGTTAACAATTCAACGGAGACACAATGCGACTGCACCGAATCATCACGATTGTTATCCCCGCCGCCGCGCTCTTGGTGGCGACAACTATTTCTGCGTTCGCGCATCATGCCTTTGGAAGCGAGTTCGACCCGAATCGCCCGGTGCTGTTGAAGGGCAAAGTCGTCAAGGTAGAGTGGGTGAACCCCCATGCATGGATCCACATGGAAGTCACGAATTCCGACGGCACGAAAGATGTCTGGATGGTCGAGGGTGGAAGTCCCAATTCCTTGCTCCGGCGGGGAGTGACGAAGGAGTCCCTCAAAGTAGGTACCGAGATCGTGGTCGACGGATATCAGGCTCGCGACTACACACTCAAACGTGCCAACGGCCGGAACGTTACCTACCCCGATGGACGAAAGCTGTTTCTTGCATCATCTGCGCCCGATGCAGAGGACAAGAACCTCGACGACAAGAAACGCTAGCGAACAGCACCAGCAGCGCCAGTAGCCTGGAACGTGTGCCCTCGCGTATCAATTCCGCCATTTCAGCGGCTTGAAAAGCCTACGCCGCAACTCCGTCAGACAGCTTGACGGGAAGAAGCCACAAACTTGACGCGTTGTTCCGGAAAAGTTGCCTGAATTCTCGCGTTATGCGTTGAAAGATTTACGCGCATAAAAAGGAACTCCGGTTGCTTATCTGCCATGCCCGTATTTGAAAGCGGCGTCTATTACGTACAGGTCTCGCATTTGAGCTGACCTATCCCTTAATTTGATGCGAAGCCAAACTATGACTGATACCGGTCTTCAAGGATCCCGCCGCTCGTTGATCCGAGCGACGCCGGTTATCTGGAGCTGTGTTTATGTTTTGATTGCTGCTGTGGCAGGCGTCGTGGTGTGGCTGGTCGGCCATCGAGGTTTGTTTCTCTGCGACCAGTCGGGCATCTTTGATGGCGGATGGCGCCTCATGCAAGGGCAGGTGATGTACCGTGATTTCTTCACGCCGTACCCACCCGTGGTGTTTCTAATTCAGTGGCTGTTCTTTCGAATTGCTGGCGTGGATTTTTCCGCGATGGTGCTCGCTGCGGCGGCAATGAACGTCCTGGCGGCTCTCTGTGTGATGCGAATCATCCGCCGCGTGTTGCCGGATGCACAGTTCCGTCCCGCGGCCCTCGCCGGAGGCGTACTCACGGCGGTGTGGTTTCAGGCGCCCTTCGGAACCCTGTGGTTCGAACAAACAAGTTTCTTTTTTAATCTGGCCGCGTTGACGCTGGTGATCGAGACGACTCATTCGAGTGAGCGGCGTGCCGCTTGCCTCCGCGTTGCCGCGGGCTGCTCGCTTGCATTGGCGATTCTGAGCAAGCAAACCGCAGGAACCGTGGTTCTCCCCGTCCCGCTTGCAACTGCTGTCATGCTCAGCATGTCTCGGTGGCGGAAGACAATTCTCGAGCTCTCTGCGGGCCTGTTGCTAGTGTTTGCACTGTTCGGGCTGTGGCTGGTAGCGTTTTCGTCTCCCACTGGATTCTGGCGGTCGGTGATTGTGATGTCACGTGAGCTCGGCGCAAGCCGAGGCCGCGGGTTGCGGTCCCTTGCCTTCATACTCCAAGTCCAGTTGACTTGGGGATATGTATGGAAGCCCATAACTCTCGTTTTCATTTTCGCTGTATCGCGTGTGGCTTTCCGTTCTGCGCTGCGGAAAGTCAACGTCGTGATGGTTTGCTGGCTTATCCTGGGTTACATATTCTTTCAGAACATTTTTGCAGCACTTACGTTGAACGAACCGGAGAACGGCATTGGTTATCTGGGTCTGATTAACGGGCTGGCTTTCGGGTTGTGCTTGCCGGCGATGTGGCGCCCGAGGTTTGCGCAGTTGCGCATCGCGGGATTGCTGGTCTCGGTACCACTGCTGGTCGTCAGCGCATACTACATCATCGCGAAGACGACATTCGACGGCTGGACCTTTTCCGCAATGCGTACCGTCCAGGAATTCGGTCACTCGACGCGATTCGATGAACAGGTGAATGTGCCGGGAGCATCACGCCTGGTGTGGGGTAACCCGACATTCGTCGGCCCGCGTGTGGGTCCAAGGATGGAATTAACGAGGAAAGACTTCGAGAACGTCAACGCATGGCTTGCGAAGGCGAACATCAACTTCTTTGTGTTTCCCGATTCTACGATACTGTATGGGCTTCACCACAAAGTTTCACCTCAACCGTGGTTGTACTTGTTCGAGGGACACAGCTTCCGCGAATCCGATCTTCCTCAAATCGACATCACGATTTTGCGATCTCTGCAAAAAAATAAAGTAGGTGTCGTTGTGCTCGAAAAAGTCTCGTATCTTGAAAACCACAAACTGCTACACAAGATGCCGCAGCTCGATGCCTGGATTCACAACAATTTTGAGAAGACGGCGGAATTCGGCATTTATGAAGTGTGGGTTCTCCGTTCAGAACAGCTGTCAGCATCATGAGAGCGGCAGTTTTTAATGCCCTCACTGATCGCTGACACACCAGTTCTTTTCAGACTGCTTGTGCTACTCCTAAAACGTTCCACGTCGTCTCGCCCGGGTCCGCGTCAAAATCGGGAAAAGCTCCAAGTCGAATGAGAGAGAAACCTGAGCATCTCAGCAGAAGGTGCAATTCTTGGGGGAAAAAAAAGCGCATCGTATGAGTTTCCTCCGTTTCGGCTAACACACGTTCTCCGCCGAGCCGCCACACATGAAATCGCACGAGGCATCGATGCCGAGGAATGTCCAACTCTCCCGAAGCTACTCGTAACACGCTTTCCGTTTCGCTGCGCGTCACCTTAACCCGGTCCGACGGTTTTTGATGAAGTACTGCGGGGCCGTACCAAACGTCGAAAATTAAAAGCCCGCCGGCGCGCAAGTGGGCTCGCGCAGTTTTCAAAGCGGAAAGTACATCGTCATTTTCGATCTGATAACCGAGGACCGCGAACATCATTAGTGCAGAATCAAAAGCGCGGCCGATTTGTACATTCCGTATATCTGCTTGGTGGAAAGCGATTCTGGAATTGTTAGCATGCGCTGCGACCCTTTGACGTGCCAGGGCAAGCATATTCTCAGACCGCTCGACTCCGACAACATCGTAACCCCGCTGAGAAAGTGGAAATGCGTGATTACCTGTGCCGCATCCGAAATCGACAATGCTTGAAATGGATTTATTAGCGTACCGCTGAAACAAGCGGTCGATCAGGTCGCACTCCGCCTCGTAGTCCTTATCACTATAGAGGAGATTGTAGAGGCCGGCGTACGTTGCGCCGAATACGTCATTCATGAAAGCACATCGAGCACGGTATCACAGGCCTTCGACAATTGATCTTCTGTCAAAGCAAGCCCTGACGGCAGGTATAGTCCCTGACGGGCGAGGCGCTCAGTGACCGGATAACGTTCGTTAACAAAGAGTCCGCGTTTATGAAAGACCGGCTGTTCGTGCATCCCCAAAAAGAACGGCCGCGTTTCTACTCCACGCTCACGGAGTCTGTTTGCCAGCTGGACCGCATCCATGCCTGTTTTCTCGGCAATGACGATACCGTACATCCAGTAAACATTACGGGCCCAGGATTCTTCGACAGGTAATTGCAAAACCGTTAGTCCTCGCAAACGGCGCGTGTATTCTTTCCCCATCCAGCGTTTGCGCGCAATGATCTCGTCAATCCTCTCGAACTGTGCCAGACCGAGTGCTGCTTGCATATTGGTCAGCCGAAAATTGAATCCCAGATCCTGATGGTAAAAGCGTCGATCAGGTTGGAAACACAAATTGCGTAAGGAACGTGCTTTAGCGGCGAGTGCAGGATCGTTAGTGAGTACCATGCCACCTTCGCCGGTAGTTATCAATTTATTGGCATAGAAACTGAAACAACTCAATTTACCGAAGCTGCCGCAGCGGCGCCAGGATGGATTCGCGGATTTTCTTCCTGACAAATACTCCGCTCCGTGCACTTCAGCAGCGTCTTCGATTACTGCCAACCCATGCTTCTCAGCTATTTCCAACAACGGATCCATATCCACGGGATGTCCATAGATGTGCACCGGCATGATCGCGCGCGTACGGGGGGTAATCTTTCGTTCAATCTGATGAACATCCATGCACCAAGTGTTCGGATCGCAATCGACAAGAACCGGAACACCGCCGTTCTCAACGACAGCAAGGGCACACGAAATGATAGTGAACGACGGCATAATAACTTCATCGCCGGGTTCAAGGTCCAGACAACGCACCGCTACCTGAAGAGCTGTCGTGCCATTACTTACCGCAATACCGTATCTCCGCCCGCAGTATGTCGCCCACTTCTCTTCGAACTCATCGATAAACCTGCCGGCGGATGAAATCCATCCGGTTCGCACGCATTCCGAGACGTACTCTAAATCTCGCTCGGACAAAAGAGGTTCATTGACGGGTATCACAGCTAAAAATGCGCTTTCCTTTCCTTTGATCACATGTATTTTCCGATAATGTCGACGAGTTCTTGCATTCGGCCGTTGTAAGTGTGATCCCGCAGAGTTCGTTTTTGCCCTGCCCTGGCGATCGCTTCGCGTTCGTCCTCGTGTTCGAGGTAGTATTCGATCAGCGCGAGGCACTCGTCCGCTGTTCGATAAGCAAGTATTTCGCTCCCAGGTTCAAACATTTCCTGCAGGTTCTTCTTCCAGTCGGTAATGAGTAGGGCACCGCTGCCCGTAGCTTCGAATAAGCGGATATTACCCGCGTACCCTTGTGCAACGTCTACGTGGCTGTTTAGCGTAATCCTAGACTTGAACAGCACGTCGTACATCTCGGCACCCCATGCGATGCCCCGGATGCAACCTCTAACAGGAGAGGCTTCAGGCAGCCCATTCGTGTAGCCCGTCCATACCTGAATCGGAATCCGTTGACATAAGTATTCCAGCCACTGGATTCGTTCAGCGTGAGATAAAAACAGATTACCTACGAACGATACCGGCACCGATCGTTCAGGCGCCCCGAACCGGCTCAGCAGTCTGGGTTCGAAGGCGAACCGCAGTCGTTCGCTCCTCATGCCCAGCTGTCTGAAATAATCGACGAAGTTATCGACGACGGAGAGCATCAAGTCGTACATTCGCAGATCCGGCGGCTCGGATAGCGGGGAAGCGTGGCTGCCTATCAAGAACCGGACATAAGGCTTCAGTTCGCGAAAAAATTCACCGCTTAAAGCAATCGAGTGATTCAGAAGAACGTCCGGCTTGTAGTACTTTATCTGGGCGGCAAGGATATCGTAAAACCAAGGATCCTTGACGCGAGAGAACCATGGCACAACGCCGCGTCGCAAACGAAACTGCCACCTCCCGTCGTCGTCGATGCGCACCCCATGTTCACGTGCCCAGGCCTTCTGTACGAATTCATTATTGACGTCGACATCCCATGCCTCGTGACCCAGTTTGCGCAGGTTACTGGAATAGAAATCGGCCAAACTGAACAAGCTTTCCGCACGCGCCTGTAGTTGTTTCTCGTGACTCGCGTCTGAGAGGCCGGGATTGCTACTGTATAGCCAGCTCAAGAAGGCAGGGTAGTCCGTGCTGACCAGAAGAAAGCGCATACGTGTTTATCGGATCGACTGCACAGGAGTTGCGGCCGCTACAGCGTCCGCAACAGCTTCGATCTGATCGGTTGTCAATTCCGCATACATCGGCAGGCTGAGCACGCAGGACGCGGCCTCTTCAGTAACTCGCAGCGCCCCTTCAGGAATTCCCAGGTGCCGGTAAGCGGGCTGCCTGTGCAGGGGAACGGGATAGTGTACTCCTGCATCGATGCCGCGCTTCTTCAATTCCGCCTGCAATCGGTCACGCTCTCTTACCCTGATAACGAATAGGTGCCAAACTGTCTCCGCTTGCGCTTCAACAACAGGCAGAGCAACGCCGGTACTGGATAGGATTTCGCAATATCGTCGCGCATGCCGATCTCGCGCAGCATTCCACTTATCGAGCCGCGCTAATTTGACTCGGAGTACGGCAGCCTGGAGACCATCCAAGCGGCTGTTCACACCCTCTATGTCGTGAATGTATTTGTCGGTCCGGCCGTGATTTGCCAGCATTCGAATTCTATGTATCAGGTCTTCATCCTGGCTTACTACTGCGCCTCCGTCTCCATATGCGCCGAGATTCTTACCTGGATAGAAACTAAAGCATGCCGCGTCTGCCAGAGAACCGACGCGGTTACCGCGCCATCGCGCGCCATGGGCCTGAGCCGCATCCTCAATCACTTTCAATCCGTGACGCCTGGCGATTTCCATAATCCCGTCCATTTCGCAGGGCTGACCGTAGAGGTGTACGGGAATGATTGCGCGGGTACGAGGCGTGATGGCGGATTCGACTGCCTCAGGATCCATTAACATCGTGTCTGGTTTTATATCAACAAACACTGGATGGGCTCCGGTCGAAGATATTGCTTCCGTGGTGGCAATAAAGGTGTGCGCTACAGTAATAACTTCATCGCCGGCCCCAATTCCCATCGCTCGAAGCGTAAGGTAAAGAGCGTCTGTGCCGTTCCCGACTCCAACGCAGGCTCGCGCCTCGCAGTACTGCGCGAATTCCAGTTCGAAGCCCCGAACCTCTTCTCCGCCGATGAAAGCGCTACGCGCAATTGTCTTCTCGATTGCGGCATCGACTTCCGATTTGATAGTCAAATATTGTGCGTGCAAATCAACCAGGGGCACTTTCATATGTTCGTCCTTTGTTTGGAGTATGCCGATAGTTTCGACACTTCATTGATAACGCGAGCTGGACTGCCTACCACGACCGCTCCGGCCGGAACGTCGCGGGTGATTACCGACCCCGCGCCCACTAAGGCGAACGCTCCGATGCGAATACCCGGCAAGACTGTTGTGTTCGCCCCGATTTTCGCGCCCTTTTCTACGTAGCAGCCAACCAGCTCCTGCTTCGCGGTGGGTGAAGCAGGATACTTCGCGTTTGTTAACACGACGTTCGGACCCAGCCAGCACAAATCCTCCAGGACCGACAACTCCGGCACAAATACGTTCGAGTGCAGACGGACTCCGTTGCCCAGTCGGACATGGTGTTCGACATTACTGCCCGATCCAATACTCACATCGTCACCGATTTGATTGTCCTCTCGAATGAGCACGCCGTGTCCGGTGCGAAAATTCCGGCCGATCTTGTTTCCAAAGTACATCACTGTGTGCGAATTGATGATCGCGCCATCGCCTATAAAGGTTGGGCGCTCTCCCGGCGTGTGGCCACGCGGAGCCAGTCCCACTATGGAAAAAGGACCAAGCGAGAACTCGCCTTCCCACGTGACTCCTGGATAGATGATTGAGTTTTCGGAGTGAGTCATGCACTCCTCCCCATCATGGTATGGAGTTCGGTAATCTTGCCGCTCTTGAGTGATGCTTGACCAGCCTCTAGGATGGCCACCGCACTACGTCCGTGCGCAGCGCCTGTCAGAGGGGTCTCTCCCGTTCGGATACATTCAAGGAAGTGAGCGGTCTCTACTTTAAGCGGCTCCTGAAAATCGATTCGCGGCAGTAAGATGTCGCCGGTTCGGTGCAGCAATTGATAGTTGTTGAAGTAATCGTAATGCATGTTCGTGTCGGTTTTTGCCACCCGATCTATGCCTTTGTCGATCACTGCAATCTTGTCATCACTGACATCGTCGTACACCACC
>Ga0114129_10010697_pt1 | contig 13085 bp, 10 predicted proteins | sample RhiMetdeltSRZDD1_FD_80071 | JGI IMG/M metagenome (GOLD analysis project Ga0114129, IMG submission 80071) | Populus rhizosphere microbial communities from Tennessee, USA - Rhizosphere MetaG P. deltoides SRZDD1 (version 2) (version 2) | ecosystem: Host-associated > Plants > Roots > Rhizosphere >...
AAAAAAAACAACACCTATTATACTGGCCAAATCCTGTCACGATCTCGATATCATTAAGTGGATCATCAGCAAACCGGCAAAAGAGATCAGCGCCATGGGCGATTTGAAATGGTTTAGAAAAGAAAACGCACCTGCAGGCAGCACTGCACGTTGTACCGATGGTTGCGCCGTTGAACGCAATTGTGCATATTCAGCCATCAGATCGTATCACGACAAACGTTTACGCCTCGGGGTTTTTGATTTGCCCGATGATAAGACCAAACACCCTGAAGCGATCATGGAAAAATTAAAGACCACCGACTATGGACGTTGTGTATACCGCATGGATAATGATCAGCCCGATCACTATATTACCAATATAAGATTTGGCGATAACATAACGGCCAGCTTTTCGATGGAAGCCTTTACATCATACGCCGGCCGCAGAACACGTATCATGGGCTCCATGGGTGATTTTACAGGCGATATGACGGAACTGGTGATAACAGATTTCAAAACCGAAAAACAAATAAAGCTGGTGCCAAAGGCCGAAGATGTGCAGGAATATAAAAACAGCGGACATGGCGGCGGCGACTGGCTGCTGGCGCACGATTTTGTACAGGCAGTGGCACAGCAAAATCCAAAACTGCTAACCTCAACCATCGACGAATCGATTGAAAGTCATATCATGGGCTTTATGGCCGAAGAAAGCAGGTTGAAGAACAAGTTCATGGCGATTAATATGTGATCAGGATAATTTAAACACATAATCGAACAACCACTGTTCATTTTCGAACAGATTAGAAATAGCTCATTTTCTTAACCGGCTATTAATGAACATATTAATATTATGGCAATTTTATTGTGCGCATAAATTGCATTTTATTCTCCTGTTCAAATACTATAGCCATGCTAAAAAACTATCTAACTGTAGCCTTCCGGAATATATTCAGGAACAAGGTGTATTCAACTATCAATATTGCCGGCTTAGCAATTGGCATGGCCGCCTGTTTTTTTATCTTTTTGTATGTACATTTTGAATTAAGCTACGACCAGTTTCATAAAAATGCCAACAGGTTATATCGTGTACCAATGGTTTTTTCAGGAAGTTTTACGGGTCCAAATGCCAGTACACATCCTGCCGTGGCGCCGGCCATGAAAGCCGAATTTCCCGAAGTGGCGGATTTTGCACGACTCGCACGGCCCGAAATCTTTATGTCAACTTCTGCCATGTGGTATACCGATGAAAAAGGGAATACAAAAATATTTAATGAAGATAAGTGGTACATTGCCGATGCTTCCTTTTTAAGGATCTTTTCTTTTCCTTTTGTAGCCGGAGATCCCAAAACAGCTTTAATAAAGCCGGCCACAATAGTGATTTCTGAAAGTACCGCTAAAAAATACTTCGGAAATAAAAATGCACTCGATAAGGTGCTTACGATAAACGGATTGCCCCTTAAAGTAACAGGTGTTTTTAAAGATGTGCCCGAAAACTCGCATATCAAATTTAATATGCTTGTTTCTTTTAGTACAGTTGGTGAAAACTGGGGCTATGACAACTGGCGCTGGCCGGAGTTTTATAATTATGTTTTATTGGCGCCGGGTGCTGACCCCAAAAAGATAGAAGCTAAATTTCCTGCTTTTACCGAAAAACACCTGGGCAGCATAATGAAAGAACTGCAGTTTCATGTTCAGTTTCATTTACAACCGGTAACCGATATTCATTTGAAATCTGATTATAACCTGGAACCGGAACCTGCGGGTAGCGAAAGAACCGTTTATTTCTTATCTATTCTTGGAATATTAATACTTGTTATTGCCGGGATCAATTATATAAACCTGAGTACCGCAAAAGCCATGGAAAGGGCGCGCGAAGTAGGATTGCGAAAAGTGGCAGGCGCATCCCGCTTACAGCTAACCGGGCAGTTTATATTTGAGTCGTTCCTGGTAAACTGTATCGCGCTGGTCATATCAGTTGCAATGATCATTGCTTTAGCTCCTTTATTTGATCAGTTAACCGGTAAAAAGATCAGTGCCAACTTTCTCACTTCCGGTTTATGGCATTCCTCAAAATTCTGGTTAGTAACTACCGGTATTTTCTTAGCAGGGGCCTTACAGGTGGGTGCTTACCCTGCTTTTTTATTATCCGCCTTCAAACCGGCCTTAGTGCTGAAAGGTAAATTTGTACGTTCCAATAAGCGGGGTATACTGCTTAGAAGTACATTGGTAGGCTTTCAGTTTGTTTTATCCATTCTGTTAATTGCAGGCACTATTATAGTGTACAGGCAACTGGTATTCATGCGCAACCAGCACCTGGGTTATAATAAAGATCAGATACTGGTAGTGAAAGCGCCGGCGGTTTTTGATTCAACATTTCAACATAAAACCGAAAGCTTCAGGACCGAATTATTAAAAAATCCTGCTGTTTCACATGTGGCGCCCTCATCAGAAATTCCTGGTAAAACCATTGTTGCAAGAAATGGCGCTAAAAAAGCCAACCTCGATAAAACACAAAATCATATTACCGGTTTGGTAGAAATTGACCCGGAATTTGTTCCAACTTATCAAATTCAATTGGCAGCCGGGAGTAATTTACCATCCGATTACCAGCCAGGAAATATTTATGAAACAAAAAAAGCCAAAGTGCTCATCAATGAAGAACTGGTAAAAATGCTTGGGTTTAAAAATAATCAAGAAGCACTGCGTGAGCCGATTACATTTGTGGCGCCGCCTGGTGATATTACATGTGAGGTGGTGGGCGTAATAAAAAACTATCATCAGCGATCATTAAAAGAACCCTACGATCCCATTCTATATTATTATAACGGCTTTGGCAGATGGGGTTATTTTTCAATTAATCTTCGCCCGAATGATGTACCCCGGAATATGGCGTATATAAAAAATGTATACAATAAATTTTTTCCTGGTAATGCATTCGAAAGCTTTTTCCTCGACGACTATTTCAATCGCCAATACCTGGCCGATGAACGGTTTGGAAATATTTTTGCCCTGTTCACCATATTGGCCATTATCATAGCCTGTTTGGGTCTTATAGGATTGTCGACCTTTGCCATACATCTGCGTACAAAAGAGATCGGCATTCGCAAAGTACTGGGTGCTTCGGTTCAGGGGATTGTATATTTATTTTTTAGCGATTTTGTTAAGCTGGTTTGTATTGCAGCTGTCATTGCCATTCCGGTTGTTTATATAGCTGCCAGTAAATGGCTTAATAATTTTGCCTTTCATATTCAGATAGGGTGGTTTATTTTTATAGCAGCCCCGCTGTTGTTAATTGCAATTGCGTTTATTACCGTGAGTCTGCAAAGTATTAAGGCTGCATTAGCCAACCCGGTTACAGCATTACGCAGCGAGTAAAAGTATTCCGCAACAACTGATTAAATAAAAAAACAATTCACACAACATTTACAAATTAATTACTACGCTTCTATTATTTTTATGACGTGGGTTATAATACCTGCACATTAATTAACACCCTTATACATCCGCAATGAAACCAATGCGTTTAATTACCAGTGGTATGTTTATCTTATTTACCGGTATGCTTATCTTGTTTATCGGTGCATGCCAGTATTTTACCTACACCCCCCGAAGTAAAAGCAATATTCGTCGCCAAAAGCCGTCGATACTCATTTGTGAAAGAATTGTCGATTTCAGAATGGAGCAGATGCGCTGGCCGGTTTCAAAAGAAGATATCATTACTAAAGGAAAGAAGTATTACGACGCATTTCAGGGATTTCCGTATAACTCACTAAGGTTTAAAGAAAAAGACAGCAATACAATGATTTTTTATTTTTCTGATCACATAATCGACCGGGAGATTAATAATACGCCGTACAAAACTGACGAAATAAGGTATAAAGATCATGTACAGGAACAATACAGCAATACACCGAGGTATGATTTAAATGCCTATCACGGTTATATCAAATTTTTTAAAGTAAAAGATAAGTTCGCCTGGAAAATTAAAATGCAACGTTAGTTCGCTTCATAAATCTCCGCCTCAATCACGCTCAAAGTGCCTTTAGCCTTTGAGTCGTCGCGTGCTACGCCATCATCTAATTTTTTACCGGATACTTCAGCCATTATATTGCCGGCAGCATCTTTTGATGAACCAGCCAGTTGTATACGAACCTTCTTTCCTTTATGCGGCTTACATACAATGGTATAATATCCCAGTGTAGGTTTTGTGCTTCCCGAAAAAATTACTGCGCCGTCAACAGTTATGATTAATTCATAGGCACGGCTGCGAAAGTTGTTTAGCTTAAGCGTTATTTCACTTATGGCAGCTTCCCTTTCTAATTCGTATTCTATCCACGCAGTTGATAATTGACCATCATTTACCCAATCACTCAGCTCGTTATCGTCGTAGCTGGCAAAAGCGCTGTCGGCATGAGCGCCTGCAGCAGCTTTCACAATATTTATTGGCGTGCGCGCACTATTATACGAAGGTGTTAACGGAGTTGGTCCTCTTTCGAGGTTACAGGGCAGCGAAGCCGAAGGCAAGGTATTCGATATGCCATCTTTTTCTTCAAAAGGCATAGTTGATAACGTAATTGAATCCCCTTTTAATCCTTCAGCAGTTGCAGCAACAACTATTTTCCCGGCGGCAGTGGTCGACCGGATCAATACCCTGTTAACGCCATTTTCAACAGGTAAACTTTTGGCGAGAATATAATTATCAGGGCCCTGTGCCATGCCGCCTCTCCAGGTGGCCGGGCCATTCATCGTAAAATTGATCATGTTCAAAGCTGCGGGGCAACGGTTGCCTTTTTCATCTACCACTTCAACTTCAATGAGCGACACATCATGTGCATTGGCTATAAATGGTACGGGTCTTTCAACAGCGTGTAATCGAAGTGCAACCGGTTTGCCGGTAGTATTGATTTGCGTGGTGCACAGCTGTTTGCCTTTTTCATCATAACCAATGGCGCTGATAGCACCGGGCTGCCATGCCACTTCTTTAAAAGTGAACAAAAAGCCATCGCTTTTTTGTCCGTATCCTAACGATTTGCCATTCACACGCAATTCAACTTTACCGGCCGGCGATACAACATAAATATCTTTCTTTACACCGGGTTCATAATTCCAGTGACCTATTATGTGTATGCGGCTCTTTTCGGGGTTTACCCATCCATCCCACATGACCTGGTGCGCATAAAAGTTTTGCTTTTTAATGCGTAATGCATCTACCTCGCCACTGCGGCGGTAATTTTCTGCGCCCCGATGATGTGTATTGGATTCTGAAAAAACAATGTTCACGCCACCGGCGCTCACTCTTTTACCCGTACCGGGACGTTCATTCCAGAACTCGAACCAGCGTTTCACATTTTCTACGGCATGCGATTCCATATTGCGGTTATAAGCAGCCGCGTTTTGATTATTGTGCAACGGTCCTTCGCCATCTTTGTGATAGGGTGGCGTGTAATCATCCCAAAATTTACGCGCCCCTTCGTCGCGCGAATATTCCATGGCCCACATGGGTATATGCGCGCTTTTATTGGTATATAACATTTCGCCGCCATATTCAGCCACTTTACTAGCGAGCATTTCGCGCGAACCAATGGCCCTGCCACCATGCGGGTCGTATTCATCGCGAATGGCTTTCATTTGCTGCATATGATGCTCGCTGATCGATTCATTGCCCGACTCATAAAATATAATACTGGGATTATTTCTGTTGTAAATAATAGCATCACGCATCACTGCCTTTCGTTGTTCCCACCGGGTTCCTTCTATATCTTTTTCGGCATCACCCGCAGGCATGGCCTGCATCAGTCCAACCCGGTCACAGCTTTCAATATCCTGTTTCCAGGGGGTAATGTGCATCCAGCGTACGAGGTTGCCATTGCTTTCTACCATCAGGTGGTTGCTGTAATCGCTTAACCACGCAGGCACCGATAATCCAATGGCCGGCCATTCGTTGCTCGATCGTTGTGCATATCCGTGAACCATAATCACCCGGTCGTTCAGATAAATCATGCCATTGTTAAATTCGGTTTTTCGAAAACCTGTTTTGGTATTCACCACATCAACCGGTTTTCCATCTGCTTTTAAAATGGTTTGCACATTGTATAAATAACCATATCCCCAGCTCCAGAAATTCAGGTGCTGCACCCCCGAAGCAGCCTGTACAACAGCTGTTGCGCCCGGCGCCAGGGTTGTTTTATCGCCGGTGAATGTGGCAACTGTTTTGCCATTTAAATCGGTGATCACTACTTCATATTGAATGGTAACCGGTTGTGATGTTTCATTTTTTACCTGTGATGATGCATGAATAGTGGCCGTGCGTTCCTTAGCATTAAACTGATCGGCATATACATATACACCGGTTGTGCCCAAGTTGGTAAACAGCGGTAGTGTTTGATAAATTTTTCCGGTTACATGCAGGAAAGTATTTTTTGAAATGCCGCCATAATTGGCATTGAAGTTTTTATCTTCCCATTGAAATTTTGTTTTCGTTGCCTGCTCGTGATATTCCCAGCTGTTATCGATACGCACCGCCAGCACATTATCGCCATCGAAGTTTATTTGATCACTGATATCAAAACCAAAGGCTGTAACACCATTTTCGTGCAACCCAATAAATTTTCCATTTAAATAAAATTCACCGGCCTGCCGTATGCCTTCAAATTCCAGGAAAACTTTTTGCGACCGGGCTGTTGCCGGTAGTTTAAAATGTTTGCGGTACCAGGCTATTCCGGTGCTCAGGTCTTTGATATCTTTTTTAAAGGCATCATCTTCATTCCAGGCCCAGGGGAGCGTAACCTGCATCCAGCCTGCATCATTAAAAGAAGCTTCCCGCGCAGCTGCCGTATCACCCACAAAAACCTTCCAGTTACTATTGAAGTTATAAGTTGCACGCTGAGCGTTGGCCTGCATATACACAACTGAGAGTAAAATCAGGGATGATATTTTCAAAAAACGACCGAAGGGCGGTTTTCCCGACATATGGCAATAATTCAATGGAGTAAAATTTGTTCGTTCTCAAATATAAATGCCATATGAAGGTGAACTGTCCTGTTATGTCCTGAGCGTGTTGAGAAAGAAATTCGCGCCTTGCGTCTTTGCGCGAAACAATATCACTTCAACTGCTCCTGCGCAAATTGCAGATACTGCTGCCAGTCGTACAATGTAACACTATGCCTGCCGGCCCTGATATGATACCGCACTGTATTGCCCACCGGTTGATGCAATGCAGGCATGCTATCTGCATCAATCCCTTTTTTGCCAAATAAAGCATACACTTTACCGGCTTCCTTTGCCGCTAAAAATTCACCCTTTGGGTCCGACCAGGTATCTTCCACCGCACTGGCTACATATAACGGACGTGGCGCTATTAACGAAAGCAGCATATGCCCATCTACAGGCAGCGAATCAGTTTTTTGTGAGTAAGTGGAATAGGTTGTACCAAACCAGTGCGGGAATTTGGAGGTAATGATCTGCGCCGTTTCGCCATACCATCGTTTCGACAGCGCGGCGCCGCCTTCGCCCGATTCATTTGAAATGATCAATGCAAAGCGCATATCGCTGGCGCCCGCCCACAAGGCTGCTTTGCCTAACCGTGAATGTCCCATCAGTGCCACTTTATTTGCATTAATATCTTTATCGGTTTGCAGATAATCATATATGCGGCTAAGGCCCCATGCCCAGGCGCCCATGGCGCTCCATTCGTTCGGTTGTATATTCAATACATCTTTCAACGTTGACCGAATGCCTGTTTGCCAGCCGGTAACCGTGTCGGGTTCTATATCGCCATAATAGGCAGTAGCCAAAGCAAAACCATGCGAAAGTATTTCATGCAGCTGCCAGGCCGATGAATCTATGCCACGCGATGCATCGGTTGCCCTGTTGTTGATGGCGCCTCTGGCGCGGGCAGGCACCCAGCTGTTTGTGATAAAGATGTTTTTATCGGAATTAATAGTATGATTGCCGCCAAAATTATACCCCACAAAAACGGGTGCTGCCAATTTTACTTTATTTGGAATATACAGCAATACATTCATATAAACTGTTGTATCGTCCGGATGGAGATATATACGCACCTGTTTGCGGGTGGCAATACCGCCTAAAGCATTTTTATCGGATTCGAGCAACCGAAAACGAACTGATATTTTTTGGGTAGGATAACGGCCAAACTGTACTTCTTCATACAAATGATAAATATAGGGGCGCTGTTTGGCCTGCCATTCTTTACTGCTGCTCACCTGTTTGCCGTTGGACATTTTTAATACATCGGGCAACGTATAAGGCGGCACTTTAATTTCATCAGTATTGGATGGTATGCTTTGTTGCGCCCGGCAAATGGTAGTAACCAGCCAGCATCCGAGGCACAGTATAAAAGTTATTGAAGATTTACGGTTAATAATGTTTGTCATAATGCAAACCGGTTTCAGACATTTATAAGTAAATTACAATAATTACTTCTCAAATTTAAAAGCATTGCAACATGGCTACCGATAAACAACCTACATATGGTAATGGAAAGATATGTTATATCGAAATGGCGGCTTTCGATGTTGAACTTTCTTCCGCATTTTATAAAGAAGTTTTCGGCTGGAACATCCGCACCCGCGGCGATGGCGCCGTGGCATTCGACGACGGGGTAGGTGAGGTGAGCGGTTGTTGGGTAACCGGTCGTACACCATCCATTTCGCAAGGACTGCTGGTTTATATAATGGTTGATGATATTTATAAAACAATCGATGCCATTGAAGTCAATGGTGGCCGTATCGTACAGCCGGTGGGGTTAGATGCACCGGAAATAACAGCTCGTTTTGCCGATCCCACCGGCAATATCATGGGATTGTACCAGCAACCCGGATAAATATTGAAATGAAGAAAACTTCGACATTGAACATTCGTTATTCGATATTTCTACAGGGCGGGGAGACTGCTACTGTTGAACTATTGCCCCATAATTCACCCGGTTATGGTACATACCTGCAATTAAACAGGAGGAACAATTTTTAAAGGGATAATAAGGGGCCTACAGCCCTTTACCTATGAAAATGCAGGAAAATAACGATTAAATTTTTTGTCATGAAAGCAGTTGCGTGTGTATTGTTTATGATGATCATGGCCGGCTGCAAAAGCCCAATGCCTATCACCGGCAACCCCGACAATCATACATTCACCAGTGGCACAGCTGGTTCGGCTAAAATGACCAATGAGCTGCCCCGTAAACCCAATAATGTAGTGGTTAAACCCGATACTTCGAAAATCAGATTAAATTCATCGAAAATGAAGCAACCGCCATACTGAGCTCCGCGCAACAACCCCTTTCCGGGTGTCCGACTTCATATTTTTCAATAATTACTGAAAATAATGTAATTTTGGGGTAATAAAAGCACCCATCATGAAACACAAAGCATTCATGAATACCGAATGGCGCAAGCTGATAATGATCAATTATATTACAGATGCGCGCCTGCTCGAACCATTTTTACCAGCCGAAACAGAGATAGATACCTTCAACAACAAAGTATATATTAGTCTGGTAGGCATGATGTTTTACAATACCCGGGTGATAAACATCCCGCTTCCTTTTCATACTACCTTCCCCGAAGTGAACCTGCGTTTTTATGTTCGCCGCAAGGTCAATGACCATTACCGCAAAGGCATTGTGTTTATAAAAGAGATCGTTCCCAAACCTGTTCTTGCCGTTATGGCCAACCTTCTGTATAAAGAACATTACGTTGCCATGCCCATGAACAATGTGAACCGGGTAACCGGTAACCAGTTACATATTGGCTACGAATGGAAATATAAAAATCACTGGAATAAAATGGAAGTAAAAGCAGGGACCGAAAGCATTCCCTGGCACGAAGGCACCGAAGAAGAATTCATCAATGATCGTTTATGGGGCTATACCGCCGAAAGCGCCTTGTTAACAAGAGAATATTATGTGGAGCATCCGCGCTGGAATATGTACCCGGTTTTGCAGCACACCCTTGATTGTGATTTTGAACAATTGTACGGCAAAGCCTTTGCTGAGCTTGCCCGTCAGGCGCCGGCATCGGTTTACCTGTGCGAAGGATCGGCTACCACGGTGTTTACGAATCATCAGTTGTCGTGATAGGCGAACGAAAAGTAGCGAGTAGGCAATGAATGTTCAAAGGTCAATCGTTAATCCGCTCAAACCTCTGAACTATTTCCTACTTGCCTTTTAAAATCTTCTTCGCCCTGCTCTTAAACGCCGCCGATTCATACGGCCATCTTTCTTCAATGACCAGTTTCAATTCGGCTTTTATATCGGGGTATTCTTTCGACAGGTTATCAAGTATCGTTAATGAAAAAGCTTTTATGGCAGGTGCGGCTTCGTTACTGGCAATTAAATCAAAGCAAATGCTCATCAGTTGTCCGTGGTAACGTTTGGGTACCTGTGCAAACTGCAGCAATCGAACAATATTACGTACCACTGCATTGTGCACGCCGGGTTGTTTCAGCAGCGGAAGTATTTGTTTATAGTAAGGAGTTATAAGCTCAGGATAATTGCGCACGCAATAGCTCATCGGCCAGGCGGCCCGCTGGGTAACCCGGTTTTCGCCTTTCAAAAAAAGATGCATCAGTTCGGCAAACCGTTCTTTATCGTTGCCTACATACCGCACTATTTTATCGCACTGGGCTTTGGAATGTTCTTTTTCGATAGTTTTTAATAAATCCATGGGTATTGGTTTTACCTTGTTGCTTTTTCACTCGTTGCCTTTTTGCCTTCATTTTCCAGCCGCTCTATCCATTTTTTGGTGATCCACAAAGGAATAATGCCGATAATGCCAAACATACAATCAATAAAAATATGTAACCAGGGAATGTGGCGTATGGGGCCGGCGATAACCGCCAGCGGAATAACGGCGGCGCAACAAAGCATACCCCATTCAATGATCCATTTGTTTTTCACCGGATCGCGGTATGGACCTAAAAACGCCATGGCTATAACCAGGTGGGCAAAGGCCAGCCAATCGTACCCGTAAAATAAAAACGGAAAGATGTGAGACGCCTCGCGCACAGCCATCCATACCTGAAATAGCCAGTTCCCCAAAAAGGAGTCACGTGAAAAAAAATGCATCTTATTGATCCATTTCAATTCAGAATATACCGGAAATGCCGTAACGCCACTTAATACCAGGGCAATGATAAAAAAAACAATCATTCCTCTGATGCGGGCCAATAGTTTTTCAGGAGTTACCATTTAAATTTGAGAATTAGTGTCCCGATAACTACCGGGATTGAAAAATTTGAAAATTTGAAAATGAAGATAGATCACCTGCTCATTAGTGTAATACTTATTACTATCGTTACAGCCTGCAATACAAAAAAAGGCATTGTTGTTTTTCAAACCGACTTTGGGTTGAAAGATGGGGCGGTGAGCGCTATGAAAGGAGTGGCGTCGGAAGTTGATCCAGACTTAAAATTATATGACCTTACCCATGAAATTCCGGCATACAATATCTGGGAGGCGGCGTACCGCCTGCAGCAAACTGCCCCTTATTGGCCCGCCGGAACCGTTTTTGTGAGTGTAGTTGATCCCGGCGTGGGCACCAGCCGCAAATCGGTGGTGCTGAAAACCAAAACAGGCCATTACTTCGTAACGCCCGACAATGGTACGCTAACTTTAATTGCTCAATCACTTGGCATTGAATCTGTACGGGAAATTGATGAAGAATTAAATAGAAGAAAAAACTCACAGGCTTCCTACACTTTTCATGGTCGCGACGTGTATGCCTATACCGGCGCCCGGCTGGCTGCCGGTGTGATCAGTTTTGAACAGGTCGGGAACAAATTACCGGCTGCCGTGGTGACCATTCCTTACCAAAAAGCTGTGTATCAGGGAGATTCGATACAAGGCAACATACCCATTCTAGACATTCAATACGGGAACATCTGGACTAACATTAATGATTCGATTTTCAATATGTTACACGTGGAACCTAAAGGAAAAGTTGAAGTTAAAATCAAAAAGAATGACAGCCTGATAATTAACCAGGATATTGAATTTGTACATACGTTCGGCGAGGTGCCGGAAGGGAAAACGCTGGCTTATATGAACAGCCTGATGAACCTCTCCCTTGCTATTAACATGGGAAATTTTGCAGATTCGTTTAATATAAACAGCGGACCGGAGTGGAATATTGTAGTGAGGAAAAAATGATTTGGAAATTTAAGACAATTCCCCTTTAGCATATCAGCAGAACAATTTGAAAATGAGCGGGATCGTGAATTCCACTCATTTTCAAATTTTCAAATAAAATAATTTTCAAATTAGCGCAGGCTGGCCAGAACTTTCTGTATCATACCGTCCATGGCATTGCCCTCGATCCATCGGGCAACGATCATCAGGTCGTGTTCGGGATCCATATATACAATGTTCGAACCGGCGCCGATATGGGCAAAAGCCGTAACCGGCGCATGCGGGTAAAGCTTGTTTCCGGTGTTCAGGAAAAAATTCATAAATCCATAGGTTGGCTGAACTGTGGTTGGCGTGTGAGCCATGTTCAACCAGGCTTCCGACAAAATTTGTTTGTCCTTCCATTTGCCATTGCGCAGGGTGAGGTACCCAAAACGCGCCTGGTCGTAGGCATTGATAAATAAACCGCCGCCCCAGTGCGATCCGCCGCTTACCGATTGCATCAGTTGTCCGTCGATGATCACCCACGAATTTTCGTAGCCCGTCCACCGCCAGGTGCGCGAAGCACCGATGGGGTCCATGATTTTTTCTTTCAAAACCACCGGTAAAGGTTGCCGCCAGATATTCAGCAGGGCCAGCGCCAGTACATTCACCCGGGTATCGTTGTACTTGTATACCGTGCCGGGCGTGTTCCGTTTGCGGGTCATCCACTCCGATGAATTTTCCTGCGGCCGGTCGGCCCAGTCGGGCTTACCCCATAAGGTACCTTCCCAGTCGCTCGTTTGTCGCAGCAAATGTTCCCAGGCAATGGTGCGGTTGTGCTCGGTATTAAATAAGTCGATCACATCTTTATGGTCAAGGGCATTGGATTTGTTTTCGGCCAGTTGGTTCGGTTCGTATGGAATAACCGGCGCCATATACGGATACACTTTATCTTCAACATGTGCAATGATGCCGGCAT
>Ga0114129_10010698_pt1 | contig 13084 bp, 8 predicted proteins | sample RhiMetdeltSRZDD1_FD_80071 | JGI IMG/M metagenome (GOLD analysis project Ga0114129, IMG submission 80071) | Populus rhizosphere microbial communities from Tennessee, USA - Rhizosphere MetaG P. deltoides SRZDD1 (version 2) (version 2) | ecosystem: Host-associated > Plants > Roots > Rhizosphere >...
CAGCGCTACCTCGATCTGATCGTCAATCCCGACTCGAGGCGCGTCTTCGAAGTCCGGAGCCGGGTGCTCGCCGCCGTTCGGTCGTTCCTGAACGCGCGCGGGTATCTGGAAGTCGAGACGCCAATGATGCAGCCGATTGCCGGCGGCGCGCTCGCGCGCCCCTTCGTGACGCATCACAACGCGCTCGACATGCAGCTCTTCCTTCGTGTCGCGCCCGAGCTCTATTTGAAGCGCCTGGTCGTTGGCGGATTGGAACGCGTCTACGAAATCAACCGTAACTTCCGGAACGAGGGGATTTCGACTCAGCACAACCCGGAATTCACCATGCTCGAGTTCTATCAGGCCTACAGCGATTATCAAGAACTCATGGTGATGACCGAGGAGATGCTGTCCACGTGCGCGCGCGAGGCCATCGGATCGGATCAGATCACGTTTGGCAACGACGAGATTTCGCTGGCGCCGCCGTACCGCCGGGTCTCGCTCCGCGAAGGCGCCCGTGTGAAAGCCAGTGAGCGTCTTCGCACGTCTGTTTCTGAAGACGATCTTCGGAGCCGAGACAGGGCGTCGGCGCTGGCGCGACAGCTTCACATCGAGCTGCTGCCGTCGTGGGGGCCGGGTAAAATCGCGACGGAAATCTTCGAGCGGCTGAACGAAGAGGACCTGATTCAGCCGACGTTCGTCTACGATTTCCCGACCGAGGTGTCGCCGCTTTCAAAACAGAGGCCCGACGATCCTGACACGGTCGAGCGCTTCGAACTCTATGTTGGTGGTTTCGAGATCGCGAACGCCTTCAGCGAATTGAACGATCCGGCCGAACAACGCCGTCGTTTCGAAGGCCAACTTCGCGACCGGGCGGCCGGCGACGCCGAGGCACACGCGATGGATGAAGATTACATTCACGCACTCGAGTACGGGCTGCCGCCCACTGCGGGGGAAGGTGTCGGCATCGATCGCCTCGTCATGCTCTTGACCAACAGCCCGTCGATCCGTGACGTTATTCTTTTCCCGTTGATGAGAACGCGATAGTTGGACCTGCCGTTTGAACTTTTTGTCGCGCTGCGGTACCTGCTCGCGAAGCGCAAGCAGGCGTTCATCTCTTTAATCTCGCTTATCTCTGCGGTCGGCGTGATGGTGGGCGTGATGGCCGTGCTTATTGCCCTGGCACTCATGACCGGCCTCCAGGGTGAACTCCGCGATCGTCTCGTCGGATCGGCGGCGCACGTCTACGTCTTGAAGGCAGGCGGACTCAAGGAACCACAGAAAGAAGTGGAGCGGCTGCTGGCTGTCCCTCGCGTCGTGGGCGCGGCTCCAATCGTTCAAGGAAAAGCACTCCTCCAGGCGGATACCGGCGAGCAGGGATTCGTCGAGTTGAAAGGGATCGTTCCTGAACAGGAACGATCGGTGACTCAGATCGAGCGCGCGATGGTATTGGGAAAACTGGATGCGCTCAACACGGTGCCGGACAAGCCACCAGGGATTATTCTCGGGAAGGATCTCGCGACGCAATTGCATGTCTCGGTCGGCGACAGGATTCGGGTGTTCACAACCGAGGGCACGTTGACTCCGTTCGGACCGATGTTCCGTCCGCGCGCCTTCGAAGTCGTCGGCACGTTCAGCCTCGGTCTTCTCGAGTACGACTCGGGGTACGCGTTTGTGCGGTTGGACGTGGCTCAACGGGCGTTGGGAAAGGATGGACCGGACTTCATCGAACTTCGCGTCGACGACATGTTCGCGGCACAGCGGGTCGCCGATTCGATCACGGCGCAGTTCGGCGCTGAGTATCTGGCGCAGGACTGGGCCGACCTCAACAAGTCGCTGTTCTCGGCGTTGTGGCTCGAAAAGATGGCGATCTCGATCACCATCGGGCTCATCGTCATGGTCGCGGCGCTCAACATTGCCGCGACCCTTGTGTTGCTCGTCATGGAGAAGAACCGCGACATCGCCATCCTGAAAACAATGGGGACGCCGGCGAAGAGCATCAGGCGGATCTTTGTGCTGCAGGGGCTCGTGATTGGCCTGCTGGGGACAACGGCCGGTGCGGTGTTTGGCTACGCAATCATTTACGTGCTCGATCGCTATAAGCTCATTCACATTCCCATCGACGTGTATCAGATTTCGTACGTCCCGTTTATCCTCCAGCCGCTCGACTTCGCGATCGTCGTTCTCGCGGCGCTGGCGATTTGCTTGGTGGCAACGATCTATCCTTCGCGTCAGGCATCGAAGCTCGATCCGGCGCAAGCGTTGAGGTATCAATGAAATTGCTGATTTTCGATTGCTGATTTTCGATTGAGTCAATCAGCAATCAGCAATCAGCAATCAGAAATTTCAGATGTTCATCGAAGTCTCCAACCTGACCAAGAGCTACCCCGTCGGGGAGACCCGGCTGACCGTCTTGAAGCACCTGGACCTGTCACTCGAGCGCGGCGAGATGGTCGCTATCGTTGGCGCATCAGGGGTCGGCAAGAGCACGTTGCTGCACGTGCTCGGCGGCCTTGACTCGGTCGATCAAGGGACGGTGAGGATCGACACGACGATGCTCTCGGAATTGTCGGACGCTGAACTGGTCGCCTTCCGGAATCGTCACGTCGGCTTCGTCTTTCAGTTTCATCATCTTCTTCCAGAGTTCAGCGCGATTGAAAATGCGGAGATGCCGATGCGAGTCGCCCGGCGAAGCGCGTCGGACCGTCGCGCCCGCGCGTTTGACCTCTTGCGTCGCGTCGGCCTCGAATCTCGCCTCGAGCACCGTCCCGGGATGCTGTCGGGTGGGGAGCAGCAGCGGGTTGCCATCGCGCGCGCGCTCGTCATGCAGCCGACCCTGCTTCTGGCCGACGAGCCGACCGGCGATCTGGACGAACACACAGCCGACTCTCTGCACGAGCTCCTTCGAGAGATGCATGCCGAACGCGGCCTCACATCCATCATTGCGACCCACAATCCAAGGCTTTCCGGCGCCTGCGATCGCATTCTCCGGCTCGAAGAGGGCAGACTCAGGCCCGCGTAACGCGTCACCGTGCGTCCTGCAAGGGATACCGAGCGTCCTATTGGGTACCACTGACGCGGCGCTTAGCCGTGCCGCGACGGCCGCGGGTGCAGTTCACGCCCCAATCGCCCGATGATCTAATACAAAGGCGAACATCCGCGATTGCCGCGACCGTCGTTAAGGGAGGCGCCCTAAATGCCCTACAACAGGTCACTTAGGCCGAAAAACTCGTTGGCCGGACTGAGCCCTTGCCGTATAATGCGACAAGGGTTGTCCTTCCGTTTCACATAGGTAACCGGATGTTCGAACGTTACACGGAACGAGCGCGACGCGTTCTCTTCTTCGCGCGCTACGAGGCTAGTCAGCTCGGGAGTATTTCGATCGAGACCGAGCACCTTCTCCTTGGATTGATTCGCGAGGGCAAGGGGCTGACCAGCCGAATCTTTGCCCGGTCACATCTCTCTCTCGAAAGCATTCGCAAGGAAATCGAAGGGCGCACTGTCTTTCGCGAAAAGGTCTCGACTTCGGTTGAGATCCCGTTCAGCGCCGAGACCAAGCGCGTCCTGCAGTTCGCGGCTGAGGAAGCCGATCGGCTGCTCCACAACTACATCGGCACCGAGCACCTGTTGCTCGGGATCCTGCGTGAAGAACGGTGCGTGGCGGCAACCATCCTGATGGAAAAAGGGATGCGCCTCAACACCGTGCGCGAGGACATCGTGGCGCTTCTCAACGAGAAGACCACGCTCACCCGGGTCAAGGAGACGCCGCTTCTTGCTGAGTTCAGCCGCGACTTGACGGAAGCGGCGATGAAGAACCAGCTCGATCCGCTGGTCGGACGGCATATCGAAATCGAGCGCGTGCAGCAGGTCCTGTGCCGGCGCACGAAGAACAATGCCGTGCTCATCGGCGAGCCCGGTGTTGGCAAGACCGCGATTGTCGAAGGCCTGTCGCAGAAGATCGTCTACGGCGACGTGCCGCATTTCCTTGCCGACAAGCGTTTGCTGGCGTTGGATATTTCCCTGATTGTCGCGGGCACCAAATATCGAGGTCAGTTCGAGGAACGCCTGAAGGCGATCATGAAAGAGCTGACCGAGAACCCGAACATCATCGTCTTTATCGACGAGCTGCACACGCTCGTCGGCGCAGGCTCCGCAGAGGGCTCGCTCGATGCCGCGAACATTCTGAAGCCGGCGCTGTCGCGTGGCGAGATCCGCTGCATTGGAGCGACGACGCCGTCAGAATATCGGAAGTACATCGAGAAGGATCGTTCGCTGGAGCGCCGGTTCCAGGCGATCAAAGTGGATCCGCCAACCGAACGCGAGACGATCGAAGTTCTGACCGGCGTGAAGGATCGATACGAATCGTTCCATCACGTCGAGTACACCAGCGAAGCGATCGAGGCCGCGGTCTATCAGTCGAACCGGTACATTACCGATCGATTTCTCCCCGACAAGGCAATCGACCTAATCGACGAGGCTGGCGCGCGGGCGAAGCTCCGCGAAGCCGGTTATAGCGAAGAGTTCGGCGAAATCAATCGCAGCATTCGCGTCGCCGTCGAACAGATGGAGACGGCGGTCTCGGAGAAAAACTTCGAGAAGGCGCAGTTCTATCGCGAACAGGAAGTGCAGGCACGCGAAAACCTGCAGTTCGTCCGCGAAAAGTTCGATGTGAAGTCGAGCACGCGCCGCGTCCTCGTCGGCAAGGGGGAGATCGACGAGGTCGTCTCGAAATGGACCGGCGTGCCTCTCACCTCGATCAATCAGGACGAAGGCGACAAGCTCCTGCACATGGAAGACGCGCTGCATAAACGCGTCATCTCGCAGGATGCGGCGATCTCCGCGCTGTCGAGAGCTATCCGTCGATCGCGTGCCGGGTTGAAGTCGCCGAATCGTCCGGTCGGCAGCTTCATCTTCCTGGGTCCAACCGGCGTAGGCAAGACCGAGCTCGCGCGGGCGATCGCGAACTTCCTGTTTGGCAGCGATCACGCCCTGATCCGTTTCGACATGTCCGAGTACATGGAAAAGCACTCGGTGTCGAAGCTGATTGGTTCACCTCCGGGGTACGTGGGACACGAGGAGGGCGGGCAGCTCACCGAAAAGGTGAAGCGCAACCCTTACTCCGTCGTCCTGCTGGACGAGGTGGAGAAAGCACACCCCGATTTGTTCAACATCCTTCTGCAGGTGTTCGAGGACGGCCATCTGACGGACGGTCTGGGCAATCGGGTGAACTTCAAGAACACGATCATCATCATGACCTCGAACATCGGTGCCCGCTTCATTCAGAAGAAGGCATCGCTGGGGTTCCAGTCGGCCGACTCCGGGGTCATCAGCCGCAGCGTCAACGACATGGTGCTCGGCGAGGTGCGGAAGACCTTCAACCCGGAGTTCATCAACCGCATCGATGAAATCATCGTGTTCGAGGCGCTCTCGGACGAAGACCTGCGAACGATCACGCGACTGCTGGTCAAGCAGGTGAACGACAACCTGGTCGACCGCCGGCTCCGTCTCGAGCTCGAGTCTGACGTCGTCGACTGGATCATCGAACAAACATGCAAGGACCGCTCGTACGGCGCGCGTCCGCTGCGCCGAGCGATCCAGCGCTACATCGAGGATCCGCTCTCCGAGGAACTCATCCGTGGGCACCTCAAAGGGGGCGACATCCAGATCTACCTCGACGCAGGGGCCCTGGCCTATCGGCCCGTGGGCTCGACTGACGCCGGCCGCCGGCTCTCTTGACCCGCCTCCGCCGCGAATTAACGACTTGATGCGGCGTCGGCACGGCAGGGGCGCGACGTATACGGCCACTGGGTGGCCTTATACGTCTAAGATCCAGTAAACTCGTGGCTTGGCCCCTGCCCGTGAATGTCCTCCGGGGGGGCCTCGTCCAGTCCAAACCCCAGTTATGCGTGTTCTACTGTTTTTGTTCGCCGCGCTGACGGTTGCGGCAACCGCCGGAGCGCAGGTGAATCCTGTGCCGCAGCTGCCGGCCGCGCCCCGCGACGTTCCGCCGCTCCCGGCGACCATCTGTAACCAGCAGGTGCCCGAGCCGGCCCGGCTTCCACCCACCAACGCCGGTCCGGTTCTCACTGCCGTCATGCTCTGCTTCGAGAAGCAGGGCGGTAGTCCCGTCGTCGAAGCCAATACTTACCTGTATTACATGCAGGCAAAGGGCAGCCGGCCGTCGTTGAACGAGTGGATCAAGTTCGACGACAGCGTTCAGCAGGTCGCCCTCGCGGACTTCAAGCGGCTGTGGGCGACGAACTTCCTCGACGACCTCGCGATCGAAGTGCGCGATGTGAAGTACGGCAACGGTGTGCTGGGCAAGGTGCTCGTCTACAACATGGAAGAGCGCCAGCGCGTCAAGATCGTCGATTACGTCGGCACTGAAAAAGTCGACACCTCCAAGATCGAAGAAGCGCTGAAGGAAAAGTCGATCTCGATCAGGCTTGATTCGTTCATCGATCCGGGCCTCATTCGCCGCGTCAGCGGGGTCGTCCACGAGGTCTACGCAGAGAAGGGATACGAGTTCGTCGAGGTGAAGCCGGAGATCAAACCGATCGAAGGCGGTCCGAAGCTCGTGAACGTCACGTTTCACATCACAGAGGGACCGAAGGTCAAGATCCGCCAGGTTGATTTCGTCGGCAATTCCAAGATCAAGGACGGCAAGCTCGGCAAGCAGATGAAGGAGAACAAGGGCGGCGGAATGTTCTCGTTCATTCTCGGAAACGGCACATACAAGGCCGACAAATTTGAAGAGGATGCTGACAAGGTGGTCGCGTACTATCGCGACCGCGGATACATCGAAGCCCGCGTCGGCCAGCCGGAACTGAAGATCCTCGAGGATTCAAAGGACAGCAAAACGCGATTCGTGGAACTGCGAATTCCGGTCACCGAGGGGCAGCAGTATCGCATCGGCAAGCTCGAATTCGACGGCAACAAGATCGTGAATTCGACGGCGCTGCGCCCGCTGTTCAAGCTCGAGGAAGGGGACATCTACAGCGAGAAGGTCATTCGCAAGGGATTCGAGAAAGCCAAGGAAGTTTACGGCGTCGGCGGGTACATGGATTTCACCGGTTACCCGGATCTCGCGCCTCGCGGCGCTGCGACGGCGAACGGCAATGGCAATGGCAACCCTGATCTCTCGGGTCCGGCTGCGCCTGCTTCGGCTCCAAGCGGGCCGCCCATTGTCGATGTCACGCTGCGGCTGCAGGAAGGCAAACAGTACTTCATCAATCGCATCACGTTCACCGGGAATACGACGACCCGCGATAACGTCATCCGCCGCGAGATCCGGCTGGTCGAGAGCGGTGTGTTCAACACCGAAGCTCTGAAATACAGCGTCAAGCGACTGAATCAGCTGGGTTACTTCAAACCGCTTGAAGGCGAGGCAATCGGTGTCGACAAAACACCAGGAGCGGACAACAAGGTCGACATCAAGCTGAAGATGGAAGAGCAGAATCGAAATCAGCTCACCTTCGGCGCCGGCGTGTCACAGTACGACGGGTTCTTCGGACAGCTGTCGTTCCAGACATCGAACTTCCTTGGCCGTGGTGAAACGTTCACGATCTCGGCGCAGCAGGGCAGCCGTGCCACCAACTATCAGCTCGCATTCACCGAGCCATTTCTGTTCGACAAGCCGCAAACGGCAGGCGTCGATCTCTTCATTCGCGAACTGGAGTACATCGGGCTGTACACCCAGTCGTCCAAGGGCGGAAACGTCGTTTACGGTTTCCAGGTCCAGGACTTCGCCCGGATGTTCGTCAACTACAGCTACGAGAACGTCGAGATCAAGGATCTGAATCCACTGTTCAACGATCCGAGGATTCTCCGGGGCAACCCCCTGCTCGCCGATTCGCTGCTCACCGCGCAGGGCGGTAAACGGATCATCAGCAAGATTGGGCCGAGCTACGTCTACAACACCGTCGATAATCCGATCTTTCCAACCGCGGGCAGGCGGTACACGCTCTCGTTCGACGTCGCTGGCATCGGCGGTAATACGAGTTTCATAAATCCCCGCACTGAAGGTGTCTGGTACATCCCGCATACGAAGCGGACTTCGTTTGGCTTCCGCGCGGCGTGGGAGTACCTGCGCCCCTACGGCGACACCAGGGCCCTGCCCATCTTTCAGAAGATCTTCCTCGGTGGGGAGTACAGCATCAGGGGATTCGATATTCGCTCAGTGTCGCCGCGCGACGAGCTCTCCGGCGTTCCCGTCGGCGGCAACAAGAGCCTCCTGTTCAACGCGGAGTATCTGATTCACATCGCCGGACCGGTGCGGCTCGTCCTCTTCGCCGATACCGGCCAGGTCCGGAACGTCGGCGAGCACTTCTCCTGGAAAGAGCCGATTTATCAGCGGACGACGCCAGGGACGCTCTATCCGACGTTCCTCGACACGGTTGGTATAATCTCCAATCCGCTCGCGGGGATGGAACTGCCGGTACGGACCGAGATTATTGGCGAGACCGCCGCGTTCAAGGCGTCAACGGGCGCGGAAATCCGCTTTTTCATGCCGGTGCTGAACGTCCCGTTCCGTCTGATCTTTGCGATGAACCCGTCGCGCGGGAACGTGCTCGACAACAACCTGCAGCCGGAGAAGAAGTACAAATTCCGCTTTGCGGTCGGCTCGACGTTCTGACGAAGTTTCCAGTTTCCAGTCTCCAGTTCCTAGTGCTCCGGTTGCACGCACTTCCGGGTGAACAAGAGCGGCTGCGAGCTGGGACATGGTAAATACGCGGGAGTAGGAATTCGTATTCATTCGAAACTGGTAACTGGTAACTGGAAACTCTATTAAGGGGACTGTTGATGAGAGTGTTGAAGACCATGATCGTGATCACCGCGGCGAGCATGCTGGCCGCGGCGTCGGGCTATGCCCAGGGTACGCAGAAGCCGCCTACGACGCCGCCGGCGACGCAGCAGCCGCCCGCGACGCCACCGGCAACCACCACGCCCGCACAGCCCGCCGCCCCCGCGCCGAAACCCCCGGCGCCTTTCCCTGAGGGCGCGAAGTTCGCGTTCATCGACATCCAAGCCGTTGCCAGCAACTCGGCCGAAGGTAAAGCTGCAACCGCAAAGCTCGACGAGCTGAGAAAGAAGAAGAACAGCGAGCTGGTTGCAAAACAGAACGCTCTGAAGGCGATGAACGATAAGCTTCAGGCCGGTGGAACCGTCCTGAACGACTCGGCGCGGGCACAGCTCGAAAAAGACATCGAGAAAGGGAACCGGGACCTGCAGTTTGCCCAGCAGGACGCACAGCAGGAGGTTCAGGATCTGACCAATCAGCTCCAGGGCGACTTTCAGGAAAGGCTCAATCCGATCATCGAGCAGCTGCGAGTCGACAAGGGCCTTCTGGTCATCTTCAGCATCCGCGACTCCGGCATCGTCGCCGCCGACGCGGGACTCGATCTTTCGAGTGAAGTGATCAAGCGCTTCGACGCGGCATCGAAGACGGCGCCGAAGAAGTAACCCTTTCGCTACTCGCTACTCGCTCCTCGGTTTGATCACAGGGTCGCGTCGCTTCGCCGTCGCGACCCTTTGTTTTTAGCGAAAATTCTCTCGCGAGGAGCGAGCCACGAGGAGCGAGCGTGTCTGCTAAACTGCAACGAGTGTCGATCAATATTCCTGCCTCTCTCGATCGCTTGTGCTACCGGTATCCCTCCGTCCTCGTTGACGCGGTCGCCGAGCACGAGCCTGGACGCCGCATCGTCGCTTACAAAAACGTCACGGTCAGTGAAGAGTTCTTCCAGGGACATTTTCCAGGCGCGCCGCTGATGCCGGGCGTCCTGATGATCGAAACGCTTGCACAGGTGGCGACGATCCTGCTGACGCAGCCCGGCGATGAGGGCGCGGCAGCGCGCGCGTACCTTCGCGGTGTCGACAACGCGAAATTCCGCCTGCCGGTAGTTCCTGGCGATCGATTGCGGCTCGAGGTGACGATGGGACCGCGGCGCGCGCGCATCGCTCGCGCGCACGCGACAGCGTTCATCGGTGACGACGTCGCCGCCGAGGCAGATCTCGTCCTCGGTGTCGTCATGCAGCACCGCGGTGGAGCGGTCGCAGGCGTCACGATTCACCCGACCGCGGTTGTCCACCCAGAGGCGGTCATCGGCGAAGGCACTGTGATCGGTCCGCATGCCGTCGTTGGTCAGCACGTCCGCCTCGGACGCAACTGCCGCGTTGGCGCCTCGGCGGTTGTCGAAGGACCGTCGGAGTTTGGCGATGGCAACGAGATCTTTCCGCTGGCCTCCGTCGGGTTGATTCCGCAGGATCTCAAGTTCCGGGGTGAACCGACAAAACTGGTGGTGGGCGATCGGAATATCTTTCGCGAGTTCGTCACGATTCACCGCGGCACCGAGGGGGGCGGTGGAGTCACCGAGATCGGCGATCACAACCTGTTCATGGCTTACGCGCACATCGCGCACGATTGCCACGTCGGTAACCATACGATTTTTGGCAATGGCGCCACGCTCGGCGGTCACGTGACGGTCGAGGACTACGCGACGGTAAGCGCTTTTTCGGGAGTCCATCAATTCTGTCGTGTCGGCCGCCACGCGTTCATCGGTGGCTTCTCGGTGGTGACGAAAGATGCGCTTCCCTTTGCCAAGACCGTCGGCAATCGCGCGCGCATTTACGGCCTGAACACGATTGGCCTCGTGCGCCGGAAGTTTTCCTCAGACTCGATCACGAAACTTCGTCGCGCCTACCGTTACCTGCTGCATTCGAATACGAGCCGCGCGCTCGCGCAGATCGAGCGTGATCCGTCCCTCCACTGCGACGAGGTGCAGTATCTCGTTGACTTCATCCGCACCTCGAGCCGAGGCGTTGGACTAAGGCGACCGAGCCGGAGGCTTGAGGAAGTGGCGGACGAGTGAATTTGTTACGGGTGCGCCACCGTGACGGTGAAATCGACCGAGGCGTTGACCTTGGCCGCCGAGTCGTAAATTCTGGCGCAGAGACTGGCCGCGGACGTCACGGTGCCAGTGACCACCGCGTTCTGCGCTGCGGCGTCGTTGGCGATCACGATCTGGCATGCCGTGCCGGTCCAGGTGCCAAGGCTCAGGCCGATTTGAAGCGAGGAATCAGGAGCCAGAGAAGACAGCGTCACGATGACGGTGCCGCCGGCGGTTGCGGTAAACGGGAACGTCACCGCGCCGTTCTTTTGCAATGAGCCAGTAAACGTCTCCGTCGTCGCTGGTGTCGTGGGCGTGGTCGGTGTCGTCGGGGTTTGCGGTGTATTCGGGTTGTTGTCGTCGCACCCTGCCACGCTCATCGTCAATATGAGCAGCAGGATGCCCGGTAGCAAGCGGCGCATTCCTTCTCCTTCGATGAAAGTCGAGCTTCCAAGCAACAGCTGTTCCGCTCGCCTTCTTAATAATACGTCGTAAACGCCATTCTGGCCGTCTCACGCCGGTGATTTCCTGCACCGAAACGAGGACGAGAGCCTGTGGGGGAGTTCCGCGTTCGCCAAGGCTCCGGCGAGGCAAGGCCGGTGCGAAGAACGACGCGAGCGAGCGTAGCGACGCGAGCCAGGCGAACGGAGCGCGCCGGCGGAGCGGCGCGCGAGAGAGCCTGTAGGGAAGTCCGAGGGGCGAAGCCCCTCGGATGAGAATGATAGACTGCGGTGTTCAGCCATGAGCAGAATCGGCCTCATTGCGGGCAACGGGCGCTTTCCCTTTCTCGTACTGCAGGGGGCTCGGAGCCTTGGTCACGACGTCACCATCGTCGCGATCAAGGAAGAAGCGTTTCTCGATCTCGAGACGACGGCGCGTGAGTCGCGAGCGGACTTTCACTGGGTTTCGCTCGGGCAGCTGGGCAAGTGCATCAAGATCTTGAAATCCGCCGGCGTGTCGCAGGCGGTCATGGCCGGCCAGGTCAAACACGTCAAAATATTCTCCGGCATAATGCCGGATTTGACGCTGGTGTCTGTGCTGACCCGTTTGAAAGCGCGTAACACGGACGCGTTGATTTCCGCCGTCGCTGACGTGATGCGCGGCGAAGGCATTGAGCTGATGGACTCGACCACATTTCTGCAGCCGCTGCTCGCCCGCGCCGGAACATTGACCGATCGCATGCCGAATGAACAGGAGCACGAAGATTTTCAGTTTGGCTATCGCATGGCGGACGCGATCGCCGCCCTCGACATCGGCCAGACGATCGCGGTGAAGCACAAAGCGGTCGTGGCGGTGGAGGCGATGGAAGGAACCGACGAAGTGATCGGCCGGGCCGGGCATCTGGCGGGACCGGGCGTCCGCATTGTCAAGGTCGCTAAGCCGAAGCAGGACATGCGGTTCGACGTACCGGTGATTGGCATTGCGACGATTCAGGCGATGAGAATTGCCGGCGCTTCGGCGCTCTCAGTCGATGCGGACCGGACGCTAGTCCTCGACGGCGAGCACGTGTTCAAATCGGCAAACGAAGCGGGCATCACCATCGTCGGGCGGCCGCGGAGTGAACAGCGTGCCGGGTGATCGGCTGCGGGCCGCGGTTGTCGGCGTCGGCCATCTTGGCCGCCACCATGCGCGAATTTTGAGCACGCTCGAAGGCGTGGAACTGGTTGCGGTTGTCGATACGAATAGCGAGCGGGCCGCTGCTGCGTCGGCGACAACCGGCGCGCCGGCGCTCACTGATTTTCGCGACGTTCTCGACGCCAGCGTCGATGCGGTTTCCATAGCGGTTCCAACCGAGCTTCATCGCGACATCGCACTGCCGTTTCTGCAGCGCGGCATCGCCGCGCTGGTCGAGAAACCGATTGCACGCTCGCTGTCTGAAGCCGATGACTTGGTAGCCGCCGCCCGGACGTCTGGCGCCGTGCTGGCAGTCGGCCAGACAGAGCGATACAACCCGGCAGTCGCGGCGGTGCTGCCGCTCGTCACCTCGCCGCGATTCATCGAAGTTCACCGGCTGGGTGCGTTTCCCGATCGCAGCCTTGATATCGATGTCGTATTCGATTTGATGATCCACGATCTCGATATCATTCTGGCGCTTGTGAAATCCGACGTGCAGTCGATCGAAGCCGTTGGCGTGCCGGTGCTCACGTCGAAGTACGACATCGCCAACGTGCGCCTTCGCTTCGCGAACGGCTGCATCGCGAACGTGACCGCCAGCCGCA
>Ga0114129_10010700_pt1 | contig 13083 bp, 10 predicted proteins | sample RhiMetdeltSRZDD1_FD_80071 | JGI IMG/M metagenome (GOLD analysis project Ga0114129, IMG submission 80071) | Populus rhizosphere microbial communities from Tennessee, USA - Rhizosphere MetaG P. deltoides SRZDD1 (version 2) (version 2) | ecosystem: Host-associated > Plants > Roots > Rhizosphere >...
CTGATGCTCCCCTAAACTGGTAACTACAGCATCATTTGGTAGTTTAACCGTGAACTTCGATGTTGAATTTATGGAGAATGTCCAGATCCTATCTTGTTTGTCGACGATAGTGGGTGTGATATAGGTAATTCTGATCTCAGATGACCCCTGAGGTTTAATTCTTAATTCATTACTCTTAACTATTACGTAGTATGACAGACTATGCGATGAATAATTCTTAACAACTAAATTAGTAACATTTGTACCTATGAGACCGATTGATAATTCTTTGGCAAGGGGATTAGATTTTATGTCCTGCTGTATCAATGCGTCACCATTTGAAAAAATTCCGATAAACAAAGAATTAACAGTATATTCATTTTCAGAACCAAATACTTTCGCATTTAATTGAATACTGCAACTTAAGACGGTCGCAATAAAAATAAAACTAGTTACTTTATTGAAGAATAATTATAAACCCCTCCGATCTGCAGTCATGAATCAATTTAATATGACCGTCATTTAGAATAAACCGGGAAAAAGATATAAGTCTTGTCAGGTTCTGGGTTAATTGTAAAGGACTTTTTGTAGTAACAAAAATCGTGTGTTCAAATGAAATAGATGGTATTAATCAATTAATAGATACAAAAACAGCTGAAATCAGGCATTCTCGGTTCCGAGGTATTTCTTAAGATCGGAAGTCGTATAATTCTCTACCCATCTGAATTTTCGCTGCAACGTTGCCGTATAAATCCTTGTCCAATCGAGATCTAAATAATCTGCCCAAGCCTTGAAGACACGTGGATCAATATAATTTCGAAGAGATGTACCGAGATTATAATCTCGCGTTTCTTCCTGAAGTCTGAGTTGCAGCTCTAGTTTTTCCAGGCGGTCCTGTGCCTTTTTGAGCTGTACTTCTGACTTAAATTCATGAGATTTTATATCAGATTTGAGAGATTCAATTTTCATCCGCTTTTTGTTTACTGAAGTTTCAAATTTCTCATACATGAGCTTCGCGGCCGGATTCTTAGGATCAATACCCTTTTTATGATTGCATGTAATTGCAGCTTGTAAGTTTGCAATTCTTGCAACGTATATTTTTCTTGCTTCAGGGACATTCTTATTCACCGTGATGGGTGGATTCCTTAGGGATTCTTTTACTATTTGTGTAGAAATGTAAGTTCTGAATACCTTAGCTGTAAGCTGCTGCATATTCTTTTTGTCAATTGACCTCAAGAAAGTATTAACCTTCGAAGAATTGATGTCGTGAAAAATTTGATCCTTTTGGCCCTTATCTTTCATGAAATGAATTAGGTTTTCATACAACCCTCTTGTATCATTTGAATTTACTTCGAGCGTCTTTTGCCAAGGGACGCTATCTTTCCCCAGGAAATTAAATTCTATAAACAGTATACCATTCTTTCGCGGAAACCTTATATGCTCCCCTCTTAGCGTGGTCGCACCTACTGTATCGGCTTCATCCGGATCTTTTTCATCGCCTACTCTTAATGCCAATTTGAATATCAAATAACAAACAGTAGCAATCTTTCGAATTCGATCGTCCTTTGTAGTTAGCATCCTGGTTATGATTTCCTTACGTACTTTCTCTATGTATTTTTCAAGAGTTTTTGCTCTGTCATACTTTAATTTATCATTGTCTTGACGTAACGAGGCGGAATCATGTAGCCAGACGTATTTTCTCTTTGAGGTCAAATTCTCCGTCCAAGAGGCCAACCATGTGGAAGTATGATCATGAACAATTTGCTTCCAAGTACCTTCAGGAACAGGTGCAACTTCACCAAGGTTCAAAGTAACATCGCTGGCCTTTATTCGAGGCTTCCATCTTCCCCTAAGTGGGTGCTGTCCTCTTCCCATGAATATTCCTGGAGGTTCTACAAGCCAATTCGCGACCTCAACTTCAACATCATCAATATAAGCTTTCCCAAAAAGTCCTTTAATTTTTTCTCTTTCTGCTTTTTTTGCTTGTGAGATCTTTTTCCGTTCTTCTTTTGGAAGCATTTTCACCCGCTCTTTTTCAACTTCCTTTATTCGTGCTTCCTTGTCCACTAATTCAAACGCTTCAGTAAAGTCAATATCTTGTATATTAGTTAGTTTTTTGAATTTTTCAGGAAGTATTTTTTTCAAATCGTAAAGAAAGTTTCTTTGAAATACAATATCATTAACATAATGAGTGTGCTTCTTCTTTGCCCATGCATAGATCAATTCCTCCTGATCGCGATCGAGCAACACATTTTCACCCAAGATCCTAACAGATATTCCCCTTTGAAGATACTCAGGTGGAAATGCTACTCCCTTATGCAGCAGTGTATCCCATCGATGACGATTGATAAGTGCAGTAGATTCCATTTAGTATATGGAAATTTGCAAGGGGAACTATTGATAAACTTTCCCCAGTAAAATTAATTTTGCTTCACATTTCTCGAGGTATTGCTTTATATACATGAACCTGAAAAAATTCACAATTTCATTTACTTCCCTTACAAACTTTAATTAATAATTGCTTGAATCTTGCTATGATTGAATTCAGCTAAACTGGCAAAATTCGAGGTATTTTCAACTGTCTTGATTAATGAGAAATCAAATTTATCCGAATTGGTTGATGAGTTTGTCAATTCCTACATTCTACTCAGTCGCACTAAAAATTTTAGCTATAGGATCTTGATACCTAGGAAAAAAGATAGCTCTAATTTCCAAGCTAAGAAGTTAGGGTTAACGATACAGGCCGAAATATTACTCGCAATGAAAAGAGGTAATCTGAAACTCTCAATTAGAGAAATCAGATACCTTCATGACCCTGACCATTATGGATGGCTGTTTCTTTCACCCGAATTAATCGAAAGAATAAGTGAGGAATAGATGTTACCCAAATACACTTTCACTTGAATCGATCTTTTGAGAATGGCAAATCTAAATGCATTATATTGCTCGTGAAAATGGCAATTACCAAACCTAGCAAGATGCCACCTACCATATCAGATAAATAACCCTCATACAATAGCAGTTGTGAAATAATCACAGAGAAAGGTAACACCCATATCAAATATCTAGAGAGAATTAGCCGTTTAGAAAGCGAATATCCAATTATAAAAGAAAAAGCGATAATACTCGCAACATGATTAGAAGGATAAGAAAAGTTTCGAGCTGAAGGAGTCATGCTATCTCTCTCCAAATTATAACCAGTTGGAAGCAAATTCAACTTTATTGTTTCTGTTGGTTTAAGATGACCTACTATCGGCTTCAAGTTACTGGTAATTAGGGTAATGATCACAATCGTAATCAATAAGATCATGCCAGTTTTTCTTGTCCTGCCAATGATCGTCAATATTATGGAAACTAGAATTAGATAAATAATTTCTCCAAACGAAGCAAAGACAACTAGAGCATAAAGTATAGTTTCACTTAACTTGATGCCGCCGATAACAGTATGAACGAAGATGTCCAGATCAGATAATGCTCCTACATGGACTAATATCGTCAAAACTACGAAAGAAATAACTAATAGTACAAATAGTGGCGAACGAAAATTCACGAGCCATCCAGAAGACGGATATAGCGTACTAATCAATTCGGTTTTTTCTCATGTAATTTCCCATGGACTTACAAGCCAAAATTCACATTTCGGTCTAGAAACTCGTCACTTACGTAGGTCAATGGCAATGATTCGACAATCAGATATTCAAAATATACATTTGTTCAAGTCCGAATTATATGAGCACAATCTAGGCATATGCTTTGTCAATACGATTGAGAGTCACCGTTGATTTTTTCAGCATATGCAGGGTCCTTTTCCGTATAATACTTTATCATCCCAACCTTTAAGACCTTCAGCGAAAGTAGAGCACATTTAATTCGGGCTGGTCCCAAATTTGTCAACCCAATATTTTCAAGTATATCCTCTTTCCTTAAATCCTTTAAAAACTCCAACTCCTTCCCCATTACCATTTCCGTTAGCATTGAAGCACTTGCTTGGCTAATGGCACATCCTCTACCTTCAAACTTTATCTCTTGAACTTTATTCGATTCAATTTTCAAATGAATGTCAATCTCATCCCCACACAGAGGATTGCTGTCATGTACGCTTACGTCAGCAAGTGCAAGCTTACCTTTATTTCTAGGATTTCTATAATGGTCCAATATGATTTCTCGATATATATCATCGCTCATAATCTAAATATCCTCCTAGCCTCATTGAGGGCATACATTAGTTTATCAATGTCCTTCATAGTATTATAAATGTAAAAACTAGCTCTAGAAGTGGAAGAAACCTTTAATCTTTCCATTAAAACCTGTGCACAATGATGACCTGACCGGATTGCAATGCCGCGCTTATTCAATATCGTGGCAAGATCGTGTGGATGTATATCGCCTATGTTGAAGGAAATCACGCCCCCTCTGTCGATAGCCTTACTCGGTCCATATACTGTAAGTTGTTCAACAGAAGACAAACAATCCAGCGCATAGTCAGTAAGTTCAATTTCATGTTTTCTAATTTTGTCCATTCCAATTTCGCTAAGATAATCTAAGGCGGCCGCAAACCCCACGACGTCGGCAATATTTGGTGTTCCCGCCTCAAATTTATACGGCACTTCGTTATAAATAGTCTCATTCTTAAAAACCTCCTTAATCATATCACCTCCAGCCAGAAATGGATCCATATTTTCAATCAATTCCCTTTTTCCAAACAAAATACCGACCCCTGTTGGTCCTAACATCTTATGTGCAGAGAATGCCAAGAAATCACAATCAAGTTCCTGGACATCCACAGGCATATGAGGAACAGATTGGGCACCATCTACTATAACTGGGATGCCAAACTTATGTGCAGACTTGATAATCCTTTTAATAGGAACAATCGTTCCAAGGACATTTGACATATGACTTAATGAAACTAATTTCACGGTACCAGTTTCAACTTTTTGAATAAAATAGTCAAGATCCAAATATCCATTATCATCAATACCAACATAGCAAAGCTTGGCGCCAGTTTTTCTTGCCAATACTTGCCAAGGAACTATATTGCTATGGTGTTCTAATTCAGTAATTAGAATCTCATCACCTTCTTTGATATTGTTCCGGCCCCAAGAATAAGCCAACAGGTTTAACGATTCTGTAGTATTCCTTGTAAAGACGATTTCCTCGACAAATCTAGCATTAATGAACTTTGCAACCTTGTCTCGAGTGAGTTCATACGCTCGAGTTGATTCTTCGGCAAAATCGTAAACAGCTCTATGAATGTTCGAGTTGTGATTCATGTAATATTCAGCAATTGACCTTATTACTGCAAGAGGTTTTTGAGTTGTTGCAGCATTATCCAGATATACAATTTCAGATGTTCCGCCTATCTTTCTCTTAAGAATTGGAAAGTCATCCCTAAGTGTGTTTGTATCTAGGATGCCCTTTTGCAATATATGATACTTAATTAATAGTAGATATAAACTTAGATTAGTTTATCTGTGAAATGTGTCCGTAGTTTAGCAGAAACTTACTAAAGTCTCATCCTATTTTCACAATCACTACAAACCTTTCGAACTGAGGGTAAACCTGACTAATTAGAAAAATAGGCGCCGTTATAGGTTAGTGAAATATTCCTAATACGCCCAGTCCATAAGACTGGACCCTTTTGATGTTAGCATCCAATTCATCCGACATAGCATTATATTAGAACTTTACTTTATCCACGGATCAGCAGTGTGGGGTTTATTTTTTTCGGCAGTGACGTCCAGTACAAGATTCACTAAGCCGACAACATTGTAAGATAACAAAATCCCCTTCAATACAACAATGCCTTTAAAACTATTTTTATCTTCAACTACAATAGTCTAGTATTATTGCAAGATGATATTTTAATAACGATGGTTACTACCCATTGTAGATATGTTTTCTGAACAAGATGCACTCCCAAGCTTCTAAACAGATCCACGTAACGTAATTTGCTACTGTAGTGTTTTAGAAAGTTTTAGTCATCACCGTTATTACAATAATATGATGCTGGTCTGAACCCGAAAAATCTCTTGCCAAATTAGTGAATTGAACTAGGATCGATGACCATCCCAAAGTAATATTTATTTTTGCGAAGGGATAACTAGTTAGATAGTTGTACGTTAGTTCAGAACTTATGAACATTGGAGGCTCTGAATGGATTATCATAGGTTTATTGATTGTGTTTTTGTTATTCGGTACAAAGAAACTTCCTGAATTTTCTAGAATGATTGGAAAGGCGATGGGAGAATATGAGAAAGCTCGTATTATTACCCAAAGGGAATTCTCTGAATCAATATCATCTCGAACAAATGATTATGTAGGACCCAAGGTAGTCTCTCCGATAAATTCAGAGCGTGAAAAACTAGAAATGGTAGCTCATTCCTTAGGAATAGAGTTTACCAACGAGAGCGATGATGAGCTACGAAAACTTATTTCTAATAAGATGGGTTTAATAAAATAACGAAGTAAAACAGACTGACAATTCAAGATTTAAATATGTGCCTTCTTGAGAAATGGTCGATGTCTGATCCTACTAGTAACAATGGACGTGCGAGTAATAACGAGTCGATTAATCCGTACAAAGTTGCACTTACCCAACTCAATGAAACCGCCAAGATGCTGGATCTGGAGGACGGTATGCATCAAATCCTCGCTAATCCAAAGCGAGTTTTACTGGTCTCGCTTCCAGTTAAGATGGATGATGGTAAAATAAAGGTCTTCGCAGGATTCAGATCCCAACATAATGATGCCCGAGGTCCATATAAAGGTGGGATAAGGTATCATCCACAAGTCTCGATTGATGAAGTGAAAGCTCTTTCCATGTGGATGACGTGGAAGTGTGCCATAGCTGATATCCCTTACGGTGGTGGAAAGGGTGGCATTATTTGTGATCCAAAATCCATGTCGCCAGGAGAACTTGAGAGATTAACTCGAAGATATGCCTACGCAATTTCCGACATCATAGGTCCACATACAGATATTCCTGCTCCAGATGTTTACACTGGAGGTAAAGAAATGGCGTGGATAATGGATACTTATTCTGCAATTAAAGGAAATTTTGTTCAACCCGAAGTCATAACTGGCAAGCCACTGGCCATTGGAGGGTCACTAGGTAGAAATGAGGCTACGGGGAGAGGTTTGGCCATTACCGTGAGGGAGGCCGCTAAAAGGCTTAAAATTGAAATGAATGGAACTAGACTTGTAGTCCAAGGTTTTGGAAATGCAGGTCAATTTTCTGCACAATTTCTTGAGGATCTAGGTGCAAAACTCATAGCTGCCAGTGATTCAAAGGGGTGCATAATGAATAAGGAAGGTATATCAGTTTCGGCTCTCAGAAAGTATAAGGAGGAAACTGGATCCGTTTCAGGTTTCCCCAATACTCAGAGAATAAGTAATGAGGAGCTCCTTGCATTAGATTGTACAATTTTAGTTCCTGCAGCTTTAGAGAATCAATTGACAAATCAAAACGCTGCCAAAGTGAAGGCAAAAATAGTGGCTGAGGCAGCAAATGGTCCTACTACTCCAGAAGCTGATAATATCCTATTTGAAAATAAAATACTTCTAATACCAGATATACTGGCAAACGGGGGTGGGGTTACTGTTTCGTATTTTGAATGGCTTCAGAATCTAAGGAGGGAGTATTGGACTGAACAGTATGTTAATGAGCGTTTGGATTCGAATATTACGAAGGCCTTTTCAGATGTTTATGATATTCATGTGAAAAGGAATCTAAACATGCGCAAAGCAAGCATGATTCTAGCAGTAAACAAAGTGATAGAAGCGATTAAGATTAGAGGTCTATGGCCATAGAGACCACCCAGGTTTGCCACAAACACTTTTCACATACTTTTCAAATATCTTAGTCGATCCGCAAAATGCAGTCGCTAATTGAAGCTTTGGATTAGGTCAATCGGTCGAAAAAGAATGACCACACGAGCAACTCTTTGTAACGTTAGGGTTGTTGATCTTAAAACCTGAGCCCATCAGGCTCTCAACATAATCAACATTAGCTCCTTTAAGGTATTTTTGGCTATAACTATCGACAATCACTTCGACACCGTTCTCATTGATTATTGCGTCGTCCTCGTCGGGCTTCTCTTCAAATCCCATGCCATATGAGAGCCCAGAACAACCTCCTCCTGAAACATAAACACGCAAATAGAGCTTTTCTTTATTTTCTTGCTTCATGAACTCGACAATCTTCTCGGCCGCTTTCTGAGTAATGCTAATTAGTCTAGTTTGTTCCACGCTTTCCATTGGACATAAATCAATCAACAAAATATAAGAATCTTTTGTTCTATCTTTTAAATCCAAAATTTTGCTAGACTGAAAGCGAGCCTTCCCTATATAACATTCCCCCTCCGCTACTTGGCATTTTGCTTAATTCTTGACCACTTGGCTAACGATGCTGCGGCGGTTATCCAAGTACTTACTGATTGATAAACTGGAACATTCGACTGTTCAATTCTATTAGAAATATCCTGAGTAAATGGACCGCCCATTGCGCCTACTAGTAAAGGTTTCTTTTTTTGTTTCTGGAAGTTGGCCAAGACATCAACTATTTTTTCTTCCAGTGGGTCGTCTTGAAATACAAACCAAGGCATGATGATGTCAACGTTAGGGTCGTTCATGAAAGCATTTATTGCAAATTCGTAATCACTCGCATTAGCCGAACCTGTAACGTCACATGGATTACCTATTACATAGGTTGCAGGATAATGGTCCCTAAATGCCTTCATGGTCGAATCACTAATCTGAGCCAGTTGCAATTCTAATCTCTCAAAGTTATCGATTGCCGCGATTATTGGGCCCGCACCATTTGTCACCATTGCTATGCGATTCCCCTCAGGAAGCGGCTGCCAGGTCAAGGCCTTAAGTGATCCCGTAAGTTCTTCATAACTATCCACAGAAACTATTCCTGCTTGTGCTAAAGCTCCACTTATAACAGCATAAGACCCACCAAGCGATCCAGTATGTGATGCAGCTTGCTTTGCACCCCTTGTTGAACGACCATTCTTAAAGACGACTATTGGTTTTCCATACTTCCTAATAGCGGATCTAGCAGTATTCAGAAACTTACGTCCATCGCCAAGTCCCTCAACATACAGTCCAATTACTTCAGTCTTTGGGTCTTCTGCGAGGTATTGAATCATATCGGCTTCGTCAACATCGGAACGATTTCCGTAAGATATCATCTTGCTCAAACCAAATGAATCAGACGTCTCCATGAATGCAATCCCCACTGTCCCACTTTGAGACAGGAATGCGACATTACCTTTTTTCGGCCGTATCATTCTTGCATGCCCCTGAAAGGCACAGTCCAAGCGATTATCACCATTGAAAATGCCAATACAGTTTGGCCCAATAATCCTGATTTTCAATTCCTTTGAAAGTTCTTGTATCTGTTTTTCGATCTGAGCACGTTCTCCTCCCAATTCCTTTCCGCCACCAGATATCACGACCATATTATGGATATTTTTATTACCGCATTCCCTCAACAAATCGGGAACAAATCTAAGATCAACTGTTACTATGACAACATCGATAGGATCCCTTATGTCTGAAAGGCTCTTGTATGCGTGTAGTCCCATTATCTCAGGATATCCTTTGGCATTAACCGGATAGACTTTTCCTTTGTATTCATGTTTTACTAGACTTTCAAGAACAGAATTTCCAATCTTCCCAACTTCTGGCGATGCCCCTATAAGAGCAACTGATCTCGCATTGAAGAACCGATCCATATAATTAGAATCTGGAGTCGCTGTAGACATGACATCTGGTGAAGTATTTTCTTTTAGAATAATTTTAGCATCAACAACGCAATAAGAGTCTGGATATACAACTACAGGATTAAAATCAATGCTTTCATACTTCCCCGCTAAATCAGTGCCTAAGGCACCTATTCTTGTTATAGCTGTAGATAGCATGTCCAAATTAATTGGTTCTGATCCACGAAATCCTTTGAGGATTGCCTTACCTTTCAAACTCTCAAGCATGTCATGCGCATCATTATCTCCTATGGGTAAAACTCTGAATGAAACGTCTTTGAATATTTCAGTATAGATTCCGCCGAGGCCAACCATTATGCACGGTCCAAATTGGGGGTCATTTTGCAAGCCAATGATCAATTCGACACCTCGAGGAACCATTTTTTCAAGTAAAACTCCTTTCACTTTGTACTTTTCCTTCAGACGATTGTACATTTCCTCAAATGTCTTCTTAACTTCCTCTTCCGAAGTTAACCCAACCTTAACTCCACCTACATCTGTTTTATGCAATATATCCTCCGAAACTATTTTTGCGACAATTGGAAACCCTATTCTATGAGCACTCTCTTCTGCTTCACTAGCGCTTGATACGAGGGCATGGTCCGGGACTTTTATACCATATTTCTCAAGTATTTGTTTCGCAGATTCTTCAGTTATAACTTTCGCTTTCCCCATAAAAGAGCTCACAATTTCATTAATGTTTGTTCTTTCACCCATAACTAGCTCAGACGAACAAATTGGCGCGCTTTGCATCTAATTAACTTTACTGAGATCACAAAATATTAGATAAATATTGCATGTGATATTGAATACTGGAGAAGTTATCTACTTCCAAATGAGTATCGATTCAAGAGGGACCCCAAAGCTAATTGTCTACTATAGGATCCAGTTCGAATTGCTCATCGTGTTTTGTTCTTCTTGAGATGATTGAATTCGAGTAGTTTGAAACCCAATATTTTTGGAGATGGATTCATGTAGTTGATTTAGAGTCTTCCTTATGAAAATAATCTTGTGGTCAGATGCAAGAATACAGAATTGATAATGTTTCATGTGTATTTGAAGATTTTGAGAAGAAATTCCCATAGGTCATTTATAAAAAGAATCAGCGAAAATTTTCTCGACTCGTGACTTGGTGTATTAATTAGGAGCTCATTGTATGTCATTAAAAAAAGCCCACCTTTTGACGTCGTTTCATAATGGAATCCTTTTCTTGTAGGGTGGATTAACCCGTGCTTGGTCATTTCAAGCAAATATTTGTTTAACTCTGAAGTGCTCAAATACGAGCTCAATTTAATTCTAAGTTGATAAAGGTCAGTTCCCCTACGTGATTCTTGAAGTATGGCATTTACAACTTCAAGACGACTTACCGATTCCACAAAAACAAGAGATTAGTATTGAATAAAAACCTCGGCATAAACTATTATAGTAAATGAATTTTTTGTTTTTCCTGTATTTTGATTGCGTTGAATATCAAATCAAAAGTACTATTTCTACGTTTCAACTAAGAAATGTTTGCGTGTTCAGAAATCTTGTCTCAAGGAAGCTGTGAAAGTGGCATTGGTAAACATTGAATAACATATTTTAGTAAGTAATAACAGAAACAAATGATCTGACAATATATAGTCACAAAATGGATAGAAAATACTAAAATTATTAACGATATTTAGAAGTGGAACATTTTGGTAGCGAATAATGTTTCAGAGTATGCAAAGTCGCAGATGAATTTCACGAATTAACAAAGGCTTTGACAAATTGTATACGGCACATCAAGAATTGTCAACTACCTCTGAAAGTTATGAGTGGATTGAGTTGTTATATCATAAGTTTCCAACAAAGCACAATTTGAATAATAATGAATATTATTGTAACTGCAATTTTCAACAACTTGCATTAGTGCCTCACAGATTGCCAATCAAGAATTATCAGTAATCTTCCTTTTATTCGGCAAGTTCAATTTGTCGTCCTCAGAATTTCGGTAGCATAGAAAAAATTTTACTGGTTCATGTGATGTGTGTTGTTTATTTGCTATTTGTAAGCTGCTACTATTATTGCCCCACCGAATAACCTTTCTTCCATCACTACCTTCGAAAACTTATCCGCAAGTAATACGTATAACTCACTATTTTTGGGCCACCTAATATAAGTTCCATAAAGTGTTTTAAATTTTAATCCTTGTCTTCCTGAAACTGAAAATGCCACAACTTTCAAGAAATACTTCAAATATGAAGAAACAAGATAACGAGAAAGTGCATTATCAGGTTTACCGAGATCAATTGCCACAAACCTTCCGTTAGTTTTCAAAATTCTATGAATTTCAGATATTGCTGTTACTAATGATATCGAGTCTCTTAATGAGTAACCACACATTACAACATCAAAAATTTCATCCCTAAAAGGCATTCCCTCGAAGACTCCACAGGACATATTCTTATAATTCTCAGTATTTACAAACACCTTAGCATTCTGTAACATCTCGCTAATTGGGTCATACATTACGACTTTAACTTTATTATTCAACATATTTGATAGTAATAGAGTCATATTGCCAAACCCTGAGCCGGCATCTAGCACCAAGTCACCCATGCTTATCCTTCCGGTCATTCCTTGCTTTCTATACTTTACATCTTGTCCAAGTGAAATTGCTCGATTTACCCTATTGTATACAGGTATAAGGTTTCGCAGAATGTCTATGACTTCTTTCCAATAAATATGACCCAATCCTGCCATCTGACTGTCGCTTCGAGAGGTTATCGTATAGGTAATAAGTATTGTTGAATTCGTTGAATCAAAAATATGATTTATGGAATATTCAATTTAATCTCTCCAGCTGAAAATGAAGATTTTCAATCTAGCTAAATTTCATAACCTTGATAAGGGTCCAGTAAGTAATAAGTTCTTAATGTCTGTTGTTCTTGAATTTATCTGTGAATATTGTGGATCAAGACTGGTACATAGTAATCCGAGTACTCTAGAAAGCATGAAAGAAGTCCATAACCAATTGTGTTCTGTAAAAAGGCAAAAGGTAATGGCAACGGCTGTCCTCGCTGCTCCAAAAGAGGTGACACAAGTTCCCACATCAGTTACTTCCCAAGTCTCCAGCTCACCTCAGTCAATAGCTGAGCCTCCTTTACCTGGATTAGCCAAAGCTCCATCGAGTGAGGGAGGTCCTACTACGATTTCACTTACTGGATCAGGTACTTCGTATTCTAAAGTTGAAGGACCGATTGATGCTACGTTTAAATCAAAACGTCAGGTAGCTGGGACATATCAGGGAATTAAGGTGTGGGGACCTATAGATCCGCCTGGACAACTAGGAATTTGGGGAACGGAGGTC
>Ga0114129_10010701_pt1 | contig 13083 bp, 11 predicted proteins | sample RhiMetdeltSRZDD1_FD_80071 | JGI IMG/M metagenome (GOLD analysis project Ga0114129, IMG submission 80071) | Populus rhizosphere microbial communities from Tennessee, USA - Rhizosphere MetaG P. deltoides SRZDD1 (version 2) (version 2) | ecosystem: Host-associated > Plants > Roots > Rhizosphere >...
CTTCGTCCAGGCGGACGTGAGCTGGAGCGGCTCGGGAGACGTCGACCTCCAGCTGCTCGGCCCGGGGGGTACGTCGGTCGGTCAGAGGGTGCCGGCCGGGTGCGAGTCGACCGCGAACCGGACGGAGCGCGTCGTTCTCCAGGGCACGATCCCCGCCGGGACGTACCGCGTCGTGCTCAACGGGAATTCGTGCGGCGCGGGAACGCCCGCGACGATTTCGGCCGTCGTCTCGGTTCAATCGGACACCGGACAGAAATGCGCGAGCGCCTTCGTCAGCGTCCCGGTCGGCGGGACGATCGACGGCTGCTCGTTCACGGTACCGTGATCGCCCGACGTCTCCGGGCGTGAGACTTCCGATCCCGACCCCGGCGGAGCTCCGCCGCGCGTTCGAAGCCGCCCGCGACGCGATCCGGACCGATCGCACGCGGACCCGCGCCGCCCTCGTCGCGCTCGCGATCGCGATGGCGATCGTGGTCTGCCTGACGGCGCTCGTGGAACGCGGTCGCGCGGCGACGATCCGGTCGCTGCAGCGAGCCGGCCTCGCGAACCTCTATCTCGTCAGTCATCGCGCAGTTGGCGGGACCGAGGCCGAGGCTCCGCGCCTGACCGCCGCGGACGCGGAACGGATCTCCCGGACGACTCGCGCGCGTTCGTCGCTGCTCGTTCGGATCGACCGCCGAAGCGTGACCGCGGAGGGCCGGGCGTGGACGGTGCCGGTCTATGCGGTCGCCGGCCCCTCGTCGAGAATCTTCGGGATGCGGGCCCGCGCCGGAAGGCTTCTCGGCGACCTCGACGTCGAGAGGAAATCGTCGTACGCCGTTCTGGGGAGCGAGCTGTCGCGCCGGATCCGGAACGCGAGCCCGGGAAACATCCTGACCGTGTCCGGCCGCGGTTACGAGATCGTCGGACATCTCGCGCCCTGCGCGAGCGAGAGCGCGTCCGCCGGCGAGATCCCGTCGCTCGACTGGAACCGCGCGATCATCCTTCCGCTCGGAGTCGAGCCGGGCTCTTCCGAGGACCCGGAGGCTCGCTATCCCGTCGACGTGGCGGTCCTCTCCTACACGAGCGCGGCCGAGGCCGAGAGCGCGATGCGTCTCGCGCTCCTCCTCGATCCGGGTCGGTACCGGGACGGCCCCGTCCGGCTGGCCTCTCCGTCCCAGACCCTGCGCCAGTACCGGCAGGCGCGGCGGACGTTCGATCGCCTGATCTTCCTCGTCGCCCTTCTGACGGGCGCCTCGGCGGTCTTCGGCATCTCGAATCTTCTGTCCGCGTCGGTCATCGCGCGCACGCGGGAGATCGGCGTGCGTCGCGCGGTCGGAGCGCGGACCAAAGACATCGTCCTGCAGTTCCAGCTGGAGGGAGTTCTCCTCGGCATTCTCGGAGGGGGTGCAGGACTGCTCGCGGGAATCCTCGTGAGCCTCGTCGCGATGGAGCGATCCGAGGGTGGGTTCGCGGTGTCGCTCGCCTCGTTCTCGTTGCTCGCCGTCTCGTGCGTCGCCGTCGGCATTCTGACGGGAATCCGGCCGTCTCAGCGGGCGGCCCGTATCGATCCGGCCGCCGCGTTGCGCGACGGCTAGCGCGAAGACGTGGGACGCTCGGCATCCGCGGCGGCTCTCGGGCTCGGCCTCCTCCTCTTGGCCGGGCCGATGGGCGGGCAGGCGCCCCCGGCGCCGATCCCGCCGGCGTCTCCGGACAAGGGTGCTCCGCTCCTCACGATCGGCACCGCGCTGCGATTCGCGCTTTCGCGGAATCCGGAGCTCCGGAACAGCGCGGATCGGCTCCTTTCGACCCGCTGGAACGAGCGCGCGGTCCGCTCGACGTTCCTTCCGCAGGTCACGCCCTTCTTCGCCTTCGAGAAGAGCGACGAGACGGGCGACCGCACCGACACGTACGGCGTGCTCCTTTCGCAGCAGTTCCTCTTCGGGACCGCGCTCGAGGGTCAGGCGGTCGTCGATCGCCGGCCGCAAGCGGTCGGGGGCGAGGCCTACGACGGCGACTACCGCCTGACGCTCCGGCAACCCCTCCTGCGGGGCGCCGACCCCGCCGTCACCGCGGAGCCCCTCCGCCTCGCCCGGCGCTCGTCGAGCGCCGATGCGCGCGCTCTCGAGGTGACGAGGAGGCGCACCGTGCTCCTCGTCTACCAGGCCTATCTCGGCGTCGCGCGCCAGCAGGAGGCCTTGAAGCTCGCCGCGGACCGCGTCCAGCGCTCGCGGGAGCTCACGGAGTTCTCCCGCGCGCGGTTCTCCGCCGGAAGCGTCTCGCGCCTGGACGTCCTGCGGGCCGAACAGCAGGAGGCGTCGACGGTCGTTGCAATGAACGACACCGAGAACCTTCTCGACGACTTCCGGGACTTGCTCCGCCGCACCGCGGGGCTCGTCGAGAACGAATCGTTCTCGATCGAGATGCCTCCGGACCTTCCGCTCGAAGAACCGGACCTCGAGTCGGCGATCCAGGACCGGATGGACCGGCGGCCCGAAGCGGTCGAAGCGCGGGACGAGGTGACCGACGCGGACTTCGCGCTCCGGATCGCCAAGAGCCTCGAGCTGCCGTCGGTCAACGGGTTCCTCACCTACGAGGCCTCGGGGAGCGGGAGAAGCGCGGGGGACGCCCTCCACCCGCGAAACCCGGCGCTCGTCTTCGGCCTCTCCTCGCAGTACGGCCTGAACAACACCATCCTGCACGCGCGCAAGCGGCAGGCGGAAATCGACCTCGGTGCGCGCAAGCGCAATTTCGACGTGCTCGCCGACGATTTCTCCCGGGAGGTCCGGCGCGCCTACCGCCGGCTCGACGCGCTCAAGCGAAACCACGCGATCGCGGTGGAGAACGAGAATGTCGCCCTTCTCCAGGCCGAGGTCGCCCGCCTCCGCTTCGAGAAGGGCCTGTCGGACAACTTCAACGTCGTCGACGCGGAAAACCTGTTGAACTCGGCGCGGCTGCTCGAGCTCGACTCGCGGGTCAGCATTCTGCTTGCCCGGCTCGATTGCCTGTATTCTTCGGGGCGACTCGACGTGAACGCTTTCCTGAGTCTGCCGTGAGCGCCGTCTCTCCGCTCGTCCGCGGGATCTTTCGCAAGGCGACGGATTTCCGCCGCCCGAGCCCGCGCGCCACCGCGATCGCCGCCGGCTCCGCGGCGCTCTTCGCCGCGCTCGTCGTCGGCCTTCGCTCCGGGGGCGACCGCCCCGGGGAGTTCGTCGTCCGCCGCGGGAACCTCGAACCCTCGGTCCCCCTCGTCGGGACGCTGTCCGCCGCGCGCTCGGACTCGTACGGCGCCGCCGTTCCCGGAGTCGAGCTGAAGATCCTCTGGCTCGTCGACGAGGGAAGGCTCGTCGCCGCGGGCGATCGCCTGATCCAGTTCGATCCGGCCCCCTTCCAGAAGGACCTGGAGGTCGCTCGCGCCCGCTCCCGCGAGCTCGCCAACGAGAAGGAGCAGGCGCGACTGGCGCTCGACGCTCTCCGTTTGAAGTCGAAGGTGGAAGTGTCGCAAGCGCGAACGTCGGCTTCCACTTCCGAGCGCGACCTCTCCGCCTTGGTCAACACCGGCGCGCCGCTCTCGGCGCGGGAGTCGGAGCACGAGATCGGAGAGCGCAAGAGGCTGCTCGACGAGGCCGAGGAGAAGCTCCGCGGACTCGCACCGTTCGTCGAGAAGGGCTACATCTCGCAGGAGGAGTTTCGGGCCGCCCGGTCGCGGCGGGACCAGGCGGCGGCGGACCTCGAGCTCGCGCAAGCGCGCCACGCCGCGCTCGTCCAGCAGACCACGCCGGACCTGATCCGCCGCAAGCTCGACGAGGCGACCCAGGAAAAGGCGGGACTCGCGATCCTCGAAAGGAGATCGAACGTGTCCGTCGCCCAGGCGGAGGCCGCGGTCGCGCTCGCCGGAATCCGCCTGGACGAGTCCAACCGGCAGGTCGCGGAGGGAGAGAAGCGCATCGGCTGGTGCACGGTGACCGCCCGGGCTCCGGGGCTCGCCGTCCACAGCGAACTCTTCGACCGCGCGGGCGAGCGGAGGAAGATCCGCGTGGGCGACTCCGTCTGGGGCGGCACGACGGTCGTGACGCTGCCGGACCTCTCCCGCATGACGATCAACGGCCGGGTTCCGGAGCCGGAGCTGCATCACCTCGCACCGGGGCAGCCGGTCAAGGTGTCTCTCGACGCCTTCCCCGAGCGGAGCCTGACGGGTGTCCTTCGCTTCATCGGCAGCGTCGGCGCATCGGAGAAAAACGAAGCCCGGTCGTTTCCGGTGACCATCTCTCTCGACCAGACGGATCCGGGGTTCCGGCCGGGGATGGTCGCGCGCTGCTCGATCCGCGGCCGGCCGATTTCCGGCGCGCTGTTCATCCCGGTCGACGCAGTCCGGACCGACGAGAGGGGGACGTTCGCGAGGGTGACCTCCCGGTTCGGGCCCACCCGGGCGCGGCGAATCCTGCTCGGGAGGAGCACGTCGCAGTTCGTGGAAGTCGTGAGCGGCCTCGCCGAGGGGGAGCGCGTCCGATTGGGCGAGAGCGACTCGGCGGACGGGCCCTGACCTTCGAACGGAATGTCCCGCCGGGTGATACGTTTGCATCACCGGGTCGGACGAATTCGTTGATTTCCTGGGCACGGGAGAGAAAGATCGGCTCGTGAGCAGCCTCGCATACCTGGCCATCGTGAACATCGTCATCTGGGCGGGACTCTTCCTCTACCTGTGGCGCCTGGACCGCCGGCTCGCGGAACGGGAAAGGAACCGATGAAAAAGGGCTACTGGATCGCGGCCGCGCTCGCGGTGGGGTTCGTTCTGCTCGGCGTGACGTCCTTTCAGAAAACGTTGACCCCGTATCTCTCCTTCGAGGAGGCCCGCAAGGCGAAGGGGGTCGTCCAGGTCATGGGCGGTCTCGACAAGACGAGCGACCGGTACGACACGTCGACTCAGCGGCTCTTCTTCGATTTGACCGACGAGCGCGGAAGCCGGATGCCCGTCGTTTACGGCGGAACGAAGCCCGCGAATTTCAAGGACGCGATCTCGATCGTGGCGATCGGACGCTACCGGGACGGACGGATCGAAGCCGAGAAGCTGCTCGTGAAGTGTCCCTCGAAGTATCAGGGGACCGAGGTCGAGCGCGCGTACGGGTCCGGCAAGGGAGCGTCGGGGATCTGACGGGGACCGCCGCCATGTACTTCTGGCCGGGCGTCGCGGCGATCTGGGCGGCGCTTCTCTTCGGGCTCGCCTCGATGGTCGCCTACTTCCGGGTCGATCGCGGTCGCTCCGATCTCCTCCCCTTCGCGCGCCACGCCTATGCTGCGTTCGCCACGTCGGTGGTGGCGGCGAGCGCCGTGCTGATGATCCTGCTCATCCAGCACCGGTTCGACGTCGCCTACGTCAACTCGTACTCGAGCGCGGACCTGCCGGCGCACTTCCTGGTCTCGACCTTCTGGGCCGGCCAGGAAGGCTCGTTCCTCCTGTGGTGCTTCTGGGGCTCTCTGATCGGGCTCGTCGTGTGGCGAAGCGCGAAGGAGCAGGAAGCGCCCGTCATGATGGTTTACCTCGCGAGCTTCCTCGGGATCATCGCGATCCTCTGCAAGCAGAGCCCGTTCAAGCTGCTGCCGCCTCCGGTACCCGCGGACGGGGTGGGACTGAACCCGCTCCTGCAGGATCCCTGGATGGTCATCCACCCGCCGGTGATGTTCCTGGGCTTCGCCTCGCTCTCCGTCCCGTTTGCGTTCGCGATTGCCGCCCTGTGGAAGAAACGCTGGGACGGCTGGGTCGTGCGGGCGATTCCCTGGGCCCTCCTGACGTTCGTGACGCTCGGCACCGCGATTCTCATGGGCGGGTACTGGGCGTACAAGACGCTCGGGTGGGGCGGCTACTGGGGATGGGATCCCGTCGAGAACACGAGCCTCGTGCCGTGGCTCTTCACGGCCGCGCTCGTGCACGGGATGTTCCTGCAGCGCGTAAAGAAGAGGCACCGCAAGGTCAACCTGATCCTCGCTTGCGCGGCGTTCGCGACGATCTTGTACGGGACCTTCCTCACGCGGTCCGGGGTGCTCGCCGACTTCTCGGTACACTCGTTCATCGACCTCGGCATCACCGGCTGGCTGGTCGGGATCCTGGCGTTCTTCATCGCCCTGTCCGCCGCGCTGCTCGCGGTGCGCTGGCGCCGGATCCCGGTCGAGGAAGAGGAGGAGACGGGTTTCCTCTCCCGCGGCGTTCTCTTCATCCTCGGCATCTCGGTCTTCTGCGCCCTCGCCTGCGTCATCCTCCTCGGGACCTCGGCGCCGCTCCTGACGCGGCTCTCGGGAAATCCGTCGCAGGTCCAGACGTCCTTCTACGGGCGGACCGCCGCGCCCGCCGCCGTTCTCCTCCTCGTGCTCTCCGGTCTCGTGCCGTTCGTCTCCTGGAAGAGCTGCCCGGCGCGCGAGCTCTTTCGGAACGCGCGGCGATCTCTCGCGATCGGCGCCGTCGCCGTGGTCCTCTCCCTCGTTCTCGGAGGGCGCGATCCGGCGAGCCTGGGGCTCCTCTTCTTCGCCGCCACCGCCGCGGACATGAACCTCCGCGCGGTCATCCGGAAGGCGAAGAACGCGAAGCTCGGCGGCGCGGGCGGTTACCTCGCGCACGTGGGCGTGGGCATCATGCTGGCCGGAATCGTCGTGTCGGGGGTATACGCGCGATCGCAGCGGTTGACGCTCGTCCGGAACGTGCCGACCCGGGTCGGCGACAAGACGCTCACGTTCCTGCGCGTCGTCCCGGGCAGCGCGACCCGCAAGCAGGCGATGGAGGTGCGCGTCGACTCCGCGCGGGGAAGGACGGCCTACGTCTACCCCAAGATGTACGTGAACTCCCGGACCGGTCAGCTCATGGCGAACCCCGCGATCCGGCGGTCGGTCGTCATGGACGACTACCTTTCACCCCAGCAGTACGATCCGGGGCAGCCGGAGCGCGTCGGGCTCGACGTGGAATTGAAAAAGGGCACGACCACGAACGTGGAGGGCACGGGCTTCACGTTCCGCGAGTTCAACGCCGACCGCTCTTCGATGCTCCGCGGCGGCAAGGAGATCCTCGTTCTGACCGAGCTCACGATCACGCCGCCGGACGGATCGAAGCACGACGCGACCCTCCGCTACCTCTACCACATGGACGGAGGCGAAGCGGACGCGCCGGAGCTCGAGGTCCCGGGAGTGGCCGGCGCGTTCATGAAGGTGATGGCGGTGTCGCCCTCCGACGGCGCCGTGGCTCTTCGCCTGCGCGGCATCTCGAAGGATCGCGCGAAGGAGTTCCAGGCGGCGACGCGCGAGAACCTTTCGATCGAGCTGACGCACAAGCCGCTGATCAACCTCGTCTGGGGCGGGTTTTACGTCCTCATGGCCGGCGGTCTCATGGCCCTCGTCAAGCGGACGCGGGAAGCCCGACGCGCGGTCGTCCCCGCCGCCGAATCCTCACGCGAGGCGGCGGTGGCGGCGACGATCGTCGCCGCGACACCGGCGGCGACGCTGCCGACCGAGGCGTAATCCGATCCCCGTCCCAAGTCCCAGGTTTGAACTTCGAAGCCGGGCCCGATAGCTGAGCCCGGCGGCGGCGGGCAAGTCATTGATCCGCGAGGCGCTTCGCGCCGGAACGGATCCTGCAGTGGCCAAATCTCCGGATCGGAGGTCTTGCGTGACCAAACGGAGACAAGCCATGAAATTCAAGAGCATCGTTCTCTCGGTTCTCTCGATCGCACTCCTGACGGGTTCGGCACTCGCGCAGACGACCGTCGTCAAGACGAAGCTCGATACGGCGCGGATGACGCCGGTCCGGGTCTCCTCGACGCTCGCTGCGGACGGAAGACCGGTCATCGTGGTGTCCGGCAGGCTCCCGAGCGCGCCGCTGGCGCTCGCGACCATGCAGGCAAAGGCGCCCAAGGCGAACGTCGCGACCACGCCGACCTTCCTGTCGACGAACGCGGCGGCGACCCGAGCGCTCGTATCGAGCCCGGCCCTCCGCGTGGGAAGCAAGGCGACCGCGACGACGGGCGGCGGGGTCGACACGCTGGTCGTCTCCGCGGCCGGCGCGGCGACCACGACTCTTTCGGCCAATCCACTCGGTGCCTCGATCGAGCGACAGGTCTTCGTCGGTGACCTGGCGAGGGACACGACCTCCCTCGGGCTCGCGCCGGGAACCGCGGCGACCACGGCTGCGACGACGACGGGCGCGACCGCGGTCGGGCCGAACGGCTTTCCGATCTTCCTCGGTACGGCGGTACCCCAGAGCGGAACCAACCCGATCGGCCCCAACGGATTCCCGCAGCCGCTCACGAACGGGCCGCAGGCCGGGATCCAGCCGATCGGCTCCGACGGGTTCCCGATTCCGACGACCCCGGCGTTCGCCGCGACCGGTCTGACCCGCGCCGCCGGCACTCCGCGCGACGCGACGGTTCCGGCCAGGACTCCGGTCGGAAGAGGCGCGACCGCCGCCACGATCGCCGCTCCGAACGCGGCGACCGCGGTGATGAGCGGACCGGCGGGTCTCGGAACGGCGGCATCCTCGCCGCGGTGAGATCGTCTGGGGGACAGGTTCTACGAACCTGCACCCCACACCTTACCTACAGGTCGAGAATCACGCCGTCCCTGGCGGACGTGACCTCGCATCCCGGAGCGCGCTCGGCGGAAAGCTCCTCGAGCGCCTCCCCGAGGGCTTCTTCCCCCATCTCGATCGGCCCTTTCCCGAAGTGCGAGAAGACCGCCCGCGGGACTCCGAACTTCGCGAGCCAGCCGAGCTGCGCCCGGACCGTCGTATGCCCGAGGAGGGTCCCGCTCGGATGGCGCCGGACGAGGGAGCCCCGGAGCGTCGACCCGTCGCCCACGTAGATTTCGGCCCCGTCGAGTGCCTCCTCCGCGCGCTCGAAGGAGACGATGTCCCCGGAGTACACGACGACGCGTCCGGAGACCTCGAGGCGCGCGGCGATGCACGGGCACCGCACCGAGTGCACGACCGGAAAAGCCGTCAGCCGGATGGGCCCGACGCGCACCCGCTTCCCGGGCTCGAGCACCACGCGGTTCTCGATCGGAAACTTCCCGAGCAGCGTGTGAGTGATCTCCGATCCGTAGACGGGCGCCGCGGTCCCCTCCTCCAATCCCCAGGAATGGTCCGGGTGCGCGTGCGACACGAAGATCGCGTCGGGACGAATCTTCTTCAGCAACCCTTTGCGGTTCTCGCCGAAGTCGCAGAGAAGCCGGAAGCCGTCGTCTTCGATCGTGAAGGCAGAGTGTCCGGCGTGGGCCGGCGACGATTCCTCGACGTATCCCTTCGTCCCGTAGAAGTGGAGGCGCACCTTGGCGAGTCTATGATCCGCGGCAATGCGATTCGGCAACCTCCGCCTCGACGTCGTTCGCGGTGAGGAGTTCCGGCTCGACGGCGGGGCGATGTTCGGCATCGTTCCGAAGGTGCTCTGGGAAAAGAAGCTACCCGCCGACGAGCGCAATCGCATCCCGCTCGCGACGAACTGCCTGCTCGTGCGCGGTGACGACTTCGTGGCGCTCGTCGAGACGGGGCTCGGCTCGAAGTGGGACGCCAGAGGGCGGGACATGTACGCCATCGATGACCGCACGAGCGTGGAACGGGGCCTCGCCGACCTCCGTCTGCGCCCCGAGGACGTCGACGCGGTCGTCCTCTCCCACCTTCACTTCGATCACGCGGGCGGAGCGACGCGATTGGAAAACGATCGCGCAATCCCGTCGTTTCCGAACGCGAGGCTGTACGTCCAGGCCGAAGAGCTCGCGCACGCCCGATCGCCCATCGAACGCGACCGCGCTTCCTATCGACCCGCGGACTGGGAGCCGTACGCGGAAGCGGGGCGCCTGGAGTCGGTCTCCGGAGAGGTCGAGGTCCGTGCGGGTCTGTCCGTGGTTCCCGTGCGCGGCCACAGCCCCGGGATGCAGGGAATCCGGGTGGACTCGAGCGGCCGGACCGCGTTCTTCTTCGGCGACGCAATACCGACGACCGCGCACGTCGCCGTCCCCTGGACCACCTCGTACGACCTCTACCCGATCGACCTGATCGAGAGCAAGAAGAGGCTGCTCGCGAGGGCGGTCGCGGAGAAGTGGCTCTGCGTCTTCCCGCACGACCGCGAGGTACCCTGGGGAACGATCGTGGAGAACGAGAGCGGCGGGCGGCGAGTCGAACCTTTCGTGGGCTAGCGATCCCCTCGCCGCGCCCGCACTTCCTGGAGTGCCGCCAGGATTTCGAGCTCCGCTCGGTCCTTGGGACGTCCGGCCGCACGCTTCAACCGCATCACGTCCTCGAGCGAAGCAACCGGCACTTCGACCCCCTCCACGTTCATCGTCGTCGAACCTTGAATCAGGTCCCGATAGCCGCCGGACGCAAGAGGGGTCCCGAGACAGTCGAGGGGCCCGAGGGACGTCTCGAAAGTAAAGTGATCGCCCGCTTCGAGGGTCTTCGCATCGAGAAGGAACGGAAAGTCCGGAGGAGCTCCTCTCAGCCGGGCGGCGAGCTCGCGCAGCGCAGACGCCAGCGCCTCGAAGTTCTTCTTGTCGCGCGCGTAGCAGATGTCGAGGTCATTCGTGATCGAGTTCGATCCCCAGAAGCGCCCCGCGAACCCGCCTATCACGACGTATCGGACGCGATGCCGGTCGAGAACCTCGAGCAGGCCGATCGGATCGAACATCAGCGCAGGCGGGGAAGCTTCTCGACTGCGCGCGCTTCCTGAGCGGCCTCGCGAGCGCGCTCCGAAGGTGTCAGCTCGACCAACCTCTCCATGATGGTCTTGTCGATGCCGAGTCCCCGCTTCGGAGTGGGCTCGAGCTCGTAACCGCATGCGGAGAGAAGGCGGTCGAGAGTTTCGAAGCGCGGCGAGGTCTGACCCGCCTCGATGCGCGCAATCGAGGCCTGGGTGACGCCGGCGCGACGTCCCAGCTCCCGCTGAGAAAGTCCCGCCTTCCTGCGGACGTACTGAAGAAGTGTTCCGGCGTCCACGTCCGAAAGTATATCACGTTGATATACTTTAATATATCAGAGCGATATCCGCAGTTATATCTCCCGAAGCGCCGTGGTGATCTTCAGCCTCGCTGCCCGGGCCGCCGGAAAGAAGCCCCCGACGAGGCCCATCGCGAGAGAGAACGCCAGACCCCCGGCGATCAAGGGAGGGGTGAGGCGGAAGTTGAACAGGATCTCCGAGAACGTCCGGAAGTTCATCGTGCCGGTGGGCTTCGTAATGATGACGTTGAACAGGACGAACGCGAGCGCGGTCCCCAGGATCCCGCCGATCAGGCACAGGAGAAGGGCCTCCAGGACGAAGGACAGGAGGACCGACCGCCTCGAGAATCCGATCGCGCGCAGCGTCCCGATCTCACGGATCCGGGCGGCGACCTGCGCGTACATCGTGTTCATCGCCCCGAACGACGCTCCGATCGCGGTGAAGACGCCCACGAGGATCGCGAGGATCTTGATCGGCGCGCCGGTGACCATCTGCTCCTCGAAGTACTTCTTCTCCGTCTTGCCCTCGAGCTTCAGCCGCTGGTCGCCCTTGACCGCCTCGATGTAGCGCCGCGCGCTTTCGGCATCGGTCGTTCGAACGTAAACGATCGAGTAGATCGGCCTCTTGCTCTGCGCCTGGAGGTCCGCGACGTCGGTCCAGATCTCGGAGTCATAGGCCGAGCCCGAAGCGTCGAAGTAGCCCACGATCTTCCAGCGGTAGCTCCCCGACTTCAGGGTGTCGCCGATCGAGACGCCCGCCACCCTCGACGGAAGGACCTTCGAGACGATCGCTTCGTTCGTGCCGGGGCGGAACATCTGCCCCTCGACGATCCGGATCGAAGGCCGCAACGCCATCCCGGCCGGCGACGTTCCGCGGACCTGCACGTTCGTGTTCTTGCCGTCCGTCTTCGGGATGTTGACCAGGGTCAGCAGCTCCGGTGAGACGAGCGGCTGGCCTCGCGCGTCGCGTTCGATCCCGGGCAACGAGCGGATCAGATCCGCCGAGTCCCGGGTCACGACGCTCTGCATCTCCGCCTGCGCACCGACCCGCATGGTGACGACGTTTCGATCCGAGGCGTTCGTCGACAGCGTCCGGGTGACGCCGCTCCAGAGCGACAGCACGAAGAGGAAAACCGTGACGACGAGAGAGATCACGAATACCGTCATGCCCGTCGAAACCTTGCGCACCATGAGGTTTCGGAAGTTGTACTTCAGCGGGATCGCCATCTCACACCACCTGCCGCAGACCGTCGACGATGCGGACCTGTGACGATCGGATCGCGGGGACGAACCCGGCGAGCACCCCGACGCCGACGGATATCCCGAAAGCTGCGAGGAGGACCTGCCAGGTCACCCGGAAGTTGATGAGAAAGGGGGCCATGGGGGTCGTCTGCATCCCCTTCACCATCCCCGGGATGATCACGAACTTCGCGAGCACGACCCCGACGATCCCTCCGAGGAGCGACATGAGGACCGACTCGGACAGGATGAAGGAGAGAACGTGGGTCCTCCGGAAGCCGAGAACCCGCATCACGGAGATCTCCGTTACACGCTCGCGCGCCGACATGGCGACGGTGTTCGCGACGATGAGCGTGACGGCAAAGAGGATGACCAGCGATATCCACCGGATCAGGCCCTTGATGTTTCCCATCATCTCCATGAACTGCGCCTGGAACTGCTTCTCGGTCATCGTCTTCGTGGGCGCGTCGCTGTTCTCGAACATGCCGTCGATCGCGGCGGCCACCCGCGGGAGGTCCTGAGTCGAAGCGACCTTCATGTAATAGATCCCGGTGACGCGGTTCGCGCCGAACCACTTCGACTGGTTCAGGTACTCGTTCTGGAAGAAGACGTTCGACTCGTCGCCCGCGTTGTACTTTCCGATGTAGACGAGATCGAGCGTCACGGGAATGTAGGTCCCGCGGAGCTGGATGTGATCCCCCTTCTTCCAGCCGAACTTCTTCACGAGGTTCTCGCCCGCGACGAAGCCGTCGCGCGTCGCCTTCCAGGCCGCGTTCACGGCCGGGTCGATCGTCGCGTCGTCGAAGATCTTGTCGAAGAACACCTCGGGATCCGCCGAGAGCTGGCCGAAGAAGTTTTCGGGCCGGTCGTCCTTGTAGACGCCGCCGAACCAGATCTCGGGC